>ERZ1034409.49-NODE-49-length-55178-cov-10.777534_pt1 | contig 55178 bp, 54 predicted proteins | sample MGYA00520610_ERZ1034409 | MGnify/ENA primary metagenome ERZ1034409 (study PRJEB33736, sample SAMEA104288480) | Azolla microphylla | place: Ecuador | collected 1982 | study: EMG produced TPA metagenomics assembly of the PRJEB19522 data set (Is there foul play in the... | reverse complement strand
TCACACCAGGACCGCTTCGCCTACAGTTTTCGCGAAAAATTCACACGCTCTGAGGCGCTCGCCTCTTCGGCGAGCCTCGAAGGGCGACGGCCCGGCCTGCGATGCGTTCGCATCTCGAGCCTCACACCTCGGGATGACGGGTTGGACAGTGAGCACACCCCTCACGACAGCTTGCGCTTGCTGCGCAGCCTCAAATGCTCGTCGGCCTCCAGCTTGGTCATGCCCAGGAGATAATGCAGGACATCGAGCTTGTGACGCTCGGCGAGCTTGCGGAGCGCGCCGACCTGCTCGGCGATGAAGGCGACGGCCTCGTCCACGCCACCCTCCCCCGGTTCCTCGTGACGCGAGCCTCCCGGCGCGCCTATTGCGGCGCGCGCCCGTTTCTTTCCTGGCCTAGTCACCAGCCCACCCCGAATCCATGCCCCGCTGAAACATTACGCTGACATCAATCGCAACTCCAAGGTGGTATTTTGCAACTTTCTCGATATGAAACTTTTCCCATTCCGTGGGCTTTCAACAGCCCTCGATTTGACAGCGGAGGCCTCACCACCCATGTTCGGGGCGAAACGGCCGACCCGAGTCCTTTCGTTTTCGGCCCCAAATTTTCCCGTAAGTTACTGGAACTACATGAATATCGTCATTGTGGAGTCGCCGGCGAAAGCCAAGACGATCAACAAGTATTTGGGCTCGTCCTATGAGGTTCTGGCCTCGTTTGGCCATGTCCGCGACCTCCCTGCGAAGAACGGCTCCGTCGATCCCGACAGCAATTTCAAGATGATCTGGGAGGTCGACCCCAAGGCGGCCGGCCGGCTCAACGATATCGCCAAGTCCCTGAAGGGTGCCGACCGCCTGATTCTGGCGACCGACCCTGATCGCGAGGGCGAGGCCATCTCCTGGCACGTGCTGGAGGTGATGAAAGAGAAGCGCGCGCTGAAGGATCAAAAGATCGAGCGCGTGGTGTTCAACGCCATCACCAAGCAGGCCGTCACGGACGCGATGAAGCATCCGCGCGAGATCGACGGTGCGCTGGTCGACGCCTATATGGCCCGCCGCGCGCTGGACTATCTCGTCGGCTTCACGCTCTCCCCCGTGCTGTGGCGCAAGCTGCCGGGCGCCCGCTCGGCCGGCCGCGTGCAGTCGGTGGCGCTGCGCCTCGTCTGCGACCGCGAACTCGAGATCGAGAAATTCGTCCCGCGGGAATATTGGTCGCTGATCGCGACCCTGCTCACCCCGCGCGGCGATGCGTTCGAGGCCCGGCTCGTCGGCGCCGACGGCAAGAAGATCCAGCGGCTCGATGTCGGCAGCGGCGCGGAAGCCGAAGACTTCAAGAAGGCGCTGGAACTGGCGAGCTACGCCGTCACGGCAGTCGACGCAAAACCCGCGCGCCGCAATCCGCAGGCGCCCTTCACGACCTCGACCCTGCAGCAGGAAGCCAGCCGCAAATACGGCTTTGCGCCTGCGCACACCATGCGCATCGCCCAGCGCCTCTATGAAGGCATCGACATCGGCGGCGAGACCACCGGACTCATTACTTATATGCGTACCGACGGCGTGCAGATCGCCCCCGAGGCGATCACCCAGGCGCGCAAGGTGATCGGCGAGGATTACGGCAACGCCTATGTGCCGGACGCCCCGCGCCAGTACCAGGCCAAGGCCAAGAACGCCCAGGAAGCGCACGAAGCGATCCGCCCGACCGACATGTCCCGCCGCCCCGACAGCATGAGCCGCAAGCTCGATGCCGATCAGGCCCGGCTCTACGAGCTGATCTGGAAGCGCACCATCGCGAGCCAGATGGAATCGGCCGAACTGGAGCGCACCACCGTCGACATCACGGCGAAGGCAGGCTCCCGCACGCTGGAGCTGCGCGCCACCGGCCAGGTCGTCAAGTTCGACGGCTTCCTCGCGCTCTATCAGGAAGGCCGCGACGACGAGGAGGACGAGGACTCCCGCCGCCTGCCCGCGATGAGCCCGAACGACGCGCTCAAGCGCCAGTCGCTGTCCGTCACGCAGCATTTCACCGAGCCGCCGCCGCGCTTCTCGGAAGCATCGCTCGTCAAGCGCATGGAAGAGCTCGGCATCGGCCGGCCCTCGACCTATGCCTCGATCCTCCAGGTCCTCAAGGATCGCGGCTACGTCAAGCTGGAGAAGAAGCGCCTGCACGGCGAGGACAAGGGCCGCGTCGTGGTCGCCTTCCTCGAAAGCTTCTTTGCCCGCTACGTCGAATACGATTTCACGGCCTCGCTCGAAGAGCAGCTCGACCGCATCTCCAACAACGAGATCTCCTGGCAGCAGGTACTGAAGGATTTCTGGACCGGCTTCATCGGCGCCGTCGATGACATCAAGGATCTGCGTGTTGCGCAGGTGCTGGACGTGCTCGATGACATGCTGGGCCAGCACATCTATCCGCCGCGCGCGGATGGCGGCGACATCAGGCAGTGCCCGAGCTGCGGCAATGGGCGGCTGAATTTGAAGGCCGGCAAGTTCGGTGCCTTCGTCGGCTGCTCGAACTATCCGGAGTGCCGTTATACCCGCCAGCTCGCCGCCGACGGCGAAGCCACCGCCGATCGTTCGCTCGGCCAGGATCCTGAAACCGGCCGCGATGTCTGGGTCAAGGCAGGCCGCTTCGGCCCCTATATCCAGCTCGGCGAGCAGAAGGATTACGAGGAAGGCGAGAAGCCGAAGCGCGCCGGCATCCCGAAGGGCACCTCGCCCGGCGATGTCGAGCTCGAGCTTGCGCTCAAACTGTTGTCGCTGCCGCGCGAAATCGGAAAACATCCGGAAACCGGCCAACCGATCACCGCGGGCCTCGGCCGCTTCGGGCCGTTCGTGAAGCACGAGAAGACCTATGCCAGCCTCGAAAGTGGCGACGAGGTCTTCGACATCGGCCTCAACCGTGCAGTCACGCTGATCGCGGAGAAGGTCGCCAAGGGTCCGAGCCGGCGCTTCGGCGCCGATCCCGGCAAGGCGATCGGCGACCACCCGAGCCTCGGCACCGTCACCGTGAAGAGCGGCCGCTACGGCGCCTATGTCACCGCGGGCGGCGTCAACGCGACCATCCCGGCCGAGTTCGAGAAGGACACCGTCACGCTGGCGCAGGCGATCGCGCTGATCGACGAGCGCGCAGCGAAGGGCGGCGGCAAGAAGCCGAAGAAGGCGGCCAAGCCCGCCAAGGCCAAGAAGACTGCAGAGAAGGCGGACGGCGACGACGCCGCGCCGAAAAAGAAACCGGCCGCGAAGAAAGCCGCGGCCAAAACCAAATCCGAATCCACCAGCAAGGCGCGCGCCGGCGTGGCATCGACGGCGAAGACGTCGCCGACCAAGTCCGCCGCCACCAAGGCTCCGGCCAAGAAGAGTGCCGGCAAGCCTTAGGCAGCAAGCCTTGAGATCAAGAATTAGAGGTTAAGTGAAACGCAAGAATGACCGTGGCTTTCCCGACCGGCAAGCCATCGTCGCCTTCATCAAGGCAAATCCAGGAAAGGTCGGAACCCGCGAAATTGCACGCGAGTTCGGCCTGAAGAACGCCGATCGCGTCGAGCTCAAGCGCATGCTGCGCGAGCTCGCCGACGACGGGACCATCAAGAAGAAGCGCCATAAGGTCTCCGAACCGGACGCGCTGCCGCCGACCCTGGTCGCCGACATCACCGGCCGTGACCGCGACGGCGAGCTGATCGCCTCGCCCACCGAATGGGACGAGGTCGAGAACGGCGAGCCGCCCAAGATCATCATCGAGATGCCGCGCCGGCCCAAGCCCGGCACCGCCGCCGGCGTCGGCGACCGCGCGCTGTTGCGCGTCGAGCCGACCAACGAGGCCGAAGGGCCGCCTTATCGCGGCCGCGTCATCAAGGTGTTCGACAAGGCCAAGAGCCGCATCCTCGGCGTGTTCCGCAGCCTTCCCGAAGGCGACGGACGGCTCGTGCCCGTCGACAAGAAGATGGCGGACCGCGAGCTGAACATCGCCGCGGCCGATACCAAGGGCGCGCAGGACGGCGACCTCGTCAGCGTCGATATCGTCCGCACGCGCAGCTTCGGCCTCGCTTCAGGCCGCGTGAAAGAGAAGCTCGGCTCGGTCAAGTCCGAGAAGGCGATCAGCCTGATCGCGATCTACGCGCACGACATCCCCATGCAGTTCTCCTCCGCCGCGGAGCGCGAAGCGGAGGCCGCGGAGCCTGCGAACCTGAAGGGCCGCGAGGACTGGCGCGACGTGCCGCTTCTCACCATCGATCCGCCCGACGCCAAGGATCACGACGACGCGGTGCACGCGCAGCCCGACGACGATCCCAACAACAAGGGCGGCTTCATTGTCAACGTCGCCATTGCCGATGTCAGCTTCTACGTGCGGCCTGGCTCAGCGCTCGACCGCGACGCGCTCGATCGCGGCAACTCGGTCTATTTTCCCGACCGCGTCGTGCCGATGCTGCCCGAGCGCATCTCCAACAATCTCTGCTCGCTGGTGCCGGGCGAGGCGCGCGGCGCGCTCGCGGTGCGGATGGTGCTCGGCCCCGACGGCCGCAAGCGCTCGCACAGTTTTCATCGCATCCTGATGCGCTCGGCCGCCAAGCTCAGCTACGCCCAGGCGCAAGCCGCGATCGACGGTCGGCCCGACGACACCACCGGCCCCCTGCTCGATCCGATCCTGAAGCCGCTCTATGCGGCTTACGCCTGCGCCAAGCGCGCCCGCGACGAGCGCGATCCGCTCAATCTCGACCTGCCCGAGCGCAAGATCCTGCTGAAAAGTGACGGCACGGTCGATCGCGTCGTCGTCCCCGAACGACTCGATGCGCACAAGCTGATCGAGGAGTTCATGATCCTCGCTAACGTCGCGGCTGCGGAGATGCTGGAGAAGAAATCGCTCCCGCTGATCTACCGCGTGCATGACGAGCCGACGCTGGAGAAGGTCCACGCGCTCGCAGAATTCCTGGAGACGCTCGACGTTCCCTTCGCCAAATCAGGCGCGCTGCGGCCGACGCTGTTCAACCGCGTGCTGGTCCAGCTCGAAGGCCATGACTATTACCCGCTGGTCTCCGAGGTCGTGCTGCGCGCCCAGGCGCAGGCGGAGTATTCCTCCGAGAATTACGGGCATTTCGGCCTGAATTTGCGCCGCTACGCCCACTTCACCTCGCCGATCCGCCGCTATGCCGATCTCGTCGTGCACCGCGCGCTGGTCCGCGCGCTCGGGCTCGGCGAAGGCGCGTTGCCCGACAGCGAGACGCCGGAAAGCCTGAGCGAGGTCGCCGCGCACATCTCGCTGACCGAGCGGCGCGCCATGAAGGCCGAACGCGAGACCGTGGACCGGTTGATCGCCCATCACCTCGCCGATCGCATCGGAGCGAGCTTCCAGGGCCGCGTCTCCGGCGTCACGCGCGCCGGCCTGTTCGTCAAGCTCTCCGAGACCGGCGCCGACGGCCTGATCCCGATCCGATCCCTCGGCACGGAATATTTCAACTATGACGAGGGCCGGCACGCCCTCGTCGGCACGCGCAGCCGCACCATGTATCAGCTCGGCGACGTCGTCGACGTCCGCCTGATCGAAGCCGCTCCCATCGCCGGCGCGCTGCGCTTCGAGCTGCTGGGGTCGGCCAGCGAGACCGCGCCGCGCGACCGCAGGCGACCCAATCCACAGCGCCGTCCCTCGATCAAGGCGCATCCCGGACGAAGCCCGGATAAAAAACGCAAGCCGTCGAAGCCAAAATCCGGCAAGGGCAAGAGGAACAAGGGCAAAGCCAAAGGCAAGAAGGGCAAGGCATGGTGACGATGAGCACGGCCCCAAAAATCTGGACGCGCGAGACGGGGCTGGTCGAAAAGCGCGATGTCTTTGCGGCGATGAAGCGCGGCTTTCGCGGCCGCTGCCCGCGCTGCGGCCAGGGAAAGCTGTTCCGCGTCTTCCTGAAGACGGCGGACAATTGCGCCAAATGCGGGCTCGATTTCACGCCGCATCGGGCCGATGACCTGCCCGCCTATCTCGTCATCGTCATCGTCGGCCACATCGTGGTGCCCGCGATCCTCTGGATCGAGACCAATTATTCGACGCCGGTCTGGCTCAGCTTCGCGGCCTACCTGCCCTTCACTTTCGTCGCCTCACTCGCGCTGCTGCAGCCGGTGAAGGGAGCTGTGGTCGGCTTGCAATGGGCTCTGCGCATGCACGGGTTTGACGAGAACCCTCCGGATGGTATTCCGCCTGTGTAAGCAAATAGAAGAACGGTCTGGGTGAGGATATGACGGATACGGCGCAGGCAGCGGAGAAGGCCCGGGTTCACGAGGAGAAGGAAGCCGATCATCATCCCTACTTCCGCCCGAAGGATGCGGCGACCCTGATCCTGGTCGATCGCAGCAGCGCCGTTCCGAAAGTGCTGGTCGGCAAGCGCCACGACAAGGTGGTGTTCATGCCCGGCAAGTTCGTCTTCCCGGGCGGACGTGTCGACAAGGCCGACTACCGCGTGCCCTGTGCTGCGCCCATCACCGCCGAGCTGGAAGCCAATCTCGCCAAGGGCAGCCCGAAGACTCCCGCCTCGCGCGCCAAGTCGCTGGCCGTCGCCGCGATCCGCGAAGCCTGCGAGGAAACCGGTCTCTGTCTCGGCCGCAAGATTGAGGGCAAGGCCAAGCTCGAGGGTCCCTGGAAGCCGTTCGCGGAGGCAGGCCTGCTGCCCGATCCCTCGAGCCTGTTCCTGATCGCCCGCGCGATCACCCCGCCCGGCCGCGTCAAGCGGTTCGACACGCGCTTCTTCACCGCCGATGCCTCCGCGATCACCCATCGCGTCGATGGCGTGATCCATGCCGATGCCGAGCTGGTCGAGCTGGTCTGGGTCGAGCTCGGCTCAAAGCCGCTCGCCGACCTGCATCCGATGACGCGCAACGTGCTCAACGAGCTCGACACCCGGCTTGCCACCGGCCCCTTGCGCCACGATGCGCCGGTGCCGTTCTTCCATTTCTACGGCGGCAAGATGCAGAAGGATATTTTGGGCTGAGCCCCTCCTCGTCCCGTCATTCCGGGTCGCGCCGCTTGGCGCGAGCCCGGAATCCATAACCATGATCGGAAGTATGGATTCCCGGCTCACGCTTCGCGTGCCCCGGAATGACGTGCTGGGAGAGCCGGCAAAAACAAAAGATTCTTCCCGCCTCCCCCAATGGCGCAGCTCCCCGGCGTGCCTATCTCTTTCCCCAACGACACCCAGAACGGATACGGGGCGATGGCACAACGGCAACTCAAGCTTGGCGCGTTCATGCGCCCGATCAGCATCCATACCGGCGCCTGGCGCTATCCCGGGGCCTGGCCCGACGCCAACTTCAATTTCGTTCACATCAAGCAGCTGGTCCAGAAGCTCGAGGCCGGCAAGTTCGATGCCTTCTTCATGGCCGATCACCTCGCCGTGCTGAACATGCCGATCAATGCGCTGAAGCGCAGCCACACCGTGACCTCGTTCGAGCCGTTCACGCTGCTGTCGGCGCTCTCGGCGGTCACCGAACGGATCGGCCTGGTCGCGACAGGCTCAACCACCTTCGACGAGCCCTATCACGTCGCGCGCCGCTTTGCCTCGCTCGACCATCTCAGCGGCGGCCGCGCCGGCTGGAACATCGTCACCACCTCGAACCCGGATGCGGCGCTGAATTTCGGCCTCGACGACCACATGGAGCATGCTGAGCGCTACAAGCGCGCCCGCGAGTTCTACGACGTCGTCACGGGCTTGTGGGATTCCTTCGCCGATGACGCCTTCGTGCGCGACGTCGAGAGCGGGCTGTTCCTCGATCCCGCCAAGATGCACACGCTCGACCACAACGGCAAATATCTGAAGGTGCGCGGCCCTCTCAACATCGCCCGGCCCGTGCAGGGCTGGCCCGTCATCGTGCAGGCCGGCGCATCGGAAGACGGCAAGCAGCTTGCCGCCGAGACGGCGGAAGCCGTGTTCACCGGCGGCGGCAGCCTTGCCGACGGGCAAAAGCTCTATGCCGACATCAAGGGGCGCATGGCGAAGGTCGGCCGCGACCCCGAGCACCTCAAGATCCTGCCCGGCGCCTTCGTCGTGGTCGGCGACAGCGTCGACGAGGCCAGGGAGAAGCGCGCCTTGCTCGACAGCCGCGTGCATTACGACAGCGCGATCGCTTCGCTCTCCGTCATCCTCGGCACCGATGCGTCCGGCTTCGATCCCGACGGACCGCTGCCTGAGATTCCGGAGACCAATGCCAGCAAGAGCGGCCGCCAGCGCATGGTCGATCTCGCCGCCCGCGACAAGCTCACCGTGCGCCAGCTTGCCCAGCGCGTCGGCGGCTATGGCGGCCTGTCCTTCGTCGGCACCGCCAAAACCATTGCCGACCAGATGGAGGAATGGCTGGTCGGGCGCGGCTCGGACGGCTTCAACATCATGTTCCCGTTCCTGCCTGCCGGGCTCGACGATTTCGTCGACAAGGTCGTCCCGGAGCTGCAGCGGCGCGGGATTTTCCGGAAGGAGTATGAAGGGCCCACTTTGAGGGAGAATCTGGGCCTGCCGCGGCCGAAAAACCGCTTCTTCGAAGCTTAAAAGGGCCGATTTGGGTGGTTCTTGGGGGTGTAAAACCTTGACATCAAGCCGTTTCTGGCTAGGTTGCCGGCCAACGCGGGCCGTTTGGCCGGCTCCAGATTCCCTTCATTCCTGAGGTTCTGAACATGGCCAAAGCGGTCACCATCAAGGTCAAGCTCGTGTCCTCGGCCGACACCGGCTTCTACTACGTCGCCAAGAAGAATTCGCGCACCATGACCGACAAGCTGGTCAAGAAGAAGTACGATCCCGTGGCGCGCAAGCACGTCGAATTCCGCGAAGCCAAGATCAAGTAAGACGCGGACGAACGACTGAGTTTTTGCGGGGCCCTTTCGGGCCCCGTTTTCGTTGGGGTCGCGTGTCCCGGACGCGCTGCAGCGTGCAACGCTGCTGCCCAGAGCCGGGACCCAGGAGGCAACACGCCACAATGGAGACCTGGGCCCCGGCTCTGCAGCGCACCGTCGAAGTGACGCTGCGCTGCGTCCGGGGCACGAGAGCCTTAACTCACCAAGACATCTGCGCATTCGAGCCGCAGCGGACCAAGTGTGACCGACGTCGCAGAGCGCCATGGGCGCCTTCACTATTTCCAGCAAGATCGTTGCATGAACCCGGTCCGTTGCCGTGAAGAGCCATTTGCCCCTGCTGGATCCCTTGCGCTTCGCCGCCGCGCTCGGCGTTGCCATCTTTCATCAGATGTTCTGGTCCTGGGCCTGGACCTCGATCGGCGTCCCCGGCTTTGAGCGCACCGTTGCCGCCGATGTCCTCTACCCCTCCGCCGCCCCCTTCACCTGGTTCGGTTGGGTCGGCGTCGAGATCTTCTTCGTCATCTCCGGTTTCGTCATCGCCAATTCGGCGGCCCAGTCTTCGCCGGGCGCGTTCCTGCTCGGCCGCGCGCTCAGGCTTTATCCGGCGGTCTGGGTCTGCGCCACCGCGACCCTGCTCGTTCTGCTGCTGTTCGGCAGCGGCCCGGCTTCCGAATTGATCGTGCCCTACATCCACGCGATGCTGATGGTCCCCAAGGGCGTCACGGGCCAGTGGCTCGACGAGGTCTACTGGACGCTGGCCGCCGAGACGGCATTCTATGGCCTCGTGTTTTGCGCGATGCTGACGCGGAGGATCACCCTGCGGCATCTGGCCTTTGGCCTCACCATCTACAGCGCGATCTTCAATGCCGTCGCGCTGCTGGTGCTGTCGTGCACGACGCCGTCCGACCTGCCCTATCTCGTCATCCTGATGTTCCGGGTGCCCTGCGCGGCCTTCCTGCTGAGCCATGGCTGCTTCTTCGCGCTCGGCATCTGGCTGTTCATCTCCGCGAACCGGGAGCTGACGGCGCTCGAGAAGATCGCCTTTGCCGTCACCTGTGTTTCGGGCGCGGCGGAGATCTACTTCTTCGCTTCCTTCTTCCTGACCTCGATCCCCGCCATCGCGGATCAATCGGCCTTGGTGCCGATCATGGTCTGGGCGTTTGCCGTGCTCCTCATCGCTGTTGCCGCGAGACGAAACAGGCACTCGGCGGGCACCATGCCTTCCGAAGCACCGGCCTATCTGCGAACGCTGGGACTGATCACCTACCCGCTCTATCTCACCCACAACGTCATCGGCACGGCGATCATCCGCGCCCTGGTCGAGACGGGCCTGGATGCGACCTCGGCCCTGTGGATCGCGCTCGGCCTGCTTGTGCTGGCCTGCTGGTTCATCTGCGCGAAGATCGAGCCGGCGGTCAGGATCGCGTTGACGCAGATCCTTGCTAATCTTGGAAAGCTGCCGGCAAGACAACCCGCAACGCGCCGCACGGCGCTGGCGCGAGGGCTGCGCCTTCCGCGCCCCCTCCCCGTGAAGCTGACCGCAGCGGCATCCCAGCTCTCATAAGGCTCCGCCGGCAGCCGATGCTGCCGATGCTGCCGGGCATGACGATGCGAGGATAGCCGTCGGCCGCCGGCTATCGTCGATGGCGTGCGTGGCCGGCTACTTCAAGGCCAGGCTGCTGCAGTACCAGGGAATGTCGTTGGGTCTCCATCCCATCAACATCGACGCCGCCCGGCACTCTTCATAGGTCTTGAAGTTTGCGACGTTCCTGCACGTCGGCGACAGCGCCGGATAGGACGAGATCGAGCAGCCGTGCCAGGGGGCGGATCCGGATTTGAAGCTCGTGGAGCAACCACCGACGCAGCTGCCGGTGACGCTCGCGTATTTCGCGAGCTTTGCCGAGTCCGAGATCGGCGCAGCCAATATCGTTCCGACGGTCGTGGTCGCCTGGATGTTGACAGCATGCCGCGCAACCGCGTGCTGCTTCGGCTTCGGCCTGACCGTCGGAGCGTCGACGGTGACGTTGGGAAGCGTCGTTGCAGTCTGCGACAATGCGGGATCGCTCGATCCCGAGATCATCAGGGCCATACAAAACAGCGGGGCCGATACACGTAACGAGAAGCTCATGACGGCGTCTCCCTATGCATCTCGCCCCGAAGGTACTACCTTTCGTTGAACGCAACAAGCATCGTCACGATCGAGAGCGAAGCGGGCGGACCGATGGGAGATGGCAACATCGACACCACCTTAATACTGGCCCTAACGCTATGGCCATTTGGATTCCTGATCGCCCTGATCTACGGATGCGCGTTATTCCTGCACGGTCCTTCTGCGAGATGATCTGAAAGTCGAAGTGATCAATCGGGCGGCTATTATTCGCCTGACGATGGCTGCTGTGGGCCAGAAGCAGACCTCAGCTAAAGGCCGCTCTATTTAAGGAATGGCTAGAAGCGGGCATTCTGCCACTGCTGCCGTATCAAACGTAAGCCGTCTCGGCGAGCGCTGCTGCGGTGCCTGTGATCCCGCGGTCGATGACCGTAATGAAGCAGCGCTTCGCTTCGCTTGCGTTCCGCGTGCGATCAAAAAGCTTCTGCGCTTCGGCAAAGGCTACGGTCCAAACCGATACGATCAGTCCGGCTGCAAGATGAGCGTTCGGATCATCCGTCGGTTGGTTGGCGGTCTCGGCCAGCACAATGGCAAGTGCGCGGGTAAAATCGTCTCGCATTTCCCGCGCTCGCGCCTTGAGCGCTTCACTGTCCATGGCCGTCTTGATGAACCGCCTCGTGTCGTCGGACAGCAGCATGAACTCATGATCCCGCGTAACGAGGTCATGCGCCAGTATCCGGACCGCTTCGATCGGCGAAACGCCGGGCCTGCGTCCGCGAACAGCTCCGAAGGCCAAAGCCTGGATCTCTTCCTCACGGTCGAAGAACATATCCTCTTTGCGAGGGAAATGATTGAAGACCGTCATGCGCCCGACGTCAGCGACAGCAGCAACGTCGTCAATCGTCACGGCGTCGAACCCCCTTTCCATGAACAGTCGGGTCGCTGCGTCCGAAATGCTCTGACGCGTGGCCAAACGCTTGCGGGTTCGGCGGTTGTCCTTGTCGTCCATCAGCCCTTGCCTTTAATTGTACTTAGTATATATTGGTATTGAGTATATATCTCTATTCTCATCTCCGTGGTGCCCTTTTGCTCAATCACCCCAATGCCGACCAAAACCCCACCCCGCCCGCCGGCAGCCCCGTCCTCGTGAGTGGTGCAAGTTTCGCCGGCCTTGCGACGGCTTACTGGCTCAACCGTTTGGGCTACCGGGTCACGGTTGTCGAGCTTGCACCCGAACTTCGTAGAGGCGGAACGCCGGTCGACATCGAAGGCGAGACCATCACCATTCTCGAACGAATGGGCATGTTCGAAGCCGTTCGGGCCAAGACGCTTCCCCCGCGCGCGTTTGAATGTAAGGACGCCCAAGATCACACGCTTGGCGGCTTCGGTGTAGAGACCGGTCCGGATGCTGCGCCGCCTACTCGTTTCGAAATACACCGCGATGATCTCCTGGACATCCTCTTCGCCGGGATCGATGGGTCGGTCGAGCTTCGGTTCGGCCGGTCGATCAAGCGCCTGGAGGATAGTCCTGACAGCGTTATGGTGACACTCGACGATGGGTCACAGCATGCCTTTGCGCTCGTGTTTGGCTGCGATGGCAATCGCTCCAACACCAGAAAGCTGGTGTTCGGCGACGAGAAGAATTTCACTTACTTCATGGGAGGCTATGTCTACCTGAAGGTCGTGCCGGAGACCGGACTTCTGCCACCCAACGTATCGCAGGTCTACAGCGTGCCCGGCCTGACAACGATGTTGAACGGCTATGACGACCGCACCGACATCGCTTTTGCTTTCCGCACGGCAAGCGAAATCGATTACGACTATCGCGACCGCGCGCAGCAGCGCGCGATGATTCATGACCGTTTCGACGGACTAGGCTGGAAAGTGCCAGCCGCCTTGAACCTTATGGGCACCGACGAGGATTTCTATTTCGACTGGATCACCCAGATTCGGATGCCGACGTGGTCGAAAGGACGGATCGCTCTGGTGGGGGACGCGGCATATTGCGTATCCCCGGTGGCAGGCATGGGCGGCTCCATGGCGATCATCGGCGCAGGACGGCTTGCCGAAGCATTGGGGCGGCACGGCGACGACCACGCTGCCGCGTTCCAGGAGTATCACGACAAACTGCACGCCTTCGTCGATGACGTTCAAAAGCGGGCCGCCAACGAGGGCATGGCAATGATATTTCCTGCCAGCGAGGCCGAAATTTCGGAGCGTGACAGAAAGCTTCGCGACGGCGGGCTGGAAATATAAGCCGTTACCGCACAACCCAGGGTCACGCGACAGAAGGCCGATCCGACTGTGACCCAGTTGATGTCCGCTTTGGGTCACCAGCGGCGGTCACGACGAAGCAGCACGCGTCCGCTGTACGCTCGCAAGCGGCCGAACGCGACCGCCCGCCCGTCTACGCCGTCCGGAGCACCGGCGTTGGCGGCTGCGAGGGCCTGAGGAGCGCGAACGCGACCTGGACGATGCCGCCGGCAAGACCGAGCGCGACGCCGATGCGCCAGGCCATGGTGTAGGAGCCGAGCGCGTCGTAGAGCACTCCTCCTCCGTATGCGCCGAGGAAGCTGCCGATCTGGTGGCTCATGAAGGCGAGGCCCTGGATCATCGCCTGCCAGCGCAGGCCGAACATCTCGGCGACGGCGCCCGCGACCAGCGGGCCGACGCCCATCCAGAGGAAGCCCATGATGGCGCCGAACAGCAGCGTCGAGAACGGCGTCGCCGGCAGCATGAAGTACCAGGCGAGCGCCAGCGAGCGCAGGATGTAGATGCCGCCGAGCAGCGCCAGCTTGTTCCAGCGCTGGCCGGCCCAGCCGAAGAACAGCGAGCCCAGCACGTTGAAGCCGCCGATCATGCCGAGCGTCTGTGCGCTGAGCATCGGGTCGAGGCCGCAGATCGCGAGATAAGACGGCAGATGCGTGGTGAGGAACACCAGCTGCATGCCGCAGACGAGATAGGCGCAGGTCATCACCACGAAAGAGGCGTTGCCGAACGCCGCTTTCGCCACGGACGCCGCGGTGGCATCGCCGATATCGTCGGCGGCCGGCTTGGGCAGCGGGACCTGATCGACGCGGCCGGCATACCAGGCCGCCGGGATCATCAGCACCGACATCACGACGAAACCGGCAAGCCCGACGCGCCAGCCAAACCCCTCGTTGAGCATCTGGCCGATCGGCGCCGACAGCAGCGCGCCGAGTGAGCCCGCGCCGGAGACGATGCCGAGCACGGTGGAGCGCACCGTCGCGGGCACTGCGCGCGCCGCCACCGACATCGCGATCGCAGCGGCGGTGCAGGCCATCGACGTTCCGATCAGCAGGCCGCCGCCGACCATGATGCTGACGAGCCCGTTCGCGGCCGCCATCAGTGCAAGGCCTGCGATGTACATCAGCGAGCCCACGATCATGATCGGACGGAAGCCGTAGCGCACCGTCATCGCGCCGGCGAGCGGCTGCAGGAAGCCCCAGGCGAGGTTCTGCACCGCCAGCGCCAGCGTGAAATCCGAGATCGAGATGTGGATGTCCCGCGTCAGCGGCTGCATGAAGATGCCGAGCGACTGCCGCAGCCCCATGCTCAGCGTCAGCATGATCGAGGCGCCGATCAGGATGGGCAATGTCGGACGCAGGACCTGCAACAGGGGCATTTTCTTCTCCCTCATGGGCACGGCGCAAAGGCCGCCGTCTGCTTTTGCCGCTGATTTTGGTTACACAGACCTGTGTACTTAGGCTATGAATGGCTGTTGCTGTCAAGCAAACAGGATGCATTCCGCTGCATGGCTCCCCCGCCCGCCCCACAGACGATGAAAGAGCGGATCCTTCAGACCGCCGACAAGCTGTTCTATCTGCAGGGCATTCGCGCGATCGGCGTCGACACCATCGCGGCCGAGATCGGCATCTCCAAACGCACGCTGTACAACCACTTCCCCTCCAAGGACGCGCTGATCGCAGCGTATCTCGAGCGCCGCTTCGTCCACGCCCGCCCCTCGGACAAGCCGCCGGCCGAGCAGATTCTCGCAACCTTCGATTCGCTGGAGCGGCGCTTTGCAGCCAAGGACTTCCGCGGCTGCCCGTTCGTGAATGCGGTCGCCGAGCTCGGCCCTGCCGACCGCGCCGTGAAGAAGATCGCAATCGCCTTCAAGGAAAGCCGCCGGGTGTGGTTTCGCGACCGGCTGACCGAGCTCGGCGTTGCCGATGCGGAGGCGCTGGCGACGCAGTTGGTGCTGCTGGTCGACGGCTCCATCGCGCAGGATCTGGTGCGCGATGATCCGGCGATGGCGCGGGCGGCGAAGGAAGCGGCGAAGGTGCTGCTGCGGAATGCGGGGGTGGATGTGGGGGATGAGAAGGTGGCGAAGAAGCGGGGCTAGGGAGCGGTCCGGCATCCCTGAGGGAGCCGACACAACAAAATCGGACACCACCAAGGGAACGTGCTAACGGCAGGGATGAAGAAATCCCTCATTGTCGCGCTTCTCGCTATTTCCCCGGCGTTCGCGCAGACCAATCCTCAACCGGCCCCTGCCCCGCCGATGACTGATCGCGAACGCGTCCAGGCTGACCGCGCGAGAGCCGCCGAAGAGGAGAAGGCTGCGCCGGCCGCTCGCCCGTGGGATCGCGATCCGGACGGCAAGCGACCATGGGATCGGAAACCCTCAAAGCCCTGACGGAAGCAGACCGGCTGGAACCAGTGACGTTTCAGCGGAGACGCTGCAGCGTACTGGATTCCCCGCCTGCGCGGGCAATGACAGCGGAGCCTGTGGAGGCAGCATCACGCTACAATCGCTTCGCCCGATCATGCCCGAGCGCCTGTTTTGCCCGACACGTCAAACGACACTGCCGCCGGCACGAGGCCTTTTCGCCCCCGCCTAACCCATTGATCCCGCTCGTGCCGTCTACTGTGCATGGGGTTGTTTTCGCACTTTTTGCTCTTGGCCGGCGCAAATCTCGCTACCGTCATCCCTGCGCAAGCAGGGACGACAGCGGAGCATGAAGCGCCGCAGCCCCCTCGCCTCACGCCGCCTGCGACACCACGCGGTTGCGGCCGTCGTGCTTGGCGCGGTAGAGCGCGGTGTCGGCGCGCTTGAGGACGTCGGCGACGGCCTCGCCCTTCTGCTCCAGCGTGGTGAGGCCGATCGAGATGGTGACCTCGATGCGCTTGGTGCCCTTGTGGATCGCGAACGGCTCGCCCGCGATCGAGCGGCGCAGGCGCTCGGCGACCATGCCGGCGACGTGGAGATCGGTCTCGGGCATCACGATGACGAATTCCTCGCCGCCGTAGCGGCAGGCGAGGTCGATGCCGCGGATCGACTTGCGCACCCGCACCGCGAACTCGCGCAGCACGTCGTCGCCGGCGTCGTGACCGTAATTGTCGTTGATCGCCTTGAAGAAGTCGATGTCGAGGATCATCAGCGCCAGCGGCTTGCCGCGGGCCGAGGCCTGCTCGGCGAGCGTTGCCAGATGGCTCTCCATGTAGCGGCGATTGTGCAGGCCGGTGAGCGCGTCGGTGATCGCCATCTCGATCGAGTTCTGCACGTTGTCGCGCAGGTGATCGGTGTAGCGGCGGCGGCGGATCTGGGTGCGGGCGCGCGCCAAGAGCTCGGTCTTGTCGATCGGGCGCAGCAGATAGTCGTTGACGCCGATCTCGAGCCCGCGCAGCAGCCGCGTCGAGTTCTCGGGGTCGGCGATGGCGAGGATCGGCACATGCCGCGTGCGCTCCAGCGAGCGCGCCTGGCTGCACAGCCGCAGGCCGTCGAAATTGTTGAGGTCGAGCGAGACGATGAGCAGGTCGTAATTGCCCTCGGCGGCGTGGAACAGCGCCTCGGTCGGGTTCGGCTCGACGTCGATGGTGTGCTCGGCGGCGAGGATCGTCGCCAGCCGCTCGTAGGAGGACTCGCGGTCGTCGACCAGCAGGATGCGGCCGCCCTTGCCGGTATCGGCGACGGCGCTGCGCTCGGGCGCCTGCATGCCGATCTCGAGCGAGGTGATGGCGCGCATGCGCAGCTCGTCGGTCATCATCTTCAGCCGCGTCAGCGAGCGCACGCGCGCGATCAGCACGACGTCGGAGACCGGCTTGGTCAGGAAATCATCGGCGCCGGCTTCCAGTCCGCGGTTACGGTCGGACGGGCTGTCGAGCGCCGTGACCATGACGACGGGAATGTGATGCGTGGCGGGGTCGGTCTTCAGGCGACGGCAGACTTCGAAGCCGTCCATGTCGGGCATCATCACGTCGAGCAGGATGATGTCGCATTCGGCGCGGCTGGCCATCGCCAGCGCCTCGGTGCCGTTCGCGGCGGTCATCACGTCGAAATATTCGGCGGACAGTCGGGCTTCGAGGAGTTTGACGTTGGCAGGAACGTCATCGACAACCAGGATACGCGCGGACACTGTGAACTCACTTCCTATCCGATAAAACGCCGGACCGTCTCAATGAATTTGCCGACCGAGATCGGCTTGGACAAATAGGCCTCGCAGCCGCCCTCGCGGATCCGCTCTTCGTCGCCCTTCATCGCGAACGCCGTGACCGCGACGACGGGTATGGCGCGCAGCTCCGGATCGTCCTTGATCCAGCGCGTCACCTCGAGGCCTGAGACCTGCGGCAACTGGATATCCATCAGCACGAGGTCGGGCCGCATCTTGCGAACCAGGTCGAGCGCCTCATATCCGTTGCTGGTGCCGGAGGTCTGGTAGCCGTGCGCCTCCAACAGGTCGCGGAAGAGCTTCATGTTGAGCTCGTTGTCTTCCACGATCAGGACGGTCTTAGCCATCCCGCCCTCCTGATTGGCACGAAGCCGGATACATGTGACGCCTCAGGCGCCGCTCGTCGGCGCTTCGAAAACTGGATTCAAACTAGCCTCAGATTCGCTTGAGTTTCGTTAAACCCGAGGGGCCACTTCCTGCGACGTGGTTTCCAGTTGCTTGCCCCGGGATCGCAAGACTCAAGGCGGAGACTCGGGCATGATGCAAAGTAGACACCGAAAGTTAACGGAAAGGCAAACTGGGCCCGTGAAAAAGCCTGTTCACAACCCCCGCGAAGTCGCTGAAATCGTTGCGATTCAGGCGCTGTCCTTCGTCGCGAGCGAGCCCGAGCGGCTGGGCCTGTTCCTGGCCGAGACAGGGGTCGGCCCGGAGACCCTGCGCAATGCCGCTGCGAACCCCAATTTCCTGCTCAGCGTGCTCGATTTCGTGCTGCGCGATGACGCCACCGTGAAGGCCTTTGCCAGCTCGGCGGAGCTGCATCCGACCAACATCGCCGCAGCGCGGCAGGTCCTTGGCGACGCGCTCGGCGACCCCTCCTGGGAGCGCGACGTGCCGTGACCCTCCCCGACCCGGCCGGGCCCCGCTGTTTCTGCCGGGATTGTCTGGCCGACCTCGATACGGGCGTGCGGCGCTGCTCGGCCTGCGGTTCCCCCCGCCTCGTCCGCCACCGGGCGCTCGCCGCGCTGACCATCGCCCATATCGACTGCGACGCCTTCTACGCGACGGTCGAGAAGCGCGACAATCCTGAAATCGCCGACAAGCCCGTCATCATCGGCGGCGGCAAGCGCGGCGTGGTGTCGGCCGCCTGCTACATCGCGCGCACCTACGGCGTGCGCTCGGCGATGCCGATGTTCAAGGCGCTGGAGGCCTGCCCGCACGCGACGGTAATTCCGCCTGATATGGCGAAGTATGTCCGCGTCGGCCGCGAGGTGCGCCAGGCCATGCAGGCGCTGACGCCGCTGGTCGAGCCGCTCTCGATCGACGAGGCCTTCCTCGACCTCTCCGGCACCGAGCGGGTCCACGGCATGATCCCGGCAAGAGTGCTGGCGCGCTTTGCCCGCGAGGTCGAGCGCGACATCGGCATCTCCGTTTCGGTCGGCCTGTCCTGCAACAAGTTCCTGGCCAAGATCGCCTCCGACCTCGACAAGCCGCGCGGCTTCGCCGCGCTCGACCAGGAGGAAGCGCGTGCGATGCTGGCCGAGAAGCCGGTCGGCTTCATCTTCGGCGTCGGTCCCGCCACGCAGGAACGCCTCGTGCAGCGCGGCTTCCGGATCATCGCCGATCTGCAGAAGGCCGACGAGATCGAGATGATGCGGCAGTTTCCGAGCGACGGCCGCCGGCTGTGGCGGCTCGCGCGCGGCATCGACGACCGCCGGGTCGAGCCGGATCGCGGCGCCAAGACGATCTCCAGCGAGACCACCTTCGAGACCGACATCCGCGACTTCGCGACGCTGGAGAAAATCCTGTGGCGGCTGTGCGAGAAGACCTCGTCACGCCTCAAGAGCAGCGAGCTCGCCGGCTCGACCGTGACGCTGAAGCTGAAGACCGCTGACTTTCGCCAGCGCACCCGCTCGCAGTCGATCGCAGCGCCGACCCAGCTCGCCGCAAAGATCTTCTCGATCTGCCGCGAAATGCTGGCGAAAGAGATCGACGGCACCGCCTTCCGCCTGATGGGCGCCGGCGTCAGCGCCCTGCGCGACGGCTCCCCCGCCGACGACACCGACATGCTCGACCGCCGCGCCGCCCATGCCGAGCGCGCGGTGGACAGCCTGCGCAAGAAGTTCGGCAGCGCCGCCGTGATCCGCGGCATCGCCTATGAAGGCCCGGAGAAGGCGCAGGAGTGATGACCGGCGAACGCGATCTCTCAGCGCTGCTGAGACACATGAAGCCGGAGCTACAGCCCGGCACTTTCGTATTCTGCACGATCGCGGCAGACGAAACCATTCCAGCGGCGCTCGATCCGCTCATGACGTTTCGCGAACAGGAAGGAACGACGCTGGTCCTCCCTCGCGAGGAGGCCGAAGCGGCAGGGCTACGCCATGCGTTTCCCTCGCGCCTGATCACGCTGACGGTTCACTCCGCGCTTGATGCGGTCGGCTTCCTGGCGGCGATCACGGCGCGCCTTGCCGCAGCCGGCATCAGCGTGAATGCCGTGTCGGCGTTCCATCACGACCATCTCTTCGTACCAGCCGAGAAGGCGGACGAAGCGATGGTGCTGTTGCATCAGATGTCGGAGGCGAAGCACCTGTAGCCCGGATGGAGCGCAGCGCAATCCGGGGCGGTCCATCCTCGGCGGCAGGCTCCCATCCGGGCTACGACGTTCAATCCGCAACCGCGATCGCCTCGATCTCGATCAGCCATTCCGGCGCGGCGAGCGCGGAGACGCCGACGAGCGTCGAGGCCGGCGGCTCCATGCCTTCGAAGAACGCCGAGCGGGCCTTGCCGATGATGGGGCGCAGCTCCGGCCTGTAGTTCACCACAAAGGTCGTGATCTTCACGATGTTGGAATAGTTCGCGCCGGCCGCTTTCAGCGCGTGCCCGAGATTCTGCATCACCTGCGTCGTCTGCGCGGCGATGTCGCCCTCGCCGACGATGCGCCCCTCCTCGTCGGTCGAGACCTGACCGGAGATGTAGATGGTCCGCGCGCCCGAGGCGGTGACGACGTGGGAATATGCGGGATTGTGATGCAGGCCGCTGGGACGGAGATGATCGAGCTTGGGCATGAGCTGGCTCCCTGAGGTTTCTGGTTGGGAGGAAGCGTAGCCGGAGAGTGTGACGAGAGCTAGTCTGTCACCCGCGAGGATAGGTCTCGTAGGGTGGGCAAAGCGAAGCGTGCCCACGATTTTGCCCATTGCTGAAAGGTGGTGGGCACGGCGCGCGAAGTGCGCGCCTTTGCCCACCCTACGGCACCGCTCGCGCGGAGAGATGGGCTTTCAATTACAGGGCTTACTGTCCTTGACGTCGAACTTGCCCATCGCGCCGGAAATGACGAAGTCATTGTAGTCCAGCACGAGCTGGCGCGAGACACCGTTCTCGTAGAGCTCGAACGCCATCGCATAGACCGGCGTCTGCTCGCCCTCCTTCTGCTGGGCGTCGCGATCGAAATAGCTGACGGTGACGGGCCAGCGCTTGAGCGACTTCATGTGCTCGTCCGACGTCGACGGATCGGACGCCGTGGCGCGGTCGGCGGGGATCGGCTGGCCGATCACGGTCAGCGTGTTGTAGACCTTCTGGCCGTCGTCGGAGCCGTCATAGACCGAGAGCTCAAGCAGCGACTTGCCGTCCTTGGCGGCGGCGATGATGCGCTGGATCTGCTCGGTCGGAAACACGATCTTGCCGTCGAGGGTGAAATTCTTCGGCGATGGCAGCTTCAGCTTGACGTTGATGTGGTCGCCATCGCGCTCGGCCGAACCGTCGACCCGGCCGGCATCCGCCTCGTTCATGCGCGTCTCGATCTTGAAGCGGTAGCTTTTTCCCGCGGCGTCTTCCCAGGAATTGGAGCGGAGGTCGCTGAGCGTGACCTTGCCCTCGCCGCTGTCGAGCTCGGACACCTGACGGAATTCTGACGTGTAGCCCTCGCAGGAGCTGCCGGTGAAGTTGTAGAGGATGCGGCCGCGCGCGCTGTTGACCGAATTGGAGCGCGATTTCACCAGGCTGAGGTCATAGAGCGCCTGATGCGACAGGAACGGACCGTTGGCGGCCTGTGCGCCCTCGCCAAGGCCGAGACCGGCGGCCGCGAGCGCCATCACACCGAGCGAAGTCCGGAAAAGGTGCACCATGTCCATTCCTTGGGGACGCATCCTCTGGGAAGCGCAGATTCGACATTTTAATGACCGTTCCATTGCGTCGCAACTGAGGCCGTTTCACGTAAAGTTGCGGCTCTGCCGTTGAACCGGCGGCCGCGCCTCGACAAAAGGCGGCCCCTTGCGGGTTGCTTGCATGTGGCCGCCCGATGGGCGAAACAGGGCGCGCCCGGCCGCCTGCGGACGCGCCGGGGCGAATGATTTTTGGACAACGAGGGTCGGACATGGCGGGCACGGTCGAGCAGAAGCTGGCGGAACAGGGCATCAAGCTGCACGAGGCCCCCACGCCCGTCGCCAATTACGTCCCGTTCGTGCGCACCGGTAATCTGCTGTTCGTCTCCGGCCAGGTCTGCTTCGATCCCGCCGGCAAGCTGATCGCCAAGGGCAAGCTGGGTGCCGGCGTCTCGATCGAGGACGGCGCCGCGGCCGCGCGCGGCTGTGCGGTCAATTTGCTGGCACAGGTCAAGGCCGCGCTCGGCGATCTCGACAAGGTGGTGCGCGTGGTGCGCCTCGGCGGCTTCATCAACTCGGCGCCGGACTTCCTGGACGGGCCGAAGGTGCTGAACGGTGCCTCCGACCTGATGGTCGCGGCCTTCGGTGACAAGGGCCGCCATGCCCGCACCACCGTCGGTGTGGCCTCCCTGCCTGCGGACGCGGCGGTCGAGGTCGAAGGCGTGTTCGAGGTCGCCTGAGACGAATGCGCGCTCCGGATTGGCTGACAGCCCGGCCGGTCGCCCATCGCGGCCTGCATGACATCTCTCGCGGCATCGTCGAGAACATGCCGGGCGCAGTGCAAGCTGCGATCGCCGGCAATTTCGCGATCGAGGTCGATATCCAGCTCTCCGCCGACGGCGAGGCCATGGTGCATCACGACCATGCGCTTGGGCGTCTCACCGAGGCCACCGGCGAGGTCGTGTCGAAGACCGCCGCGGAGCTGAAAGCGGTCAAATTCAAGGACACGGACGAGCGAATGATGTCGCTGTCCGACCTCTGCGCCATGGTCGCCGGCCGCGTGCCGCTGGTGATCGAGGTGAAGAGCCATTTTGACCGCGACCGCAAGCTGGTGCGGCGGATGGCCGAGGTGCTCTCGTCCTATCAAGGGCGGGCCGTCGGCATGTCCTTCGACCCCGACCAGGTGCTGGCGCTGCGCCAGCTCTTGCCCAACCGCCCGCGCGGCATCGTCGCGCAGCGCAGCTATGAGGACGATTACTGGGCCAAGCTCACCCAGGCGCAGCGCGACAGCATGCTGTACCTGCGCCACGGCTTCCAGACCCAGCCCCACTTCGTCGCTTTCAAGGTCGATCACCTTCCCGCCCCAGCCCCCTGGATCGCCCGCAACCTGTTCGGCTGCGCCCTGCTGGGATGGACCGTGCGGACGAGCGAGCAGCGGACCCGGGTGGCGCAGTATGCGGATCAGATGATCTTCGAGGGGTTCGTGCCGTAGGCTCGCGAACGGCACTCGTGTCCCGGACGCGCTGCAGCGTGCAACGCTCCTGCGCAGAGCCGGGACCCAGCAGGCGGCACGGCAAACGGCTAGATGGGCCCCGGCTCAGCAGCGCACCACTACGTTCTGCGCTGCGTCCGGGGCACGAGACCCGTGTTCCCCACCCCTTGAAGTCGCTGCTGCAATGCACGATCTTGGGCACGATGGCATCATCCGAAATCACGCTCGAGGCCGTACCTTCGATTGGCAACGTGTCACCGGAGGATTGGGACGCCTGCGCCAATCCCGGCGGACGGTGCAATGGGGCTGGCAGCGGAATCTCATCCGGACTTCCAGGCGATTCCCTTGGACTCTTAAAACCCGCCTATAACCCCTTCGTCTCCCACGCCTTTCTCTCCGCAATCGAGAGCTCGGGTTCGGCGACGATCCGCACCGGCTGGGGCCCGCGCCACCTCGTGGCCAAGGTCGATGGCCAGGTGGCCGGCGTCGTGCCCTGCTATCTGAAATCGCATTCCCAGGGCGAGTACGTCTTCGACCGCGGCTGGGCGGACGCCTATGAGCGTGCCGGCGGGCGCTATTATCCGAAGCTCCAGGTCTCGGTTCCCTTCACCCCGGCAACGGGACCACGCCTCCTCGTCCGCGACGGTGTCGACCGCGAGCGCATCATGGATGCGCTGGCGAGCGGCCTTGTGGCGCTGTGCGGCGTCAGCAAGGCCTCCTCGGTCCATGTCACCTTTGCACGGGAAACCGAATGGAAGCTGCTCGCCGAGCACGGCTTCCTGCAGCGCACCGACCAGCAGTTCCACTGGCACAATGAGGGCTTTGCGACCTTCGACGACTTCCTGGCGACGCTGAACTCGCGCCACCGCAAATCGATCAAGCGCGAGCGGCGCGAGGCGCTGGCCGCCGGCATCACCATCCACTGGCTCACCGGCAAGGACATCACCGAGGACGCCTGGGACGCCTTCTTCGACTTCTACATGGAGACCGGCTCGCGCAAATGGGGCCGGCCTTATCTGACCCGCGAATTCTTCTCGCTGATCGGCGAGACCATGGCAGAGGACGTGCTGCTGGTGATGGCCCGCCGCAACGATCGCTGGATTGCCGGCGCGATCAACTTCATCGGCTCCGACACGCTGTTCGGCCGCAACTGGGGCGCGGTCGAGCATCATCCGTTCCTGCATTTCGAGGTCTGCTACTATCAGGCGATCGACTTCGCCATCAAACGCGGCCTCAGGCATGTGGAGGCCGGCGCGCAAGGCGAGCACAAGATCGCGCGCGGCTACCTGCCGCGAACCACGCATTCCGCCCACTTCATCGCCGATCCCGGCCTGCGCCGCGCCATCGGCGATTACCTCAAGCGCGAACGTGCCTACGTGGCCGAGGCCGGACGGGAGCTCGCCGAGCTCGGCCCGTTCCGCAAAGGCGCCGACGAGGCGCCTTGACGCCTCGCCGCGGCTGGTGACAGTAGGCGCAAAATGAGAGCGCAGAGTTTCCCGGGAGCCGTCATGACCAGCTACGACACCAACAACATCTTCGCAAAGATCCTGCGCGGCGAGCTGCCCTGCAGCAAGGTCTATGAGGACGAGCACGTCTTCGCCTTCCTCGACATCATGCCGCGCGTTCCCGGCCACACGCTGGTGATCCCGAAGGCCCCGGCCCGCAACATCCTCGACATCAAGCCTGATGACTACGCCCATGTCGCCCGCGGCGCGCACAAGATCGCGGCCGCCGCCATGAAGGCGTTCAACGCCGACGGAATCACCATCCAGCAGTTCAACGAGCCCGCCGGCGGACAGGTGGTGTTTCACCTGCACATGCACGTGATGCCGCGCCACGACGGCGTCGCCATGCTGCCGCCGGCGAGCCGCAAGGAAGACGTCAAGGTGCTGGAAGAGAACGCGACCAAGCTGATCGCGGCGTTGAAGGCGGGCTAAAGCTCGGCTCTATCCACCCGTCATTGCGAGGAGCCCTTGCGACGAAGCAATCCAGACTGTCTCTGCGGGAAGCAGCCTGGATTGCTTCGCTACGCTCGCAATGACAAGGTGAGAGCGGAGTGCCCTCTCACTCCGTCTCGAAATCACCCTTCTGCGGCGCAGCCAGTGGCGTAAACTCGCAGCGGTCGGGCTTGATGTCGATCAGTGGCGTGTTGTCGATGCAGTCGAGGCCGCGCACCAGGATCGTGTTGCCCTCGATGCCGACCAGCTTCACGATCGACGTGCCGATCGGATTGGGCCGCACCGGCGAGCGCAGCGAAAACGTGCCGCGGGTCTTCTCGTTGTTCTTCGGGCTCTGCAGGATGATGTCGCGGCGCGACTGGTCGAGCCAGTAAAGCACTTCGAGATTGCTGTAGAAGTCGACGCCCTTGATGGCCGGCACGAACGGCTCGAAGATCTCGAGCCGGCACACCGGGCCGTCCTGACGCCCCTGCCGCGGCGTCTCCAGCCGCGACGTCCAGGGCGTGCGGATGCGGCCGATGAAGACGAGGCCGGCATCCTGCGTCGGCGGCAGCTCGATGGCGACCTCGCCCTCGCGGAGCTCCTGTTCGCGAACCATATGTCCTGTTCCCTAGCTGTTCGCCGGCGGTTTTAGCCCAACCACCACTTGCCGGCCAGCATGAAGACTTCACCGGTCACGACGCCCGCAAAGATCGAGCGGCGGGTCAGCAGGAACACGACGAGGCCGGCGGCCACCGCGCCGTAGCGCAAGCCATCGGGTACGCTGGCGAGCGCGCCCGGCGGTTGGACCACGATCTGGGCGATGACGCCGGCGAGGATCGCGGTCGCGACCGCCCGCACCCAGACCAGCAGCTCGGAGCCTTCGTCGATGCCGCCGCCGAACCACAGGCCCAGCATGCGCCAGATCTGGTTGGGAACGACGCCGGCGACGAACAGCACGACGAGCGCCTGCCAGTCGCCGATGAGCTGCGCGTAGCTCATGCGCGCACCTCCCGCCACCAATGCACGCCATAGGCGATCGTACCGGCGACGAGCCCACTGACGAGGATGTCGAGGCCGGAGTTCATCTTCGCGGCCAGCGGATAGAGCAGAACGCCGAGCGCCAGCGCGACCACGTCGGCGGCCTCGCGGCTGTTGCGCGCGGTCGAGAACAGGAAGGACAGCGGCGTCAGCATCAGGATCGCGGCACCAAGCGTCTGCGTCAGATTGGCGGCGAGGAAATAGCCGACCGTGTTGGCGGTGAGGCACACCGAGACGAGGCCGAAGCCAAGCCCGTTGACAAAGGCGATGCGCCGCTCGCGCGGCACCTGCGGCAGGAAGCGATGGCACTCGACCCACAGCGTCACGGCCGTGAGATGCGCGGCGAAGAACAGCTCACGCCGCTTGGTGGTCGGCGTGCGCATCAAAGGCAGCACCGAGACCACCATCGGAAACAGCCTGATGGCGCTGACGGTGACCGCAATCGCCGACTGGATGACGGTGGCGCCCGAGCCGAGCGTCGTGATCAGGATGATCTGCGCCGGGCCGGCCCAGACGAACAGTGTCGAGCAGAGCGCCCAGAGCAGGCTGAAATGGCTGTCATGGGCGAGCGCGCCGATGCCGAGATAGGTCGCGAACAGGACGAGCGTGAGGATCGTCTGCGTGACCGAGCGCAGCCCCCAGCCGAAGGCAAGCCAGGAACTGCTCCATTGCGGTGAATCGAGCGGAGGAAGCGCCACGGATGCTTTGGCTGGTGAGGAATCGTGCCTGCATAACGGGCAATGCTGGCGCCCACGTCAAGGAAGCCCGCGGCGGGGCTGGCATGCACAACACACCCACCGCCGTCATTCCGGGGCGGCTCGAAGAGCCGACCCCGGAATCCATCAGGCCGCAGAGATCGCTGCACAATGGATTCCGGGCTCGCGCCCAAGCGGGCGCGCCCCGGAATGACGAAGGAGAGACACATTGCCCCTACCCGCTCACACCCGGTTCTTCAACACGAAGCAGGCCCCGCCCGCTTTCCGGATCCGGTTGCAGAGATCATCCGCCTCGCTCCGCGTATCCGCACCGATACGCACCTGATAGAACGCACGCGTGCCGCGGCTGCGCATCACCGATGAGAGCAGGCTCGGATCGCGCGCACCGATCACGGTGCTGAGCCGCGTCACGGCGCGGGAGTACATCGCCAGCGCCCTGTTGCGGTCGAACCCGGCGGCGAGCTGCACGCCCCAGGCCTTTGCGGCTGCGAGTTCGATATGCTGCTCGAGCTCGGCGACGAACGCATTCGGCGCGCGCTTGAGCAGCGCCATCAGATCGCGACAGCTCGTCGGCGGCGAGCTCGGCGGCCCCTTGCCGGTACCGCCCGCCTTGGCCCAGGCATCGACGCTGGTGCCGGTGATGGCGTAGACGTAGTTGCGGGTCTGCTCCGGCATGCCGCCGGTGCCGGCAAGCCATTCCTGCACGCGCCGCGGGCCGGCATTGTAGGCAGCCGCCGCCAGCCCGAGATTGCCGAACTGGGAACGCAGCTCGCTCAAGAACTCCGCTGATTTCGGCAGCGCCTGCACCGGATTGAACGGATCGAGCAGCCCGCGCTCGCTTGCCGTGCCCGGCATGAACTGCGCGATTCCCTGTGCATGCTCGCCGCTGCGTGTCGTGGGACCGACTGCGTCGGCCTGGAAGCGGCTTTCCTGCCAGATCACCCGGGCGAAGAATTCCAGCGGCAGATTGGCATCGCGCGCGGCGGCCTCGACGATCAGGCAGATCGACTCCCGCGTATCGCTCTCGCGCGCGTCGGGGGATTTCTCCTGAGATTTCTCCTGAGATTTCTCTTGAGATTTCTCTTGGGGTTTCTCTTGGGACGTCTCCGGCGGCTTTGCGGGCTCCTCGACGCTCGGCGCAGCCGTGTCTGGCGTTGCGGGCGGGTCATCCGCCGCCGGCGCCTGCATCGCAGAAACGAGCAGCGCGGCGATCACCGGCAATGCAATCCGCCTCAACCATGGGCAGGCATGGCTGTGGCGCGCCCCGGTGCGGCGTGCAACAAGGTGACCTGCCCGGTTGTGACATCCTGCCATGGTTCGATGAGTTGCCAATATGCTGCCTGACCTGTCTCTCCCAATGCGTCACCCCGCCAAACGGATCCGAGTTGTCTTCGCCTTTGTCGCGCTCGCGCTGGGCCTCGCGCCAGCCGCCGCGGAGGAAAGCCCGCGCGTCACTTCCCAGGTTGCTTCTCAGGTCACTTGGCGGATGACCACGGAATACCCTGAGAATAACATCTCCGGGATCGGCCTCACCACCTTCGCCGGTCGCGTGGCGGCGCGCACGAACGGTTTTGTGACCGTGGCGAACGCCTTCGACAACAGCCTCAAGATCAATTCGGGCGAGATGCCGCGCGCCGCGCTCGATGGCCGGATCGCCGGCGGCGATGCTTTCGCGGGCGCGCTCTCCGGCGTCGATCCCGTGCTGGGATTGTCCACCCTGCCCTTCCTCGTGCAATCGGCCGAAATCGCCCGCGCCACCAATGCACGGGCGCGCCCGCTCTACGAGAAGGCGCTGGCGGCGCGCGGCCTCAAGCTGCTCTATCTGACGATCTGGCCCGCCACGGGGCTTTGGTCGGCGCGCGCGCTGGAAGGTGCCGACGATTTGCCGAGGCTGAATCTGCGGGCCTATGATGCGAATTCCAGCGAGGTCATGCGCGCGGCCGGCGCCAATGCGCAGTTCCTGCCGATGGACACCGCCCTCGCCGGATTGAAGGAGCATCGGCTAAACGCATTCCTCACCTCCGGTGATGGCGGCGCGGGACGCAAGCTCTGGGACTTCCTGCCGCACTTCACCGCCATCAACTACGCCATGCCGGTTTCGATCGCATTCGTCCGCAGCGAGGATTTTGCCGGGCTGCCCGAGCCGGTGCAGCGTGAGGTGCTGGCCGCCGCCGCCGAGACCGAGCAAAGCCAGTTCGCACTGTTGGCCCATCGCACCACCGAAAATTATGCGCGCATGCGCGACAACGGCGTGCGCATCGTCGAGCCGGCGCCGACCTCCCTGATCAACGCGCTCCGGAAGGCAGCAACGCCTGCGGTCGCCGCCTGGGAAGTTCAGGCCGGCGCAGAGGCCGCCGCGATCGTCGAATGGGCCCGGCAGCAATGACGCATCCGGACTTGACTTGAAGGCCGATCCCACTAGCAACGGGCGGTATCAACCGTGGACTCGGCGGCATGGCGACCATCTTCTTTGATCTCGACGGCACCCTGACCAACCCCAAGCCGGGGATCACCCGCTCGATCCAGTACGCGCTGGAGCGGCTGGACGTCGCGGTGCCGAGCGAGGACGAGCTGACCTGGTGCATCGGCCCGCCGCTGCATGCCAGCCTGAAGAAGCTCACCGGAACCGACGACCTCGCCGACCGCGCGCTGCTGCTCTATCGCGAGCGCTTCTCCGATATCGGCCTGTTCGAGAACGAGGCCTATGCCGGCATCGTGGACACGCTGACGACGCTGGCCGCGACCAGCCAGCGCATGTTCGTGGCGACCAGCAAGCCCGCGGTCTATGCCCGACGCATCGTCGACCATTTCGGCCTGAAGCCCTATTTCGAGCGCGTGTTCGGCTCCGAGCTCGACGGCACCCGCGTCGACAAGCGCGATCTGCTGCGCTACGCGCTCGACGAGACCAGGGTCGATGCCGGCGGCGCGATCATGATCGGCGACCGCAGCCACGACGTCGTGGGAGCCCGCACCAACGGCATGACCGCGATCGGGGTGCTCTACGGCTATGGCAGCGAGGCCGAGCTCAGGGACGCCGGCGCGCATCACATCTGCGCGGCGCATCCCGAACTGCTTGGCCATTGCGTCGTCTAGGCGACCACCGTCTCGACCGCCGCCAGCATCCCCGTCTTCGGATGACAGTTCAGATATTCGAAGAGCTGCTCGTCCGCGGCAGCCACGGTGACCTCATGATACAGCCGCAGCTTCGCTGACGGGCCAAGCGTCGAGAGATACTTCATCGCCGCACCGAAGATCTTCACATGGGTCGGATGCGACTCCGCCCAGCGCTCCAGTGCGGCCAGGCTCTTCCACCAGCTCTGGCCGTAGGACTTTTCGCTGGCGCTGCCGTCGGCCCGGAGCACCTGCATGTAGCGGTTGGCATAGCAACCGATCGCAAGGCCGTCGTCGCGCAGGAAGTCCATGCCCTCCCGCAGCACCGGCTCGACGTCGTCGAGATAGAGCTTTCGCTCGGACGCCTCGGCATCGCTCCAGTCCTGCCCGGAACGGATCAGGCAGAGATTGTCGTGCGCCTTCACGCGCAGCCGCGCACCCTCGCGGATCAACTCGGGGTTGCCACCCGGCGACATCGGATCGGTCTGCGACAGCGGAATGCGGTCGCGCATGCCGCCCCAATAAGCGTGCTCCTGAACTTCGCCGCTCATGCCCTCCGCGATGGAAGCAACGCCCTCGCTGCGGTCCGGGGACGAGAATAGCGTCTCGTGCCGCGCGACGGTGGGACGCAGCACCTCGATGAAGGTCCCGATGCCCTCGCGCTGCCGTCCGGTCCAGGCCTCGCGCGTCAGCTCGAACCAGGCATCGAAGCGCGCGGTGTCGTCCCAATAGCCCACCGAGACGATGGTCTCATACCCGGCCTGATCGACATGGTGTGCGCGGTCCCAGTGCGAAGGCCCGCCCGCCGCCGCGAATTGGCGCGCGATGTCGACGAGCGCCTCGGTCGCGGACGCCGGCGCCGTTCCGCGAAACTGCACGCCGAAATAGGCCATCACGACGCGGCTCACGGCCGGCTTGTAGCGCGCCACAAAGGACGGGTATGGCGGCTGGTAGTCGTCCGGCACGCGCTTGTGGCGCGTGCGCTGGGTTTCGAGATGCGCAGGAATTGCGGATTCCATGATCATGCCCTCCTCTCGATCCCGGTGATCAGCTCGCCGCCGCCGCAATGTCCGTGGGCTCGACGGTGTCCACCGGCAACGCAAACTGCTCGACGCGCTGATATCGCTTCTTGTTGAGCAGCAGCCGCGTCACGTCGGGGCGCGAATAGTGCCCGGCGGGATCGGCGGCATTCTTGGCGACACCGACGGCGCCGAGGTCGATCTCGGCAATCAGCAGCCCCTCCTGGTCCGGCGCGAGCCTGTCGCCGATCTGGCTGCCGTCAGGGCCGTAGATCGCGGCGAAGCCGCCGCCGGCATGCAGCAGCGCGTGCTTGTCCGGACGATCGCAGAGCTCGTCGATCATGGCCTGCGACACCGTCGCGCAAGGCGCCAGCACGAAGCACGAGCCCTCCACCGCATAGACACGCGAGGCGGCGTTGTTGACCTCGGCGCCCAGCGCCGGCGCGAAGGGATCGTAAAGCGAGAAGCTCGGCCAGGCCGCGACGTGCACCTGCTCGTTCTGAGCGTACATCGCGTATTTCGACAGCGGCTGCAGATGCTCCCAGCAGCACAACGCTCCGAGCCGGCCGATGTCGGCCCGCGCATGCACGGCAAGATCGCTGCCGTCGCCTTCGCCATAGACCGTGCGCTCGGCATGGGTCGGACGCAGCTTGCGGCGCTTGGCGATGGTCTCGCCGTCCGGGCCGATCAGCCATTGCGCGAGGTAAAGGCTGCCGCCGTCGCGTTCGGACAGGCCGATCACCGCCGTGAGCTTCGCCTTGCGTACGGCATCGCGCAGCCATTCGGCCTGCGGGCTGTCATAGGACAGCGAATTGTCGAAATAGCGCTGCACGAAGCCGCGCCCGATCGCCCAGGCCGGCGAGTCCATCCAGATATGCCAGGGATACCCGGGGATGAAGGCCTCCGGGAAGGCGATCAGCTTGGCGCCCTTCTCGGCGGCCTCCCTGATCAGGGCGATCGACTTGTCGATGGAGGCGTCGAGATCGAGCCATGCGGGCGCCGCCTGCACCACCGCCACCTTGTATTTCGGATGTTCGATGCCCATTCCCGCCTCCATGCCGGTTGATCGGAAGCCATCTCCGATGCAGTCTATTGAGCCAAGCCGGGCGGCCGAGCGCTCGACCACGGCGGAACGAAAACTCGACTGGACGGAAACGCCGCGGCGGTACGGAACTTGCCTGCGCTGAAGTCAGATCTCCGCCAACATGCGGTTTTGCGGGATGTGAAAGGGAGGCTGTCCCAATGACGATCCAGTTCACGACGGACGGCAGCCCCGGCTATCGGCGCCTCGCGCTCTGGCAGGACATCGTCTGCGACGTCTTCGTCGGGCTCGACTGCAAGTCCGATCTCGGCAGCGCCTTTCGCGGTTCGGTGACGCAGGCGCAGCTCGGCAAGGCGGTCTGCTCCGAGGTCTGCTCCGATCGCCAGCATGTCTTCCGCACGCCCTCCCGCATCGCGCGCTCGGATCAGGATTTCGTGCTGGTCGCGCTCGGCCATCGCGGCGACGGCGGCGTGGTGCAGGACGGCCGCGAGACGGTGATCCATCCCGGCGAGTTCGCGCTTTACGACACCACGCGCCCTTATGAGCTGAAGTTCGACGATCCCTTCACGCAATCCATCTTCAAGGTGCCGCGCGAGATGTTGCAGCGCCGGCTCGGCGGCACGGAGACGCTGACCGCAATGTCATTCGGCGCCGAGGCGCCGCTCGAGCGGCTTGCTTATGATTTCATCTTCCGGCTTTGCCAGAGCGCCGACCGGCTCGCGCCCGATAACGCCGCCGCCTTGTCGGAGCAGGCCGTCGATCTGCTCGCGATGGCGCTGAGCGAGCGGCTCGGCAAGGCCTCGCTGCCGTCCTCGACCCACCGCTCCGCCCTGATCTACCGGCTCAAGGGTCATGTCCGCGCCCATCTCGCCGATCCCGACCTTTCACTATCGGAGACCGCAGCCGCACTCGGCATTTCGCCGCGCTACGTGAACGACCTTCTCGCCGACGAGCAGACCTCGTTCCAACGCTACCTCCTTGCCGAACGCCTCGCCCAGTGCCGGCGCGACCTCGCCTCGCCCCTGCTCGTCCATCGCCACATCAGCGAGATCGCCTTCGCCTGGGGCTTCAACGACCTCTCGCATTTCGGCCGCGTCTTCCGCGAGCATTTCGGCATGTCGCCGCGCGACTTCCGGCAGAGCCAGTTGCGGCACTGAGGCACGGTCAGTGGCCGCTCATGGCGACCCGATCCGGCATGCAGGCCTGGACTGTCGGAGGTATCGCATTCCTCGCGCCGTGGGCATCAACAGCACCGGGCGCCGAGCGGTTTGCGGAATTCCGATATGATTACTTACCGGCTGTTCAGCTTGATTTCCTAGAATGGAATCGGTCCTCCATTCAGCCCAGCCGGAAAAAGCCGCATGTCCATTCTCGCCAGCGCCCACCGCAAGCGTTCGACCGTCGCTCCGGATGGATCTGATGCCGCGGTGGACCAGCTGGCGAGATTGAAAGCCCGTGACGAGGCTTTGACGGCGTATATCGAGACATTGATCGAAGGTAATTTCCTCGCACCGGCCTGCACGGGAGACGACAACCTGTCCAGCGCCGTTTCGAGGCTTGCAACGAGGTTGGCCGGCGATGCGTCGAGCAGGCTCGATGCCATCGTGGACCTCAACGTCCAGAGCAATGAAACCGCGATCTCCGCGGCCCGCATGCTCACGGCTTGCCGAGATGTCGACCAGCGCACGCAAGCCCTCGCCGCCGCCAGCGAGGAAATGGTCGCGTCAGTCGGGCTGATCCGATCGAATGCCGCGGAGGCGGCCGCAAGCGCCGCTCAGATGAGGGCCAGCGCCGAACAGGGAATGGCGACCGTCCGGCTTGCATCCAAGGCAATGGAGCGCGTCGAGGCGACTGCGAACGACGCTTCGGACAAGATCATGGCCCTCAGCGCGGCGTCCGAGGAAATCGGCGCCATCGTCGGCTCGATCGATGCCATCGCCAGGCAGACCAACCTTCTGGCGCTGAACGCGACGATCGAAGCCGCACGCGCCGGCGAAGCGGGTCGCGGTTTTGCCGTGGTCGCCTCCGAGGTCAAGGGACTTTCGCAGCAGACCGGCAAGGCCACCGAGGACATCCGCGAGCGGATCCAGCGCCTGAGGGAGGAAGTCGAACTCATCGTGACCGCCATGTCCGGATGCAAGTCGGCGGCGGCCGAGAGCAAGGACGTCGTCGTGAAATTGGGCGGAGACATGTCCAGCGTCGAAGATCGAACGGTCTCCCTGACCAGCGGCATGGACGAAGTCGCCAGCATCCTGAACCAGCAGACCGACGCCTCTCGCGAAGTGGCCGAAGGCATCGCGGCGATCGCGCGCATGACGATGGCGAACGCCGATCAGATCAAGAATATTTCATCTCAGCTCGACGTCGCCCAAGGGATCGCCGGAAAGCAGCTTCAGGACATTGCGAGCCTGTCCTTCGACAACAAGATTCCGAGGCTCGCCAAGGCCGACCATGTCGTCTGGAAAAAGCGGCTCGCGGACATGGCGATCGGCCGCGTCACGCTCAAGGCGGACGAACTCGCCGACCACCATTCCTGCCGACTGGGCAAATGGTACTACGGCGATGGTTCCCTGGCGATGCGCAGTCACCGGGCGTTCGGCCCGCTCGAAAGGCCGCATGCCCTCGTTCATGACCATGGAAAGCGGGCCGCGAAGCTGTTCGCGGACGGCGACCTCGCCGGTGCGCTCCGGGAAATCTCGCTCGTCGAAGAGGCATCCGCGGATGTGCTGAGGCTGCTTGACGACCTTGCACGCTGATATCCCGCCGCGCGCGACGATGACGGCCGCGAGCCTGCGGATCACAAAAGCGTAGCGCGTCGACTGAACGCAGGTCCGCCATGTGCGCGCGCGATGGTTCGGCCTGATTGCCTGCGCTACCATTGCACCTCGCAGCCGCACCGATCATTCAGCGGCCAGCCGAGGGAGCAATATCGATGGAATACCGACGCTTGGGCCGGTCTGGCCTCATGGTGCCCGCCTTGAGTCTCGGGACCGGCACCTTCGGCGGCGTCGGCCGCCTTGCCGCCTGGGGCACGACGGATGCGACCGAGGCACGGCGTCTGCTCGACATCTGTCTCGAGGCCGGCGTGTCGATGTTCGACACCGCGAACGTCTATTCGCTCGGCGAATCCGAACGCGTGCTCGGCGAGGCCATCAAGGGTCGCCGCGACAAGGTGCTGGTCTCGACCAAAGCCACATTCCGCCTCGGCGACGGCCCCAACGACATCGGCTCGTCGCGGCAGAATTTGCTCAAGGCCATCGATGCCTCGTTGAGCCGGCTCGGCACCGACTACATCGATCTGTTCCAGCTCCATGGCTTCGACGCCTTCACCCCGCCCGAGGAGGTGCTCTCGACGCTCGACGTGCTCGTGCGCGCCGGCAAGATCCGCTATGTCGGCGTCTCGAATTTCTCGGGCTGGCACCTGATGAAGTCGCTCGGCGTTGCCGACAAGCACGGCTTCCCGCGCTACGTCGCCAACCAGACCTACTATTCGCTTGTAGGGCGCGACTACGAATGGGAGCTGATGCCGCTCGGCCTCGACCAGGGGATCGGCGCGGTGGTCTGGTCGCCGCTCGGATGGGGCCGCCTCACCGGCAAGATCCGGCGCGGCCAGCCGAAGCCCGAGGTGAGCCGCCTGCCCAAGACGGCCGAGTTCGGCCCGCCCGTGCCGGACGAGCACGTCTATCGCGTCGTCGATGCCATCGACGAGGTCGCGAAGGAGACCGGCAAGAGCGTCTCGCAGATCGCGCTGAACTGGCTGCTGCAGCGCCCCACCGTGTCGACGCTGATCATCGGCGCGCGCAACGAGGCGCAGCTGCGCGAAAATCTCGGCGCGGTCGGCTGGTCGCTGACCAAGGACCAGATCACCAAGCTCGACGCGGCGAGCAAGGTGACCCTGCCCTATCCCTACTGGCACCAGCGCACGACCTTCACCGACCGCAACCCGCCGGCGGTGTAGCGGCCTGTCCTTGAGCTACATCAAGCCAGCGCATTGCAGCCGTGGCATCGTGCCTTCTCGCGAGGCCCCCGATGCGCCGATTTGCCATGAAGGCCCTGTTCACGGCCCTCAATCTGAGCCGCGCTGAGCGGACGCGGATCGATTGGGATCGCCGCATCCTGATCTTCTCCACGGGAGTCACAATCGCCTTGATCACGCTCTACGTCTGGGCCAAAGCAACCTCGCGCTGGGAATGACGGAGTGCGCGCGATGAACAGGTTCGCACCGGCGCTGCTGGCCATTGGCGTGCTGTGGAGCACCGGAAGTCAGGCTCTGGACCTCGAACAGCACCGCGCTGAAGCAATGCTGCAGCGGATGTGCGCACGTTGCCACGCGGTCGGCCGCACCGGCACGAGCCCGAACGAGCTGGCACCGCCTTTCCGGTATCTCGGCGAGAACAAACTTTACGACCCCGACTTCATGCAGCGCCTCCAGGACGGCTACAGCAGCATTCACCGCGCCATGCCGACGGCCCGATTCGGCCGCGAGGACGCGGAGGCCGTGGTAAGCTACCTCAGGGCGATTCAGGAACCGCGAAGGCCGAAATAGGGCCGGAAACGGCGACGGCTTCGGCTGGAACCATCCCGGGTCGGACCAAGTTGCGAACCGGCAAACGCCGCTTCAACCGAATACGCCACGATGTCGTCAACCACAATCGAACATGCCGACGGCCTGCCGCAGCCGCAGCGCAACCAGGCGGTGCTGACCATTGCGCTCGGCATCATCATGGCCGTGGTCGACAGCGCCATCGCCAATGTCGCGCTGCCGACGATCGCGGCCGATCTCGACGCGAGCCCGGCCTTCTCGATCTGGATCGTCAATGGCTACCAGCTCGCCATCACCATCTCGCTGCTACCCCTGGCCTCGCTCGGCGAGATCGTCGGCTATCGCCGGGTCTATCTGGTCGGGCTCGTGCTGTTCACGCTGGCCTCGGCCTTCTGCGCGCTGGCGCATACGCTGCCGCTGCTGACCGTGGCGCGCATCATCCAGGGCTTTGGCGCCGCCGGCATCATGAGCGTCAATTCGGCGCTGGTGCGCTTCACCTATCCACGCAGCCAGCTTGGCCGCGGCATCGGGCTCAACGCGCTCGTCGTCGCCTTCTCGGCCGCAATCGGCCCGACGCTCGCCGCAGGCATCCTCGCGGTCGGAAGCTGGCCCTGGCTGTTCGCCATCAACGTGCCGCTCGGCGCGGTGACGCTGCTGATCGGCTTGCGCAGCCTGCCGCACACCAGGCCTGCCAGCCATTCGTTCGACTGGCAGAGCGCGGGGCTGTCCGCAATCACCTTCGGCGTCGGCATCGCCGCGGTCGACAGCGTCGGTCATGGCGAGGCGGCAATCACCTGCCTGATCCAGTTCGTCATCGCCATCGTCGCCGGCGCGATGCTGATCTATCGCGAGACGCACATGACCTCGCCGCTGCTGCCGGTCGACCTGTTGCGCATCCCGGTGTTCGCGCTGTCGATAGCGACCTCGATCGCATCGTTCTGCGGGCAGATGCTCGCCTTCGTCGCGATCCCCTTCTACCTCCAGAGCCGCTTCGGCTATTCGGCGGTGCATATGGGCCTGCTGATCACGCCATGGCCGATCGCGGTGGCGTTCGCGGCGCCGCTGGCCGGTCGTCTGGTCGAGCATTACCCGGCCGGCCTGCTCGGCGGCATCGGGCTTACGCTGTTCGCCTGCGGCCTTGCCGCGCTCGCCTTGCTGCCGGCGGCCCCGACGCCGTTCGACGTGATCTGGCGGATGGCGCTGGCGGGCGCCGGCTTCGGCCTGTTCCAGACCCCCAACAACCGCACCATGATCGCGGCCGCCCCGCGCGAGCGCGCCGGCGGTGCCAGCGGCATGCTGGGGACGGCGCGCCTGCTCGGCCAGACCACGGGCGCAGCCCTGGTGGCGCTGCTGCTCGGCCGCTATCCGGTCGAGGGCACCAGGCTGGCCCTGCTCGTGGGCGTCGGATTTGCGCTCTGCGGCGCTGTGCTGAGCATGCTGCGGCTGTCTCCGGCCGGCGCGCGTGGCGCCGAGCACGTCCGCGTCCAGGACGATCAGCGCCTGCGCGGCGACTGACGCAGCTCCCGCCTTCCGGTACCGCCGTTCCCGTGCACAACCCCTGCGTGGCTTAACTACCCGGACCAATGACTACTTGCCCTCGCGCTCCGGTTGCGGTTGATTGGCGTCGGGGAAATTAAGGGGCATTCATGCGATTAGTGGGAATTTTGGCGCTCAGCGTCATGCTGGGCGGCTGCGCGTCTGTCACGCGCGGCACGACTGAGAATATCAGCATCTCATCGACACCTTCAGGCGTGGAAGCCGTCGTCAGCGGGCTTGAGGTGCCGACAACGTGCACAACACCTTGCGCCATCGTCGCCAAGCGCAGCGCCGACATCACGATCACCTTCGAAAAGGAAGGCTATCAATCCCAGACGGTGCAGCTCACCAAGGAAGTGTCGGGCACGGGCGCCGCCGGCTTCGCCGGCAATCTCCTCGCCGGCGGGATCGTCGGCATGGGCGTCGATGCCGCGACGGGCGCGGCCACCGATCACAAGCCCAATCCGGTCATCGTGACGATGCAGCCGACAGTCCGCGCACGGCCGGCGGCGCCGAAGAAACCACGGGCGCCGGCGGCGCCAGCGCCCGATACCGGGACGTAAGCGGTCCCGCACTGCCTCACAAACAAAAAGGCCGGCTTTTCAGCCGGCCTTTTCAATTCATGATGTACCGATCAAGCCTTGACCAGCGGGCCCTTGGAGGTCGGCCCCTTCGAGCCGCCGGGGCCACCCGGCTTGGACTTGCCGGGCGGACGCTTGCGGGTGCCGGGCAGCTTCTCCTGCTTCGGCGTGACCGGGCCCTCGACGAATTCGAAGCCGATCTTGTCCTTGGTCTCGTCGGCCTCGTCCTTGACGAGCACGACGCGGACGTGACCGCCGCCCTTGAGCTTGCCGAACAGCACCTCGTCGGCCAGCGGCTTCTTGATGTGCTCCTGGATCACGCGGGCCATGGGCCGCGCGCCCATCTGCTCGTCGTAACCATGCTGGACCAGCCAGGCCTTGGCCGGCTCGGACAGCTCGATGGTGACATCGCGGTCGCCGAGCTGCGCTTCGAGCTGAAGCACGAACTTCTCGACCACGGTGCCGATCACCTCGACGCTGAGATGGCCGAACGAGACGATGGCATCGAGACGGTTGCGGAATTCCGGCGCGAACTGCCGGTTGATCGCCTCGTGGTCGTCGCCTTCCCGCTTCGAGCGCGTGAAGCCGAACGCCTGCTTGGCGAGATCCGAAGCACCCGCGTTCGTGGTCATGATCAGAATCACGTTGCGGAAGTTGACCTGCTTGCCGTTGTGATCGGTGAGCCGGCCGTGATCCATGATCTGGAGCAGCACGTTGTAGAGGTCGGGATGCGCCTTCTCGATCTCGTCGAGCAGCACCACGCAATGCGGATGCTGGTCGACGCCGTCGGTAAGCAGGCCGCCCTGGTCGAAGCCGACATAGCCGGGAGGCGCGCCGATCAGGCGCGACACGGTGTGCCGCTCCATGTACTCGGACATGTCGAAGCGCAGCAGCTCAACGCCGAGGCTTGCCGCGAGCTGCTTTGCGACCTCGGTCTTGCCGACGCCGGTCGGACCCGAGAACAGATAGCAGCCGATCGGCTTCTCCGGCTCGCGCAGGCCCGCGCGTGCGAGCTTGATCGAGGCAGCCAGCGACTCGATCGCCTTGTCCTGGCCGAACACGGTGCGCTTGAGCGTCTGCTCGAGATGCTTGAGCACCTCGGCGTCGTCCTTCGACACGCTCTTCGGCGGGATCCGCGCCATCGAGGCGATCGTGGTCTCGATCTCCTTGATGCCGATGGTCTTCTTGCGCTTGTTCTCGGCGACCAGCATCTGCGCCGCACCGGATTCGTCGATCACGTCGATCGCCTTGTCCGGCAGCTTGCGGTCGTGGATGTAGCGCGAGGAGAGCTGCACCGCGGCCTCGATCGCCTCATTGGTGTATTTCAGCCGGTGGTAGTCCTCGAAATACGGCTTGAGGCCCTTGAGGATCGCGATGGCGTCCTCGACGGTCGGCTCGTTGATGTCGATCTTCTGGAAGCGCCGCACCAGCGCGCGGTCCTTCTCGAAGTGCTGGCGATATTCCTTGTAAGTGGTCGAGCCCATGCAACGGATCGTGCCCGAGGCAAGCGCCGGCTTGAGCAGGTTCGAGGCATCCATCGCTCCGCCCGACGTCGCGCCCGCACCGATCACGGTGTGGATCTCGTCGATGAACAGGATGGCGTTGGGATGCGCCTCGAGCTCCTTCAGCACCTGCTTCAGGCGCTCTTCGAAATCGCCGCGATAGCGCGTGCCCGCGAGCAGCGTGCCCATGTCGAGCGAGAACACCGTCGCCGCAGCCAGCACCTCCGGCACCTCGCTGTCGACGATACGCTTGGCGAGGCCCTCCGCGATCGCGGTCTTGCCGACGCCGGCTTCGCCGACGAACAGCGGATTGTTCTTCTGCCGGCGGCACAGAACCTGGATCGCACGGTTGATCTCGGAATTGCGTCCGATCACCGGATCGATCTTGCCGTCGCGCGCCTTCTTGTTGAGGTTGACGCAATAGGTCTCGAGCGCCTCGCCCTTCTTCTTGGCGTCCTCGTTGCCCTTGGCCTCGGTCTCCTCGTCGACGCCGCGAACGGGGCGCGCCTCGGAGACACCCGGCCGCTTGGCGATGCCGTGGCTGATATAGTTGACGGCGTCGTAGCGCGTCATGTCCTGCTCCTGCAGGAAATACGCGGCATGGCTCTCGCGCTCGGCGAAGATCGCGATCAGCACGTTGGCACCGGTCACCTCTTCACGACCGGACGACTGGACGTGGATCACCGCGCGCTGGATCACGCGCTGGAAGCCGGCTGTCGGCTTGGCGTCGTCGGCGCCATCCGTCACCAAATTCTCGAATTCGGTTTCAAGGTAATTGACGAGGCTCGTGCGGAGCTTGTCGAGATCGACGCTACAGGCGCGCATGACGGCGGCTGCATCGGAGTCATCGATCAAGGAGAGCAAGAGATGCTCGAGCGTCGCGTATTGGTGATGACGCTCGTTTGCGATCGCCAGCGCACGATGCAGGGATTGTTCAAGGCTTTGGGAAAAAGTCGGCATTCGCGTCCTCTATGGCCCCCACCATCATGGTCGTGATCGCCCGGTCAGGCAACAACAACCTTTGTCACATATAGTTATACAAGACTGCGGCGAAAGACCGGTTCCGCGACTCGGCGGCGACACTCCCGCGGTATTTTCGATGCAAAACCCGTTCCGATTTGGGCAGAACTACCCATATGGGCAGGATTGACGCTGGCGCCGATGTTTGCCGGATCACGCAGCAACATGTGCTGCCGCCACACACCACGCGAACAGAACCACTCTTAAAGAACGCGAACGCGCGATTACTTCTTTTCCATCACGCATTGCAGCGGATGCTGGTGCTTGCGGGCGAAATCCATCACCTGCGTCACCTTGGTTTCGGCGATCTCGTAGGTGAACACGCCGCACTCCCCGATGCCGTGATGATGGACGTGCAGCATGATCTTGGTCGCGGCTTCGATGTCCTTGTTGAAGAACTTCTCCAGCACGTGGACGACGAATTCCATCGGCGTGTAGTCGTCGTTCAGGATCAGCACGCGGTAGAGGTTCGGCCGTTTGGTCTTGGGCTTGACCTTGGTGATGACCGATGTGTTCGGACCCGAGGGATTGCCCGAACGGTTCTCGTCATTGCTCATGCGAGGAGCGTAGGCAGCGGCTGGCGCGGACAGGTCGAGTCTGGAAGTCAATTGCGGCATGGCTCAGGCGTTCAAATTCCCCACGGAAGCGAATGGCGGTCGCCGCGCGACCCCGCCCTTCGGAGCCTGGCGCAGGCGCGCCGCCTCGTTGGATCGCCGCTCCCGACAAATCCGGCCCGAGCCGGATTGTTCGCCAGCAATATGGGCCCGCCCCCGGCTCGCCGCAAGCGCGCAAAAGTCCGGCCGATGCGGCCGCAGGGCGGTCCCGATTCCCAGTCCGGGCGATCTCGGCAAGGTTAATCAATCCGGACCGATTTGACAAAATTTATGCCGCTCCCGTTTAGAGCATGTTGACCAGGAACTCGGTCATTTTACGCGATTGCGATATTTCTCCCCGGATACCCCGGACTTCTACGGTGCAATTTACCAAGCATTCAATGGCATGGCGCGAAATCAGGCAAATCTACGGATTTCGAGGGATCGCCATGTTTCGCTCGCCGCTTGTCAGCCTGATCGGTCGACGGCTCGCCCGCTTCGCGGCAGCCGAGCAAGGCAATATCGCCGTGATCTTCGCCATCGCACTGGTCCCGGTGCTGAGCTTCATCGGCGCCGCGGTGGACTATAGTCGCGCCGTCCAGGCCAGAACGTCCATGCAGGCCGCCCTCGATTCCGCCGCCCTGATGCTCTCCAAGGATCTGTCGGCCGGCACCATCACCCCGTCGCAGATCAGCACGAAGGCGCAAGCCTATTTCAACGGGCTGTTTACCGGTACCGCCACCCTGCCGTCGGTCAGCGTCGCCGCCACCTACACGGCGAGCACCAGCATGGGCTCGACGATCCAGCTCACCGGCACCGGCACCTACACGACCAGCTTCATGAAGATCGCGGGCTTCCCGACGCTCGGCATCGGCGCCTCCTCCACCAGCGCCTGGGGCAATGTCCGCATGCGCGTGGCCCTGGTGCTCGACAACACCGGCTCCATGGCCCAGGACGGCAAGATGCCCGCGATGCAGACGGCCGCGAAGAACCTGGTCGACCAGCTCAGCGCGCTCGCGAAGGCCGATGGCGACGTCTACATCTCGATCGTTCCGTTCGCCAAGGACGTCAACGTCGGCGCCAGCAACTACAACAAGGACTGGGTGGATTTCAGCGATTGGGATGCCGTCAACGGCAACTGGACCTGCACCGCGGGCAACGACTGGAACTGCAGCAAGTGGAAGTGGGTGCCGGCCAGCCACAGCGGCTGGAACGGTTGCGTGGTCGATCGCGACCAGGACTACGACACCAAGAACACCACCCCGACCAGCGGCAATGTGGGGACGCTCTTCCCCGCCGAACAGTATTCCTACTGCAATTCGGGCAGCTCGTCCTATCTGCAGCCGGTCATGCCGCTGAGCTACGATTGGAGCTCGCTCAAGGGTCGCATCGACGCCATGAAGCCGACCGGTAACACCAACCAGGGCATTGGCCTCGCCTGGGGCTGGATGACGTTGTCGACCGGCAATCCCATGAACGCACCGGCCAAGGATACGAACTACACCTACAAGGACGCGATCGTTCTGCTCTCGGACGGTCTGAACACGCAGAACCGCTGGTACAGCAACGCCTCGCAGATCGACGCGCGCCAGAAGAAGCTGTGCGACAACGCCAAGGCCGAGAACATCACGATCTACACGGTGCAGGTGAACACCGGCAGCGATCCGACCTCGAGCGTGCTGCAATATTGCGCCAGCAGCACCGACAAGTTCTACCTGGTCACATCGGCCGGCCAGACCGCCGCCGTGTTCAAGGACATCGGCACCTCGCTGTCGAAACTGCGCGTGGCGCGCTGACGGATCGACCGCGTGCAAACAAAAAGCCCGGCTGGTTCAGCCGGGCTTTTCGATTCCAGAATGTCGCGAAGAAACGTTACTGGGCGGCCGGGGTGAACTTCGACACGATGGTCTCGACCGGCTTGAACGCCTGCTTGGCGAGGTCGCTGTAGAGGCCAGCGATCTTCTGCGATTCCGCAACGAAGGTCTCGTAGGCGGAACGGGCGAAATCGGTCTGCGCTTCCATGGCCTTGTCCAGCGACTTCACGCCGGAAAGCTTCTCGACGAAGGACTTGGTGTCTTCGAACGACTTCTTCGTATAGTCGCCATAGGCGCTGGCGATCGCCTGGAGGCCGTGCTGCACCGAGGTCGCGGAGGCGACGTACTGCTCGAAGTGCTCTTTCCCGTAGTTCTGAAAGTCTTCAACCTTGAACATTTCGGAATCCCTTTTCCCTGGCTCGCGTCGGGAAGCCCCGGCTCCCTGACCTGCCACACAAATAGTGCAATGCACAAAAAAGTCAAGAATCTTGTGCGTCGCACAAGAAGAGGTATCGAAGGACGCAAATCGCGGAGATTCCCGGGGTTTCCCGCAAGGGTTCCTTAAGCTTTTGGAAACCGCGGCCCCCTACCCTGATTCCCTGGACGTGTTCAGCTTCCGCAGACGGTCAAAAGCCGTTTGAGAACATCACCTTAGCCAGAATAGCGGCTCAGGCCGAACGTCCCCCGCGGAGAACACCAGCGGAGAGACAGCCTGAGCAGGTAATGATCCCGGGTCGATTGGGCACAATTTCGCCTCACGAGCCGGTGATCAGTTGAGAAACGGGGACGGGGTTCCATGCTTCGTAAAAACTTGTCTTCCTCGCGCTTGGCGCGGGTTGGCGTTTTCGGGCTTCTTACGGTCACCACCGCGGTCATCTTCACCACCGATGCCGCCGAGGCGCGGCGCCATCGCCGGCACTACGCGCACCACCGGGTGCAGCGCGATGTGTCCGACAGCTCCAGCCCGAAATTCGCGTCCATCATCGTCGACGGCAATTCCGGCGCGGTGCTGCAGGCAACGAGCCCCGACGGCATCCGCCACCCCGCCTCGCTGACCAAGATCATGACGCTCTATTTGCTGTTCGAGCGCCTCGAATCCGGCAAGATGAAGCTCGACACCGAGATGCCGGTGTCCCAGCACGCCGCCGATCAGGATCCGACCAAGCTGAACCTGCGTGCCGGCCAGACAATCCGTGTCGAGGACGCGATCAAGGGTCTCGTCACCCGCTCCGCCAACGACGCCGCCGTCGTGATCGCCGAAGCGATCGCCGGCGACGAGGACGACTTCGCCCAGATGATGACGCGCAAGGCGCGCTCGCTCGGCATGTCCAGGACGGTCTACCGCAACGCCAACGGCCTTCCCAACGACGAGCAGGTCACGACCGCGCGCGACCAGGCCACCCTCGGCCGCGCCATCCAGGAGCGCTTCCCGCGCTACTATCGCTATTTCGCGACCTCGACCTTCAACTGGCGCGGCCAGTCGATCCGCAACCACAATCACCTGCTCGGCAGCGTCGAAGGCGTGGACGGCATCAAGACCGGTTACACCCGCGCCTCCGGCTTCAACCTCGTCAGCTCGATGCGCCGCGGCAACCGTCATCTGATCGGCGTCGTGCTCGGCGGCCGCAGCGGCGGCTCGCGCGATGCGATCATGCGCAACCTGCTCGCCGAGAACCTCGATAAGGGCGCGACCACGCACACCGTTGCCGCGGTCACCGAGCGCAACGGCGCCGACACCTCAACCGATGTGGCCGACGCCTCGGATACGCCGCCGGCTCGTCCTGCGGCACCGGTCCAGGCCGCAGCTCCTGCTCCCGAGCCAGCGCCGTCTCGTCTCGCAGCCCGCTTGTCGACGCTGGCTGCCGCCACGGCCGCGGTGCCGCCGGCCCCGATCAAGCCGGAAGCCAGCAAGCCCGAGGTTCGGCAGACGGAATCCAAGATCGAGCCCGCGCCGCTCACCAATGGCGTGATCTCGAGCCAGCCGCTCTCCATCATCCCCGGCTCGTCCGAGCCGATGAAGCCGGTCCGGGTCAAGACGGTTCAGGTCAAGGCCGGCGCCGTGAAGGTCGCCTCGGCCGCTCCCGCCCAGGTCCAGGTCGCCCCGCCCGTCACCAACGCCATTCCGTCCCGTTCCGACGTTGCGGAAACCTCCGGCGCCGTCGTCGCCCGCGCCGATCTCATCAACAAGCCCGAGATCGTCAGCCAGCCGGAAGCGCCGAAGGCCGAGATTGCCCGCAGCGAGCTGCCGCGCCAGCCGGCCGGCTTCGGCACCGGCAATGGCATCCTCGGCGTGCTGCCGGCCGCAACGGCCGCCGCGCCCGCCCCGGCTGGGCCGAAGCTTGCCTCTGCCGATCCGGCGCCGATCCAGATGAGCGCCACCACCAAGCCGGTCGTCAGCCACAGCGGCTGGATCGTCCAGGTCGGCGCACTCGAGAGCGAGAACGAAGCCCAGCAGCGCATCGACGCCGCGCGCAGCTCGGCCCGCGGCCTGCTCAGCAAGGCCGATCCGTTCACCGAGCCTGTCCTCGCCAAGGACAATCGCAAGCTCTACCGCGCCCGCTTTGCCGGCCTCGAGCGCGACCAGGCCGAAGCGGTCTGCCGCACCCTGAAGCGCGCCGAGATCTCCTGCATCACCGTCCGCAACTGATCCTCGTCACATCGCTCCGATCAAAAGCCCGCGCCTTCGGCGCGGGCTTTTTCGTTCCGCCGATGCGGGGATGCGAAGTCTGTTCCGCGACAACCTCTCGTCAACAATTTACGGTTAAATTTTTACTCAAGAGATCGACCACGCCGACAATGGCGGGCATCGGGGCGACGACAGACAGAGCAAGCGGAGCTCACGCGGGTACGGGCGTTTGTAGCGTGGTGCCGGAGTTAGCCGTTATGCGTGCGAAGCAGAGTATCCTTGGCCTCGTTTACCCGGGCAGCGAGATAGTTCGAGCCCCCCTGGTCGGGATGGAGTTTCTTCATCAGGGACTTGTGCGCCCGGCTGATGTCGTCACGGCCCGCCCCCGGCTGCAGGCCAAGGATCTGATAGGCCTCCTCCGCCGTCATTTTGCTGCTCGCCGCCGTGCGGCGCTGCCCCCCTGCCGCATCGCCCTGCGCGTTCTGACGCCAAGCGGGAAACCGGCGGTCCAGATAGCTTTCAAGTAAGGCCACGCTCTCGGCGTCGAACGTCGGGACCATGGCCAACAGGCCCGGAAGATCGAACTCGCCGAGATCGCGCCCGGCGTGAGGCCCGGCGACGATCTGCCCGCCGAGTTGGCCGGAATCGTGGTCGAGCCGCATATCCAGATATTGCGAGCGCACCCGCGAGGTCTGCCCCGACGCAGGCGCAGCACCGCCGCCGAACAGCCCGCCGATGTTGCCGAAGCCGGCATTTGCCAGCGGTGTCCAACCCAGCAGCCCGGCCCCGAAGAATCCCAGCGGGATCGCCACCACCAGCTCACCGCGCAAGCCGGTGAAGGCTGCGATCGCCAGCGCCAGCACACCGCCGCCGAATCGGATGGCGCGCGCCAGTACCGCCGGATTGGCGGCGCGGAACATCTGGAGCAGCAGATAAAGCGTGATAACAGCGACGGCGCCGGCGATCAGGGTCATGGCCGGAATATAGGCGCCCTCACGGCAAAATGCATGGCGTAGGCCGGCGCGAGCTGCGAAGTCCCGCGCTACTTCATCTGGCCGATCAGCTTGGCCGCGCCGCTTGCGCTCTTCGCCAGTTTCAACAACGCCTCGCGGCCGCCGGCGGCATAGGCTGCGGCCGCCCGCAGCAGCTCGCGCAACTGTGCCGCCGCGCCCGGATCGAACCGGCACCAGGCACCGCCGGTCAGGCGCGCGATCTCGCGAAAGGCCTGCTCGGCGACGGCGTCATGACCTTCCTGAAACACGAACACGGGCACCTTGAGCATGCCGAGCTCGCCGGCCTTGGCGCAGAGCTCGTCGACCTTCTCCTCCATGGCGTCGCCGACAAACACGACGGCCCGCACGCCCGATGCGACGGCTTCGCGCCGCGCCTCGCTCAGCACCTTGCCGATCTGGGTATCGCCGCCGCGGCAATCGATCTTGCTCATCAGCGTTGCGAGCTTGGCGCTGTCGGAAATCCACCCCGTGGCGCGGCACTCGTTGAAGCCGCGATAATAGACCAGCCTGATGTCGAGGCTGCCGAGTGCCGCGGTCTCGCGAAACATGTCGGCCTGCAGCGCGCAGGCCATGTCCCAGGTCGGCTGCCGGCTCATCGTCGCATCCAGCGCGAAGATCAGCCGCCCCCTCGCGCCCGGCGCATGCGGTGACAGCGCCCGCGCCTTGGCGACGAAGGCGGCAATGTCGTCCGCGGTCGACGTTCCCGCCTGTGGCACCGTACCGCCGCCCTGCGCGGTCACGGCATCGGCGCCGCGCGTCTTGGTGGGTTCGCTCGACATCCTCTGACCCTTGCGTGAGCGGCTAATGTGGTCAGCGCCGGCAGCCCGGTCAATGTGCAAAGCCCCCGCTGGCGGAAGCCGGCAGGGGCTTTGAAATCAGGACAGGCGGGCTCGAAGGTGTCGCCTGCTGGATGTCAGCTCTTGGCGGGCGCCATCAGCGCGACCGGGCCCGGCTCGAGGATCTTGGGCGGCGACGATTGCGTGTCGACCGGCGCGATCTCGCTGTCGGTTGCGCTCAGGAATTTGTCGAGCATGCTCTGGATCGAGCTCTTGGCGACATCCGGGCCGGTGTCGCGCATGTCGTTATGCTGGAATTCGGTCTTCACGACCTGAATGCCGGCCTTCTCGCATTCCTCGTCGGTCGGGATCACGCCGGCATCGGTCTTGAACTGCGGATCCTGCGAGCGGAACGACAGGATCTTGAACTTGCCGGCGGTGACGAAGGGCACGCGCAGATTGTCGAGCGTGACGACCTTCTTGACCTCATCCGGATACTGCTTGGCGAAATACATGGTGATGTCGCCGCCCATGGAATGACCGACCATCGTCACCTTCTCGTAGTCGGCGTTGGGCTGAACCTTCTTCATCTCCTGCATCGCCAGATGGATGTTGGCAACGCCGCGCAGGATCTGCGGCAGGCGGCCGACATAGAGCTCGCCCGGCTTGGTCACCATCGGAGGATCGGTCGGCAAATCATGCTGCGGGCTCAAAACCATGTAGCCGCGGGCCGCGAAGATGTTGGCGAGGAAGCCGTATTCGGTGTTCTTGACGGTGTTGCCGTGATTGATCACCGCGACCGGCAGCGTGATCATGCCGGCATTGGCCTGCATTTCCTTGTCGCGGCGCACGGCTATGTAAACCGGCACAGGACGATTGTCGCGCGAGGCGTCGTAAAAGGTAATGGTCTCGTGCTTGATCGCCCACTTGCTCGCCGTGAAATAGGCGATGCCGCAGAGGGCACTGACCGAAACCAGAACGGCAATTCCACGCTTCATTTTCGTCCTCAGCCTCAGGCTCTTGCGGCCTGAATCCCTGTTGAAAATCGTGTTCTTCCGGGGCTCTTCGTCCCCTGGTCGCCTATTCGCTAATATATGTCACAGGCGCGTGACAGGAAGGCCAAATATTGTGAACCGGCAGCCCTTTCGTTGTGCGCCGCACACGTTTTCTGGGCACCCCGTTCTCCGGTAGCGACGTCAGGGTGCATCTCACCATCCGACGCAACCGGTCTCGATCGGGTTCAATTTCGCGGTAAACGTAGGATGAAAACGGCCGAAGGCCGCCGGCGTTCCCCTGGGAACCCGGCCCTCAAGGCGATCGGAAGTAGCGCTATACCGCCTCAGGCGCCCAGGATGTCGTGGACTTCGAGCGGCTTGTCGACCTGGTTGAACCACTCGGCCCGGTTGGCGGCGCGGCGACGGCCACGCTCGTCGAGCGGCAGCTTGAGCTGGCGGAGCAGGCTCGTCACCTCTTCCCGCGCGGTGAGGTGGCCGAGATTGGGCCGCATGCCGAGCGTGGCCTCGTCGATCTCGTCGAGGGCGGTCAGGCCGCGCGGGAAAAACTCGCGATAGACGACGCGTTCGGCGAAGCCGTCGACATAGCGGAAGCCGAGCCGCAGCGACAGGTCCTTCAGCCCTTCGGCGACCAGCTGCTTGTTGCGCGAGCCGAGCATCGACAGGCGGTTGCGCACCACGATCCAGTCGGTGGTCGAGCCGTCGAGCTGGCGGCGCTTGCGGCGGACGTCGCGCACCATCTCGGCGTAATGGCTCTCGCCCGTCACCGCGTAGCTGGCGGGATCGACGGTGCCGAGCACGTCGAAATCGAGGAAGCTGTCGTTGATCGGCGTGACCAGCGTGTCGGCCATCGAGTGCGCGAGCCGCATCAAATAGCTGTCGGTGCCGGGCGTATCGATGACGATGAAGTCGAAGCTGCTTTCGACCGCCGAGACCGCCTCCATGAACTGCTGGAACTCGGAGTTCTCGTTCTCGGCGATCTGCATGGTCTCGCCGAGCTTGATGCAGCGATGCACCGGCAGCTCGAGGTCGAGCTTGGTGCGGCGGGCCCAGGCGGAACGGTTGTTGATGTAGTGGGTGAAGCTCTGCTGGCGGCAGTCGAGATCGATGGTGGCGACGCGCTGGCCGGCCTTCAGGAGCGCAACGGCGATGTGCAGGGCGGTCGTCGACTTGCCGGAGCCGCCCTTCTCGTTGCCGAGCACGACCACATGCGCCGCGCCGGATTGGCTTTGGCTAGCCTGCACAAGCATGGCGATCCTCAACACCCCTGATGAATATCTTCGAGTTGGCCGCGCCTGCGGTCAAGTGAAATGCGTGACAGGTAATGCAAATCGTACTGCGCCGATCTTCATCATGAATCGCGGCGCCAATCTTCGTCTGTGATCCAGCCCACAATGTCGCGATGTCGTGCGCGACGCTGCGCGGGATGCTGTGCCGCATCGCCATGCATGGCGTCCACGCCCTCCGCTTGTTAAGGTTAGCCGCCCCGGACGCCGGATCACGCCGCGCCGATTCCCCAACTCTGTCGAGTCCCGATGTCTTCAAGTCCCTTGATCGCCCGCACGGTCCCGGCCCTGCGCCGCGCCGTCGACAGTCTTCGCAAGCGAAAAGCCACGATCGCGCTGGTCCCGACCATGGGGGCCCTCCATGACGGGCATGTGTCCCTCGTCCGCCTCGCCAAGCGGCGCGCCAGCCGCGTCGTGGTCTCAATCTTCGTCAACCCGACCCAGTTCGCCCCGACCGAGGATTTTGGCGCCTACCCGCGCACCTGGAAGGCCGACATCGCCAAGCTCGCCGCCGAGGACGTCGACATCGTCTGGCATCCGGAGGTCAAGGCCATGTATCCCGACGGCTTTGCCACCCGCATCGTGCCGGAGGGCCCGGCGCTCGCCGGCCTCGAGGACCGCTTCCGCCCGCATTTCTTCGGCGGCGTCGCCACCGTCGTCGGCAAGCTGTTCACGCAAGTCCGGCCCGACTTTGCGATCTTCGGCGAAAAGGACTTCCAGCAGTTGCGAGTGGTGACGCAGATGGCCCGCGACCTCGACCTCGGCGTCAAGGTGATCGGCTCGCGCACCGTGCGCGAGCGCGACGGGCTCGCGATGTCCTCGCGCAACGTCTACCTGTCGCCCGGGGAGCGGCAGACTGCCACCATCCTCTACCGCGCCATGAAGGACAGTGCCGGCCGCATCCGTGCCGGCGAAGCCATCGCGCCGGCAATGAGGCGCGGCGCCGAGATGATCAAGGCGGCGGGCTTTGCACTCGACTATTACGAACTTCGTCATGCCGAGACGCTGGCGCCGGTCTCCTCGCGCAAGGACGGCCCGTTGCGGATCCTGGTCGCGGCCAAGCTCGGCAGCACCCGGCTGATCGACAATATCGCGGTCTGAAGCGCGACAACCTCATCGCGCTTCAGCTTATTGTTTGAGCATGATCTTTTCGGAAAACCGCTTCGCACTTTTCCGGATCATGCTCAGAGCAGACCGAGATCGCGCAATTCGCGCCGCATCGGCTCCGGCATCGCCGCGATCGAGCCGGCGGCGGACTTGCCGAGATCGGGCGGCACGGAATCGTCGGTCAGATAGCGCCAGCCCTGGAACGGGCGCATCGGCCGGGGCGACACCGAGATCACCTTCGGCTGCATCACGATGCGGCAGCGCCCGATGCCGTCCTTGTCGCGGAACGGCTCGATGCCGATGATCTTTTCGCGCGCGGCGATCTCGCCCTTGATGACCCAATAGAGCGACCCGCCCGCCAGGATCTCGGCATCGCGCTTGGGGACCATGCGGGTGATGTGGATGTGATGTTGCGGCAGGCCCTTTTTCTTGGCGGTCTGCATCCGCTCGGCCACCCACTCCTTCAATTCCTTGACGGAGTCGCAACCGACGGCGAGCTTGATCAGATGTAGCGGCATGCCCCAGCATTAGCCGGGCAGCACCGCATTTGGAATGCCGATCTACTCGTTATCCGCAGCCGCGGGAGCGGCCACCGACGCCGGCGGAGGCGCCAGCGGAACCGGTGCTGCGGGAGCGCGCGCCGCCTTCGGTGCCGGCGGCCTCTTCGCGGCCGGTGCTGCCGCAGGCGCCGCGGCCTGAGCCGGTGCACGCGCCGCTGCCGGTGCGGCAGGCGATCTCGGGCACCGTCGTCCGTGCGAACCCCTGCCGTTCGAACAGGTCGAAGGCGGCGTCGACGAGGCGCTCGGGAACTCCGCACTGGTCGGCTTGCCCGTCGGCATCGAGGGCGGGAGCCCCGCAAGCGCCGCGGTCGGTGGCAGCGCCGCCGGTGCCGCAGCCATCGCGGATGCGGGCGCATTCCAGGCCGGCGCATGGCGCGCGACCAGTTGGTCGTACAGATGCGAATCCATGTTGGCGGCGACCTGCTGCTGGTCGGTCAGCGAGCGGAACGCGGCGCAGTCGAACTGGGTGCAGCCATCGCGCGCCACCAGCACCTGCGCCACGAGACCGTAGCGGTCATGCTCCAGCGCCTTGCGCAGCGCCTTCATGTCCGCCGTCAGGCTCTTCTCCGCCGTCGCGGCATCACCGAGCGCCGTCAACCGGTCGATCCGGACGGCGGTGTAGGATACGGCTGCGGCCGCAGCATCGGGCGAACCGAACAGCGCCTTCTCGCAGCCGATGGCGACAGCATCACCGGCGAGATCATCGAGACAGGACAGCGCCGGCAGGCTTGCGATGACCGGTCCTTGCGCGCGCGCTTCGGTCGGCGCCTCCTGCAGCAGCGGTCCATAGACACGCACGGTGGCGGCGCCGGCGATCGCGATGGACAGCAGCGTAATCACCGTGAGCGCGCCGTTGGCGACCGATCTCTCGGCGCGCAGCAGCGTGATCAGCAGGATCAGCCCGAAGAATCCGGCAGCGGCCAGCGTCATCCACATCGGGAAAGCCGGCGAGCGCCAGATTTGGTCGAGCGAAGTGGCCCATGCCCAGTTCATGCGCGACGTCCCCTCACGCGAGCAGAGAGCGAATGGTCAAGCGAGCACCGCGAGTCGGCAACTGCCCCCGCGTCACCTTGTGAAGGCGAAGCGGGCCTTTTGACGGCGGCAGGACACAATTCCCTGATGGCACCAATGCGCTGGCACCGTCAGCCTTTGAGAAGCACGAGCCGGCTTCAGGAGAGCGCGAGCTGACTTTCCTTGGCAACGCGCTCGAAAGCTTCGGTCGAGCTCTTGATCCGGTACTGGCAATCGTCGCCTTCGGTCGGCAGCAGACGGATGACCTCATACGAGCCGCTGGCGGCGGGGCGCGCAACGTTGCTGGCCGTGAACAATACGCGCGTTCCAATCGGGAATTTGTGCTTCAACACCCTCTCCATCACTCAAACAACGCCTGCCTCGCCCAGTGTCCCTCTGCGATGGCCGGCCGGAAACCCGGGCCGTTGTATAGCACGCGCCCCGCCGTTTTGGCCAGCGCCATGCCCGCATGGCAAACGCGTAAATTTTGTAGTCCTTTCAAAATGATAGGCCCGGAACCGGCGGGCCGATGATACCGTCGGCGTGGCGCATTCCCATACAGCTGTCGCAGGCAGGTCGCAGCCCCCGGCGGATCCCCCGGTCCCTCAGGTTCCGCAGCGTGAGCACCGCCGGCCGACACGTCGCCAGCGGCGCCGTCGAGCCCAGCAATCAGGCGTCCTCGAACTTGGCGATGACGAGGGTTTCGGCCAGTCCATCGCGGGTCCATTCCTGGAACGCTGGCAGCGCCATCATCGTCTCCATGTAGGCCTTGGTGTCCGGCGCGACGTCGATCGCGTAGGTGCGCAGGCGGTGCACGACCGGCGCGTACATGGCGTCTGCCGCGCCGAAGCGGCCGAACAGGAACGGCCCCTTCGCCCCATAGCGGGTGCGGCACTCGCGCCAGATCTCCTCGATACGCGCGACGTTGGCCATGGCGTCCGCCGAGAGCGCCACGGGACGGATCGGCCGATGCAGGTTCATGCCGCATTCGCTGCGCAGCGCCACGAAGCCGGAATGCATCTCGGCGCACACCGATCGGGCATGCGCGCGCGCGGCGACGTCGTCGGGCCACAGCTTCTTTTCCGGATAGCGCTCGGCGATGTACTCGATGATGGCGAGCGAATCCCACACCGTGACATCGCCGTCGACCAGCACCGGCACCTTGCCGGCGCGGCTGAAGGACAGGATCTGCTCCTTGTCGGCGGGATTGTCGGTGTAGAGCGGGATCAGCGTCTCCACGAACGGGATGTTGTTGGCACGAAGCGCGAGCCAGGGCCGCATCGACCATGACGAGTAGTTCTTGTTGCCGATCGCGAGTTTCAGCGCAGCCATGTCACAGTCCTTCCCGAGACGCTTTGAAGCAAGCCGCTTTTAACGCCATCGCCTGCCGCCAATCAATCGTTGCCGCATGCTGCCATGCGTGGCAATCGTGGCGGCTTCCGAGGAGAGACAGATGAGCAGGCATTGGGTCGACGTCACCGCGATCGGCTTCTTCATCGTCGAATGGCTGGTCTATGCCCTGACCCTGGAGCACTCGGCCTACGGCCGCGACAGCCTGTCGGCGCGCATGAATCGTTATCGCGAGGTCTGGGTGCGCCGGTTGCTCGACCGCGAGACGCGCATGGTGGACATGCAGATCATGGCCTCGCTGCAGAACGGCACGGCGTTCTTCGCCTCCACCAGCCTGATCGCGCTCGGCGGCGCGCTGGCGTTGCTGCACGCCACCAACGACGCCATCACCATCCTGAGCAAGCTGCCGATCGACCTCAGCACATCGCCGGCGATGTGGGAGCTCAAATGCGTCGGCCTCGTGCTGATCTGCGTCTACGCCTTCTTCAAGTTCGCCTGGGCTTATCGCCTGTTCAACTATGTCGCGATCCTGTTCGGCGGCATGCCGCCGGCCGAGCGGCGCGACACGCCCGAGGCGGAAGCCCATGTCATCCGCACCTCGCGCCTGTTCGAATCCGCCGGCCGCCATTTCAACCGCGGCCAGCGCGCCTTCTTCTTCGCGCTCGGCTATCTCGGCTGGTTCGTCAGCCCCTGGGTGCTGTTCGTGACCACGGCCGCGGTGGTGGTGGTGACATGGCGACGGCAATTCGCGTCGAGTGCCTGGGCCGCTATGGCGCCGGACGTGGCCGACGGTGACGAGGGGATCAGGCGCGGTCAGTGAGTGAGGCACTCGTGTCCCGGACACGCTGCAGCGTGGAACGCTGCTGCGCAGAGCCGGGACCCAGGGCGGCACGGCACGATGCGGATGGATGGGCCCCGGCTCTGCAGCGCACCACTGCGTGATGCGCTGCGTCCGGGGCACGAGAGCGGCGTGTGGCGCGCATACTCTCTCCACGTCACTGCGAGCGCAGCGAAGCAATCCAGAATCTCTCCGCGGAGGGATTCTGGATTGCTTCGTCGCAAG
>ERZ1034409.45-NODE-45-length-61007-cov-23.261255_pt1 | contig 61007 bp, 52 predicted proteins | sample MGYA00520610_ERZ1034409 | MGnify/ENA primary metagenome ERZ1034409 (study PRJEB33736, sample SAMEA104288480) | Azolla microphylla | place: Ecuador | collected 1982 | study: EMG produced TPA metagenomics assembly of the PRJEB19522 data set (Is there foul play in the... | reverse complement strand
CATTGCTGGGGCAGTGGTTTCTTTCATCAGCTTCTTTTAACGTGAAAGCTACACCGAAATCCCATTATACTCCTTTTTACTCTTAACTTTTGTTTAAGTCCCGCTAACCTAGGTTTTTTTGATTGATTTCTACTGGAACCATCAAATAGTAAAAAAATTGCTGCTGAATTGTAAATTTTTGTAAAATGAATGTCTTCAAGACTAGAAACGTGATATTAAGACAGCTAAACTAACAAGAAGTGCATCTGTACTGCTAATTACCAAAATTGTAGATATGGCGCTATAGCCTGAATGATCCCAGTTCAACTTATCCTTAAAAACTTCCTTAGTTACCGTGATGCAACTTTAGATTTTGGCGGTTTGCATACGGCTTGCATTTGTGGTTCTAATGGTGCAGGTAAATCTTCCCTTCTGGAAGCTATCACTTGGTCTATTTGGGGTCAAAGCCGTGCCACTGTTGAAGATGATGTTATCTATTCTGGCGCAAAAGACGTCAGAGTGGATTTTACTTTCTACAATAACCAACAAACTTATCGCGTAATTCGTACTCGCGCACGGGGTGCCACTAGCATCCTGGAATTTCAAATTGAAACTCCTGCCGGTTTTCGTCCCCTAACTTGCAAAGGGATGCGAGCAACGCAGGATGTGATTATACAATATATCAAGCTCGATTACGAAACCTTTATTAATTCTGCTTACCTACGTCAAGGACGAGCAGATGAATTCATGCTCAAACGTCCTACTGAACGGAAGGAAATTTTAGCAGAGTTGTTAAAACTCAATCAATATGATCTATTGGAAGAAAGAGCTAAGGACAGTTCTAAACTTTATAAAGGAAGGGCGGAAGAGTTAGAGCGTTCTTTGGATAATATCAAAGTTCAACTCCAACAACAGGAAACAACAAAAGCGCAAAGAGTAGAGTTAGAATCTCAACTTAATAGTCTTCAAGAGCAGCAAGCTATTGATAATATTCAATTGCAAAGTTTGCAAGTTGTCGAACATCAACGCCAAAACTGGGAACAACAACTGAATTTTGTCTGGCAACAATATCAAAATCTTAGCCAAGATTGTGATCGCTTGCATGAAGAACAATTAACTGTTAAATCCCAATTAGCAGATTTAAAAGTCATTTTCAATCAAGCTGCCGAAATTATCGCCGGATACGCTCAATATCAAAGTCTACAATCCCAAGAAGAGACTTTTGCTGTTAAATCTGAACAACATACCCGCGCTACTAGCTTCCGACAACAACAACAACAACAGCTTACTAAACAAGTCCAAGCAATTGAGTACCAATTTCAACAAGCTCAAGCTCAATTAGAAAGTTTAGAACAACAAGAGCGAGAAATTCAACAAACTCTCACCAAATCTTCGGAAGTAGAAACTGCTTTAGCTCAATTAGCCTCGGCTCGTAAGCATCTTAATTATTTCGATCAGTTGCAAATGCAAGTGAATCCTTTATTACAACAACGGTTAAGTTTACAGAATCAATTAGATCGCACTCGTGCTAGTTTAGTAGCGCGGCTGGAACAACTGCAAGCTACAGAAAACCAACTCCAAAGTCAATATCGTCGTCAACCACAACTACAACAAGCGGCGCTAGATGTGGGTATACAAATTGAAGAACTGGAGAAAAAACGGGTGTATTTACAGCGGGTGCAGGAAAAAGGACAGGAACGCAGGCACTTTATCGAACGTTTACAAGCACACCAACGAGATTACGAGAAATTACTGGGAGAACTAGAGCGGAAACTACAAGTGCTCCAAAGTCCTAATGCTTTGTGTCCTTTGTGTGAACGTCATCTAGATGAGCATCACTGGAGTCGGGTTATACAAAAAACACAACTAGAGTATGAAGATACCCAAGGACAATTTTGGGTAGTGCGGGAACAAATGGCGGTTTCTGACAGAGAAATTCAGGTACTTAGACAAGAATATCGAGAAATTTCTCAGGAATTAGCTGGTTATGATGCTTTGCGTGAACAAAGGGGACAATTAGCCGCAAAATTACAAGCAACTACAGATGTTCAAGAGCAGTTACAACAAATTGCTCTGGAAAGAGAACATTTAGAAAGTTCTTTGCAAGGAGATTATGCTCCTGATAAACAAGCAGAACTCCAGCAATTAGAGCAATATCTGCAACAGTTGAATTATAATGAACAAGACCATACTTTAGCTAGAAGTGAGGTAGAGCGTTGGCGATGGGCAGAAATTAAACAAGCACAAATTAAAGATGCTACTAAAAAACAGGCTCAATTAGCAGCCAGAAAACCAGAACTACAAGCTAGTATTGACGAATTTAAGGTCAAAATTCAGTTAGAACAAACAGATTCTGATACAGCTAAACAAATAGAAGCTTTAAGTCAGGAAATTAAAGAGCTTAACTACAGTTCTGAACAACACAATAAGTTGCGTCAAGCTGTACGTGAGTCACAATCTTGGCAGTTGCGTTATCAACAGTTTTTGTCGGCTCAACAACAGTATCCTCAACTTGAGACAAGATTAGAAGATTTGGCAAGTTCTTACAAGAGTAGATTAGCAGATCAGGAGAAACTTGCTACTCAAATTGACAGCATTGTAGAGCAATTAAAAGCTACAGCGAACCCGACGGAGCAAATTAATACTTTAGAACAGCAAATAGCGATTCGCCGAAGGGAACTTGACGAGAAAATCGCTAATTTGGGGCGTGTAGAACAACTATTACATCAATTACAAACGTTGCAGACTCAGTATGTGCAAGAACAGGAACAATTAAAACATTGTCAGCAGCAACATCGTGTTTATCAGGAATTAACGCAAGCTTTTGGTAAAAATGGTATCCAAGCGTTGATGATTGAAAATGTGTTACCACAACTAGAAGCTGAGACAAATAAACTACTTTCACGGTTGAGTGCTAATCAACTACACGTACAATTCGTTACTCTGAAAGCGGGACGTAGTGGAAAATCAACTAGGAAACATACTAAGTTGATCGATACTTTAGATATCTTAATTGCTGATGGGAGAGGAACGCGAGCCTATGAAACTTATTCTGGGGGGGAAGCGTTTAGAATTAATTTTGCGATTCGCTTGGCGTTAGCGAAATTATTGGCTCAACGTGCGGGAGCAGCCTTACAACTGTTAATTGTAGATGAAGGCTTTGGGACTCAGGATAATGAAGGGTGTGATCGCTTGATTGCGGCGATTAATGCGATCGCTAGTGATTTCGCCTGTATACTTACAGTAACTCATATTCCCCACCTCAAAGAAGCCTTCCAAGCGCGGATAGAGGTTAACAAAACTCAACAAGGTTCACATATATATCTATCAATTTAATTGCTAATTAGTTATAGCCTTACTTAATTAAATGTTCATATAATTGACCATTATTTATTTGATGCGCGAATATACGCAATCCCAAGTGAAGCCTTTAACTATTAAGTGGTGGATTTTTTGTTATTACTGCGTAACTTCTAGATTATATCTAAATATATCTTTTATTGATTACAAGTATTCGGTATAGTAGCTTATTAATATCTTGACTATTAATATCTTGACATTTCTAATCTTTATTAGTGATAATACTTAAGACAAGCCCTTAAATTACCTTTATTTATCTAACAAGGTTTACAGTTCAGAAAGTTTTGGTTTTAAACTAGATCAGGATATGAACGTGGATTAATTCATTATACAAAATCACAAATATAAAAAGACGAACATCAGCAGCACTCTAGTAGAGCAAGAATAATATGATGATTTTCATGATTGGGGTAATCACCGGCGTAGGGATTCAACTGATTTCTTTATCTATTGTTAATTTCTTTGTGACTAAGTTTAGTGAGAACCAACCAAAAAAGCAACAGAACAATAATTTAAATTTCACAGAATCAGAAGGATATTTGTCAATAAAATTGGAGAAAGAAATATCCGAAGGCCAACGTATACAACCTGAATTGCAAAAACTACTGCTTTTGCAAAAAGCGACTTTAGAATCTGCTACAGATGCTATTTTAATAGTGGATAGCCTAGATAAAATCGTAGGATTTAATAAGAAATTCTTGGAAATGTGGGATATACCTGAATTAATCATCACATCAGGTAATTATAAACAAGCATTGAGAACTGCCATCAAAAAATTAGACAATCCTAGACATTATTTATCAATTCTTAGAGAATTAGATGAGAACCCAGATATTCATATTGGTGAGAACATTCTTTTTAAAGATGGACGAATATTTAATCCTTTTTATCAGCAGCAATATAAGTATAAAGAAAATATTGGTCAAGTTTGGATTTTTCGCGATATTACTGCCGAGAACTTAGCTTCAAATACAATTAATTATCAATCTTTACATGATATTTTAACTAATTTGCCAAATAGACTATTACTTAAAAAGTTACTGATTGATGCTTTGACAAAAGTTAGTCATAATCATAGCTTGGGTGTATGTTTTTTAGACTTAGACCGCTTCAAAAAAATTAACGATAGTTTAGGTCATAGTATTGGTGATAAATTGTTACAAATGGTTGCCCAATGTATCAAGAAATCTCTGCGTTCAGATGATATAGTTGCGCGGTGGGGAGGGGATGAGTTCATTATTCTACTACCAGAAATTAGTGAGATGTATGACATTGATCTGATTCAAGAGCGCATATTCGCAGCATTTAAACAGGGATTTAAGATAGATAATTATCACTTAAATATTAGTCCCAGTATTGGAATTGCTTTGTATCCCCAACACGGAGAAGATGGAGAAACATTAATTAAAAATGCTGAAGCGGCATTATCTCGTGTCAAATTACAAGGACGTAATAGCTATAAAGTGTATCAAGCAGCTATCAATTCCCAAGCTACAGAATTGTTCAGTTTAGAAAATAGCTTATACAATGCCTTAGAACGCCAGGAATTTAAAGTTTACTATCAACCGCAAGTAAATAGTTCTACAGGTGAAATTACCAAAATGGAAGCTCTACTGCGTTGGCAACATCCAGAACTAGGTTTAATTCCACCAGCTACTTTTATTCCTATTGCGGAAGAAACTGGATTAATTCTCCCAATTTCTGAATGGGTCTTAAAAACTGCTTGTTTACAAAACAAAGCCTGGCAACAGACACTAAACTTATCATCTCTATCAGTGGCTGTGAATTTTTCAGGCAGACAATTTCAGCAACCTAACTTAGTTGGTATAGTAGAACAAGTATTATGCGAAACTAAATTAGCCCACAGGTATTTAGAGTTAGAAATTACTGAAACTGTAGCTATGCAAGATGTGGAATTGACTCAAAAAATTTTAAGACAATTAGATGAAATAGGAGTTACTATATCAATAGATGATTTTGGTACAGGATATTCTTCTCTAAGTTATTTAAAAGATTTTTCTATTCACGCCTTAAAAATAGATCAGTCTTTTGTGCAGGATTTAGCTAATAAGGATAATCAGACAGCGATTACAACAGCGATTATTTCCTTAGCACATGGACTTAATTTATCAGTAGTTGCTGAAGGAGTCGAAACTCAAGAACAACTAAATGCACTGCGAATTCTGCAATGTGAAATTATGCAAGGGTATTTTTTTAGTCACCCCCTCTCTGCGGAAGAAGCTACAAGAATGTTGACAGCATATCAACCCCATAGACTCAAAAACTCATATTTAGTTGCATGAATCAAACAATAGGAGTGAGGAAAAACCTATTGCATAAGAAAGATTTCTGACTAGAGCAATTGACTTTCGCTTTGCGGTTCTAGCCTGTAGACAAAAGAGTGTCAATCAACTCGTTTAGTATTACCTGCTTTTACCCAACCTTCTTTATCAGTACCTTCAATACGAATTTTCTGCCAATTTTTATCTGGGCTTTCTTCTAAAATAATCACCTTTTGATTAGCAGCAACCCCACCTACACTTTGAGCATCCAGGGTTGGTTTATCTCGCATACTCAAGCCTTGTGACCAAGTTACAATGCCTTGGTAAGCTCCTGGTGGTAATGAATCAGGTGATTCACTTAGAGTGGGAGTAGGACTGGGAGTGGAACTGGGAGTAGGTTTGGGTGTGGATGTGGCTTTTACCTGAGTGACTTTTGGTTTGTCTGGTTTGGTTTGGGGATTATCGTTAGCAAATGTAGGTCTTGCAGGGGGTATGGCAGTACGATTGACAAAATAAAGAGCTATTGTTAGTCCACTACCTAATAAAACTGCGGTCGCTAATAAAAAACCTAGTATAAGTTTAAGCAAGCCAGAAAGCATATTTATATCCTTTAGTTAGTGGTAATTGGGAAGAGGCAAGAGGCAAGAGCTAGAAGGTTATTATCCCCAGTCCCTGTTTTAATCAATAGTCCATAGTAAAGCATCATTAAACCATGAACTATTGATAAAGTAATTTTGACTAAAAAATTATTACATTTGGCGTTGAATACGTTCACTCAAAGGACTATGCTTTGAAGCCAAACGCGCTCTCCCTCCAGCAGCCCATTCTTGCAGCTTCTGAATTTGTTCTACCCCAGTTCGCGCTAAAGGTATGATTTGACTAGCGGCTTCTAAAATATCATCGGTCGTAAAGTCACGATTTTGGCTAAAACCAATGTGCATCGCTTCAGTTAATGTTTGCTCAATTTCAGCGCCCGAAAAATCAGGTGTTTCGTAAGCTAATCTGTCAATTTCATAGCTGTTCAAGTTATGGGGACGCAATCGGGATAAATGGACCTTAAAAATTGCTTTTCTCTCTTCTTGAGTAGGTAACCCAACAAAGAAAATTTCATCAAAACGCCCTTTCCGCAACATTTCCGGGGGTAAGGCTTGGATATCATTAGCGGTAGAAACGACAAATACAGGGGAAGTTTTTTCTGCTAACCAGGTGATAAATGTTCCAAATACCCGGCTAGTTGTTCCCGCATCACCTTTACTACCTAACCCAGAAAAGGCTTTATCAATTTCATCAATCCACAATACACAGGGTGCAAGGGCTTCTGCGACTTGAATCATTTGCCTGGTGCGGGATTCCGATTCACCCACTAAACCGCCAAATAACCGCCCTACATCTAAGCGTAACAGGGGTAAATGCCAATGATGTGCGATAGCTTTGGCTGTTAAAGATTTCCCAGTTCCTTGAATCCCCACCAACATTAAACCACGGGGGTGCGGTAATCCGTACTGTCGCGCCCGTTCTGTCAATGAACCACCCCGACGAATCAGCCAATCTTTGAGGTTATCGAGTCCTCCTATATCAGAAATCTGCTCAATGGCGGGGTAAAAGTCCAGGATTTGGGTTTGGCGGATAGTTTGGCGTTTTTCCTCCAAAACTAAATCAACATCCTCTGGTTGTAATTCTCCATGGGATGCAATCGCCCTGGCTAAAACTCGGCGTATCCGTTCCATTGATAATCCTTGACAAGAATGCACCAAGTCATCAAGAAATTTACCAGATGGAGAGTTACCAGTGGCTTGTAATAACCGTTCTACCTCGGTTTTAATTTCCGGTGGGGCTGGTAAAGGAAACTCAACCACCGTCAACACCTCCATTAAATCCTCAGGAATAGCGATCCGTGGCGATAATAAAACAATATTTTTCGGTTGAGATTTTAGCAGTCGGGCTAAGTTGCGGAGTTTGCGAGAAATGGCCACATCATCTAAAAAGCGGTGATAATCCCGGAGAATTAACACCGCTGGTGCAGTAGCAGGTAATTTTTCGATAAATTCCAACGCTTGTAAGGGGTTGCGCCTTCCAAATCCCGCATCATTAGGGTTTCCTTGATAACCATCGACAAAATCCCAGGTATAAACAGGGCGATTTCCTTGGTTTGTAGCTTCTTCACGGATAGCTGCTTCTACCCGTTCTTCTTCGTAGGTGGGAACATAAATCAGCGAGTAGCGGGCGCGGAGGAGGAGTTTAAATTCGTCACGGAAGTTCATAAGGTAGTTGTTGCTGGTGATTTGTTCTTGATCCCATTTTTCAACTTTGTTAGGAATTACGCACAAGTTAGGAAAAAATGAACCATGTATCTCTTATGGGACTGTAGGAATAGACACGAAGGAAGAAGGGAAGGATAAGAGCGATCACTGTTTGAAAATTTTGAACACTGCTTTTTTGTTTTGAGCAATCTCCGTTAGGAGATTCCGAAGGGCAGTCGCAAAGATGCAAAGGAAGAGGATAGTGACCGCAGGAGATCTGGATATCCAAAGTTGACGGGTGAGTATCCACAGCTTATTGAATCAACACCTAGACACGAAGAGCACAAGTAGTTATAGTAATAACTTGTACTTTTCAGAACAAAAGGAAAATAATATTGAATACATTTACTAGTTATAAAACTATAGCATCTAAGTGGAGTACTATATTTGATTACATTTGATTCCCCTGTCTATCCAGATTCCTTGGATGAAGCTAGAATTCTCTATGAGAAGGTATTATTACGTTTTACAGAAGTTGTAGAACAAGGTCAAACCTCTGCAAATTTACTTGAGATTATCACAAAAGAGCGGGATCATTTGCTAGTTCAACTACTTAGAGTTGTTCGCAAATATCTCCAGATACATCAGTTAAAATGAGCAAGACGAAAAGTGAAATAGCTGGTATTATTAGAGACTTTGGCTATAGATCGCGTGCAATAGGGTAAGTGAAAAAAAATCTGCCAAGCCTTCCTATACCTGATTAAACTCCCATGGAAATACTTTTAGAGTAAAGTACACGAGGACAAAAAGTTATGACTTAACAGAAGGTTTTTTCTTATGGTTTAACAAAATATTTAGCAAAGATTATTTAATTCGTGGTCCTGTATGTGCTGGACGAGATTTCATACTAAATGAAGTATTAGATAAGTGGCAACATAAAACTCCTACGGATATGTTGATATCTCGCTTAGATGGTACCGCATTAGTAGTTGTATTTGCTCGTTATGACTCTAACAGAGGAGGTTCTCAGGAAGATGATAGAACAGGTGGAAATCGAGAGAAAATCACATAAATACTGAGTTATACTTAAACATACAATTGACCATTAAAAGCATTAATCCTCAATCATGGACCTGAACTACTTCTCGTTTCTATGTGGGATAATTACGCTATTATTGAACAATATGGACAAGGTAAATTTATAGTTTGTACATTGAAAATCTAAGATAAAAGACTTACAAAAAATTGGTTACAGAGTTAAGTTTATTATTCCCATTCTCGATGATTGCTGAAGAAATTATAGAGAATTCGTGAGTCTTCAATATAAAAATATAAGCCAGTTCTCAAAACTATATTGATTTCAATTAAGTTGATTTGTCGATATTGATTATTACCACTTTTGCCACTAACAAAGTCCCCCATTGCTTCACTGCCATTAACTAAACGTTGAATGATATTATCAATAGATAATGGTGAATTATCAATACCTATCCATTTTCTCCCTAGTTCTTCAGAGACAGCTAAAGTAGTTCCACTCCGACCAAAAGCATCTAAAACCATATCTCCAGGATTTGATGAAGCCATAATTGTCCGTTTCATCAAAGCTGCATTTTTTTCTGTTGGATAACCAGTAATTTTAATATTTTGATTGTATGCATATTTAAAATCAAGCCAAATATCTTGAATAGGAATACCTTGACTATTATCTAAATATACTTTCCTTCTGGGATTACCATTTGCAGACTAATATATTTGTCCCCTTACATCCATTTTTTCTAAAGTTTCTGGTGTATATTGCCAATGTTGACCGAGAGGTAGTAGCATACTCCTCTAAGGTTAAGCAGTTGCTTCTTTTCTTACTCCTGGAGCATAGGTAGGGACTTTTTTATATATTCTTCCTGTTTCTTCTTCTACATATTGGGTTTCTTTTTTAAACGCCTCTTCTTTCCAATTCTCAAAAGCTTGATTCCATACATAGTTATCTGTTTTTGTATAAAAAATAATAAAATCAGCTTTCTGATGAAAGTTGTCTGATTTTAATCAGAAGTTGGCGCAAAAATCCTAAATATTCTGCACCTTCCATTAGATCATGATAAGCATGGTTTCTATTAAGAGACTCAGAACTGCTACCTGTTGAGTATGGGGGATCAATATAAACTAAGTTAACTTTTCTGTTAACAGTATCATCATTTAATAACCTGCGAATCACGTTTAAGTTATCACCATATATTACTGGATTTCTAGGTTCTCCTTCAACACTGATTACAGGATTTAACTTAGCTGGCTGAATTCTGAATATATCTTGAATAGCCGTTTTACGATCATATTTAATACGGAATGAGATCGTAGTTTTTTGGTGATTACGTCCATTTTCGTTAGGTATTCCTGTTGCTACTTTCTTCTGATTTGAACTTTTCTATCATTGTAATATTACTATATTTTGTTATCAAGATTGTTTTTTATCTCATGCAAAGACGCAAAGATGCAACGGAAGAGGAGAAGAAGGGGTAATATCGGTATTATCGTTTAGCAGCTTGATATGTCTGGGAATTCATTCCCAGTCTCATAACGGAAGTCCGTTCAAACTTACTAAATAATTCTAAATTATTCTAAATAATTAAATATTTTCTCACTTGTCTTGAAACGAACTTTGCTATTAGCCTAAGATTCCAATCTCAGCCAGATATGGGGGATTTTCCAAACTCTTGAATCATTACTTTACGTTAGTAAGGCATTTTATTTGCATCCGTTGACGGAATCTCCTATCAACTTTTTCAAAGCACTATTAGAAGCTCCACTCGGATGAATAAAATTGAGGTGCTTAAATTTCCTCTCTAGTCAATTGATCAGGTTTACCACGTAAAACTCAGACTCATTCACAGAGAACTACATTAGCAACAAAACATTCCTCCGCAGCTTCAATGATTTCAGCAGCTTGTTCCCACTGTTGTTAATCATCTTTTGTCAGGTAGCGCACTAAAACATTTGTATCAACTCCAATCAGTTGATCGTTCTCTAATTGCTGCTTCCATATCCTCTAAAGTTTCGGGAGTCATACCCGGACGATGTAAAATCCCGGATAAAACTTGAACAGGAATATTTAGAGGAATAAGGTTTGACTATCCCATTTTCATCAATGAAAAAATCAACCTTGACACAGTTAGCAAGGTTGAGATAATCTCTAATTTCTTTTGGGATAGTTACTTGTCCTTAAGTCGTGATAGTTTCACTAGCCATAACTCAAATTCCTTACTTGAGTTTATTTTACTATTCTGGAAGTTGCTTTTTCAAGCTTTCCAAAGCAGACCAACGATTATCAATAATCTCCTCAGAAATACTAGCAACAGAATCCAAAATACCTGGACATTTACGATCGCACAATTGACGCTGGGGAATTGCTAAACACATTTGCTCATACAGCCATTCACTAGGATAAAAATAACCATCATGTGAAACCACCTCCACTAAATCTTCTATAGCCACTTCCCTTTCTAAAGGCAAGTCCTCAGCTTGATTAGCATTTGGATCTAACCAAATAATTTCTTTAGTATTAACAGCCAAACGTTGATTATATTGCTGCAAACAGCGGTTACAGGTACAAGTAATAATTGATTCTGCCTGAGCGGAAACTTCTAAGTAATTCCCCTGATGCTGCACGTGGATAACTCCACGCACCGGGGTTAAAGTTTCCAGACCAGGCAGAGACTCATTAACTTGAATTTCCTCTGTCCGCTCCGGGGCTTTAGTTAGCTGCGGAATAAAAATAGCGTCCATAGGATTTGTGAGATATCCTCACGCAAAATTATGATTGATAATCAGCAAAGTTGCTGTTACTACACTTTGATTTTAGCTCTAATAGCCAGGATCTGTTGGTGGTTCAGTCGCAGGACGAACTACCAAATTACGATGGGGTTCTTTCCCTCGGCTGAAGGTTTCCAAATCTGGAAATTCCTTCAGAAAGTTGTGAACTTGTCGCCGTTCGGCCGAACTGAGGGATCTAATTTCCACTTCTCGTCCAGAAAAACGCACTTCTTGAACCGCTGTTTTTGCTAAAGCAGTAATTTCTGCTTGTCGTTTAACACGGTAGCTATTCAACTCAATAGTATAAGATGTATGTGCGTGTTCTGGTTGATGCAAGTTCAGCACCGAATTTGCTAGATACTGCATCGCATCCAACACAGTACCACCAGCACCAGTCAACATCCTGATTTGTTCTGGCATCAAATTCGTTTCATCAATTGTCAACCAGTAGCTATCCGGTTCTTGAGAATCTACCCCAATAGCTGGAGTAGCATCCAAATTCCCTCTAACATTAGTAGATATACCAGTGAGTTGCAGCAATTGTGTTAACCATTCTTCAACATGCTGCATGGAAATGTAACTCATAATCAGCCTGTAGCCTTTTTCTTAGAACTTTTTGGCTCAAAGGGCAAAGTTTTAGGTTCTGCGGTTGCTCCTTCTTTTTCCTTCTCCTGGAGAACCACTAACTTTTGCAACTCCTCCGGTAGAGGTTCGCGGGAAAGAATGTAGGTTTGCAGGGTTTGGAAAATGTTGCCAATCACCATGTACATCAGCACACCAGCAGGTAGTGGGAAAAACAGAAACATCCCCGAAAAGATTACAGGGGTAATTTTGTTAACCGTATCCTGCTGAGGATTGCCACCGCTGGAATTCTGCCCAGAAAGCATTTGACTGACGTAAAGAGTAATCCCAAAGAAGACAATCATTGCCACAATATCCCAGTGAATTGTGCCATCAGGATCTTGTGCGCCTACCCTACCTAAAGCATCAATGAACAGAAATCCTCTATCTGCCGCTAGTCCCGGGATTGAGCCTTGAATTGTCACGTCTCCTGGCTGTAAGGCTTCTATATTGCCTTCGGCATCAATTTTTACCCTATCTTCCCCTTTCATGATTTTCCATTCAGGAGTCAATTTGGTTTCTGGATGTTCTGCTAAGAGCAAATCAAATGGTTTGCCCTCCATTGTTTGATATTGGACTTTTGTCTTTTCTCCTACTGCCAACTTATTACCACTAGGGAGGATAGCGGTAATTTTTGTGTGTTCCCCATCTGCAATGTAGATATTTTGGGGAGCAGTGGCAAAGGCTTGGGGTTGAATGCGTTCGATTTGTTCGGCGGGTAATATTTGCAGGTTAACAGAGTAGTTAACTCCCGCAAATGGTGAACCCCGCAAAGTAGCAAACAGTGCCAGTAAGACAGGCATCTGTAAAAGTAATGGCAAACACCCTGCCAAGGGGTTGCCAAATTCTTTTTGGACATTGACCATTTCCTCTTGCTGCTTTTGCGGATCGTCTTTATAACGCTCTTTGATTTCTGCCATCCGCCTTTGCATCACAGGCTGGACAACCCGCATTCGTCGCATACTGCGAATCGAGCCAGCACTCAGGGGATAGAGCGCAAAGCGGATTATCAATGTCAAGGCAACGATCGCCAATCCATAGCTAGGGAAAAAACCATAGAAGAAGTCTATGATTGGCAGCATCACGTTGTTCGAGAGAAATCCGATACCAAAATCCATTATTCTGAATCCAACCTGAGGTACTGTAAATTGAACTGAATCTAATTTATCTAAATAGTCATTTATTAGCGATTATCCTTCGCTACGGATAGCCGCCCAATGGAGATTGGGGACTGGGGTATGGGGACTGGGGACTGGGGTATGGGTACTGGGGGGTAAATTTGTCCTATTCCTCTCTTTATCTCCCACTCCTTACTCTCCTACCCACCATGTTTTTCCTATTTGATTGGTCTTGATATACACAGTTTATGAATGACTACTGTTTAGCAGCACTGTATTGGGGATTTTTAGCAGCAACTTTTTCGTTAATGTATTCATAAACTTCCCGAAAGTTGGGAACTGCCCGCATTTCTAAACGAGTGCCGTTTCTGAGTGTAACTACCATATCTCCCCATAAGCCAACACCACGTGGTATTTTCACTACTTTGACGATTTCTGAGTAAATTACGTCAGTGCGATCGCGTCCCATCCAACCACCCATCACCGCAATTCGGCGATCAGTGATGCGAAAACGCAACCACAACGCTCTGACTATTGCGCCAATAGTCAATGGTAAACCAACCAAGGTTAGCCCAATTAATAAATTGAGAATCAAATCCCCAATATGGGGGCCACCTTCATAATAAATTTCTTCACGAATACCCATTTATGACCTCAGCTTTTGCCAATAACTGCTCTAATTCTTGCAGAAATTGTTGGCTTACGCACTCAGATTCTGCTGCCTTTGGCTTCACAATTATGACTAGCCGCCATCCCGGCACTAATTTAGGTATTAATTGATACAAATCTGTGGCAATTTGCCGTTTAATACGGTTGCGAACTACTGCTCTTTTACTGACTTTGGTGCTAATAGAAATGCCAATTTTAGTCGTGGCTAAATTTTCACAGCTAGTTGGTTTTTTTGTGACATCGGCAGCATCCATAGAAGCTTGTTTTACACCCAAGGGTTTTAAAGCTCTCAAAGTGAAATGAGAGCTATGACACCGAATTCCTTCTCGGAAAACTGCCTGAAAATCCCGTAGGGATTTTAGTCTATATACTTTGGGCAAAGGCACAACGGCTGTTTATTGATGAATTTACCCTAAACACTCAGACGATGACGACCTTTTCTTCTTCTGGCGCTAATCACGTTTCGACCTTCTGGTGTCCGCATTCTGGCACGAAACCCAGAGGTTCTTTTTCTCTTACGACAAGTGCCGCCCAATGTCCTTTGCATACCTTTCTCCTCTTAGCCGATTTTTATCAAAAGTCACAATCTCTAATCTTACTACTTCTCAGGCAATCTAAACATATTTCTGGATAGAGTTCCTGAGGACTAGGGACTGGAGAGAAATTTATTCTTTTGCCTGTTCCCTATCCCCTATTCCCTTTTTAAGAAATACTGATAATCCAAGAACCAAGGTAACGGAGTAATGGTACATCTCCAGGGGAGAGAACTTGGCAGTTGAAATAGAAAATCCCCCCAAAGGTGGGATTCTGTACGTTAGATAGGACTAACTCAACGTTGCTACCTGCTGGTACTAGTTTCTGGGGTAATATTTCAATTACCCGCCCTTCTTTGTCCCATTTCACTTCACTCAGCGGCACGCTTTTATCTTTGATTCTAACTTCGACCTTTTTGGTGTCAAAGGTGCCTTTATAATATTTAGGGTAAGTAATGGCGAATTGAGCCACTGCCAATTTCATTTTTTTGGCAGGCAGTCGGAGTATATATCTGTCTGTCGAAGCTGTTTGTCCACCAAAATCTAAGCGGAAGGGCAGCTGATTTTCTGATTTAACACCGCTTAATAATGTTAAGCCGGGTAAACTTTGTGCCACAGTTGTAGCAGTAAGACTTGTCAACAAATAACCAGTAACAGCCAACGCCGAAAGTAAATGTCGCATAGTTAAGCATCCTCTAAATAAATATTATCATTATCTCTGTAATGTTAAGTAACAGTCACGTTATTATTCGTAACTAAACTTTACTACTTTATGATTGAACATAGACGGAAAATCAAAATCAAAGTGTCTTGTGCATCCAAAATTAAGGGTGCATGGTGTAGATAGTATGTGGGGTAAGGAACTTAATTTTATCTCCTGATGGTTATCGTTGTAGATTTGATGTTTTACATGAAATTAGGTTATCTGCTTAAATGTTTCTGAGTATATATAAATAAATATTGAGAAATATAAAAGAATTTATAAAAGTTGAAATATGACTTCGCCGATCGCTAGTTAAATTGCGATAAATGTGTTTAGACTCAAACTTTCTAGTTGACTGCCGTGGCTACTCAGATGTATTGTAAACAGAGTTTTATCTTCTATATCCACCAGAATCAAGTAGACGTCTTGTAAAATTCTTTCTGTGGTATGTATGATAGAAATTTTTAGATTTTATGTATTTTTGGTGTTCTTTGTGTTCGGTAATTCAAACATAACTGTGTAACTCTAAACTTTTCGTTTGGCTAAAGAAAAGACTAACCTGATTATAACATACATAAAATTAATTCTGCAAGAGGTATACTCTAGATGTGTTGGTATTAACCCTCTCAAGTATTAGTATTTTAGGAATCCCTGAGATTATTTAGCAATAGGAATGAACTCATAAAAAATTAACAATTAATAATTGCAAGAAAGCTAAAGTGGCGAAATTTGATGAAAATTGCATGATGCCAAAAAAAAATAGCAAACTTTATCAATCCCGAAAATAATCTGAAGGCATATATAGAACATTAGAAAAAGACCATAAGATGTGCAATAAGTAAATTAGTATCCAACTATCTAGGATAGGTACATACTTTTTCATTGACATAATCAAGCTTTGCTGGGGGAGAGAAACTAAGAGTGGAGAAGACAGAGTTGAATTTGAAATCTACTAAAAAAATCAGGGCTGACATTACCCGCTTATATACCATAAGTCTCGGAAATCCTTCAACAGAGGAATTCCATAGTTAATAGATATGTAGGTTATGTAGGTATTTATCTTCAGGAGATTCTATGAAAATAGCAGTTGCTAAAGAAATTGAAGTTTGTGAACGTCGTGTGTCATTAATTCCTGACATCGTAGCTAAATTGGTCAAACAGGGTTTAGAAATTTATGTAGAAAGTGGTGCTGGAGACAAAACATATTTCACAAATGCAGACTATGAAGCAGCAGGTGCAACAATTATCAGTGATGTAGCGACATTATGGAGTGAGGCGGATATATTACTGAAAGTAAGTCCTCCCCAAGATAGAGAAGATGGACGTTCAGAAATTGACTTACTCAAACCAGGATCAGTTTTAATTAGCTTTTTGAATCCCTTGGGTAATCCTGTCATAGCGCAGAAATTGGCAAATCGGCAAATTACAGCGTTAAGTATGGAATTAATCCCTCGTACTACCAGGGCGCAAAGCATGGATGCTTTATCTTCCCAAGCATCATTAGCAGGATATAAAACCGTACTGTTAGCAGCAGCAGCATTACCAAAATATTTTCCAATGTTAACCACCGCTGCTGGGACGATCGCCCCAGCCAAAGTATTTATTATGGGAGCAGGTGTAGCAGGATTGCAAGCGATCGCCACAGCCCGTAGACTAGGAGCAGTAGTAGAAGCCTTTGATATTCGCCCAGCCGTGAAAGAAGAAGTACAAAGCTTAGGCGCGAAATTCATAGAAGTCAAACTAGAAGAAGACACCGTAGCCGCAGGTGGTTACGCCAAAGAAATCTCCGAAGACAGTAAAAAACGTACCCAACAACTAGTAGCCACCCACGTCAAAAACTCAGATGTAGTAATTACCACAGCTCAAGTACCAGGGAGAAAGGCCCCCATTCTCGTGACAGAAGAAATGGTAAGAGCAATGAAACCCGGTTCTGTGATTGTGGATTTAGCCGCAGAACAGGGTGGAAACTGCGCTTGTACTGCACCAGGTAAAGACATAGTTTGGAACGGCGTAACAATTATTGGACCCATCAATCTCCCCTCATCCATGCCAGTACACGCCAGCCAACTGTATGCAAAAAACATTACCTCATTAATGCAACTACTAATCAAAGACAAAGCCTTGCAAATCAACTTTGGTGATGACATCGTAGACGCAGCTTGCATTACTCATGGTGTAGAAATTAGAAACCAACGAATCAAAGAAGCCCTACAGACAGCCACAGTTTAACCACCAGCGCACAAAGATTTAGAACACAGATGAATGGATGAGATATATTCCTTCCCTTTCTTTACGTCTTTGCAGCTTAGCGACGACTCTTAGGAGATATGCCTCCAGCATTTTACACGAACGCTAAAAGCGATTGCGCGAAACCCAATTCTTCATTCAATCCAAAATAGACATGACAGAAGCATTACTCGCCGCCTTATTCGTACTCGTCTTAGCCTCTTTCATTGGCTTTGAAGTTATCAACAAAGTTCCCCCCACACTCCACACTCCCTTAATGTCGGGTTCAAACGCCATTTCAGGTATTTCCGTAATTGGTGCAATACTCGCTGCGGGGGAGAAGAACACCGATTTATCTGTAATTCTCGGTTTAGTAGCTCTAATTTTGGCAATGGTTAACGTTGTCGGTGGTTTCCTCGTCACAGATAGAATGCTACAAATGTTCAAAAGAAAGGAAGTGAAAGCATGAGCGACTTTTTACCCACTGGGATTCAGCTGACGTACTTAGTCGCTGCATCATTATTCATTCTAGGTTTGAAAAAACTCGGTTCACCAGCTACAGCCAGAAACGGTAATCTTGTCGCTGCCGTGGGAATGCTGTTAGCAATTATCGCGACAATGCTAGATCAGCAAGTATTAAATTACGAAATGATTTTAGTAGGTTTGTCCATTGGTTCAGTTATTGGTGCTGTTGTAGCTTACAAAGTGCAAATGACCGAAATGCCACAAATGGTGGGTTTACTCAACGGTTTGGGTGGAGCATCTTCCGCACTTATAGCAGTTGCCGAATTTTCGCGGTTATTAGGAAGTTCTCAACCTATTCCCCTTCATGTCAACATTTCCATGTTGTTGGATGTGTTAATCGGTGGTGTGACATTAACCGGAAGTTTTCTCGCTTTTGCGAAATTGCAAGGTTTAGTTAGTGGCACACCGATCACCTTTCCTTTGCAACAACCATTTAACCTCTTCCTTTTAGGTACATATATAGCCGGGAGTGCCTATTTAATCATGTCACCGGATAGTTTACCCATCTTTTTAGCGGTCGTAGCTGTCTCCTTGGTATTGGGTGTGATGTTTGTACTGCCAATTGGTGGCGGTGATATGCCCGTGGTAATCTCCCTGTTGAACTCCCTCTCAGGTGTAGCTGCTGCTGCTGCGGGTTTTGTGGTGATGAACAATATGTTAATCATCGCTGGTGCTTTGGTGGGTGCTTCTGGTTTAATCCTGACAGAGATTATGTGTAAGGCTATGAATCGGTCATTATTCAGTGTCTTATTTAGTGCCTTTGGTTCAGTTTCTACCGCTACTGGTGATGCAGTCGCTGGTGCAAGTAATCAAACAGTGCGCAGTATCGATCCGGAAGAAGGGGCAATGATGTTGGGATATGCCCGTTCTGTAGTGATTGTACCAGGATACGGTATGGCGGTTGCTCAAGCACAGCATAGCGTCCGTGAGTTGGCAGATCAACTAGGACGGATGGGTGTGGATATTAAATATGCGATTCACCCTGTTGCAGGGAGAATGCCTGGACACATGAACGTATTATTGGCTGAGGCTAATGTGGCTTATACCCAGTTGTACGACATGGATGATATTAATCCCCAGTTTGAACAAGCTGATGTAGCATTAGTGATTGGTGCTAATGATGTAGTGAATCCAGCAGCCCGTAGTGATACGAATAGTCCTATTTATGGAATGCCGATTTTAGAAGTTGATCGGGCAAAGCAGACTATTGTGATTAAGCGCGGGATGAGTGCAGGTTTTGCTGGTGTTGATAATGAGTTGTTTTATAAGGAAAACACAACGATGTTGTTTGGTAGTGCTAAGGATATGGTGGCTAAGTTGGTTTCGGAAGTTAAGCAGCTTTAAGACAAACGAACTACTAAGGCACGAAGAACAAGAATACAAGTATCAATAAGGATTAGCTTGCTTTGAAATTTCAGTAATTTTGAGGCGAGCTAATTAATTTTTCCTTTATAGTTGCTAGAATTACCTGCAGTGAAATCGAATGAAGCAGTTAGTGTTGATCCATCCACTAATTGTAATGCCAGGCAATTTTACTTTTTATCACTTTTAAGCTAAGAAAATTTACGCGTATGAGCATTAGCTCATTTATTAGTCAAGCAAAATAAAAATAAATCTTGGTAAATTAAGATTAACCACACAAACGCACAAGTTCAAAGTACACATCTCCAACAAAGAAGGTAGAGGCTTGACATGGAAAGTCTTTACAAGGGTTTTCGATGACGCATATTTAATTTCTGGATATGTGTACTGGGTGCTTATGTAGATTTACCCTAAAAATTGGTAAGATGGCAGTTAAAACAACTATGATAGACAACCGAATACTTTACGTTCGCCTTCCCTGTAACCCTATCTTTCCCATTGGGGTTGTTTATCTTTCTGATCATGTCCACAAGCTGTTTCCCAACATTAAACAGCGGATTTTCGACTTAGGCACAGTCCCACCTCTAGATTATGCTGCTGCCCTAGATTCATGCATTGATGAATTTAAGCCTACACTCCTAGTCTTTTCTTGGCGGGATATTCAAATATATGCTCCAGTGGGTGGACGTGGCGGTAACCCGCTACAGAACGCCTTTGAATTCTACTATGCTAAGAACCCATTCATAAAATTGCGTGGTGCATTAGGTGGTTTGCGAATCTTCATTGCGTACTATATCGAATTATGGCGTAACATAGGACTAATTAAGCGGGGTTTAAAACGCGCCCAAAAATATCACTCTCAAGGGCGTGTACTTGTAGGTGGTGGTGCTGTCAGCGTATTTTATGAACAGTTAGGTAAAAGCCTACCAGCAGGAACAATTATTTCTGTAGGTGAAGGGGAAACCCTGTTGGCAAAATTTTTAGGTGGACAAGAGTTTCGAGATGAACGTTGCTATGTAGTGGGAGAAAATCAACCACGGGAACGCCTGATTCATGAACAACCCACACCCCTAGAAAAAACTGCTTGTAACTACGACTATATAGAAACCATCTGGCCAGAATTTAACTATTACTTGCAAGATCAAGATTTCTATATTGGTATCCAAACTAAGCGTGGTTGTCCCCACAACTGCTGTTATTGTGTTTACACTGTTGTTGAAGGTAAACAGGTACGGATTAATCCCGCTGATGAAGTCGTAGCTGAGATGCGACAATTATATAATCGTGGTATTAGAAACTTCTGGTTTACTGATGCTCAATTTATCCCTGCCCGGAGATATATTGATGATGCTGTAGAACTGTTGCAGAAAATTGTCGATTCTGGCATGACTGATATCAATTGGGCAGCATATATTAGAGCAGACAACTTAACACCAGAGTTGTGTGACCTGATGGCTAAAACTGGTATGAATTATTTTGAAATCGGCATTACCAGTGGTTCTCAAGAACTTGTACGCAAAATGCGGATGGGTTACAACCTGCGAACCGTTTTACAAAATTGCCGTGATTTAAAATCAGCGGGTTTCAATGATATGGTTTCTGTCAATTACTCCTTTAACGTGATTGATGAACGTCCCGAAACCATCCGCCAAACAATTGCTTATCACCGGGAACTGGAACGAATTTTCGGTGGTGATAAAGTCGAACCTGCAATTTTCTTTATTGGACTCCAACCCCATACCCACTTGGAAGAATATGCTTTTAAGGAGGGTATCCTCAAACCAGGTTATGATCCTATAAGTTTGATGCCCTGGACAGCTAAAAAACTCCTGTGGAATCCTGAACCATTGGGTTCATTCTTTGGTGAAATTTGTTTACAAGCTTGGCGACGTAACCCTAATGACTTCGGACGAGAAGTTATGAATATCTTAGAAGAAAAATTAGGTTGTGCCGAACTAGAAACAGCACTTTCTGCACCAATTGAAGCCAAAGAAAAGCAACGTGCAGGGATAATGAAATCCTGAAGTCCTGAATGGGCAGGGAAAACCTGCCCATTCAGGACTCCCGAACTCCTCAACTCTCGAACTCCATGTTACAAGGTTCAATTCTCCAACAACTAGAAATAGCCCATCGTCACAGTACAAGGCCGATTCACTTTAGGGTGTATTACAAAAATACCCTGGTCGCTTTGTGTCACGCTCTGGAAGACCACATTTTAACTGAAGAAGGTCAACCTTTAGTAATAACGGCATTCCAACGCGGTAAATGGTATCTGCAAGAGGCAAATAGATACGCAGATATTGCCCAAAAAAGCCGTGAAACTGTGATTATCGCTGCTGCTGATGCTGGCTTTGCCGAACATCCTACCAGTCAGCTACCTAATGTTAATTTAGTAGGGTTAGAAGCAGATGATCCTGTGAGACAGGAGTGGCACTTGATTATTCTGTCACCCCAATACACAGCAATGGTAATCTGTCAAGAATTATCTGAAAGTGATTATGGTAGTGGTGGTTTACCGACTTCGGATTTAGAGCGTAAATTCTATGGTTTATGGACATTTGAGCCTGAATTAGTAAGAGAGACAGTAGACTTTGTGATCGCTCACATTGAAAAATATAACCCAGAACTAACCACTAAACTCAACACCCATAAACAAGCAATTCAAGCCGCCATCATCTCACCCAAAGATGTAAGCACAGTTGTCACCCGCGTAGTTGATTACCTGCAAACAAGACAAAATAATTTAACCATTCCCACAGTGCTAGATAGTAACTTAGTTTCTAACGAAATCCAGGCATTTTTACGGATGGCCCAACTGCTAGATTTAGCAGAGATCAACAACCCCATGGCCGCGTCAGAAGTAGTCGCAATTGTCGAGACAATGGGGCAATTATTGGATTTACCAGCATGGCAAATTAAAAGATTGCGTCTTGCCGCATTATTACACCGTATAGATCCACTCCAAAGAGTAGAAAACGTACTCAGTCCCAGTGCATCCACAAGTTACGAAGAAGATGCCCCCAGTTGTCCTTTAAGCTGTCCCCTTGTCCCAGGAGCGCAAACACTACGGACAATGCCACGACTGCGAGCAGTTGCTGAAATTATCACCCACCAAACTGAGTGGTGGAATGGAACAGGTCAACCAGCAGGTTTAGCAGGAGACGAAATTCCCCTAGAGTCAAGAATCTTAGCATTAGCAGCAAGTTTTCAATGGCAAGTTAGCAAACAATTATACTCAGAAACAAGTGAAAAAGATGTATTTACTCAAGCCTTAAATGAGTGCAGACAGCAACAATCTACCCGTTTTGACCCTAAACTGATAGATATACTAACTTTGTTAGTGATGGGTTTACAACAGGGACTAGACTTACCCCTGATGAGAACAAAAATCAGCAGAGGTATGTGGTTACTTGATTCTCCATGGGATAGCCACAGTAAAAGCAATGAAAAGATTAATCGTTACCCCCAATGAACATAGAAGCTATTAGATCAGGAAAAATCAAACAACTGCCAGGAGCAGACTTAGAAGAGGAGGAACTATCCCAAATAGATTTAAGCTGTGTCAACTTAGCCGGTGCAACCCTCGTTGGTGCTAACTTTACAGGTTCTAAACTGGAAGGCGCACATTTAGAAGGCGCGAATTTAATAGGCGCTAACCTCCAAGAAACTGACTTGCGAGCTAACCTCATGGGAGCAAACTTGATGCAAGCTGACTTAACCAGTGCGGACTTGCGGGGTAGTAATTTGCGTGGTGCTAACTTAATGGGTGCTAGAGTTAGCGATGCCTCTTTCGCAGGTGCTTTCTTGAGTGGTGCTAATTTGATGAGTGTAAATTTGCAAGGTGTTGATTTTCGGGCTGCTGACTTGCGCGGTGCTAACCTCACAGGGGCAAATCTTAAAGGTGCAGACTTGAGTCAGGCTGATCTACAAGGAACTTTATTAAGTAAAGCTAATTTGGAAGAAGCTGATTTGCGGGGTGCGAACTTAGCAGGAGCAAATTTAACTGGGGCAAACTTACTTTGTGCAGAGCTAGAAACTGCAAATTTCAGCGGTGTAAATTTAGATCGCGCTTGTTTGGTTGGTACAGTGCTTGAGGCAGTTTCTTACTCCTAAGTTTTGTTTATGAATGATATATCACGTTGGCAAGAATGGCTAACTGTATTAGCATATCTGGTAATAACTACATTTATTATGTGGCGCATATTTGCCACAGGAAATAAATAGAATAAACCCGGTCTACCTTGAGAAGCTGATGGTATTTGGCTCGAAATTATTTCATGACAAGAGATTACGTGTTGATTTATCCTATTATTAGTTCTTAAAAAAAACTACAAATCATCTCACCAGGACTATTCTCTGTAAATTCCGAAACAGTCCCATCTTTATTTACCTTAAACTTAGCACGAGAATTGTGAAGTTCTACAGGTGCTTTCTTTCACACCATCAACACTTATAGCAGCCCTATATTCCCGATATTTCTTAGCACTGCATTTAATATTAAGAATACAGACTTCATGTCCATCATAATTGCGACAAACAAGAGCAAACGCTGGAGATGTTAAAGACAAAGAAAATATCAACGACAGTAAAATGACCAAATATTTAATCACACAATTTTAAGGCTTTACCCCTCATCCACCAAGCTAGTCCACCCATAAATAACACGCCCATTATTCCCTGTAAAGGATTATTATTTACACCTGTCAACCAGTCTGGAACTACTCCTGAATATTTTGTCAATTTTCCCACATTAATAATGTAATAACCCGCAACTAAACCACCATGTAAACCTATTGGTAAACCTAACCTTCCTCTACATAAACCTTTACCCCATACCTGGGTTAACCCTAATAATACCAAAGCGGGAAATTGTGGCAAAGTATGAATAATAGACTCTAAAGGTTTAATAAAATGGGTGACAGCAAATAAAATACAATCTATCCAAGTTGCTAAACTGAAACCATAATCTCTTTCTAATTCATCCAACAACCAACCGCGAAATGATAATTCTTCAGCAAAACCAACACCGAAACCAACTAGTAAACCTTCTAAAATAATTTTCAATAAGAAAACTTTCGGTTGTTCCCATACCAACCAACCTAACAAACCCTGTAAACTAAATACAATCAAAATACTAATTAAGCCAATAGCCAAACCTTGGACAAAATTTACACCATTTAGACTGGAAAACTCTAAACCATAATGAGTTAATATTTTTGGTTGCTGATAGACTTGTTTTCCCCATAGCTTCAGCAAAAAGATAAACTGAACATAAAGGATGACGATTGTCAATATACTTTCTAAATTAGAATCAGGTACTAGCAAGTATATTGGTACAGCCAAAGGTAACCATAGCAGTAATAAAACCAAGATAAAACAACCCAGCCTCAAAGGGGCAGGGCGTTGAGCGATTTGATATAGATTAATTTTTATCATGGATTGGTCAATTATCATCAGTCACTATTATATCAGTCAGTATTATATACTTTCATCAATGACCAATGACTATTAATCAGGTTCAATAGTGCTGCTTAAACCATGACCTTTTAAGGTTTCACAATAAAACTCAGCATGTTCCTGAGCGCAGGTAATAACTAAGGCTAACCCGCTATTATGGGCTTCCATCATGATACTCACAGCTTGGGGCTGTGTAATGCTCGGCACACTGGTCATTAGCACCTGAACCACATACTCCATAGAGTTGTAGTCGTCGTTATGGAGCAAAACGCGATACTGAGGCGCGAGCTTGCAGGTTGTTGAACGCTTCTCAATGGTTTCGACTGACACTACTCTTTGCTCTTTTATTATTGTTGATTTACTACAATGCGGTTACTGCCTAGCGTTTACTTAACAGTTATTTACTTAATTTTATAACATTTTATTCCCATTTCCGGCATAACAATTTTTCTGTCTGAGGATTGCTGGTGCTGTGTACTGAAATACACTATCAGTAAGGAGTCAGGAGTGAAACTCTCTTGCTGTCTAAGTTTCAATTGAGATTCTGTACCTCATTCATCTGCAATCTACTGTATATCAAATGGTAATCATAATACTATATTAGCGTTACTTCTAGAATTAAGAGAACTGCTACAGAATCCTTGCATATACTGTCAATGCTTGATTATGGATATTAACTCTAACTTTCAACCGGGACAAATTCTATCTTTGGATTATGGCCACAGAAATCTTTATGCCGAAGTCATTCAAGTGGTGATTTCTCGAGATTTGTGCTGGGTGCGTCCTTTAATGCTGGTTAATTTTACCCAAAACATACCCTTCATCACGGATATGCGAGATGCATCTGATCTGTTATGGCCTGTAAATTTATTTCGACCTGCTTTAGATACAGAAGTAATTAGCTTTTTGGGTGATCTTTTACCAAAAGAACCAAAAGCCGACAAGGATCTCGCTGCTCAACAGCAACTCCACCAGTTCATTTACCAATTTTGGCAAGCCTCCCAAGATGGTCAGCAATTGTAAATTTATGAAGACTCTATTTAATAATTCAGCATTTATGGTGGATAATGAGTGGAACTTAGCTCCAGCGGGGGACTAACTGCACTCGTCCAGCATCCATCTCTGCCATTAAGAGTTCTAAAGCTTCATAATCAACATCAGAGATGTAACCTAGTTGGGTTAGTTCTGAGTTAATCTCATTTTCTATTTCTGGCGTTAATTTTTTTATGTGCAACGCCTTCTCTACTAATTGACGAATCGCGTATTGTGTGATCATAAAGAATAAACTTACTTTAACTGTTGTTGATTATCTGCGATAAGCATTGGTATAAAAAATGATCTAGATATCTGGGTTTAAGTGATATAGATCACGACAGACTTTAGATAGATTTTTTGTTCTCAACCTTGCTTTTGTCATTTTGAAGGTAAAAATTAGTGAGAGGGTTTAAGGAGATTTTGGCTTAGATACTGTAATTTTTAGCCAATACTAAGGTTGATATCTAAGGGCACAGATGATTTAACCTGCATTTCGACTATCTTATGTAGATTGTTTTTTAAGTCACCTAAAAAAAATGTATATATAAACACATTTTGTAGTATAGTTATGATAATCTTTAAACAAAAGAGCCGCACCCTAGAAATTTAGCAAAGACGCTACCGAGGACTGCTCAATTGAGGAAAGATCAGTTTATGTTCAAATAAACCAACATAAGTTTACAGAGCACGATGTAAACTTATGTAAAACAGTTCTAAGTTAATCATGAGCAATGCGGTTGAAAAACAGAATTAATGCTAAGTTGAAGGAGATTAGCTGTAATTTAAGGTAGCTAGAAGATAGCAAAGTGGCTGTTTTAGTTGAGCAATTAATAACACCGGATATTTTAAAACCTGCCCGTTACCTGGGTAACGAGCGTTTAGCAGTACACAAGCCTTGGGATGAAGCAACTATACGTTGGGTGTTAACTTACCCTGAAGTATATGAGGTTGGTGCATCTAATTTGGGGCATATCATTCTTTATAATATTTTGAATGCCCAACCAAATCAATTATGTGATCGCGCTTACCTACCAGGGCCAGACTTAGGAGCAAAACTCCGCACGACCCAAACACCTTTGTTTGCGGTAGAGTCAAAACGCTTTCTAACAGAATTCGACATTTTAGGTTTTAGTCTAAGTTATGAACTAGGTGCAACCAACATCCTAGAAATGTTGGATTTGGCGGGTATTCCTTTAACATGGAGAGAGAGGCAGGAGGCAGAAGGCAAGGGGCAGGAGAAAGATAAATCTTCCTATCCATCTTCCCAGTCCCCAATGCCCTTCATTTTTGCCGGTGGGCAAACAGCAACATCTAACCCCGAACCTTACGCCGATTTTTTTGATTTTATTGTTTTGGGAGATGGGGAAGAACTACTACCAGAAATTGGCTTGGTATTAGCAGAAGGTAAACAGGCTCTTTTAAGTCGGGAAGGACTTTTACTGGACTTGGCACAAATCCCTGGTGTATATGTTCCTCAATTTTATCACATGGGAGAGGGTGGTGCAGTACATCCCCTGCGTGCTGATGTACCAAGACGCATTCTCCGCAGAGTAGCAACACCAATTCCTGCTTATTCTATTGGCTTAGTCCCCTACGTTGAAACAGTACACGATCGCCTAACAATCGAAATTCGCCGGGGTTGTACTCGTGGCTGTCGCTTCTGTCAACCAGGTATGTTGACTCGTCCAGCACGAGATGTGAAACCAGATCAGGTGGTAGAAGCAATTGAAGCGGGAATGCAGGCGACAGGTTACAATGAATTTTCTCTGTTATCTTTGAGTTGTTCTGATTATTTATCTCTACCAGCAGTGGGGATGGAAATCAAAAATCGGTTAAAAAATGAAAATATTACCCTCTCCTTACCTTCTCAGAGGGTGGATAGATTTGATGAGAATATTGCCAATATTTTGGGTGGTACGCGCCAAGGTAGCTTGACTTTTGCACCTGAAGCCGGAACTCAACGGATGCGCGATATTATCAATAAGGGCTTGACAAATGAAGAATTATTGCGGGGAGTAAAAACAGCCTGGGAACAAGGGTGGGAGAAAATCAAGCTGTATTTCATGATTGGTTTACCGGGGGAAACAGATGCTGATGTTTTGGGCATTGCGGAAACGGTAAACTGGTTACAGCAAGAATGCCGCGTTAGGGGCAGAAAATTACTTAGCTTGAATTTGACGATTTCTAATTTTACGCCCAAGCCACATACACCGTTTCAATGGCATTCGGTTTCTACATCAGAGTTTCAGCGCAAGCAAAACCTACTGCGACAAGAATTCCGACCCATTCGCAATGTGAAGGTGAATTTTACTGATATTCGCCTTTCGGCAATGGAAGACTTTATAGGCAGGGGTGATCGCTCCTTAGGTCAAGTTTTAAGACGTGCTTGGGAATTGGGTGCAGGGATGGATTCTTGGTATGACAATGTAGAACAGGCTTTTTCCGCATGGGGAACTGCAATCGCTGAAGCTGGTCTAGATTGGAAATACCGTCAAGTTGAGAATGGCGAGTTAAATCTTTTTTCTGTAGGTAACGGGGAACAGGAAACAGAGAATGGCGAACAGGATATAGTCTCACCTATCACTATTCGTCTATCACCTCTTGACATTGCCCTACCTTGGGATCATATTGATACCGGAATTGATAAACAGTGGCTATATGAGGACCTAAAACGCGCTCTAGAAGCAGCAATTGTTCCCGATTGCTCTTTTGACGGTTGTTCTCATTGTGGTGTGTGTGGTACTGATTTCGGTCACAATATTCTTATTAAGCCACCTGCGATTCCTAAATTTGCTGGTGATTTTATTCCCAACACTACCAAGGTGCAACGTTTACGAGTGCGGTTCGGCAAACATGGTGATATGGCTTTAGTTAGTCACCTAGATTTAATGCGCTTGTTTGATAGAGTCATACGAAGAGCAGGTTTACCAGTTGCCTTTACTGGTGGATTTCATCCCCATCCCCGGATTTCTCTAGCCAGTGCTTTATCTTTGGGTAGCACCAGCAGTGGTGAAATTGTGGATTTTGAGTTAACTCAACCAATGGATTTGGGCAGTTTTCATGAGCAGTTAATCAGCCAACTACCCTCAGATATTCCCATCTACCAAGTAGAAGAGATAGATTTAAAAGCGCCCGCAGCTAACCAAGCAATGCAAGCAGCAGAATATTTGCTCACAGTGTCCACGGTTGGTGATGTGACAACAAAACAATGGCAGGAGTGGATTGAAGCAATCAAAATCACAGAGGATTTCTTGGTAGAACATACAACTAAATCAGGCAAACATCAGATGATAAATCTGCGCGCTCGCTTGTTTGATCTAGAATTAATAGAAGCCTATAACTCCCCAACCAAATCAAAAGCTGTCTTACGTTATTTGGGTAGCTGTTGTCATAACGGTGTGATATTGCGTCCTGAGCAATTATTATCTTTTTTAGAAAAAGTGGCTAAAGCAGAATTTCACCTCCTGCATATCCACCGCAACCGGCTACTTTTAGAGATATAATCCCAGAAGGGCAGCTTGCTAGTAGTTGCCCAGATGTTATACATCATGGGAATTGATTTTTAGCAAGGTTGCGTTAGAATGAGATGAAGAGAAATTTTCTGGCGCTGCATTATTGAATGAGTTGGTTCACTACCCTGATATTCAGGGAGCGAAAGCAAACATATTAGAGTGCAAATTCTAGGATTGAATCCCAGACAAACTGAGGCAGATTAAAGAATACTCTCTCTATAGCGACCTTGTGAATCAATTACTACCAATAGCTCTACGCCTGATCTCCAACTCTAGCTTTTTACAACACCTGCTCAATACAATTACCCTAGATGGTGAAAGTATTGCATCAAAAATCAACCACGGACGGTTGGTTTAATTACTTAAAACATATGCAGCCGTTGTGGAATAATCAGGCGTGTGAACGCAATTACAGTATTAATAGCTTCCAATTATGGAAAGCTCTCTCAGATTTAGAATTTTTATTACCAGTAGCACCGTGTAGGGCTGCCAGTAGGGGCTAGAGGTATAAAAAGTCTTCTAATCCCCATTGGTGCTGCCAATTTTTGAGGAACTTGAATGCCAAAACAAATTATTATCGCAGAACAGCATCAAATAGCTGCCGTTTTCTCGGAAGATCAAATCCAAGAACTCGTTGTTGCCACTGGTCATCATCAAATTGGTGATATCTACTTAGGTGTAGTAGAGAATGTGTTACCTGGGATAGATGCAGCCTTTGTCAATATTGGTGATCCAGAACGCAACGGTTTTATTCACGTCACTGACTTGGGTCCACTCAAACTCAAGCGCAGTTCCGCAGCCATTACTGAATTGCTCACACCACAGCAAAAAGTATTGGTACAAGTAATGAAAGAGCCAACAGGAACAAAAGGCCCGAGGCTCACAGGTAACATTACCCTACCTGGACGTTACGTAGTGCTGATGCCCTATGGCAGGGGTGTTAATTTATCCCGACGAATTAAGAGTGAAAGTGAGCGTAACCGCCTCCGCGCCCTAGCAATTTTAATTAAACCAGCAGGTATGGGTGTGCTGGTGCGAACAGAGGCAGAAGGTAAGCCAGAAGAAGCGATTATTGAAGACTTAGAATTGCTACAAAAGCAATGGGAAGTCATCCAACAGGAAGCGCAATCCACCCGCGCTCCGGCATTACTCAACCGGGATGATGACTTTATCCAGCGCGTATTGCGGGATATGTATGGCGCAGATGTAAATCGCATTGTTGTTGATTCCAGCACTGGTTTGCGCCGAGTTAAGCAGTATTTACAGAACTGGAGTGGAGGTCAGACACCACAAGGTGTACTCATTGACCACCACCGCGACCGCTCCCCAATTTTAGAATATTTCCGCATTAACGCCGCCATTCGGGAAGCCCTAAGACCCAGAGTAGACCTACCTTCTGGCGGTTATATTATCATTGAGCCCACGGAAGCATTAACAGTCATTGATGTTAATTCTGGCTCCTTCACGCGCTCCGCTACAGCCAGAGAAACAGTTTTGTGGACAAACTGCGAAGCAGCTACAGAAATTGCCCGACAGCTGCGTTTGCGGAACATTGCCGGCGTAATTGTCGTTGACTTCATTGATATGGAATCGCGGCGCGACCAACTACAAGTTTTAGAACATTTTAATAAATCGCTCAAAGCTGACAAAGCTCGTCCTCAGATAGCCCAACTGACTGAGCTAGGTTTGGTAGAACTAACCCGCAAACGCCAAGGTCAAAATATTTATGAATTGTTTGGGGAAACTTGTCCGACCTGTGGCGGTTTAGGACATACCGTGCGCTTACCAGGGGAAATAGAAAACCGGATGCCTATTCCCGCAGCAGATATACAAGAGAGGTTTACAACACCCATATCTCAAAGAGAACCACGGATGCCATCTACTCGCATCTCAGAACCACGGGAAAGCTATGATGCATTTGGGGAAGGATTGGAAGGTGACGCTGAGTTAACACCTATGCATCTGATTAACCATCCCAGTTATCAAGAAATGGGCGATAACAAACGTCGTACCCGCACCCGTCGTAGTCGAATTGGTATCAATGGTGCTAATGGCAAAGATGAAACCCGCCTGGGTACGCCACTGGCTTTTGTGAACGATTCAGATTTAGATTTAGATGCTGACAGTGATATAGCTCCAACACCAGAAATTCCCTCTCTGCTCTCCGATACGCGACGAGAAAGAGATGTTATGCGAACACCCACTCTGGGTAAAGCTGGATGGACAGAAAGAACTGAACGCACCAAAGTGAAAATCGATCCCATCAAACCGGTGGTAGAACCTCCGCAAATTGTTTCTGTAGAAATGACAGTGCAGGAACAAGATATGTTTGCTTTGATGGGAATTTCTCCTAGTGTAAAACTGGAGCAAGAAGTCAAAAATCCCAAATCTGTGATTTTTAACATTGTTCAACCTGGACAAACATCAACTTCCACAACGGAATCAACATCAACATCAATATCAGAATTAACTGTTTCTGAAAGAACCAATTCTGAACTGACTAAAGTCAAAATACCCATTCCCAAAGTTGAGGTAGAAGAACTATCTTTAGAGCCATTAATCATCGATCCTCCTGTTCAAGAATCCAGCACCATTGGATTTGAGTCTTTCACTGATGAAGAGGAACTAAGTAGTACTTCTTCTACTCCTAATCGCCGTCGTCGCCGTCGTTCTTCAGCAATAGAGGAAAACTAACGGCTGTTATGGTAGAAACAGAACCAAAACCTGTATCTGTTTTGTCAACTGCACCCTTACCAGAATCTAGTTGGTGGGAGTTGTCCACTTGTGCTAATATTCATAGCTTGGTTGCAGGTGTAGATGAAGTGGGACGTGGTGCATTATTTGGTCCTGTAGTTGCAGCAGCAGTGATGTTATCAGCAGATGCATTGCCAAAACTGATGGCGGCTAAAATTAAAGACAGCAAAAAGTTGTCTGCTTCTCGCAGAACTCAGTTGGCACAGCAAATTAATGGGCTCGTTTTAGACTGGAAAATTGGTTATGCTACAACTGCGGAAATTGATCAGTTTAATATTTTGCAAGCTACTTTGTTAGCCATGAAGCGGGCTGTACTGAAGTTGAAAGTACGGCCTGCACTCTGCTTAGTTGATGGTAATCAGTTGGTAAAGGACTTACTGATACCACAAGAAACTATGATTAAGGGAGATGAGCGATCACTCAACATAGCATCTGCTAGTATCATGGCCAAAGTTTGGCGTGATGACTTACTGATACGTCTGGCATCTAAATATCCGATGTATGAATTAGAGCGTAATAAGGGTTATGGAAGCCAGCGTCATTTGCTGGCTCTTCGAAAATACGGAGCATCACCCTTACATCGTCGATCTTTTCGTCCCTGCCAAATTCAGTGATGAGGCAAAAGGTAGAAGAATTTGTATCTGCTTCGCTAACGCAAATCCCAAATTGTTGGGACAGCAAGCTGGAGTAATTAATCACCAATTACCAATGAGGCATTACTTAGAAATTTAGTCAAAGTTGAGAATTGCTAAGTCAGTATTTTCAGCACCAATAACCTTTGTTTGCGTTTGTGATATTACCCAATGACGATAATCAGTGAGGAGGTGATGTAACAATCTTTGTTTAATTGTCAATAACACACTTTTAAGTAAGCCATTACCTGTGGCTTCTAAAATCGCTCTTGGAGTGAGGGAAAATGGCTGGGGAATATCCACTACCACTTCCAAATCGGCTTTTCCCTGTAAGTGAGTCTCATTATTTACTTGTTGTGGTGATAAATATCCTTTTAAATTCAGAGTAAAGCGTTGGTTAATATACTCAAGTCCAAGGATTTCACAACCGACAGAACGTAAATAAATCGTTCCTTGGGAATCTGACCACACTCTCATGTCTACAGTAGGTTGAATACTCAATGAAATAAACGTCAGAGGACGCATTTTTAACCGGAACACTTCCTCAGACAACTGGTGAATCCTGTTGTTGTCAGTCAAAGTATTCACCAGCCGTTGAGGCTGACGCAAGTAGTGGTGAATAGGAATAGGCTGTTTGGGGACAGCAATTTCGACCGATTGGGAAGCAGTAAATTTGGTAGTCATGAGTAGATTAAAGCATTGTTTTCTAATTTTAATATTAAAAAAAAAAAAAAATTAAATTGATGTGCATACAATCAATAAGTTTATTAATAATCCATCAAAGAACTAGTACTGCTGTGAATTCAAAATGCTTCTTTCAGAAGAGCTAAGTTAACAAAATAGTGCTTCCAGCAGGCTGGTCCAACAAAATTCAAAATGAATAGGGCGTCAGCTTTTCAGAGATTTGGAATGGTTGGTTGGTTTATTTACGCCATACTGTACTAGGGTGCGGAAGGTGGGATATAAGGTATAGAAGTATAAGAAACTTTCAGTGAACCCAAAATTCAAAATAATATGACTGTAGCGATGGCGAAACGCGCACCTTCGGTGATTGCACATTTAGGTCCGGCTGGAACTTATTCTGAACAAGCAGCTTTTTTTTATCTCAACTGGCTAAAAAGCAATCAAAATATAGAAGCCAACTTATCTCCTTACCCCACCATTGCTAAATCATTGCAAGCAGTTACTACACAACAGGCTAATATAGCTGTTGTCCCTGTGGAAAATTCCATTGAAGGTAGTGTGAGCATGACAATGGATAGCCTTTGGCAATTAGACACATTGCAAATTAAACTGGCTTTGGTTCTGCCTATAAATCATGCCTTAATTTCCTGTGCAAATAGTTTAGATAAAATAGAGACCGTTTATTCTCATCCGCAAGCATTAGCACAATGTCAAGGTTGGTTAGCTAAATTTCTACCTAATGCTAATTTAATTGCTAGTAATTCTACGACAGAAGCATTACAGCGACTCCCTGGAGTGCCAATAATAGCTGCAATATCTTCTAGCAGGGCCGCCCAGCTTTATAATCTACCTATTCTCGTCAGTGGGATTAACGACTATCCAGAAAACTGTACACGCTTTTGGGTGGTGGATCAAGCCGATAGTACTGAACAATCTTTTGCACCTACTCATACATCTTTAGCTTTCAGCTTACCTGCTAATATGCCTGGTGCATTAGTCAAAGCCTTGGAAGTATTTGCTCATCTGGGAATTAATTTGAGTCGAATTGAATCTCGTCCCACCAAGCGTTCTTTAGGAGAATACTTATTTTTCATAGATGCAGAAGCAGGGATAAACTCTCCTTTGCTCAGATCTGCTTTATCTGAATTAAGCAGTTTTAGTGAGGTTTTAAAAATATTTGGCAGTTATAATATTTTAGCTATTAATAGCTAACCAAGTTGGTACTTATAAGCTTGATGGAGTGTAGGGAGCAGAGGAGCGGGGGAGAAATTTTTTTCTTACCTCTTGCCTTTTGCCTTTTCCCTGATAACTAGCCACTTGATTATTAACTCATATTATTAAATGTATCTTTCAGAACGGAACGTGCTGCCAGATGATTACGAGTAGAAGTTAAAATTTCTGCTTCTCTTTGCAAGCGGGCATATGTATCTTGCAGTTCTAACAAAGCCTGTTGCTCAGGAGCTACACCGTAAAGGTTACTTGCTACCCAGTAAGATAACTCTGTGGGTAAATCTGGTAAGTCTTCTGGTAATTCAACATTTTTTTCAGTTAACTTGACTGAAAGACGGATAACATCTCGCAGTAGCTGTTCTACTTCAGTAGCTAAGGGTCGCAAATCTTTAGATGGTGGTTGATCTTCAATCCATTGAACCAAACCTACACGATAAGGCTTTTCACGAACATATTCTAAAACCCGAAATCTTTGTTGTCCTAGAGTTAACATTTCCATTCGGTCGTCAGGCATTCGCTGATAATGAATAATTTCTGCACAGCAGCCGACGTTGGCAATTGTACCTTTGACTGGATCAATCATCAATACTCCAAACCTGCGATCGGCTGCCAAAATCGTATTCATCATGATTCGGTAGCGAAATTCAAAGATATGCAGAGGTAATGGTCTGCTAGGAAACAGAACCACTTCAGCTAAAGGGAACAGAGGTAGTTCACGGACAGCGATTCTAGAAGAAGATGTCATTGTTGTTTGGGTATAAATTTTATTCTTAAAATATATTTTCCACTACTTTTCCCTTACTTTGTATTTTATCATTATGTCTTATAGTTAAATGAAAAGCTCTGAGATAAATTTTCCCAGAGCATAGTCAATATTTATCTTCAATTTCAGCAGTCAGTTGTTTCTTGTTCTTTGCAACTAACTACTGAAGAATGACTAAATTACAATTTGACTTCAATATCGACACCAGATGGTAAATCCAACTTCATCAGTGCATCAATAGTTTTAGAAGAGGGCTGATATATGTCAATAATCCGACGATGGGTGCGGGTTTCAAAGTGTTCGCGGGAATCTTTATCTACGTGAGGTGAACGCAGTACGCAATATATCTTCCGTTTTGTTGGTAAAGGAATTGGTCCTATAGCTGTAGCGTTAGTCCGGTTAGCAGTGTCTACAATCTTCTCGCAAGATGTATCCAATAAACGTCGGTCAAAAGCCTGTAAGCGAATTCTAATCTTCTGCTGCTGTAAAGTTGCCATCTTCAGTTTTCCAGGTTCTGTGAATTTTAGATTTTAGATTTTAGATTTTAGATTTTAGATTTTAGATTTTGGATTTTAGACGCAATCCCAAACCCAAAATTTAAAATCCAACCTTAGTTTGGGGAAACAAAAGGAGCAGAGATGAATTTTAACCATCCCTGCTCCCTTATAATCAGAGCAAAAAGGTGAGTTCTACTTCAGGATTTTGGATACAACACCAGCACCAATGGTGCGGCCACCTTCACGAATGGCGAAGCGCATACCTTGCTCAATGGCGATCGCGTTAATTAGTTCTACTGTCATCTTGATGCGGTCGCCTGGCATTACCATTTCTACCGCACTACCATCATCAGCTGTGTAGCTTTTGATAGTGCCAGTTACATCAGTTGTGCGTACATAGAACTGAGGACGATATCCAGCGAAAAATGGTGTTTTCCGGCCACCTTCTTTTTCTGTCAAAACGTAGACCTCACCTTCAAACTCAGTGTGAGGAGTAATTGAACCGGGTTTGGCGATTACCATACCGCGCTCAATGTCTTCTTTTTTGAGACCACGCAGTAGCACACCTGCGTTATCCCCAGCCATACCTTCATCAAGGCTCTTCTTAAACATCTCAATCCCTGTAACAGTGGTGGTACGAGTGTCTTTAAGGCCAATTAGCTCGACAGTATCGTTAACCTTAACTTTCCCACGTTCGATCCGACCAGTAGCCACTGTACCACGACCTGTGATCGTGAATACGTCTTCTACTGCCATCAAGAATGGTTTATCAACATCACGTTCTGGGTTGGGGATGTAGGAATCTACAGCGTCCATCAGTTGGTAGATTTTGTCTACCCAAGGATTTTCTCCCCGTTGAGTCTTGGGATTCTTAGTCATTGCTTCTAAAGCTTGTAGACCAGAACCTTTAATAATGGGGATGTCATCACCAGGGAAATCATAGCTAGAAAGTAGTTCACGGAGTTCTAGTTCTACTAATTCCAGAAGTTCTTCATCATCCATCAAATCTTCTTTGTTCAAGAAGACAACTAAGCTGGGAACACCTACCTGTTTTGCCAATAGGATGTGTTCACGAGTTTGGGGCATAGGTCCATCAGTAGCAGCAACTACGAGGATACCACCGTCCATTTGTGCCGCACCAGTGATCATGTTTTTCACATAGTCGGCGTGTCCAGGGCAGTCTACGTGAGCATAGTGCCGTCTTGCAGTTTCATACTCAACGTGAGCAGTATTAATGGTAATACCACGTGCCTTTTCTTCAGGTGCGTTGTCAATTTGGTCATAGCCCTTAGCTACAGCTTGACCCATAGCTGCCAAAGTCATGGTAATGGCTGCTGTTAAAGTAGTTTTACCGTGGTCAACGTGGCCAACAGTTCCGATATTAACGTGGGGTTTATTTCTTTCAAACTTTGCGCGTGCCATGAATGCTCGTTTCCTTTTTTAATTATGCGTTCCCTTTACTTTTTGCAATGATTGCCTCAGCCACGTTCCGAGGTACTTCTTCGTAGTTGCTAAACTCCATGGAGAAGATGCCTCGACCTTGAGTTTTAGATCGGATATCAGTGGCGTAGCCAAACATTTCTGCCAGTGGGACTTTAGCAGTCACTTTGGCCAGACCCTGTTCAGATCCCATACCTTCAATTTGACCACGACGGGAGTTGAGGTCGCCCATCACATCCCCAAGAAAGTTTTCAGGTACTTCCACTTCGACTTTCATCATAGGCTCTAAAAGGACTGGTGAAGCTTTCGCTACTGCCTCTTTCATCGCCATTGAACCAGCGATTTTAAAAGCCATTTCTGAAGAGTCTACATCGTGGTAAGAGCCGTCTACCAAAGTAGCTTTGACATCAATGAGTGGATATCCAGCTAACACGCCAGATTCACAACATTCTTTCATTCCCTGTTCTGCGGGGTTGATATACTCTTTAGGTACAGAACCACCAACAATCTTGGAGACGAATTCAAAGCCAGTACCGGGTTCTCCTGGAGCCAAATCAATTACAACGTGACCATACTGTCCCTTGCCACCGCTCTGGCGGATAAATTTACCTTCTATTCTGGTTACTGTTTTACGAATTGTTTCCCGGTAAGCTACTTGTGGAGCACCAACATTGGCTTCTACCTTGAATTCGCGTAACATCCGATCCACAAGAATTTCCAGGTGTAACTCTCCCATTCCGGCAATTACGGTTTGGTTAGTTTCTGGATCAACACGAACACGAAAGGTAGGATCTTCTTCTGACAAAGATTGTAGTGCCTTTGACAGCTTATCCATGTCGTTCTTGGTTTTAGGTTCAACTGCTACCGAGATTACAGGTTCAGGAATAAATAGAGATTCTAAAATGACTGGAGAACCTTCATCACACAAAGTGTCACCAGTCAACGTGTCTTTCAATCCCAAAGCTGCACCTAAATCACCCGCCCGCAGTTCATCCACATCTTGTCGATCATCTGCCTTCATCAGAACCAAGCGGGAAATCCGTTCTTTCTTGTCTTTGCTGGCGTTAAGAACGTAGCTGCCCTTTTTCAAGACACCAGAATAAACACGAACAAAGGTCAGGCGACCGTAGGGGTCAGCCATGATCTTGAATGCGAGAGCAGATAGGGGTTCGTTGTCATCAGCCCGTCGCTCAACAGTATCGCCATTCGGTAATAAGCCTTGAATTGGTGGTACTTCTGTTGGTGCTGGCAGGTAATTTACAACTGCGTCCAGCATCAACTGGACACCTTTATTTTTAAATGCTGAACCACAAAGCACAGGTACTATTGTTCCCGCAATAGTACCTTTCCGTAGGGCTGTACGGATTTCAGCTTCTGTCAGTTCTTCACCATCAAAGTACTTGCTCATCAGAGCATCACTGGTTTCTGCTACTGCTTCTACCAACTTAGTACGGTATTCTGTGACCTGCCCTTGCAATTCGGCGGGAATTTCTGTTTCTTGAATATCGGTGCCTTGGTCATTGGTGTACATATATGCACACATCCGTACTAAGTCAACAATGCCCTTAAATTCGGTTTCACTACCTATTGGCAGTTGAATGGCGATCGCATTTGCTCGCAGGCGATCGCGCATTTGGTCGTGAACTTTATAGAAGTTCGCACCCGTGCGATCCATCTTGTTAATAAAAGCTATCCGAGGTACTTTATAGCGGTCTGCCTGCCGCCATACTGTCTCAGATTGTGGTTGCACACCACCTACGGAACAAAAGACGGCGATTACACCATCTAAAACGCGCATGGAACGTTCAACTTCTATTGTGAAGTCAACGTGACCAGGAGTATCGATAATGTTAATTTGATGATCATTCCAGCTGGTACTAATTGCAGCGGCAGTAATGGTAATTCCCCGCTCCCGCTCCTGATCCATCCAGTCTGTTACAGCAGTTCCTTCGTGAACTTCACCAATTTTATGAATTATCCCAGAGTAAAACAATATTCTCTCTGTTGTCGTCGTTTTGCCCGCATCTATGTGCGCCGCAATACCGATATTGCGTACTTTCTCTAGCGGGTTTGTGCGTGCCACAGTTACCTCCTATAATTTTGGCCTCATGATATCTTGTATATTACTCTTTGTTAAGATTCTATACTTTTTCGGAAAACCGTCTTTTTGAGAAGTTCTACGATATACCGCTTTTTCTGAAGACGATATATCGTTGGTCTACTTAGTAACGATAGTGTGCAAATGCTTTGTTTGCTTCAGCCATGCGGTGCGTTTCTTCCCGCTTGCGAATAGCGCTTCCCGTTTCGTTAGCAGCGTCCATTAACTCATTTGCTAGTCTACTGGCCATCGTGCGACCAGGTCTAGACCTAGAGAACTGCACTAACCAACGCAATGCTAACGTAGTACCCCGATCAGAACGTACTTCCATTGGTACTTGGTAAGTTGCTCCACCTACTCGTCGAGCCTTTACTTCTACCAAAGGAGTGGCGTTACGCACTGCTCTTTCAAATGTTTCCAAAGCACTGTTACCAGTGCGTTCTTCAATAGTTCTTAAAGCATCATACACAATTCTGGCGGCAAGTGATTTCTTGCCATGACGCATGATCCGCCTGATAATCATGCTCACAAGGCGACTGTTATATACTGAGTCAGACGGAACTGGGCGCCTTTGACTAACACCACGACGAGACATACTTCATCCTTCAATTCGGAATTTGGCAACGAAATTATATGCTATCAGAACACAGAAATCTAAAAGCGGTCTAACTGGCCGCTCAAATCTCCTTGAGTTTTGGCTCTAGTTGCAATAAAGCTGAACTAATTGACCTCTTAACCCTTTATCAAACACACAAAGCGACAACTTTATCAACTTTAATCTTTCAATCAAAGTGTTGACATCCCTTACAGTATTTGGCTTAAAAATCCTTACACTTGCTCGCTTAGTGCAAGTGTAAGGATTGATTGCTTAAACAAGAATACGCCCCTAGATTCTGTGTTTTATGGGTACTGAGACTGAGACAATAATCGTTCATTGGTGCGATTAATCGCCTAGTTTTTACTTTTTAGTTTCTTTTGGGCGCTTAGTTCCATACTTGGAACGTCCTTGTTTCCGGTCTTTAACTCCGGCTGTATCTAAGGTGCCACGAATAATGTGGTATCTCACGCCTGGTAAGTCCTTTACCCGACCGCCACGAATCATGACAACAGAGTGTTCTTGCAAGTTATGGCCAATTCCTGGAATATAAGCTGTAACTTCAAATCCAGAAGTCAGTCTTACTCTTGCCACTTTGCGGAGAGCTGAGTTAGGTTTTTTGGGGGTAGTCGTATATACTCTGGTACAAACTCCTCGACGTTGAGGACATTGTTTCAGAGCAGGAGACTTGGTTTTTTGACGCGCTAGTTCGCGTTCACTACGTATTAGCTGCTGTATTGTTGGCATGAGTTACAGCACGTTTTGCTGCTTATTATCTATTTTAACAAATCCTGATTATAGCGTTTTGTGTGTTTTTATGTCAATTATTATTTTTTTTTGGAGGAGTCAGGAGTATGGAGATCGCCAAGCTGCGCTATCAGATCAGAATAGACCTTTTACCCCCTCCACCCTACTTTATTTCCTCTGTCCTAAAGACTAAAAACTTGGATTCATAGAGAAAGAATTGCCACAACTACAAGTAGAGGTGGCGATGGGGTTATAAAAGCGAAAACCTCCACCCATAAGATCCTCTGAATAATCTAGTGTTAAACCGTGAATATACTTTATGCTTTCTTTGTCTATGACCAGCTGAATATTATGAACATCAAAAATCTGATCTTCACATTTGACGGCTTCATCAAAGGAAATATTGTATAACCAACCCGAACAGCCACCTGGTTTCACCCGCAAGCGAAATAAGATATTTGGCTGTTGTTTGGATTTTAAGCGCCCGATTTCATTTATCGCTGCTCGACTGAAATTGATCATGGAATTTTTGTAGCACTCAGAAAATCCATATTTAACATTACAGGAGTTGAGGAGTATAGTATGGTCATCGCCACGCTATGGCTACGGCACACTAAGTGTAGCTTGCTTCCTATAGGGTACGCTATCAGAAGAAACAATTGATTTTCCCCCTGCTCCCAGATCCCACACACTATTTGTCACTGCTACACACTATTCGTCACTGCGAGCATAATCATCTTGGTAGCGGATAATATCATCTTCGCCCAAGTATTCGCCATTCTGCACTTCAATTAGCACCAAGGGAATTACCCCAGGATTTTCTAAACGGTGAACAGTACATTGGGGTACATAGGTAGACTGATTATTGCTTAGTAAAACTTCGTTTTCACCACAGACAACCTTGGCTGTACCGGAAACGACTATCCAGTGTTCGCTACGGTGGTGGTGCATTTGTAGGCTAAGGCGATGTCCGGACTTAACTTCTATGCGTTTAATTTTGTATCCGCGCCCTTCTTCTAAAACTGTAAAAGAACCCCAAGGGCGTAATTCACCGGCGGCAACACCTCTGGAATTAAGGGTTGCATTTAGGGTGAGAGTGTTGTTACGTGAGGTCTCTGTAAATTGAGCCATAGTTACCTCATTTGTAGATATACAAAAAAGTTATTATTCTTACTATATATTTAGTGAAAAAATTGTGTTTGATATTACTAATGGGAAAATTAGCTATTTGATTTCACTTTCATAACCATATCAAAATATAAGGTTATACTGTAAACAACTGCCAGTAAAACTCTTGGGTCTACATTAACTCTTCATCAAGAAAAATGCCAGCTTGTTCTCAACTTTAAAAAGTGATTAAAAATCCTCCTTGACAGAAAATCAAAATGTCAACTTAAACAAATTATCTTTTAATTTCCAGACTTACATAGAACCAACGCAATTACCAGGGAAAAGCCTGAAAACCCTTGAGGCAGTTACTGAATTATCGAGGGTTAATAAAAATACCAATACCGTTGTGGACACGGGCGGCTGTATTTGGAGAACGATCAAGTAATTGTCCTCCCAAATATAAACTTGTAGAACTACCACCGTCTAAGTTGAGGGCATTCACACAACCCATAACCTGCATTAATTGGGCATGTTCAGCTAAAGTGGGACTATTGCCACCAGCGCGATTATGTACGGCTGCAATGATTAAATTACCTGTGGTGGTGGTACAAATGGCACTGCGAACTGCTTTTTCGGCAATGAAAGCATCGCTGAATGTTTCAGCTTTGGCATTAAGGACAATTTGCCGATTTTGGACTAGAAGTGGACCTGCGCCGATAATGTGGGGATAACGGCTAAAATCAGCAGGAGTGGTGGTGCTGGTCAAACTAACTTTTGTACCAATTGGTAATTTAGAGGTGTTAGTAGCAGCTTTACCGCGTAAGCTGAGGAGGTAGCCGTCTTGAGGGATGGGAATGGGGGTTACACCTACTTTACCACCTGGTAGCTGGTTTATAATTTGGTCTTTTTGGACAACGAGGATGATTTCGTTATCTGTGAGGGGTGTGTAAGTAGAGCCCCAAATAGGGGTATAACGGGCAATGCCATTTTGTACATAGCCGCTGTTGAGGAATAGAATTGATAATGGTTGGTTATTGCTGGTGATTAAAGTTTCGTTGAGGGTTAGGCGGCCAAAATAATATTCTCCTGAATCATTCCATCCGATCGCACCTCGGTTCAGAATTGGCCCTGATACCCACTGATTATCCCGCCGAATTGCCCCCAAAGGTAATTTATTATTACGGTTAAAATAACCCCCGTTAATTCCTGCTACTGCCAAATAACGTTGTGCTGTTTGTATTAAGGGGGCTATACCTGTTTGGGTTTCTGGGTTAGCCCAAATCGGTTTTAGTGATAACCCAACAACGGTGGGATTAATTTCCAGCCAAACTACAGGAAAACTATCTGTACCTGAATTTATAAATTTTTGCTGCCAACGTAAACCCTTTGCCCAGGTTATATCCTTTGCTACTAACCCATCAGGTTGAATATCAATCACCAAGCGATTCGGGTTGGAGATTGCACTAACCTGGGGAGCGAAACCAAAGGGTACACTAAGACTAATAATAGTTCTGTTATTAACAATTTCCACTTTTTGAATTATTTGTTGAGGGGAAACTGGTGAAGGTAATTGTTTTAATTGTTTTGGCAGTAATCTCGATTGAGGTGTATACCTTTGAATCAAGCTGTTATCAGCGGTACTATCTAGAGTAATTATCCACTCTCTATTTAGCGGTTTAGGGGGTTGAGAAATTCGTGTATTAGAATCTACAGGTCTTTTTATCAGTTGACCTTGTGTAACTTGCCACGGAGTTGGGTGATCTAAATCAACAACTAGTCTGTCACCAGTAGGTCGTTTTCCCTGACGAATATTATTGATTTTTGCTTGGGGAGTAGAAATCACCAAGGTGTTGCCATTAGCTTGTATTTGCCAACCTGCAATGTGAGCAAAATTAGAAATATCTAAATAGCGATATCCTCCCAAAAGCTTGGCATTAAGTGTTGGTGTACCTGAGGAAAACCATTCCACAGGTTGTAGTTCAGGATTGCTGGTATTTAATAAATCCACCCCCATCAACTGTCTCAGTGCCCCATCACTGAGATGAGTTATCACTTTACCGTCTGTTTGCCGTTGTTGTAACCAGGCTGCTGATAAAGTACGACCATTAAGGGTAATTTGATTACTGGATGATGGTGTTGGTAATTCAGAAATCAAGGTAGCCAGGAGTTGAGAATTTCTAGGAGACTGTTGGGCGCTAGTAGTATAAGTAGCAATCAAACACAGTGCAGTCGAAAGAATTGACGAAACTGCATAGCGGAAAAACCGCTGGTTGTTAATTACGATCATGGGCATTTTTAATATCCTTAAATGGGCATTGGTGATTGGTGATTAAGCATTGGTCCTTAGGAAAATTACTTCCCCAGTCCCCATTTGCCATTCCCCTCACCACCTTAGAGGATATCTTATCAATTATGAGGAAATCTTAAAAAATTAAGCTTCTATTTTTCAATAAAAGTGATATTATGTATTTTGCCTATTTTATTTATATCCAGTAAAAACTGGCAAGCAATTTTCCCGCCAAAACTACTAAGGCTAATTGTTCTAAATAACACATGTTTACAAACACGCTATAATAGTAGTCCTGGTATTTAAACCAAAAATTCAGATATTCCATCATCACGGATAGCGCAGCTTGACATAAGTCATTGGCTGTTGTGGTTTCACTGATGTCTCATTGTCAACTAGACAGGTAACGATTGACAATCGGCGAAAATTATAGAGAACAGCTATAGTTTACGAATCGTCAAATGGTTATATAGTTTAATACGCTGTCTTTGTGACATGCAACCAGAGAATTCCAGCTTTCGAGACAGTGGATTGTTCAGTTTACATACACTGAATCTCAGGTACACCAAGGCAGGTTATCCTGATAAATACCCTTTATATGGCTACAAGGGGATTGAAGAATAGTTAGCTTTATCATCAGTAAACGTAAATAAACGTAAGTAATGTCAGGGAAAGCAAATAGTGCAGATAAAGGCAGTTTTTCTAATAGTACATAAACACATAAAAAAATAACGCGGTGATTTTAACACGGTTAACCCAAAAAGTAAATCCGAAGTTAAAATTTTTTTTCCCTAAATTTTTGTGATTATGTATTTCTCCACCGCTAAATTTAGAAATTTTTTTCTTGGCAGTAGCAATAGTGGCAAAATCCGTAACTCAATATTTCAGGAATAGAGTATGAATCATCAATCATTGAATCAGGGTCAAAAGATTACATTGTCAGACATGGAAATTACGGATACTTACTCAGGACAACGATGGTTATCAGAGGAAAGAGACGCTTGTGGTGTAGGGTTTATAGCCCATCGGCAAAATCGCGCCAATCATGAAATTTTAACAAAGGCTTTAACTGCTCTAACTTGCTTAGAACATAGAGGAGGATGCAGCGCCGACCAAGACTCTGGTGATGGTGCAGGGATTTTGACAGCGATTCCTTGGGAATTGTTTCAACAAGAAGGAATTAATGTTTCAGATAGTGGCAATATGGCAGCAGGAATGATATTCTTGCCTCAAAACCAGGAATCAGCAAAAAAAGTCAAAGCTATATTTGAGAAAGTAGCGGCTGAGGAAAAATTGACTGTGCTGGGCTGGCGAGTAGTCCCCGTGCGTTCAGAAGTATTAGGGATGCAAGCAAAAGAAAATCAACCCCAGATAGAACAAGTTTTTTTAGCGTCGGCTGATAAAAGTGGCGATGAATTAGAACGGGAATTGTATATTGCCCGTCGCCGTATTGTTAAAGCAGCCAAAAACATTTCCGAAGAATTTTATGTCTGTTCCCTATCGACCTGCACAATTGTCTATAAGGGTATGGTACGTTCGGCGGTGTTGGGAGAATTTTACCCGGATTTAAAAAATCCGGCTTTCAAGATTGCTTTTGCTGTTTATCATCGTCGGTTTAGTACTAACACGATGCCGAAATGGCCTTTAGCACAACCCATGCGGCTATTAGGTCACAATGGCGAAATTAATACACTGCTGGGTAATATTAACTGGATGATGGCCAGAGAAGCTACCTTAGATCATCCGGTTTGGAATGGAAGAGCTGAGGAATTTAAACCATTGGTAAATACTGACAGCAGCGATTCAGCTAGTCTTGATAACGTACTGGAGTTGCTGGTGCGTTCTGGACGCAGCCCTTTGGAAGCTTTAATGATGATGGTTCCAGAGGCTTACAAAAATCAACCTTCTTTGCAAAATTATCCTGAGATTGTTGATTTTTATGAATATTACAGTGGTCTGCAAGAACCTTGGGATGGCCCTGCGCTTTTGGTATTTAGTGATGGAAAAAGAGTGGGTGCGACTTTAGACCGTAATGGTTTAAGACCAGCTCGCTATTTGATTACTAAAGATGACTATATCGTAGTTGGTTCTGAAGCAGGTGTGGTAGAATTCCCAGAAGCCAATATTTTGGAAAAAGGCAGATTGGGTCCAGGACAAATGATTGCTGTAGACTTAACCAGCAATGAGATTCTTAAGAACTGGGAAATTAAACAGCGTATTGCCAAGCTACATCCTTATGGGGATTGGTTGCAACAATATCGCCAAGAATTGAAACATTTGGTAAAACCCTCAGCTGTCAATACTAACGGTAATGGTCATCATAGGACTGACAATGGACATCTGACCACTGACATACTAGAAAAACAAACTTTACTCCAACAACAAATTGCTTTTGGCTACACCACAGAAGATGTGGAAATGGTGATTCAGCCGATGGCTAATACTGGTGCAGAACCGACTTTCTGCATGGGGGATGATATTCCCTTGGCGGTGTTATCAGAAAAACCCCATCTGCTGTATGACTATTTTAAACAGCGGTTTGCTCAGGTGACAAACCCACCAATTGACCCTTTACGGGAAAAGCTGGTGATGTCTTTGACGCTGGAACTGGGTGAAAGAGGTAATTTATTAGAACCGAAACCAGAACACGCTCGCAAACTGAAGTTAGATTCGCCTGTTTTGACGGAGACTGAGTTAGCAGCAATTAAGTTGTCTGGTTTTGCGACTGCTGAGTTATCAACTTTGTTTTCTATTGCTGCAGGTCCAGAGGGTTTGAAAGCGGCGGTGGAGGCTTTACAAAGACAAGCAGTGGAATCTGTGCGCACTGGTGCGAAGATTTTGATCTTGAGTGATAAGATCCCCCCAACCCCCCTTTTCAAGGGGGGCGAAGAAGGCATAAGTGGGATAAGTGCTGATTTCACCTATATTCCACCTTTGTTGGCTATTGGTGCAGTTCACCATTACTTGATCCGCGAAGGTGTGCGGATGAAAACATCTTTGGTTGTTCACACCGCCCAATGTTGGAGTACCCATCATTTTGCTTGTTTGTTGGGCTATGGTGCTGGTGTGGTTTGTCCCTATATGGCTTTGGATACTGTGCAGGATTGGTGGTCTGATCCGAAAACGCAACAGTTTATGGAAAGGGGGAAAATTAATACTCTGACTCTAGAACAGGCGATCGCAAATTATCGCCAAGCTGTAGAATCAGGTTTGTTGAAGATTCTCTCAAAAATGGGGATCTCTCTACTTTCTAGCTATCAAGCAGCACAAATTTTTGAAGCTATTGGTATCGGTGGGGATTTGTTGGCTTTGGGTTTTAGAGGAACAACTTCCCGCATTGGTGGCCTTAGTTGCAAGGAATTAGCTCAAGAGGTGCTTTCTTTCCACAGTAAGGCTTTCCCGGAACTGACAGCGAAGAAGTTAGAAAATCTTGGCTTTGTTCAGTATCGTCCTGGTGGTGAATATCATGGTAATTGCCCGGAACTGGTCAAGGTGCTACATAAGGCTGTGGATGGTAAGAAATATGAGCATTACGAAGTTTATAAAAAGTATTTGCAAGGTAGACCGACAACGGCGTTACGGGATTTGTTGGATTTTGCCAGTGAGTGTCCTTCTATTCCGATTGAAGAAGTAGAGTCTGTCAGCGAAATTGCTAAACGCTTCTGTACTGGGGGAATGTCTTTAGGTGCATTATCACGAGAGGCACATGAAACTTTAGCGATTGCCATGAATCGCATTGGTGGTAAATCTAACTCTGGTGAAGGTGGGGAAGATCCAGTTCGTTACAAAGTATTAAATGATGTTGACTCAACTGGTCATTCATCCAATTTCCCCCATTTAAATGGGTTGCGAAATGGTGATATAGCTTCAAGCGCTATCAAACAAGTTGCTTCTGGTCGTTTTGGTGTCACACCGGGATATTTAGCCAGCGCCAAACAAATCGAAATCAAAATCGCTCAAGGTGCCAAACCAGGGGAAGGTGGACAGTTACCGGGTCCAAAGGTCAGCCCCTATATTGCTATGTTGCGCCGTTCTAAGCCTGGTGTAACTTTGATTTCTCCACCACCACATCATGATATTTACTCGATTGAAGATTTGGCGCAGTTGATTTTTGACTTGCATCAAATTAACCCAAAAGCACAGGTTTCTGTGAAGTTGGTTGCAGAAATCGGGATTGGTACTATCGCGGCTGGTGTGGCTAAAGCTAATGCTGATATTATCCAAATTTCTGGTCATGATGGCGGTACTGGTGCATCTCCTTTAAGTTCTATTAAACACGCTGGTAGTCCGTGGGAACTCGGTTTAAGTGAAGTGCATCGGGTGTTGATGGAAAATGGATTGCGAGATCGCGTGATTTTAAGAGTTGATGGTGGTCTCAAGAGTGGCTGGGATATTCTGGTTGCTTCCTTAATGGGTGCCGAAGAGTTCGGTTTCGGTTCTATCGCCATGATTGCTGAAGGCTGTATTATGGCACGGGTGTGTCATTTAAATACTTGTCCCAAGGGTGTAGCCACTCAGAAGGAAGAGTTGCGTCAACGCTTTACAGGTATCCCAGACCATGTCGTTAACTTCTTCTATTTTGTGGCGGAAGAGGTTCGCAGTTTGTTAGCTAAACTGGGTTATCGATCCTTAACAGAATTGACTGGTAGGGCAGATTTGTTAACAGTGCATTCTGATGTGAACCTGGCTAAAACCCAATCCATCAATTTAGGCTGCTTAACTAAGCTACCAGACGCAAAACAAAACCGTAGCTGGTTGGTACATGAAGAGGTTCACAGTAATGGATCTGTGTTAGATGACCAAATTTTAGCTGATAGGGATATTCAAGCTGCAATTAGCAATCAATCGACCATCAGTAAGACTTTTACAGTCGTCAACACTGATAGAACAGTAGGTTCAAGACTAGCAGGGGCAATCGCATCCCAATATGGTGACAGTGGTTTTGAGGGTCAAATTAACCTAAATTTCCAAGGTAGTGCAGGCCAAAGCTTTGGCGCGTTTAACCTTCCTGGTTTAACCCTCGCTTTGACAGGGGAAGCTAACGACTATGTAGGTAAGGGAATGCACGGGGGAGAAATTATCATTAAGCCCCCAGCAGATGCTAACTATGACCCGTCACAAAATGTGATTGTTGGCAATACCTGTCTTTATGGTGCAACTGGTGGTGTATTATTTGCCAACGGTTTAGCCGGAGAACGCTTTGCTGTACGTAATTCTAAAGGTACAGCGGTAATTGAAGGGGCTGGTGATCACTGCTGTGAATACATGACTGGTGGTGCAGTTGTGGTTCTGGGTAAAGTCGGCCGCAACGTTGGCGCTGGAATGACTGGTGGACTGGGTTACTTCTTAGATGAAGATGGTGCTTTCCCTGAGTTGGTTAATAAGGCTCTTGTGAAAATTCAGCGGGTGGTGACGGAAGCTGGTGCAAAACAACTATATGATTTGATTAAGGCTCATGGCGATCGCACTAGTTCACCAAAAGCACAACTAATTTTACAAAATTGGTCAGAATATCTCCCTAAATTCTGGCAAGTTGTACCACCTTCAGAAGCTGACAGTCCAGAAGCTAATGGTGAAACTGAGAAGGTAAGTAAACAGTTAAGTTCGGTTTAAGCTGGGGACTGGGGACTGGGGACTGGGTAAGAGTTTTTACAAATTACCAATTACCCATTACCAATCACTACTTCTTCTTAGGAAGTAACTGTTGATGTTTATCTTGCATTTCTAACATTTCTGGAATAGTGACAAACTCATAGCCTTGCTTGCGGAATTTATTAATAACTTCTGGTAAGGCTTTTACTGTGTGAGAGCGATCACCACCGCCATCATGCATTAATACAATACCACCGGGTTTTGCTGATCTGAAAATATTGTTAATTAATCTTGGGACACCAGGACGAGAATAGTCTGTTGAGTCTGAAGACCACATAATAATTGCATACTTATTACTTCTAGCGTAAGCTGCTACTCCATTATTCATAATCCCACCAGGTGGACGAAACAAACCTGTTTTTATACCTGTAGTTTTAAAAATAATATCTGATGTATTAGCAACTTCATAGGCTGCGGTTTGCGGGTTCATTTTATGATACCAGTGATACCAAGTATGATTAGCAATGGTATTACCTTCAGCAACTATTCGTTTAGTTAAATCTGGATAATTTTGTACATTTTGCCCAAGGACAAAAAATGTGCCTTTAATATTATTTCTTTTGAGAATATCAAGGATTAGCGCCGTGCTTTTCGGCCAAGGTCCATCATCAAAGGTAAGTGCAATCACTTTCTGATCTGGGGGGAGTGTTGCGGCTTTAATTGTTTCACCTTGAAAGCGTGATGGCACATCAGTGGTAATACCTTTTTCTTGTGCTTCTTGCTGCCAACTAGTGAGTATTGTCGCCTTAAAAGCCTCAATCCGTTGTTGAGTGCCTACGTTAGCAGCAATATCATTACTACTCATATCGTGCCGACTTTGTGCATCAGAGATATTTGGCTTCACAAGCATCATAAAACCAATGCCTACAGTACCAGTTAAGCAAAGTAATGTAATTAATATTCCCTGCGGCCAAAAAAACGACTTATTGTGTTCCACTATATATCTCCTTGGGGGTTGAACCATCAGTCATGTTTCTGACGGTAGGTTATAACACATTTTGTCTAAATATTTAGATACTCAGTGATTGACTAGTAATCATGAAGATTGGGATACAAAGTTACAGAAAATCTGAGACTTAGGCAGGAAGATTAGATTATACGGATTTTCCCAAAACCTGAGTATTTAGCATTCCACGACTAGCTTTAAGCAATGAATCTCTGAGTTTTGTACATTTGTCAACACAGTAGGATATTGAATCAATGATTCTTCCACATAAATAGTCCATAACAATAGAGTATCTATCCTAAAATAACGGCACAAGCTATCAGCAATATTACCACTAGTGTATATTTTACTTCTAAAGTTTGTTCCTACATCTTAAAGAGAAAATTGAATTTTCAGATGTATATTATTGTTTTAGAAAGTTTATCCAATAAGTGGATAAGTAAAAAATAACTGATCATATTTTCCCATTTTCAAGTCATATTTATTCGTTAACATAGATCCTGTTCCAGGATACAAAAAAAATAATTTTCTTAATAGATAATGAGGTTGTGTGTCAACGACAATAAGTAATTCTGATTTTTAAGTGATTTTCGCCGGACTAGTAATATCACTCCCGTCACAATGAAACCTAATCCTACAATACGGAGTAGAGGATGTTTGAAAAGTTAGAAAAGGTATAATTTGTCATTCTGTATCCCTTCGGGACACTGGGTGAACGCGAAGCATGCCGGAGGCTCTAGAGCCTAGGGTTTGAGCAATTAATCTGAGATGCTTCACTTCGCTGCGTACCCTGAGGGAAGCAAGCTACAGCATGACTGTTCAAACACCCTCTAAGTAACGTAAGTTGCTAGTTACCAATATTCAGGTTTATTTCTGAAATAGATCCCCCATAACCCCTTTTTGATAAGGGGGGAAACGGAATCAAAGTCCCCCTTTTTAAGAGAAGCCAGTTGCTCATGGGGGAAAACCCCCATGAGCAACTGGCGTAGATTTAGAGGGAGCGAAAAGACTGCTAGTTATAACTAGCAACTTGGGTTAAGTAGATCAAGTTCTTGTAAAACCTACAGTTTCTTTAAGCGTATAAAGAGGACGACCCTTCACCTCTTCATATATCTGACCAATGTATTCACCCAAAATACCAATACAAATTAACTGTATAGACCCTAAGGAAAACATAGCAATTATAATTAATGTATAGCCTATTAAGGGAGATACTGGTGCAAATATCTGCCAGTAAAGCACGAGTAGTATCATAATTAAAGCAATAGCAGCCGATAAAAGCCCTAAATAAGTAGCTAGTCTGAGGGGAACTCTGGAGAAAGAAATAATACCATCAATTGCTAAAGATAAAGATTGACCAAAAGTATATTTTACATTCCCTGCATAACGGGGATTTCTTTCAAAAAGTACGGATGTTCGTCAAAAACCAACCCAAGCACGTAAACCAAGAATGTAGCGCTTACGTTCTCTCATAGCATTGAGGATATCTACTACCTGTATATGCATTCAACAGAAATCTCCGGTATTCACAGGGATGTCAACTTGAGCCAAACGCTTGATAACACGATAAAAAAGATATGCAGTAAAGCGTTTTAGCTAACTTTCTTTTTGACGTGAGATAGGTTGGGTATAAACGACTCGATATCCTTCATGCAATTTGTCAATCATGGTTGAAATTAATTCTGGAGGGTCTTGTAAGTCAGCATCCATGACAATGATGCTTTTGCCTTGGGCAAAATTTAAACCTGCGGTGACTGGGACTTGATGACCGAAATTTCTAGCTAGACTCAGGTAACGTACTCAACTATGATGATGATAGAGTTCGCGGATCATACTCAAGGAGTGATCGCCGCTACCATCATCAGTTAAAATTAGTTGAGCATAACCGTCTAGTTCTTCCATGACATTAATTATACGGCTATACATTTGTGTAATATTTTCTTCTTCGTTGTCAATGGGGATAACCAGGGAATAGATGGGCTGATTCACAACAATTGATAATTTTCTAAACCGTTTTTAATCTAGCTTTGTTGAATCCACAACAGCTTATATAAAATCAGAATTTTGTCGCATTGCTGACTGAAACTATGAATTAGTTTTACCCACTAAAATCAGAGTCTGAGAACAAAAATTGTTGAGTTTCATCTTCTAATTTAGTAACTCCAGTTTAGTTGTTGAACTAGAAATTCTTTTCAGCATATAGATAATTTAATCTACTAAAAAGTCGTGTTACTGTAAATATGAATTATTAGCATGATTCTAAATCTGAAGAAGATTATCTCATACTATTAGTAATTTGGTTAGTGGCATTACTTATAGATAGAACTTAGTTTTTATTAGATAACTCTATATGATCAAAGCGCACATTTAACAGGAGCATTCAGTCATTATCGCATCTTTGAGAATTTTAATTTATTCTCAGGGGAATGGTAATTATCTGTGTGGCAATTAGCCCCTAGTTATCCTGCTACCCCTGTATATATCTATACAGCCACCTTTTTGTTTCTATTTGGTCAGGGATACGACCAAGCAAGTTTAGTTAGTTTATTATATTCAGCAATAATTATATTATCTATATATCATTTAGGAAAATATTTATTTGAAAATCGCAAAATAGCTATAACTACCAGCATTTTCTGGCTACTATTTCCTATATTGGCAATTGTCAGAAAAGATTATTTATTAGATTATGCTTTAACAGCAATCGTCATTTGCATATTTAGTATTTTAATCATTTGGAGAAATAATTACACCAGTTTTATCTCATAGAGATTAACTTTTATATTGGGACTAGGAATAGGGTTGATCATCTTGGCTAGACCCACAGGATTTGTTTTTATTTTAATTCCTGGTATCTGGGCATTAATTACCTTTGTCACCAACCGAAAATTTATTAAACTAACTCAGTCAGGTTGATCTTTAATTTCTGCCTGGTTAATTTGTAGTTCTTGCTATAGTGGCAACTCGTTAATAATTATCACTTCAGCTTTACACGCTAACAGTTTTAGAAAAAGGGAAGGAGATCCTTCTGTAACACCCATTACTGGATGGTTACTTTATCGGCCACTTGTACCAGAAACTGTGGGTTTACCAATATTTATTATGTGTGAATTTAGCCAGTTTACTAGTTTATGTAAATAAATATAACTTTTATCAAGAAGCAATTAAATATAATAGTTTGGGAAACTCTGGTTTAATCTGTTTATTAATTTACCTTGGTTATTAACTTACCTATTCAGCAGTTACATACTTTGCACTTTGGGTACAAATAAATATATTAGATTTATTCTTCCTGTTTTTCCCATCATCAGTTTTATTTTAGCTTATTTGTTCCATCTAATAGAAAATCTCAGCTTTGATAGACTGAGATTAGCAACTTTAGGATTCAGCGTCATAGTTTTATTGAATAACGTGTTTACTTTACCGTTAATACAAGCATGGAAAGGAAGACATTTATCCAATGATGACGCTAAAAAATATCCCCTTTCTCAATTAATAGATGAAATTAAGCAAACAACTCCCTATTGAAGGTTAACTTTGGGGATAATTCCGGTTTCTACACCGCAAATCAACGAATCTACTTTAGATTATCACGCTAAATTAGCAGACTTTCGCGTACATGGTAGAAGATTGACCACAGAATTAGCGCATATCAACCAAGATTTATAGTAGTTTTCCTGGTATATCACAAGAGATAACGAACCAGAACAAGCAGGAGAAGAAGGAGAATTTAAACGCAAATTAAAATCTTCGGTCGAATCTTCTCCTGACTGAAAATTACAAGCTAAGTGGCAATGACCAAATAATAATAAGTTGCGATTATATCATCGTAAGAACCTCAATATAGTAATTCAGAAATTAGATATTGTTGCTCCTCAAGTTAGCTTAACAGTCGTTGGAATTGCCAATGAATTAATCACAGACAAAATAATGCTGTTAGTTCATAAGTCACGAATAAATGGGATGATCTACAAAATGGTTTATTAGTATTAAGATGGCACAATCGGCAATTTTTACTGTTGCATGACATGATCATGCAATCACACTGGTAAATCTATACTGTGGTTTTAAATGTGCTCCCTAAGAAACTTTTAGAGTAATTGAGCATTTATCTACATTTCTAACCTAAACACTAGCTTTAAGGAAATATCAACTTTCTGCTTTCTGTTTATATAGAACAAATCGCCAAATTAAACCTTTAAACATCCAAGATTTGACTGTAAATTTTACAAATAAAGTAAACATAGAAAAATTACCACCTTTAGACTTAGTTTCCCGCATCTCACAATTAGCACCAGAACTACAAAATGGTATATTAGAAAATATATTTGAGCAGGTAAATAATTTCAATCAGCATGATCCTACTCAAGACTATTTAAAGCAAGTTGAAATTGCAGCTAACTATTACCTGCAAAATGAACCAAACAACCTCAATTGGCGTTATACTCTGGTTTTATCACAACTTTTACAATGCAAAGCACCAGAATTGATCCAGAATTTAACAGAATTAACTAAATATGATAGTCAAAATTATTACCTATGGACATATTTAGCCTTTGTTCATTTATATAACTCTCAACCAAGATTAGCTGAAAAACGATTAGTTATAGCCGAAAAAATAAAACCCGATATACCAGAAATAGAAACGTTAAAAAAGTTGACAAGTATCATGAATTTTCTGCCATTAATCAACTTCTCAATATGAAGAACAAATACTGCTCATTAGGGTTATTAATTACATCTTTATTCTTGTGGCTGATATTTTTAGGAAACTCTCCCTTACGAGATTGGGATGAAGGGACTGTAGCTCAGGTTGCCCGCGAAATTTGGCGTAATCCGGTTGATAAAATGGTTTGGCTTTATCCAACTTTAGGAGGTGAACCATATCATAATAAACCACCTTTAATCCATTGGTTAATTGCTGTTGCTTATTCATTAGGAGGTGTAAATGAATGGACAACACGCTTACCAAGTGCAGTATTAACTGCCTTAGGTGTGCCTTTACTTTACTCAGTAGGAAATTTAGTTTTTAACCAAAGTTTACCAGCATTATTTACTAGTTTGGTTTACATGACTATGTTACCTATAGTCCGTCATGGCAGACTAGCAATGTTAGATGGTGCAGTAATTACATTTTTTTTGTTGTTATTATTTTGTATTTTAAAATCCCGTCAGCAAAGTATTTATGCCTTAGGGATTGGATTTAGTTTAGCATTAATTACTCTTACGAAAGGTATGATTGTTTTACTGTTGGGAGGAATTGCTGGTTTATTTATATTAGTCAATAGACAGTTTTATTTATTAAATAATTCATATTTATGGATAGGAACATTATTAGGACATGCTTTACCTATTGCTTGGTATATTGCCCAATGGGAACATTATCGAGAGAACTTTTTGCAAATACATTTGCAAGCACAAACTTTAGCACGACTGGTAGAATCTGTCGAAGGTCATAGCGAACCTGCTTGGTTCTATTTAATAGAAATACTTAAATATGGTTTTCCCTGGTTATTATTTTTGCCAGGAGGGTTATATTTAGCTTGGAAGAGACGCCACACTACGTGGGGTTGTCTGATTCTTATCAGCACAGTTATTTACTTCGGGACTATCTCATTTATGAATACAAAACTCCCCTGGTATGTAATGCCTATATATCCATTTTTAGCTTTAGCAATTGGTGTTAACTTGAGCGAGATTTGGCAGGAAAGGAAATTTAAAGTAAGACTTTGGGGAGGATTTCTTGCTATCTTAACTGTTGCTGGTTTAGGAGGTTGTATTTACTTTATTGTTACTGACCCACAACCTGTATTAATTACTCTGGGTATTATTTTAGCAATAAGTATGGGTATTGCTGCATGGTTAGTTATCGAGCAAAATCGTAACTTTATCCCTGTTTTATTTGCGGGAATGTATTTAGTTTTATCGCTATTAATGAGTTCAAAATATTGGATTTGGGAATTAAATGAAGCTTTCCCAGTTAAACCAGTAGCTGCATTAATTCGTCAAAAGATTCCAGCAGGAATGAAAATCTATACTTCTTTTAATTATAGTCGTCCTAGTTTAGATTTTTATAGTGATTGTAGAGTGATTGCTGTTCCTGTTTCAGCTTTACAGGAAATGTTGTCTAATAAATCTTATTTGTTGGTCGATAGTGAAGCTTGGGAGAAGATTAATTTAAATCAAGGTAAAATTATAGGAGAATCTAACGGTTTTAAATTGATTTCACCTAATGATGGTAGTCTGTAGAAGTTTAGGAATGTAGTATATAAATACCTAAATTTAATTATTGCAATTTAAAAATTACCGTAAGAATTCAGGAGTCAGAATGTTTGAGAAATTAGTTAATCATCAAATAGGTATTTTTCCCCTTAGTCTGAAAAATATTACTGCTGATGGCTGAATGCTGAAGTTAAAACTTGTCAGATTATCATATTATATATAGGATATTATCTCTCCATAACAATAGATGAACCGCCTGTTTAAACCAGAACACCTATTATTAGGCATCCTGATTATTATCGCATTAATACTGCGTGTTGGCATGGCTTTAAAGTTTCCCAATATATTTTGGGCAGATGAAATTTTTCAATCCCTAGAACCTGCACATAGACTAGTTTTCGGTAATGGTATCGTCACATGGGAATTTAGAGATGGTATTCGTTCTTGGGTATTACCAGGAATTTTAGCAGGTGTTATGCACCTTACAGCATCGATGGGAGAAGGTTCTACTGGATATTTAATAGGAGTTAATATCTTTTTGTCTCTACTTTCCCTGAGTAATATCTTAGTTGCTTATGTTTGGGGAAAAAAAACAGGAGGAACAATTACAGCCCTTATTTGTGCCGCTATTTGTACTATATGGTTTGAGTTGATCTATTTTTCACCCAAAGCTTTTACCGAAGTTGTAGCTACTCATTTCCTCTTACCTGGAATTTACTTAGGAGTGGAAAAAGATTTTATCACTAGAAATCGCCTATTTTTATCAGGATGTTTGTTAGGAATATCTTTAGCATTAAGAATTCATCTCATACCAGCTATAATTTTTGCAGTAGTTTACAGTTGTAAACGAGGTTGGCAGCAAAAATGGTTGCCAATGATAGCAGGTATTATAGCTCCCGTATTATTGTTTGGTACTGTGGATGCTTTCACTTGGTCTTATCCTTTTCAATCTTTCTGGCTGAATATTTGGGTAAATATTGTTGAAGGTAGAAGTAAACTATATGGTGTTTCTCCTTGGTATGAATATTTTATTTTTTTGTTCAAAAGTTGGTCGTGGCTATCCATACCTATTATTATTCTTACTATTATAGGTTTTCGTCGTATTCCTATTTTGGGATGGTTAGCCTTAATTATTATCTTGTCTCACAGTTTCTTGGCTCATAAGGAATATCGTTTTATTTATCCAGCATTACCAATGTTTTTTATATTAGCAGGAATAGGCACAGGTGAGTTAGTTTTAAGATTTTCTTACAGATGGTCTTCACTGCACATCAAGATAATAGCAATATTACTCTCTCTTTATTTTTGGAGTTCAACTTCTGTTGCTCTCTTGAGTAGATTTAATATTTATGGTCCTTTAAGCTTTTCCACTTTTGGCACGAATTGGGAAATGACACATCTCTATGCTACTGCTAATAATCTCGTAGTCTTGCAAAGTTTAAGTACAGAAGAAAATGTATGCGGTCTTGGACTTTGGGGTGTTAATTGGGCTTTATCAGGAGGTTATACTTATTTTCACCGTGATGTACCTATATATCAAGTTGATACACAAATAGACTTTGCAGTTGCCAATTCAGGTTTTAATTATGTTGTTGGTAATTCTCCTCTACCATCTACATATCAAAATTATTCTTTGCAGCAATGTAGGCTAGGAACTTGTGTTTATAAACGTCCGGGTTCCTGTAGCAAAATTAAAGAACGTGAAATCAATTATGTGCTTAAAGTGTCAGGAAATTAGTTAGCATTCAAAATTCAAAATTCAAAATCTCTTACCTCCTGTCACTTATTCCCTGTGACTTAACTAGCAACTGACGTTCAGAGTGAGTCCTCAACAATTTATAGTTAAGAGTAAGCGTAAATTGTTAAATCATTGTGAAAGCTATTACTCTTCTTGGTTCTACCGGCTCTATTGGTACTCAGACTTTAGACATCGTTTCTGAGCATCCAGATAAGTTTCGTATAGTTGGACTGGCTGCTGGGCGGAATGTGGAGTTGTTCGCGGCGCAAATTCGCCAGTTTCATCCCCAAATTGTGGCTATTTCTGCTGCTGATAAGTTACCAGAACTTCGGGAAGCAATTAAGCATGTCAACCCCCAACCTGTTTTACTGGCTGGTGAAGAGGGTGTGATAGAAGTGGCTCGTTATGGTGAGGTTGAAACGGTTGTTACTGGTATTGTTGGTTGTGCGGGTTTACTTCCCACTATCGCTGCTATTGAAGCAGGTAAGGATATTGCTTTAGCAAACAAAGAAACTCTCATTGCTGGCGCTCCTGTGGTTTTACCTCTGGTGGAAAAATATGGTGTGAAACTATTACCAGCAGATTCTGAACATTCGGCGATTTTTCAATGTCTCCAAGGTGTTCCCAAAGGTGGTTTAAGGAAGATATTACTTACTGCTTCTGGTGGTGCTTTCCGTGATTGGCCTGTGGAAAAGTTACCTGAAGTAAAAGTTGCTGATGCTCTGAAACATCCTAATTGGTCCATGGGACGAAAAATCACTGTAGATTCAGCAACTTTGATGAATAAGGGTTTGGAAGTTATTGAGGCTCATTATCTATTTGGGGTGGATTATGATGATATTGAAATTGTTATTCATCCTCAAAGTATTATTCATTCTTTGGTTGAGTTACAAGACACTTCTATTTTAGCTCAACTTGGTTGGCCAGATATGCGTTTACCTTTGCTTTATGCTTTATCTTGGCCGGAGCGAATTTACACTAACTGGGAAAGATTGAACTTGGTGAAATCTGGTGATTTAACTTTCCATGAACCGGATCATCAAAAATATCCTTGTATGGGATTGGCTTATGCTGCGGGTAGGGCTGGCGGTTCTATGCCTGGAGTTTTAAATGCTGCTAATGAGCAAGCTGTGGCGCTATTTCTAGAAGAGAAAATTAGCTATTTGGATATTGCTCGGTGTATTGAATTGGTGTGCGATCACCATCAACGTGATAACACACGGAGTCCTTCTTTAAGTGACATTTTGGCAGCAGATCAGTGGGCTAGACAAGAGGTTTTCACGGCTACAGAAAAATTAGTAATTCAGCCACAGATAATTTCTCTAGGCTAAAAATCAAGATAGTCCTATACTCATAATATTCGGTGCGGTATAGGATTATATTTCACTTATTTTCCTTGGATATTAATTTTTGCACAAGACTCTATAAAATCTTGATAACTATGCGATTGTTATACATTTGCTTGAATTCTGGCTAATAATTGGTCAAGGTAATATTCCTCTTGTACTTCTTTTTCTCTAGATTTACTAGAGGATAAATTACGTTGTTTAAAAATCTCTCTCAGAATATCCTTCGTGAAATAAAGCTTTGGTTTTATATCCAAAAATTTCCTTTGTATTACCTTCGTTTTGTTCCAATCCATTAGCTAGATCTTCAGGATCAGTAAGTCTTAAATGAAAATATTCAATGTATTTACTCAATATTTTATTGACTTGTCTATTTCTAGGGAGAAGATTTCTATTTCCTAAGAATCAAGTTTCAATACAAACTTTTCGAACAATTATTTCTAATTGACAATTGCCAAGTAAAGTTTTAAATGCTTTATTTTTTAAGTTAAACTCTATTTTCTCCAATCCTTCTGCTCTTTTCTCGGAAATCGTCAACCTATCTGCTTCTGTAAATAAGTATCGGCGGAATAAGTAGGGGTAAGAGAAAAAAGGAAAGAGTTGAGGGTGGGACACAGGGCGTTATAAAATATGAGACATGAGGCAAAAAATTTTAGCAAAAGACTTATCACAAACAGAGTTGCTCCAAAGCATTGACCGAAAAGGAATTGCAGGAGAATCCATAGTTCAGAAAGTAGAGATATTACTGAATCTAATAGAGGAGTTACAATTAGAAGTCAAAGAATTATGGGCAGAAAATCAAGGGTTAAGAGATGAAAACAACCGATTGAAGGGAGAAAAGGG
>ERZ1034409.44-NODE-44-length-61111-cov-10.948310_pt1 | contig 61111 bp, 55 predicted proteins | sample MGYA00520610_ERZ1034409 | MGnify/ENA primary metagenome ERZ1034409 (study PRJEB33736, sample SAMEA104288480) | Azolla microphylla | place: Ecuador | collected 1982 | study: EMG produced TPA metagenomics assembly of the PRJEB19522 data set (Is there foul play in the... | reverse complement strand
CTCGCCTCGAAGGATGGATCGGGGCACCGTCGCCCTTCGAGGGCTACGCTGCGCTCCGCCACCTCAGGACGACGGTGATCTCAAGGCGTCTCAAATGAACAACCAAACCAACGTCAAGCTCCGCCTCAACAATTCCGAACTCTGGGGTGGCCTGGTCGGGCTCGGGCTCGGCGGCTTCGTGATCTGGTCGGGCATGAAGCTCAAGCTTGGCACCATCAACGATCCCGGCTCCGGCTACGTGCTGTTCTACACGGGCATTCTGATGTGCGTGTTCGCAGGGTCCATCATCGTCTCGGCACTCACCGAGGGGGGGCCGACGCTGGCCTCGCGCTGGGAGAATGTGCGCTGGAGCAAACCACTCCTGCTGATCGCCTGTCTTGCGGCATTCTCCGTCGCACTGGAGCCGCTCGGCTTCCTGTTGTCGTCGATTCCGTTGATGCTGCTGCTGTTGCGGCTGATCGATCCCGTGCGCTGGACGCTGGCAGTTCCCATTGCCGTGCTGGTGCCGTCAGGCATGTGGTGGGTGCTCAAGCGGCTGCTGTTGATCCAGCTTCCCTCGGGCCTGTTCGGAATCGGTTGACCCCATGGATACGCTTGTCAACGTCGCCCATGGCTTCGGCGTCGCGCTGCTGCCGGTCAACCTGCTCTATTGCTTCATCGGCGTCTTCATCGGCACGCTGGTCGGCGTGCTGCCGGGCATCGGGCCGATCTCGGCGATGTCGCTGCTGCTGCCCGTGACGCTGTCGGGCACGCCGGAATCCGGCATCATCATGATGGCCGGCATCTATTACGGCTCGATGTATGGGGGATCGACCACATCGATCCTGGTCAATATCCCGGGCGAGGCTGCCTCCGTCGTCACCTGCATCGACGGCCACCAGATGGCGAAACAGGGCCGCGCGGGTCCGGCGCTCGGCATCTCCGCCTTCGGCTCGTTCATCGCCGGCACGTTTGCGCTGATCGCCCTGATGCTGGTGGCGCCGAAGCTTGCCAGCGTCGCCATCGCGTTCGGCCCGGCCGAATATTTCAGCCTGATGGTGCTCGGCCTCGTGGTGCTCACCTTCCTGACCCAGGGCTCGATGCCCAAGGCGCTGCTGATGGCGTGCATTGGCGTCGTGCTCGGACTGATCGGGCTCGACAGCATCACCGCGCAGCCGCGTCTGACCTTCGGCCGCATGGAGCTGATCGACGGTATCGGGCTCGTGCCCGTCGTGATGGGCCTGTTCGGCGTTGCAGAGGTGCTGCTCAACACCGAGCAGGCGATCAGGCGCGACATCATCAACACCAGGATCACCCATCTCCTGCCGACCCGCGAGGACTGGACGGCGAGCGCCGGTCCAGTCGGCCGCGGCACCGTCCTCGGCTTCTTCCTCGGCATCCTGCCGGGAGGCGGCGCGGTGGTGGCGTCGTTTGCCTCCTACGCGCTGGAGAAGCGGCTGTCGAAGACGCCCGAGCGCTTCGGCCATGGCGCGATCGAAGGCGTCGCGGGGCCGGAATCGGCGAACAACGCCGCGGCGGGCGGCGCCTTCATTCCGCTGATGACGCTCGGCATCCCGCCGAATGTGGTGATGGCGCTGCTGCTCGGGGCCTTCGTCATTCACGGCTTGCAGCCGGGACCGCTGCTGATCACGCAAAACCCCGGCCTGTTCTGGGGCATCGTCGCCAGCATGTATATCGGCAACGTCATGCTGCTGATCCTGAACCTGCCGATGATCGGCATGTGGGTGCAGCTGCTGAAGCTGCCCTACAACATCCTGTTCCCCCTGATCATCCTGTTCACGATCCTCGGCGTCTACTGCTCCAGCAACAACGTGTTCGACGTCTATGTGATGATCGCGTTCGGCATCATCGGCTATTTCATGCGCAAGCTCGGCTACGAGCCGGCGCCGCTTGTGCTGGCCTTCGTGCTGGGACCGATGATGGAGAACAATTTGCGCAAGTCGCTGATCCTGTCGCAGGGCGATCTCTGGACCTTCGTGCAACGGCCGATCTCGGCGGTGTGCCTTGTATTCGCAATGGTGCTGCTGATCGCCCCGCTGCTGCCGTCACTGCGCAGGAAGCGCGATCTGGTGGCGCTGGACGAGGGGGCGTGATCGCGTGGGATGGGCAAAGCGAAGCGTGCCCACGTCTTTTGTCGAAATTGAGAACGATCGTGGGCACGGCGCAAACGCGCCTTTGCCCACCCTACAGCGCCTCAGCTCGCCGCAGGCAGCACATTCTCAGGCGGAGCGCCCCACGGCCGTTCCGCGGAAGCCAGCCCGATCAGGCGGCCCTGGATGTAGTCGCAGCCCCAGTCGCGCAGCATGTTGGCGGCTTCCTCGTCCTGCACCCATTCGGCCACCGTCTTGATGTCGAGGCGGCGGGCGAGGTCGATCAGGGTCTGCACGAAGGCACGATCATCGGCGGAATGGGTGATGTTCTGCACGAAGGCGCCGTCGATCTTCACGATGTCGACGCCAAGCTTGCGCAGGTTTCGGAACGAGGTGTAGCCGGCGCCGAAATCGTCGATGGCAATGCGGCTGCCGAAATGCTTGAGGCGGCCGACGAAGGCGCGGACGTCGTCGATGTCCTGGATAGCGACCGTCTCGGTGATCTCGACGATCAGCCGCTCGGCGACGCCGGGATGCGCCTGCATCAGCGATTCGATTCCGGCCCACCAATCGGGATCCATGGTGGTGTCAGGCGAGATGTTGAGGCTGAGGCTGACGTCGGGCGCAGCCGCGAGTTCGGCCACCACGAGCTCGAGCACGCGATGATCGACCAGGCGGATCAGGCCGAGCCGTTCGGCGACCGGCACGATGTCGGGCGCGAGCAGCACCTGGCCGTCGCCCTGATCCATCCGCACCAGACATTCGTGGAACGCGCGCTCGCGCGAGACGGCGGACACCACCGGCTCGTAGGCGAGCTTGATGCGGCGCTCGTTCAGCGCGGTGACGATCTCGTCGGTGACGCGGATGTTGACGCGGCGCTGTGCGTCGCGCGTGGCGTCGGGGCGCCATACGGCGAACGAGCCGGCGCGGCGGCGCTTGGCGGCATCCAGCGTCTCATGGGCGCGGTTGACGGCCTCGTCGGTATTGCGGGCATAGCGCGGCAGGCTGACTGCGCCGATCGACGCGGTGACCGAAACCGGACCGGATTTGGTCGGCACCACCTCGTCGCGGATGCCGGCGAGGAAGCGCTCGGCGGCGACGTTCATGTCGTCGACGGTGCAGTTCTTCAGGATCAGGCCGAACTTGTTGCCGGAAAAGCGCCCGAGCACGTCGCCGCCGCGCAGGCGCGAACGGATACGCTTTGCGATGTCGAGGATCACGGCGTCTGCGACGTCGAAGCCGAAGGCGTCGTTGACGCGGACGAGATGATCGATGCCGACCAGCATGAAGGCGGCGGTCGAGCGGAAGCGGGTGGTCTCCTCGATCGCCTCGGCCAGCGCCGCGATCAAATGAGAGCGGTTGAGCTCGCCGGTCAGCGGATCGAGCCGGGCCAGCTTGGTCAGCTCCTCGTCGCGGGCATGACGCTCATTGTTGATGCGGACCGAGCCGATCGCGCGCACCGGGCGACCGTCGGCGCCGGCGAACCAGCGGCCGGTCTCCTCGATCCAGATCACGGGATCGGCGGCGCTCATGCGGACGCCGTACTCGACCCGGTAGGGCGTGCCGTCGGCGCCGTGAACGGGTGAGGTCTGCGCGAGTGCGGCGGTGCGCAGCGATGGCGAGGGCTCGATCAGCTTGGCGAATTCGGCGCCGGTCGCCAGCCGCTCGGCGGGAATGCCCGGGAAGACACTCGCGGCCTGGTCACCCCAAACGATGGCATCGCTGGCGATGTCCCAGGCGAACACGGCCTGACCGAGCGCGGCCAGAATGTCGGAGGCTTGCGGCAATGCAGGGGTCAAAATCGCCTCGTTTCGGGACAGCGGGGGAGTCCTGAGTCGGCACAGGATACGGCCAGATTCGCCTTCGACCCTAGGCAAAGTTCATAAACAATTTGGAAACCACGTTCCCGAGGCGCCCAGGAACGATTACGCTCGGCCGGCATGGGCCTTGCGAGACCATCACATGCAACGGCGCCCATGTCCCGAAACGCGCCAGTTGGAGCGGATGAACGGTGCTGTGATGGTGAATGCGGATGGATCGACAGAGACGGAGCGGCAAACCGGCACGGCCCTCGTGCCGCTGATGCCGACATTGCGGTGGGTCCACAAGGCGCCGCTGTCGCGCCCCGATCCCAGCTTCGTCACACAGTTGATCGCCAATGCCGAGCACGCGCCCCAGGCCAGCCGGCTGCGGCGCGCCTCTTCCGAGGATGCGATGACGGCCTATGGCAGCAAGCGCCCGCTGCAAAGCGTCAGCGCGCGGACACGGCAGGTGGCTTGAGGCTGGTCAGCGCGGCGGGGTGTCGGACGGCGGCGGCGTGCCGTTGCCGGGCTGAAGCTGCGGCGAGGGAATTTCCGGCGAAGTCGCGCCCTGCACGGGCTTGGGCGCAGGATGATCCATCAGCACGGATTCCGCGACGGATTGCGCCGAGGGCGCCGGAGGTTCGGCCGATGCCGGCTGCGGCGCAATGACCGGCTCGAACTTGCGCTCGGCCGCCGCATCCTCCGCCGGCGCGTCGGCCCGGCGTTTGGCCTTGCGCGGCGCCGGCACCGTCGTCTCGGCGACATAGGTGACGCGGCGGCGCGTGCGCTGGGCAATGCCGCCGAGGAAATCCGCCATCGCCAGCAGCACCAGCAGGAAATAGGTGGAGTTGCCGAATTTGGGCCACATCACGAATTCGGCGGCCGCTCCGCCGAACAGGATCAGCGACAACAGGTGATCCATCAGAAATTTCGATCCCGGCCGCGCGCCCTTGACCACTTCGAGCAGCAGCAGCACCACGCCCAGCGCGAGCAGGAGATCGGCGAGCGTCACCGGCCAGGCTTCGCCCGTGATCATCGGCACCCTGAACAGCACGTCCGTAAAGGAGACGGTCGGCATCAGGAAGGCGATGATGTTGTACACCGCGAGCGGAATCAGAAGCAGCGGAAAACCGACCATCGGCAGAACGCCTTCTCGATCATGATATCCGGACAGGACAATGCGGCGGCGAAGCATTCGCTCCGCCGCCGTCACTGTCTATCTCATGGGTGGGCCGAAATCAGGCAGACGAAATCATCCTGCCCGGAGAAAGGTCCTGAACTCAGGACTCTTTCTTCTTCAGGACCTGCCGGCCCTTGTACATGCCGGTCTTGAGGTCGAGATGGTGCGGACGACGGAGCTCGCCGGAGTCCTTGTCTTCCACATAGGTCGGCTTCTTGATGGCGTCAGCCGAGCGGCGCATGCCACGGCGCGACGGCGAGGTTTTTCTTCTCGGAACGGCCATTTCAATATCCTCTAGGGATTGGTGTCATCAGGGCATCGTCCGCGAAGGGACGGCTCAGCACCCGCAATCCGAGGCGAGCTGAATGCCGATCAAGGCCGGGCTTATAGAGGAAGGCTGGCCGTAAAGCTAGGCTCTTGGACCGGAAAATATGCCCGGAATGGGCTCAAAATCAGCGATTTTCCGGCCAGCAGGTCGCGAGCGCGCTTGCCTGCCCCCGCGCCATATAGGTGGCCGCCAGCCGCCGGACACCCGGGCCGGGGGTTCTGGCGCTGCGTTTGACCGGATTCGGCAGGATCGAGGCCAGCAGGGCCGCCTCCCGGGGCGAAAGGTCCTCCGCCGACTTGCCGAACGCGTAGGCGCTGCCGGCCTCGACGCCAAACTGGCCCTTGGGGCCGAACTCGGCGATGTTGAGGTAAATCTCCAGGATCCGCGGCTTGGGCAAGACCAGATCGATCCAGAGCGCCAAGGGGAATTCGAGTGCCTTGCGGACGAAATCCCGGCCCTGCCAGAGGAACAGGTTTTTCGCGACCTGCTGGGTAATCGTGGAGGCGCCCCGGAACGGCGTACCGTCCTCTTTCGCGTCGTCGATCGCCTCGCGCAGCGCGCCCCAATCGATGCCGTGATGCTTGCAGAAATGGGCGTCCTCGGCTGCGATCACCGATCGCGGCAGTGAGGGCGACATCGCCGCCAGATCGATCCATTCCCGCTGCATCGGCGCGCCGCGAAGCGAGCGCCAGGCCATCAGCGTCGAAACGGGATGGCCGGTGCGGTAGAACGGCGCGATCACATAGGGCGCGAGAATGACGACCGCGAGCACTACGAGCAGGATTTTGACGATGCGCAAATCGACCTTTCCGGCATGGAACGAGCAGCGGCCACGGATCACCCTATTAAGTCTGTGATAATCCGGGCCTTTTCCAGCACTTTTTAGGCCTTCCAAACGATTGACTGGGGCGGGCGCATAAAGGATTGTCCCGCCGAATTTTAGTTCTGGAGCCCTTCTTGATGACCGGCACGTCCCCGTCCGATTTCGCCAAACGTCTGGACAAGACCGCTGATGACACCGAGGCCCTGCTCGGGCGCCTGCTGTCGGACGACATCCTGCACGATGAGATCGCCCGGCCCAAGCGACTGATGGACGCAATGCGCTATTCGAGCCTGAACGGCGGCAAGCGCCTGCGGCCGTTCCTGGTGGTCGAAAGCGCAGCCGTGTTCGGCGTGCCGCGCGAAGCGGCCCTGCTCGTGGGCGCCGCGCTCGAATGCATCCACTGCTATTCGCTGATCCACGACGATCTGCCGGCGATGGACAATTCCGACCTGCGCCGCGGTCGCCCCACCCTGCACAAGCAGACCGACGACGCCACCGCGATCCTCGCCGGCGACGGCCTCCTGACGCTCGCCTTCGACATCGTCACCCGCGACGAGATCCATCGCGACGCCAATGTGCGACTGCTGCTGACGCGCGCGCTGGCACGCTGCGCCGGCATCGGCGGCATGGTCGGCGGCCAGATCCTCGACCTCGCCGGCGAAGGCCGCTTCGGCGGCAACGAGCCGATCGATGTCGCCCGCATTCAGCAGATGAAGACCGGCGCGCTGCTGCGCTACGGCTGCATCGCCGGCGCACTCCTCGGCCAGGCCTCGCAGAAAGAATATCAGGCGCTCGACGATTACGGCCGCGCGCTCGGCGAAGCCTTCCAGATCGCCGACGATCTGCTCGACGTCGAGGGCGATGCGGCCGCGCTCGGCAAGCCGGCCGGCGCCGACGCCGTGCTCGGCAAGACCACCTTCGTCACCCAGCTCGGCATCGAAGGCGCCAAGCAGCGCGTCCGCGACCTGCTCGCGCGCGCCGACAGCGCCGTCTCGATCTTCGGCGATCGCGCCGCCGTGCTGCAGGCCGCCGCGCGTTTCGTCGCCGAGCGGAAGAGCTGACGACACCGATGGCGGTCGAGGGCAAAGAAGATCCCGTCCTCGCCCGCTTCCGCAAAATGTCGCGGCCGGTGCGGCTGATCTATGCCCGGCCGCGGACCTTTATCGCGCTTGCGGTCGGCATCCTGGTCAGCCTGCTACTGCCTGGCTCGTACCGGCTGGTGACGCGGCTGTTGTTCGGCTGGGATGCGCTGATCGCAGCCTATCTGATGCTGGTCTATGCGATGATGCTGTGCAACGACCACCAGCACATCCGCCGCGCCGCCGCGATGCAGGACGACGGCCGCTTCGTGATCCTGCTGGTGACGGCGACCGGCGCCTTCGCCAGCATCGCGGCGATCGTCTCCGAGCTCGGCACGCCACATCGCGGCGTGCTGGAGCTCTCGATCGCGATCACCACGATCGCGCTGTCATGGGCCGCCGTGCACACGACCTTCGCGCTGCATTACGCTCATGATTACTACCGCAACGCCAAGCCGGGCGGCCTGCAATTCCCGAGCGGCGACAAGGAAGACCACGCCGACTACTGGGACTTCGTCTATTTCTCGTTCGTGATCGGCATGACCGCGCAGGTCTCCGATGTCGGCATCACCGACAAGACCATCCGCCGCACGGCCACGGCGCATGGGATCGTCTCGTTCATCTACAACACGGCCTTGCTGGCACTGACGGTCAACATTGCCGCGAGCGCCATCTCGGCCTGACGTCGTTCCTGCGAACGCAGGGACCCATACCGCGTGATTTATCGCTGGAAGACGAGAGCAGTACCGACGAAGGCTTCTCAACCGAAAGTCTTCGCCAAACAGCCGTCTGTGGTTATGGGTCCCTGCGTTCGCAGGGACGACGGAGGGAGATTAAGCCCTCAATTGCAGACCTCGGCATTGGCGTCATTGGCGGGGCCGCCACCGCCGCGATATTCGAGATGGCAGCCACGGCTGACAGGGCGGCAGCCGGTGCTGTTGCAGAACATCTGCCCGCCACCCGAGGGACGGCTGGCACCAGCCGCGGCGGCAATGCCGGCCGCAGCGCCGTAGCCCCCGGCGGCTCCGGCTGCCGCTCCGCCGGCCTGTCGGCGCTGCCGTGCGGGGCGCTCATCACCGTCGTCGCGCCTTGCCGTTGCAGGCTTGGCCGGCTTTGCGGCGCGCTGCTTCTCGCACTCATTGTCGTCATTGACCGCATAGCCCTCACGGCAAACGATCTTGGTGCACTTGTCGCCGTCGGCCTTGAAGCCGTGCTCGCAAACCAGCGGACAGACCCGCGCCGGCTTGGCCTTGACCGCATCGAGCGCGTCGGTGCTCGCGACCTTCACGTCGAGCTTGGTGCCGGCATAGCGGTTGAATTGCGACAGTGAGCGCCGCGAGGAGGTGTTCCAGTTGCCGTCGGCCTGCCCCGAAAAACATCCGACCCGGCCAAGCTCGGTCTGCACCGAGCGGCTGAGATCCGCCGGCGCGGTGGCCGGCGTCAGCGAGGCGACGCTGGTGCCGGCGGGACTCGCGGTGCTGGCCGGTGCGGCGCTCGGCGCCGCGGCGGCAAGATTGACGCGCTGCTGCTCGGCGGCGGCCGCCTGCTGCTGCGCCTGCTCCTTGGCCTTCTGCGCGGCAAGCTGCGCCTGCTCGGCCGCCTTGGCATCGGCCGCAGCCTTGGCCTGCGCGTCCTTCTGGGCGCCGAGAGCGGCGAGACGATCCCGCTCGGCCTCGGCCTGCTTCGCCTTCTCGATCGCGGCTGCATGGGCCTGCTCGGCCTGGATCTTGTCGATCTGGAGCTTGGCGAGGTTGGCATAGAAGCCGTCGGGGTGCTGGGCGAGGAAAGCTTCCCACGCCGGCTTGTTGCCGACCTGGAGCGCGAGCTCGTAGTCGCGGCGCATGTCGGCCTGCCGGTTCACCACGGGCGCTGCCGGCGCGGCAGTCGCCACCTTGACCGGAACCAGCGGCACATCCTCACCACCGAGCGAGCCGTACACGAACGGCTCCTGCTTGTTGCCGGTCGATTTGAGCACGTCGTCGCGCACGTAGCCGAAGGCGCGGCGGACATCGAGGCCCGGCGTCGTCAGATGCCGCGACAGCGCGACCGTGAAGGGGCTGTTGGCGCCGTCGCCGTCCTGAGCCGTGAAGCCTGCCTTCGCCGAGTAGGCGATCAGCGTATTGGGGCTGGTCGGCTCGACCTGGGCGAGACCGCGGCCGATGCCGCGCGAGGCAATGGTGCGCTTCATGGTCCTGCCGAACGGATTGTCGCGGCAGGCGTCCAGGATCACCAGACGAAGCTGCTTTGCCGGCTCGACGGCGACGAGGACGCGATCGAGCGAAAGCGCCTCGTCATAGACGTCGGTGTCGCGCTCGAGCTTGGCGTCGACAGGGATCAGATAATTCGAGCCCTCGACCTCGATGCCGTGACCGGCATAGTAGACCACGGCGATGTCGGCCGTGCGGGTGGTGTCTGCGAAGTCGCGCAGCACGCGCCGCGTATCCTGCGCCGACAGGTCCTGCCGGAAATCGACGATGTCGAATCCGGCTTCTTTCAGCGTTTTCGCCATCACCGCACCGTCATTGACGGGGTTGGCCAGCGGCGGCGCGTGCCGATAGGCCGAGTTGGCAAGCACCAGCGCGACGCGGTTGCCCGCGAAAGCGGGACCGGAGCCGAACAGCAGCGCTGCGGCGAGGAGAAGCTGGCAGAGTCCGAGCAGTTTGCGCATGACACGACTTCCGAAGTTCGGGACGTTCAAGCCCCTTTGGAACCGCTTTAGCAGGATCTGGCGGCGGTGCTTGTGATGGAGGTCACGAAGGCCGCGCCTCCAGCAACCCGAAAACCCCCCTTTGTTTGTCGCGCCAGCGCTGTCGCGGTTCGCGGCCAGGCGGGCGGATCGAACGAGTTTCCTCAGGCATCGCCGATATGCCCCCGATATTGCGGCAGATCGTCTGTAATTTCGTGCCAGGGCGCCTTCGAGGCCACGAAAATATGGGCGCTGGGCCGGATCGAAGGGGCATCGACCAGGGTTCCCATGGCGACGTGGACCCATTGTCCTTCGCGCACCCGGGAATAAAGCAGCGAGCCGCATCGCCCACAATGGGCGTCATGGGTGGTGTCGTCGCCAAAAATGAGCCGCTGGTCGCCGCCCCGGACGATGTGGAGCTTGTCCTGCGCGATGCCGGCGAACGGCTTGAAGGCCGAGCCGGTGGTCCGGCGACAGTTTGAACAGTGACAGTTCATCGCATAGGAGAACGCATCGGCCACCTCGAACCTGACAGTCCGGCAATAGCATTCGCCGATCAGGATACGAGCATTCGATTTTTCTGATCCGGTCATGGCATGCCCTGGCGCAAATGGCTGACACACCCATAGCGCATTTCGATGCGTACGACTAAGTTCGCCCCAAGCCATCATGCAAAAGGATGACCCATGAGCCAGAACCGGTCGAGCGTCGAAGCCGTCGTGCAATCCTATTTCGACGGCCTTTACGAGGGCGACGCCGAGAAACTCGGCGCCATCTTCCACCCCTCCGCGGATTTGCGCTGGGTCGAGAAGGGCGAATTGCAGGTCCTGACCGTGCCCGACTGGCTCGACCGTGTGCGCAAGCGTCCCTCCGGCAAGGCCGAAGGCAAGCCGCGCGAGGATTTCATCGTCACCATCGACCGCTCGGACGACAAGACCGCCTTCATCAAGGTGCGATGCCAGCTGCCACCACGCTATTTCACCGACTATCTGGTGGCGATGAAGCTCGCCGACGGCTGGCAGATCGTGTCGAAATCATATCGCTATGATTTGAGGGACTGAGGGGTCTTCAACCACCGCCCGAAATCGGACGCACTCGCGCGCCATCCTCCATTATTGCGGGCGCCGCTCTCACCCCGTCATTGCGAGCGCAGCGAAGCAATCCAGAATCCCTCCGCGGAAAGACTCTGGATTGCTTCGCTGCGCTCGCAATGACGATGCGGATGAAGCGAGCGCTTGATCTCCCACCTCCACTTCCCGAAAGCCTCCCATGCCTCTCGACCGCCGCTCTCTGCTCGCCTCACTCGCCTGGATGGCCGCGTCTCCGGCGCTTGCCGCGGAGGCGCCGCCCGAGCTCGAATCCTACGAGCGCGAGAGCGGCGGACGGATCGGGGTCTATGCGGAGAACCTTGCGACCGGCAAGAAGCTCGCCTGGCGCGCCGAAGAGCGCTTCGTGATGTGCTCGACCTTCAAGGCTTCGCTCGCGGCCAGCGTGCTGGCGCGGGTCGATCGCGGCGAGGAGCAGCTCGCAGCGATGATTCCTTACGGCAAGGCCGACCTGCTGGAATATGCGCCGGTCGCCAAGCAGAATCTCGCGGCGGGTGCGATGTCCGTCACCGACATGTGCAAGGCGATCGTCGAGCTCAGCGACAACACCTGCGCCAATCTGCTGCTGGCGCGGATCGGCGGCCCCGCCGCGCTCACCGCGTTCTGGCGGTCGCTCGGCGACACCATTTCGCGGCTCGACCACAACGAGCCCGAGCTGAACCGCTCGCCGCCCGGCAATCCCCAGGACACCACGACGCCGATGGTGATGGCGGGAAATTTGCGGCGCCTGGTGGTGGGCGAAGCCCTGTCACCGGCCTCGCGCACCCAGCTCACGGCGTGGATGGTGGATTGCAAGACCGGCGCGAACCGGCTGCGTGGCGGTCTGCCCGCCAGCTGGAGCATCGGCGACAAGACCGGCTACAATGGCAAGGACGCCGCGGGGGACATCGCAGTGGCTTGGCCCAAGCCCGACACGCCCATCCTGATCACGGCCTACACCCAGGGCGGCACGCCGAATCCGGCGCAGATCGAAGCCGCCTTCGCGCGCATCGGACGCATGGTGGCCGAGCGGCTGGCGTGAGCCCCGCGCATTGACGCAGCAGTCGCTTCCGGGTCAAGACAGACCGCCATGGAAGCGAAATTTCAGACCTTTCTCATCCTGCTCGCCGTGCTGGCGGGCACCGCGCTTGCCGCGCGCCGCTTCAACATCGCGCCCGCCATCCTGCTGATGCTGGCCGGCGTCGGCCTCGCCTTCGTGCCGGGCATGCCGCCGGTGGAATTGCCGCCGGAACTGGTGCTGCTGATGGTGCTGCCGCCGCTGATCTATTCGGCCAGCGTCGCCATGAGCTGGCGCGAGTTCAAGAATAATTTGCGCCCGATCGTGCTGCTCGCGGTCGGCGCGGTGATCTTCACCGCGGCGCTGGTGGCGGCTGCCACGCACTACATGATCGGCCTGCCCTGGACCATCGGCTTCCTGCTCGGGGCCATCGTCGCGCCGCCCGACGTGGTGGCACCGCTCGCGATCGCGCGCCGGCTCAACATGCCGCGGCGGCTTCTGGTCATCCTCGAGGGTGAAGGGCTCGCCAACGATGCCACTGCGCTGATCCTCTACCGCTTCGCGCTGGCCGCGATCATGGTCGGGCATTTCTCGCTGCCGCTCGCGGCCGGCGAGTTCCTCCTCATCGTCGCCAGCGAGATCGCCTTCGGCATCGGCGTCGGCTGGCTCTCCCTTCGCTTCCGCAAATGGTCCGGGGATCCGCAGGTCGAGCTGACGCTGTCGCTGATCACGCCCTACGTCTCCTACTGGCTGCCCGAGCATCTCGGCGGCTCCGGCGTGATCGCGACCGTCGCCTGCGGGCTTTATGTGAGCTGGAACGGCCCGCTGCTGATCTCCTCGGCGACGCGACTGCAAGGCATCTTCTTCTGGGACCTCGTGATCTATCTGATCGAGGGTGTGCTGTTCCTGCTCACCGGCTTCCAGATGCGCGCGCTCTACGAGAAATCGAAGACGTTCCCGCTCGACGACATCCTGATCGCGACCGCGCTGGTGCTGGTGATTATCGTGATCGCGCGTTTCGCGTGGCTCTATCCCGCCACCTATCTGCCACGGATGCTCAGCAAATCGTTGCGCCGGCGCGATCCGTCGCCGCCCTGGCAATGGCCGTTCGTGCTCGCCTTCACCGGCGTGCGCGGCGCGGTGTCGCTCGCGGCGGCGCTGGCGTTGCCGTTCACGCTGCCTGATGGCGACGCCTTCCCCTATCGCGACCTGATCCTGTTCGTGGCCTTCGGCGTCATCTTCGTCACGCTGATCGGCGTCGGCCTCACGCTGCCGCCGGTGGTGCGCTGGCTCGGTGTCGCACAGGCCGGCCGCAACGAGCACGTCGCCGAGCATGAGGCCGAGATCACGGCACGGCGTCAGGCGCTGGATGCCGCGCTGAAATCGCTCGACGCGCTGACCGAGGAGAAGGACGTCTCCGACGAGGTGATGCGGCTATTACGTGCGCGTCACGAGATCCGGGTCAACCAACTGCCTGATTCACTCGACCCTACGCACCACGACGTCTCCGCCGCCGGCACCGCGCTGACCCGCGACCTGATCGCCGCGGAACGAAAATTCATCCACAACCTCCTGCGCGACGGCCAGATCACCGACGAGACGCGGCGGCGGATCGAGCGGGATCTGGACCTGGAGGAGGCGAGCCTGGCGAACCGGGAGTACAGGGGCGTGCCGCTGTAGGCTTTGGTCATTGCGAGCGCAGCGAAGCAATCCAGACTGCCTCTGCGGAAAGACTCTGGATTGCTTCGCTGCGCTCGCAATGACGGGGGTTGAAGCACCTCGGCAAACTACCGCCTCTCGCAAAACTCCCTCATCGCAGCCGCAACGGCCCCCGCGACCGCCTCCTGCCGCTCGGGCGAGTTCATCGCCATCTCCTCGTCGCGGTTGATGATGGAGCCGGCCTCGAGCAGCACGGCAGCGCTCCTGGTGCGCGACAGCACGACGAGCCCATCATAGCGGTAGACGCCGACATCCTTGTCGAGCAGCTGGCGGCGGTAGCGACCCATCACCGGCAAGGTGTACTGGTTGGCATAGTGCAGGCCCTGCTCTTTCAACTGCCGGCCGATCATCCGTGCCAGCATCAGGCTGGCGGTAAAGTGCGGGTTCTGCTGCGACACGAACAATGAGTGCCCCGAAAAGCGATCGCTGAAATTGCTCTTCGCGCCGTCGAATTCCCAGGTGTCGAGCAATTTGTCCGGCACCGAATCGTGGTGAACCGACAGGAAGAGATCCGCCCGGCCGTCATTGGCGGCGCTGACCCGCTTGAACAGGCTCGGCCGCGCCTTGCCGTCCGTGACGAGCAGGCGGGTTGCCGCGAAGCCTTCGGATTTGAGCTTCGCCGTGATGCGTCTTGCAAGAACGAAATTGAAGCCGAACTCCGGATCGTTGCGCGCGCTGAGGGCGCCGTAGGAATCAGGGGTGTGGCCGACGTCGATGACGATCCGGAATTTCGGCATTTCGCACTTGGCGGGCACTTGCGCCTGCTTCGGTCTGGTCTTCGCGACCTTGCGCGCAGCCGCGGCCTCGCTGCGGCCGGCTGGTGCAAGCGATGACAACAGGATCGCGGCGACCAGTCCGGCGATGATGCTGCGCGCTTGCCCCACGCGCTACTCCGCTGCCGCGATCTGCGGGCGGCCGACAAAGCCCGCGACATCGCCAAACCGCTCCAGCATCACGGCCGGCAGATCCTTGGTCTTGCTGGTGACGCAGGCGCCTGAGCGCACGGCATAGCGGTCCTGATGCGCGGCCTGCGGCGGCGGCTCGCCTTGCTGCAGCGCGCGGGCCAGATCCATCACGACTTTCCGGAAATGCATGATGCCGAGATCGGTCGGGCCGAGATGCTCGCGGGTGCGGTCGGCGATCGGACCCTGGCTGTCCTGCACGGCGGCGTCCTGCTCGGACACGCCCTTGATGCCGGTGTAGCTCCGGGTCTTCTGCAGCTTGCGATCGATCAGGTAGTCGTTGCCCTTGTGCCGCAGCGGCACGTAATTGTCGTCGACCTCCGCGATCACGCCGTTGCCGCGGTCATAGGCGTCGCGCTCGGCTTGCGTCAGCGGCCGCTCCGGATTCCAGACATAGGTATAGATCCAGCAATTGGTGTCGGTGACGGGCACGAAAGTCTGGCCAAAAATGTTCTCGCCCGGCATCGCGCTCGGCGCATAAGCGTGGAACGGCATCAGGAACTGCGCAATGCGCCAGTAGATATTGTCGCCGCCCGTGAGCCGGCCACCGGCAATCGTCAGCCCCGCCTCGTGCGGGGTGACCTTGATCACCGGGCGCGGGTCCTCCGCGATCCAGCGCATGTGATCGCTCGACATGCGCGCGATCGGATTCACAAAGTGCTTCTTGATATCGAGGATCTCGTTCTCCTCCTTGTCGAAGGAGAGATGGGCGAAGGTGAAATGCGCGGTGTCGATCGAGCCTTCCAGCGCCTGCACCCAGTTGCAGTCCTGCCATTTCTTGCTGACATAGCGGTGCGAGGCCGGTAGCAGCGCCATTTCGAGATCGGGCAGCTCGGGCATCGCCTCGGGGGGACCCATATATGCCCAGATCATCTCGCCCCATTCCCGCACCGGGTAGGACTTTATGCGAATGAGGTCCTTGGCGTTGAGATCGGGATAGGACGTCGGCATGTCCACACAGCGGCCGTCGGTGTCGAATTTCCAGCCGTGGTAGACGCAGCGGATGCCGCATTCCTCAACGCGCCCGAGCCAGAGATTGGCGCCGCGATGCGGGCAGTATTGATCGATGACCCCGACGACGCCGCGGGAATCGCGGAAGGCGAGCAGCTCTTCGCCAAGCGCGACGATCTTTTTCGGCTCCCCGTCGGGCTCTGGGAGTTCTTCGGACAGCAGCACGGGAATCCAGAACCGCCGCAGCAATTCGCCCATGCCCGTGCCGGGGCCGGACTCGGTCAGGAATTTGTTGTCCTCGGCGCGGAGCATTGAAGATCCTCCCGATGTATTTTTCGGGAAGATTGGCGCGGGAATGCGGAGACGTCAACGCAGGAACGGCTTCCGTGTCCCGGACGCGGCGCGGCATGAAATGACGCGACGCAGAGCCGGGACCCAGCCTGCCGCGAGTATGGGCCCCGGCTCTGCAGCGCACCGCTGAACCGGACGATGCTTCGCATCGCCGGGACAGCGCTGCACTGCGTCCGGGGCACGAGCAGCCTAAACCGGCCGCTCCCCCTTCACCGTCACGCGCGTGCCCGAGCGGGTGTGCGGCCAGTAGTCCCACATCGCGCGATGCTGGGTGCAGCGGTTGTCCCAGAACGCGATGGCGTTCTCGGTCCAGCGGAAGCGGCATTGGAACAGCGGGTTCTCGGCGTGCTGGTAGAGGTAAGCCAGCATCGCGTCGCTCTCATCGCGCGGGATGCCGTTGATGTGACGGGTGAAGCCGCGATTGACGTAGAGCGCCTTCTTACCGGTGACCGGATGGGTGCGCACCACGGGGTGCTCGGCGTTTGGATAGGACGGACGGTCGGCGACGCCGTAGTTTGCATAAAGGCCGCGATAGATCGGCTCGCCGTCGTGCAGCGCGGTCAGGCCGTCGAGATAGGCCTTCATGCGGTCGGACAGTGCCTCATAGGCCGCATACATGTTGGCGAACAGCGTGTCGCCGCCGCGCGGCGGGCACTGCTTGATGTAGAGGATCGAGCCCATCGGCGGCTCGAGATCGCAGGACACGTCGGAGTGCCAGCCCTCGCCATTGGCCCGCGGCGAGTTCTTGTCGGCGTAGATCTTCATCAAGGCCGGGTCTTCGTCCTCGTGAGGAGCGGCCGGATGGAAATGCAGCTCGCCGAATTTGCGACCGAAGGCGAGATGCTGCTTCGGCGTGATGTTCTGGTCGCGGAAAAAGATGACGAGGTTTTCGGCGAGCGCGCGGTGGATCTCGTCCATCTGCTGGTTGGAGCCGGCATCGCCATCGACGAGCGAACCGATGTCGACGCCGGAGATTTCCGCGCCGATGATGGGGGTGAGCTTTTCGACCGCGATGGTCTCGTAGGGCGCGCCGTCCTCGGCCATGTGGCGATAGCGCGGGCCCTGCTTGCCGGCGAGTGAGCTCATGGCGTGTCTCCCGATCGTTCTTGATTGGAAGGCATCGTAGCGCACCGTGATGGATGTGCAATCTGCACCGCAAACACAGTCGTCGTCCCGGGGCGCGCGAAGCGCGAGCCCGGGATCCATAACCACCGGATTGAGTTGGACGAAGACTCGGAATCACCATCTCGCGCCATAACCACGGCCTGTGGCTATGGGTCCCCGCCTTCGCGGGGACGACAGCGGAGTGTGGGCGCTAGCGGAGTGAAATCACTCCGCCGCCGTCACCGGCACCTTGGCGCCCTGGCCGTAGCGCTGGTCGATATAGTCGATCACCAACGCCTTGAAGTCGGCGGAGATGGTCGGGCCGCGCAGCGTGCGGAACTTCTTGCCGTCCACGAACACGGGCGCGGCCGGCGCTTCGCCGGTGCCGGGCAAGGAGATGCCGATATTGGCGTGCTTGGATTCGCCGGGGCCGTTGACGATGCAGCCCATCACCGCGACGTTGAGCTCTTCCACGCCGGGATATTTCGTCTTCCAGGTCGGCATCTCGTCGCGGATGAAATCCTGGATCGAGCGCGCCAGCTCCTGGAAGGTGGTCGAGGTGGTGCGGCCGCAGCCGGGGCATGCCGCGACCAGCGGCACAAAGGTGCGGAAGCCCATGGTCTGCAGCAGCTCCTGGCCGACCTGCACTTCACGGGTGCGGTCGCCGCCGGGCTCCGGCGTCAGCGAGATGCGGATGGTGTCGCCGATGCCCTGCTGCAGGAGGATGCCGAGCGCGGCCGAGGACGCCACGATGCCCTTCGAGCCCATGCCGGCTTCGGTGAGGCCGAGATGGATGGCGTAATCGGAACGGCTGGCGAGGTCCTGGTAGACCGCGATCAGATCCTGCACCGCCGAGACCTTGGCGGAGAGGATGATGCGGTCCTTGGGCATGCCGAGCTCTTCGGCGCGCGCGGCCGACAGCAGAGCGGACTGCACCATCGCCTCGCGCGTCACCGCGCGCACGTCGCGCGGATTGGCGGACGCGGCGTTCTCGTCCATCAGCTTGGTCAGCAGCTCCTGGTCGAGCGAGCCCCAATTGGCGCCGATGCGGACCGGCTTGTTGTTCTTGTTGGCGATCTCGATGATGTCGCCGAACTGGGTGTCGCGCTTGTCCTTGAAGCCGACATTGCCGGGATTGATGCGGTATTTGGCGAGCGCCTCGGCGCAGGCCGGATAGGCGGCGAGCAGCTTGTGGCCGATATAGTGGAAGTCGCCGATCAGCGGCGTGTTGATACCGCGCTTGGCGAGACCGTCGCGAATGTGCGGCACGGCCGCTGCGGCTTCCTCGCGGTCCACGGTAATGCGGACCATTTCGGAGCCGGCGCGCGCGAGCGCTGCGACCTGGGCAATGGTACCGTCGATGTCGGCCGTGTCGGTGTTGGTCATCGACTGCACCACGATCGGCGCACCGCCGCCGACGGCGACGTCGCCGACCTTGACCTGGGTGGTACGATGACGCGGTGCAGGTCCCGCGATGTCGGAATCGATTGATGTTTCGGGCTTGTTCATGGGGTCCAAATATCAGGTTTTGGTGACGTTCAGCAATGCATCAGCTGGCGCCGCGGCCGTTTGGCGGCATCCCTTCGAATTCGAAGGGATACCAAGAACTTATGAATCGAGTGCGGCCTCCGGTTCAGGAGCTCCCTTACGAGCTTGCGGCAACGGGAGAGGGAGCTCCTGAACGGCCGCACTCGGACGGTTAACCAGGAAAAGCCCAGCAATTACAAGGAGGGCAGCCGCCCCGAATGCCAAGCTTAGGGTGTCGTGCATGATGAAATAGCTACCCACCACGCCAAACAAAGGGGTGATGAAGGTAAAAGCCGACAATTTGCTGGCCGAATAGGTCTTCACCAGAGCGAACCAAAGCGTGAACGTGGTTCCAACCACCCAGATCGCCTGGAAGGCCATCAGGCCGAGCGAGGCCGGTGCCGGCGTATGCGTGATGGTCTCGCCGAACAAAAAGGCCGCTAGCCCCAGGATCGGGATCGAGGTCGCGACCTGATAGCCCAGCGCCTTTTCCGGCGCGGCGAAGCGCAGCCGCGTGCCCTTGGCGACCAGCGTCGTCGCCGCCCACAGCGCGGCGCCGCCGACGATCATGAGGTCGCCCAGCAGAACGTGCGCGTCGACATTGGGCTGCGGCACGCCGATCGCGAGCGCGACGCCGGCAAAGCTGATGGCAAGGCCCAGCCATTGCGAGGCGCCGAGCCGCTCGCCCAGCACCTGGTAGGAGCCGAGCGCGACGAAGAACGGCGCGGTGTAGAGAAACACCACCGCGCGCGAGGCCGAGGTGAGGCGCAGGCCCTGGAAAATCAGCACGAACTCGATGCCGAACATCAGCCCGGCGATCAGGCCCGGCTTCCACGTGCCGTCGTTCTCGAAGAATTTGACGCCGCGAAGCGTGCCGATGATGAACAGCACCGGCAGCGCGCCCGCCGAGCGGATCGTGGCCTGAAGCATCGGCGGGATATCAGGCATCACCAGCTTCACCGCGATCTGGTTGAACCCCCAGGTCAGGCACAGCATGAGCATCAGGGCGATGGCGCCGGCACTGAGGGGACGTGCGGCGGAAGGGTTGGCTTGTGGCGAGGACATATCTTCCCGAAAAACCGGCTTTGCGCCGTTGTTGCTTTATGCAGCTTTCTGACAATGGGTGCAGACGCCCGTGATCTCCACCACGGACAATTTGGGAGCAAAGCCCGAGCTGCGCGCTGCCGCGTTGAGATCTCCGGCAAAGGATGCCGACGGAATCTCGCCGACCAGGCCGCAGCGCTCGCAGATCAGGAACGCCACCGCCGACGTCGCATCGTGGTCGTGGGCGGCACAGGCGAGATAGGCGTTGCGGCTTTCAATGCGGTGCACGAGGCCGTTGGCCATCAGGAAATCGAGCGCGCGATAGACCGTGATCGGCGCCGGCCGGGACATGGATTTGGCGAGCTCGTCGATCACCTCATAGGCGCCGAGCGGGCGGTGGCTGGAGAGCAGCGCACCTAAAACCTGGCGGCGAATCGGCGTGAATTTCTGGGAGCGCTGCTCGCAGACCTCCTCGGCATGCGCCAGCGCATCCGCGGTGCAGCGGCCATGATCGTGATCGGGCGCGGGAAAAGCCGGCTTTGCGAGGGTCATGCGGCGATGTTCTAGCATTTGGGCCCGGGAACCCAAAGCACGACCCTGCAAACGGCTGCCAGCCATGCTCGCGCTGCGGGACAGCCTCCTGCTAATCGGCGATGGAATAATCATAAGCTTGCTTATTATATTCAAAGCTTATTGGAGACCAAGCTTATGACCCGCGGGTCCGTCGACCAGAACTTCCTGTTTACGCTGGGCGAGCTCTACCGCCTTTTGCGCGTCTATGCCGACAAGGAGGCGTCGCGGTTCGGCATCACCCGTGCCCAATGGGCGGTGCTGGCCAAGGTCGAGCGCAGCGAGGGCATGAAGCAGTCGGAACTCGCCGAGCTGCTCGAGATGCAGCCGATCACGCTGACGCGCCTGATCGACAAGCTCTGCGACAGCGACTGGATCGAGCGCCGCAATGATCCTTCAGACCGCCGCGTCAAGCGGCTGTATCTGAAGAAGGCCGGGCGGCAATTGCTGGGCCGGATGAGCGGGCTGAAGTCCGAGCTCACCGCCAACGCGCTGGACGGCATCACGCCGGCGGACGCCCATCGCCTCCTGACCCAGCTCGAAACCATCAAGGAAAACGTCCGCACCGCGATCCAGACATCCGGTGCGGAACAAGCGCGCAAGGAGCAGCGCTATGGCTGATCAAGTCCTCAAATTCCAGCCCGAGCAGAAAGCCGACAGCGGCAAGCCGACCAAGAAGGCCGGCACCGATCCGCGCCGCCGCTTCATTGCGGGCTTGCGCCGCTATCGCCGCTTCCTGCTGCTGGTCGTGCTGCCTGTTGCCGCCGCGATCGCCGGCCTCACATTCTATTTGCATGGCGGGCGCTATGTCGGCACCGACGACGCCTATGTCGGCGCGCAGAAGGTGCTGGTGACGCCCGACATCTCCGGCAAGATCCTGAAGGTGGTCGTGAAGGAAGGCCAGTCGGTCAAACGGGGCGACGAGCTGTTCGAGATCGACCCCGTTCCGTTCCGCCTCGCGGTGGAAGAGACCAAGGCGCAGCTCGCGCAGGCGCGCACGACCTATGACAACCTCGTCGCCAACATCAAGATCTACGGCGACATGCTCGATCTGGCTCAGCAAGGCATCGATCTGAAGAAGCGCGACGTCGAGCGCAAGCAGGCGCTGGTGAAGAACAATTTCGGCTCGCAGCTCGATCTCGACAACGCCTCGAATGCGCTGGTCACCGCCGGCGCGCAGGCGCAATACATCAAGCAGCAGCTCTCCAACGCCAAGACTCAGTTGCTCGGCAATACCGAATTGCCGCTGGAGCAATTCCCGCCCTACGCACAGGCAAAAGCCAAGCTGGACGATGCCCAGCGCAACCTCGACCACACCGTGTTGCGCGCGGCGATGGATGGCGTGGCGACGCAGGTCGAGCAGATCCAGCTCGGCCGCTTCGTCACCGCGGGCACGCCGGTGTTCTCCATCATCGACGTCGCCCATCCCTGGGTCGACGCCAATCCGAAGGAGAGCGACCTCACCCACGTCACCGAGGGTCAGCCCGTCACGCTCGAGGTCGACGCGTTCCCGAACCACGTCTTCAAGGGCAAGATCGGCTCGCTCTCGCCCGGCACCGGTGCGCAATTCGCCATCCTGCCGCCGCAGAACGCCACCGGCAATTTCGTCAAGGTAGTGCAGCGCGTGCCGATCCGCATCTATTTCGACGAGACCGACAAATACGTGCGGAAGCTGAAGGCCGGCATGAGCGTCTATGCCACCATCGACACCGGCCATCAGCGTTCGCTCGCCGGCCTGTTCGGGCTGTCGGCGACCGCGAGCCAGGACAAAGACGAATAAGGACTGAACGATGTCCGGTCCCAATGCGCATTTGATGGTCCCCGGCCTGCGCCGGAACATGGTGACGATCTGCGCCATGACGGCGACGATCATGCAGGCGCTGGACACCACCATCGCCAACGTCGCCCTGCCCTATATGCAGGGCACGCTGTCGGCCTCGCAGGACCAGATCAACTGGGTGCTGACCTCCTACATCGTCGCCGCCGCGATCATGACGGCGCCGGTGGGCTGGATCGCCAACCGCTTCGGCCGCAAGCGCATCTTCATCATCTGCTCGGCCGGCTTCACCATGGCCTCGGTGCTGTGCGGTCTCGCGCAGGACATCAACCAGATGGTGCTGTTCCGCCTGCTTCAAGGTGTGTTCGGCGCCGCCCTGGTGCCGCTGTCGCAATCGGTCATGCTCGACTATTACACGCTCCAGGAACGCGCCAAGGCGATGTCGATCTGGGGCATGGGCGTGATGATGGGGCCGATCATGGGCCCCTCGCTCGGCGCCTGGCTGACCGAGACCTATTCCTGGCACTGGGTGTTCTTCGTCAACCTGCCGTTCGGCGCCATCACCGTGCTCGGGCTGATCGTGTTCATGGACGAGACCCGGAAGGATCTCAGCCTCAAGTTCGACTTTTTCGGCTTCGCGGCGCTCGCGGTTGCGATCGGCGCGCTGCAGCTCGCGCTCGACCGCGGCGAGCAATTGGGCTGGCTGGAATCCAACGAGATCCTCGCTGAGTTCATCGTCTCGGCCGTTGCCTTCTACTTCTTCCTCGCGCACTCCTTCACGACCTCGACGCCGTTCATCCGCTTCGCGCTGTTCCGGGATCGCAACTTCGTCACCGGCTGCATGTTCATGGTCGTGATGGGGCTCGTGCTGTTCTCGACCATGGCGCTGGCCTCGCCCTACATGCAGAACGTGATCGGGTATCCCATCATCACCGCCGGCCTGTTGCTGGCGAGCCGCGGCTTCGGAACCTTCTTCGCCATGATGCTGGTCGGCCGCATGATGCGCTATTTCGAGGCGCGTACGCTGATCATCTCCGGCCTGACGCTGACCGCGGGCTCGCTGTTCCAGATGACCGGCTGGACCGACCTGACCCAGGTGCCGGAGATCGTCACCGTCAGCGTCATCCAGGGGTTTGGCTTCGGCCTCGTCTTCGTGCCGCTCTCGACCGTGGCGTTCCTGACGCTGTCGAACGATCTGCGCACAGACGGCACCGCGATGCTGACCCTGATGCGCAACGTCGCGAGCTCGGTCGGCATTTCCGTCGTCATCGCGCAGCTGACGCAGGGGACGCGGCGGACCTACGCGATCCTGTCCGAGCACATCAACCCGTTCAATCATGCGCTGCAGATGCCCGACGTCCGCGGCCTGATCAACCTGTCCACCGACGCCGGCCGCGCCATGGCCGACAGGATGGTCAGCGTGCAGGCGCAGATCATCGCCTTCGCACACGACTACCAGCTGGTGATGATCTTCATCCTCTGCACCATCCCGCTCGCCCTGCTGATCGGCTCGACCAAGGCCACGCTGCGCAAGCAGGCGGCCGGGCCGGAACATGCGGTGATGGAGTAGGCACGCTCGATCCACACTCTCCGCTGTCGTCCCTGCGAACGCAGGGACCCATAACCACAGGAAGTGGTTTGGCGAAGACTCGGAGTTGGCAGCTCGCGCGACGACCTCTCCTTGTGGTTATGGGTCCCCGCCTTCGCGGGGACGACACCGAGAAGGTTGACCCGGCACCGCGCCTCACACCGCACCGAGCGAACGGCGCGACCTACCCCAACAATTCCTCGCAGCCCAGATCATCTACGGCCGCAAACACCCGCTCCAGATTGTTCCACCAGATCACCGGCGGAATGTTGACGCTCCACTGCCAGACCGGTTTGGTAATGTGCCAAAGCACTGACCGGCGATAGTCCTGGTCGAGCGTGCCTCGGGTGTAGCCTGCGACACCGTGCTGCATCAACGTCTGGTGATAATGGTTGAGCAAAGGCCGCTCGAGCGCCTGCCTGCGATCCGGATACCACTGTGTGGCCATCATGTAGGCGAGGTCATTCGTCGGCACGTTGATGCGCCATTGGTCGAAGTCGAATATGCGGACGGTATCGGTGACGCCCGGGCGTGGTAGCAGGAAATTCCAGGTATGGGCATCGCCGTGCGCGATGGTGACGTGGCGATGCGAATGGTAGCGCTGCAACAGCCGCTCCGCCTTCTCGATCAGTCGCCGGTACAGGATACGCCGCTCCTCGCTGAGGCGGTCACCGAGCAGATCGGCGAAGCGATCATAATGCCCCGCGAAAGTATCCATCAGCTTCGCGCTGTCGTCGGCACTCGCCCAGGCACCGACAGTCGCGCCGAGTCCGGAGTGGTCCCACCAGGCTGCATGCCACCGGCCGAGCGCCGTGACGATTGCCATCGCCTGATCGCGCGAGGGCGGCAATGGCCAGTCGGCTGCGACCTCATGGCTCTCGGTGAGGTCCTCGAGCAGGAGATGCCACGCCTGACTCTCCTCGTCGAAATGACCATCGTAGCAGCGCGGTACGATCTGCGACGGCATGTTCGGCGCAAGACGCGTGTAGAAAGCCACTTCCTGCCGGCCGGCATTCGCCAGCGTCTTGGCGTAGGCCGGATGCGGCATCTTGAGGATGACGGAGTGCGGGGCCCCGGCGGATTCCCCAACATAGCGCAGCCCAAGACGGATGACGCGCGACACCAGGGCCGGGTGCTGATGCAGCACCTTCACCTCGCGCACCGCACCGGCGTCCAGCACGCCGCTTCGGCGTAGCGCAGCCGTCAGTCGGCCCGGTTCAACGATGTCAGGCAATTGTGGAGGTGTCATAGCCACCGTGCCCCTGTCCCGCGCCATACTGCACGATCACAGTCCCGGGCACCAGCAGCAGGCCTCGTGCCCCGCTTCAAGCGGCCGCGGTGGAATCGCGCACGGTCCTCACCACGACCGACCGTAGCTGTTCGAGATTGGCGGCCATGCCGGCGATCGCCTGCCTGACCTCTGCCGCGCGATCGTTCACGGACGTGGCGTCGCGGCTGACATTGCCGATCTTGGCCGAGACTTCCTTTGCCGCGGACGCCGATTCGGAAATCGACCGCGCGATCTCGCGCGTCGCAGCGTCCTGCTGTTCCATCGCGGCGGCAACCGAGGTCGCCACGCCGTCGATCTCGACGATGTGCCCTCCCATCGTCTCGACGGCGTCGACCGCGGCCTGCGTCGAGGCCTGGATCTCGGTAATCAGCCGCGTGATTTCCTCGGTGGATTTGGCGGTTTGGTCCGACAGGGATTTCACTTCGGCCGCGACCACGGCGAAGCCGCGGCCGGCCTCGCCGGCGCGCGCCGCCTCGATCGTGGCGTTGAGCGCCAACAGGTTGGTCTGGCCGGCGATGCCGCCGATGAGGTCGGAGACCTCGGCGATCTTCTTCACTGATCCCGCCAGCGACTGGATGGTCGAGCGCGCCTGCTCGCGGCCGGCGACCGCCGATTTTGTCACAGTGCTGGTCCGCAGGACCTGGCTCGCGATCTCGCGGATCGAGGCGCTCAGCTCTTCGGCCGCGGCCGAGACGGTCTGCGAGCTGCCGAGGGCCTGGGTGGAGGCTGCCGCGACCGCCTGCGACTGCGCGGACAGCGATCTTGCGATCTCCGACAGGCTGGACGCCGCCCGCTCGACGCCTTGCGTCGCCGCACCGGCGGTGTCGACCGAGCGGCCGGTCTCGCGTTCGACGGTCTCGGCCATCTGGTGCAGGGCGGAGCGCTTGGCCTGCGCCGCCTCCTGCTCCTGCCGCAATTGCTCCTCGCGCAGCCGGGCATTCTCGACCGCCGCCTGCTTGAACACCACGAGCGCGCCCGCCATCGAGCCGACCTCGTCCTTGCGGTCGGCGAACGGAATGTCGGCGGCGAGATCGCCGGTCGCGAGCTTCTGCATCGTACCCGTCATGCGCACGATCGGGCGCACCACGCCGAGCGCGACGCCGAGCAAGCCGGCGGCAACGAAGGCAAGAACGGCAGCGGAGACGCCGAGGAGGATATAGAGCATCGAGCTGTCGCGGTCCGCCGCCAGCTTCTCCATGGCGGCATTCTGCTTGTTGGCGTTCTCGACGATGCTGTCGATCACGGCGCGATGCGCGGTGTAGGCGTCCTTGAGCTGCGCATAAGCGCGCTCGGAAGCGGCCGCGTCCTTGGCCTTGAGGGCCGGCAGGAGCTGGTCCGACGCCTTCCAGAACTTCTGCACCTCGGCGTCGGACTTCGACACCAGCGCGGTCTTCAGGTCGGCCGAGAGGCTGGAAGTGACCCAGAACGCCTTGCGCTCGTCATAGTCCTTGCGGAGCTGGACCAGGCGTTCGCCGTGGGCCGCCAGCTGGTCCGGCTCGCGCATCGCCAGGGTCGCCTCCAGATAAGCCTCGATGACATATTCCGGCGGCGGCAGGATGTCCGCGATGAGGTCGTTGCCCAATTTGATGTCGGAATAGAGCGGACCGCCAACCTTGAGCTCTTTCAAGGCGTACAGGCTGGTCGAAACGACGGCGGCAAAGCCAATGGCGAGAACGATGCCGAACGCGACGATCGCAGAGGACAACGACAGACGAAATTTCATGAAACAATCCAGGACGGCGTCCGAAACTGCGGCCACCCTAGACGAATACGGTAAATACGGAATTGCTTCGCGGCGGAATAATACCGTACGAAGCCCGCAGAACTACGGGATTTGAAGGTCGAGCCATCGGTATTTGAGTCAGTTAAACTGACGCACACGCGTGCGAACGAATCTTTTCGGCCGAAGGCAACGCAGTCCCGGCTTCGGTGCGCCCCATGAGACAGCATGCCGGGGAGGAGACCTCCCCGGTACGCATCGCCCCTCAGACGTCGAAGAACACCGTCTCGTCGTCGCCCTGGAGCCGCAGGTCGAGCCGGTAGACCGGCTTGCCGGCCTCGCGCACCGCGGTCAGCGTGGCGCGGCGATCAGCAGGCACCAGCGCCAGCACGGGATCGGAAGCGTTGCCGGTCTCGTCGCTGAAATAGATGCGGGTGTAGAGATGCCGCAGCATGCCGCGGCCGAACACCGCGAGCAGGATATGCGGCGCCTGCGGCTTACCGTCGGGATCCGGCACCGCGCCCGGCTTGATGGTCTCGAAAGCGTAATTGCCGTCCTTGTCGGTGCCGCAGCGGGCAAAGCCGCGGAAGCTCGCATTGGGCAGCGCGCGCTTGTCCTGCGGGTCGGCAAAGCGGCCCTGCGCGTCCGCCTGCCAGATCTCCAGCATGCAATCCGGCACGACAACGCCGTCGCCGTCGAACACACGGCCTTCGATACGGATGCGATCGCCGGTGACGTCGGGCGTCAGCGTCGAGTGGGTGAACGCGTCGTTCCAGGCGTAGTCGCCGGTCGGCGTCAGGCCGTATTTGAAGAACGGGCCGACGGTCTGCGACGGCGTGATCCCATTATCCTGCACTAGTGATTCTCCATGGGGGTGGCGTTCTTGCCGCGCAGCACGATGTCAAACCGGTAGCACAGCGCCCATTCGGGCTGGGTGTTCTCGAGGTCGAACGAGGAGACCATCCGCGCCCGCGCCTTCTCGTCCGGTACCGAATTGAAGATCGGGTCGAACGGAAACAGCGGGTCGGCAGGGAAGTACATCTGCGTCACGAGGCGCGTGACGAAGGAATGGCCGAACACCGACAGATGGATGTGCGCGGGACGCCAGGCGTTATGATGATTGCCCCAGGGATAGGCGCCCGGCTTGATGGTGACGAAGCGGTAGTAGCCGTCGGCATCGCTCACGGTGCGGCCGGCGCCGGTGAAGTTCGGATCGAGCGGCGCCGGATGCTGGTCACGGACATGGACGTAGCGGCCGCAGGAATTGGCCTGCCAGATCTCGACCAGAGAGCTCGGCACGCCCCGGCCGTCCTCGTCGCGCACATGGCCGTGGACGATGATGCGCTCGCCGATCGGTTCACCAGTGTGTTGGGTGGTGAGGTCGTTGTCGCCCTTGCGCACGGTCTCGTGGCCGTAGACCGGACCGGTCAGCTCCGACAGCGTATGCCGCATCGGGATCAACGGCTTGTTCGGCGCGCGCTTGATCGAGCTCTTGTAGTCGGGCGACAGCGGCAGCGGATGCGCCTTGTTGCTGTCTGTGGGATAGATGAATGTCATGGGCGAACTCCTCCCCGGCCATTTTCGGTCCGGCCGGTCAACTTCCGCCAATCATTATAGGATATAACTAATTTGGGGAAGCGGGTTTGGCGGCCATGCCGCGCCCGGCGGGCCCGCGCTATTTGATCGGCGGACGCGGCAGCACCGCCTCCCCGGCTTCGAGCCGGTAGGTGTGGTCGAGCGAATACCAGGGCGCCACGACATCGGGCGCGGTCGGATGCGGCGTGTCGTGGCGCTGGAACTTGCCGATCAGCGCCCGCGTCACCCCGAACTGCACGTCGCTGTCGATATGCGGGTCGGTGGGGTCGTAAACCTGCGAGATCAGCACCTTGAAACCGGGCTTGAAGATCAGGGCGTGGAGATGCGCTGGGCGGTAGGGATGCCGGCTTTGCGCTTCGAGCAGACGGCCGACCACGCCGTTGGTCGGAATGGGATAGCCGACCATCATCACCGAACGAAAGGAGAAGCGCCCTTCCCCGTCGGTCGTGAACTTGCCGCGCAGGTTCATGTCGGCCTGCTCGGGGTCCTGGTTCTCGTAGAGGCCGACCGGCGAGGCGTGCCAGACATCGACCTCCGCGCCCGCAACGGGACGGCCGTCCTTGTCGACGACTCGGGCGCTCACGAACAGCGGCGCCCCCGGCGTCTCCGAACGCACGATCGATCCGCCATTCTCGACCCGCGGCGAGTTCAGCCGCCAGAAGGGTCCGAGCAGCGATTGATCGGTCTCCGTATTGCCCTGGTCGCCATTGTTGAGCAGGCACACCAGCGGCGAGACACCGAGCGAGCCCGCCATCAGCACGACTTCATTATGGGTATCGGTCGTCAGCTTGCCGAGCTCGGCGATGACCGCGGTGGCGTCGCGAAACTCTTTCTCGGTCAGGCGGACATCGCGCACGAAGGCGTGCAGGTGCTTGACCAGGGACACCATGATCTGGCGCAGCCGCGGATCCGACGTCCGCTCCATCACCGCCAGCGCCGCGGCCGTGACGTCCTGCTCGCGCTCGATGATCATGGCTGTCTCCACTCGGCCCCTTCGCCTCTCCCCGCGTGCGGGGAGAGGGAGAAGAGAGAACTCAGTTCACCTTCTCGATCGCAACCGCGACACCCTGGCCGACGCCGACGCACATGGTGGCGAGCGCGAGCTTGCCGCCGCGCTTCTCCATGCCGTGGACTGCGGTGAGCGCGAGGCGCGCGCCGCTCATGCCGAGGGGATGGCCGAGCGCGATGGCGCCGCCATGCGGATTGACGAAATCGGCGTCGTCGGCGACGCCGAGCTGGCGCATGCAGGCGATGCCCTGCGAGGCGAAGGCTTCGTTGAGCTCGATCAGGTCGAAATCGCTGATCTTCTTGCCGAGCCGCTCCATCAGCTTGCGGGTCGCCGGCACCGGGCCGATGCCCATGATGCGCGGCGGCACGCCGGCCGAGGCAAGGCCGAGGATGCGGGCACGCGGCGTCAGGCCGTGCTTCTTCACGGCAGCTTCGGATGCCAGGATCATGGCGGCAGCGCCGTCATTGACGCCGGAGGCGTTGCCGGCGGTCACCGTACCGGGATTACGCACGATCGGCTTCAGCTTGGCGAGGCCTTCCAGCGTGGTCTCGGGGCGCGGATGCTCGTCCTTGTCGACAGTGATCGGGCCGGCCTTGCCGCCGGGAATGGTGATCGGTGTGATTTCCTCGGCGAAGTACCCAGCGGCAATCGCCTTGCCAGCACGCTGCTGCGAGCGGATCGCGAAGGCATCCTGGTCAGCGCGCGAGACCTGGAATTCCTCGGCAACGTTCTCGCCGGTCTCCGGCATCGCATCGACGCCGTACTGCGCCTTCAAGAGCGGGTTGATGAAGCGCCAGCCGATCGTGGTGTCGAAGATCTCGGCCGAGCGCGAGAAGGCCTCCTGCGCCTTGCCCATCACGAAGGGCGCGCGGGTCATGGATTCGACGCCGCCGGCAATCGCGAGCTCGATCTCGCCGGAGCGGATGGCGCGACCGGCCGCGCCGACCGCGTCGAGGCCGGAGGCACAGAGCCGGTTCAGGGTCTGGCCGGGAACCGAATCCGGAAGACCAGCCAGCAACAGCGCCATGCGCGCGACGTTGCGGTTGTCCTCGCCGGCCTGGTTGGCGCAGCCGAAGAAGACCTCGTCCACCTGCGCCCAGTCGAGGTTGGGGTGCTTGGCCATCAGCGCCTTGATCGGGGCTGCGGCGAGATCGTCGGCGCGCACCTTGGCAAGGGAGCCGCCGAAACGGCCGATCGGGGTCCGCACGGCATCGCAGATAAAGACGTCACGCATCGTTGTTCTCCCTGAATGCCGCGGTTCGGCCAGAATTCTTCAATGTCGGCGGAGTTTTAGGAGGGCGCCCGCGGCAGGTCAATTGACGGTTTCGCGGGCGGCGTATTCGGCTCAGCGCCACGAAATTCCGTCGTCATTCCGGGATGCGCCGACAGGCGCAGGCCCGGAATGACGACGGAAAATGTGGCAACCGCTTCCGCCACACGGACAACGTGGAAAACCTCCCCTGTCAGGCCAAAGCGATAGGAGCAGGGGACGAAATTTTGTAGGTTGCGCCGCCCATGACCATGCAACAGCCGATCCCCGTTCCGCCCCCCGACGAAGCGCCCGCGCCCCAGGCGGAAGCTGCCGCGCGCGTCACGCCGATGATGGAACAATACCTTGAGATCAAGGCGGCGCATCAGGGCCTGCTGCTGTTCTACCGGATGGGCGATTTCTACGAATTGTTCTTCGAGGACGCCGAGATCGCCTCCAGGACGCTCGGCATCGTCCTGACCAAGCGCGGCAAGCATCAGGGCGCCGATATCCCGATGTGCGGCGTGCCGGTCGAGCGATCCGAGGATTATCTGCATCGTCTGATCTCGGCCGGCCACCGGGTCGCCGTCTGCGAGCAGACCGAGGATCCCGCCGCAGCGAAGGCGCGCGGCAACAAGAGCGTGGTGCGCCGGGGCGTGGTGCGGCTGGTCACGCCGGGCACGCTGACCGAGGACAATCTGCTCGACGCGCGCGCCAACAACTATCTGCTGGCGATCGCGCGGGCCCGCTCCTCTGCGGGCGGCGACCGCTTCGGCCTCGCCTGGATCGACATCTCGACCGCCGAATTCATGGTCACCGAATGTTCGGGCGGCGAGCTTGCCGCGACGCTGGCGCGCATCAACCCGAACGAGGCCATCGTCACCGATGCGCTCTATGGCGACAACGAGCTCGGACAGACCCTGCGCGAACTGCCGGCAGTGACGCCGCTGACCCGCGACGTCTTCGACGGCGCCACCGCCGAAAAGCGCCTGTGCGACTATTTTGCGGTCGCGACCATGGACGGCCTCGCGCAGCTCACGCGGCTCGAAGCCACCGCCGCGGCCGCCGCCGTCACCTATGTCGACCGCACCCAGGTCGGCAAGCACCCGCCACTGTCGCCGCCTGCGCGCGAGGCCTCGGGCGCGACCATGGCGATCGATCCGGCCACCCGCGCCAACCTCGAGCTGACGCGGACGCTTGCCGGCGAGCGCCGCGGCTCGCTGCTCGACGCGATCGACTGCACCGTGACCTCGGCCGGCTCGCGCCTGCTGGCGCAACGGCTGGCGGCGCCGCTGACGGACGCGCCCGCCATTGCGCGCCGGCTCGATGCGGTCGGCACATTCGTTGCGGACTCCGCCGCGCGCGAGGACGTCCGCAGCATATTGCGCGGCGCGCCCGACATGTCGCGCGCGCTGGCCCGTCTCTCGGTCGGCCGCGGCGGCCCGCGCGACCTTGCGGGGCTGCGCGACGGCATCATCGCCGCCGACCAGGTGCTGGCGCGGCTCGGTGAATTGGACCAGCCGCCGCAGGAGATCGCGGTGGTGGTGGCCGCGCTGCAAAGGCCCTCGCGCGAGCTGGCAGCGGAATTCGCCAGCGCGCTCGACGAGCAGCTGCCGCTGATCAAGCGCGACGGCGGCTTCGTGCGGCAGGGCTATGAACCCGCCCTCGACGAAGCGCGCAATTTGCGCGACACCTCGCGCCTCGTGGTGGCCTCGATGCAGGCGCGTTACGCCGACCACACCGGCGTCAAGGCTCTCAAGATCCGGCACAACAACGTCCTCGGCTATTTCGTCGAGGTCACCGCGCAGCACGGCGACAAGCTGATGTCGGCGCCGCTGAACGCGACCTTCATCCATCGCCAGACGCTGGCGGGCCAGGTGCGCTTCACGACGTCGGAACTCGGCGAGATCGAAGCCAAGATCGCCAATGCCGGGGACCGCGCGCTCGGGCTCGAGCTCGAGATTTTCGAGCGGCTGTCAGCGAAGGCCATGGCGGTGAGCGACGAACTGCGCGCCGCCGCGCACGCCTTCGCCCTGCTCGACGTCGCGACCTCGCTGGCCAAGCTCGCGGTCGACGACAATTATGTGCGCCCCGACGTCGATGATTCCCTCGCCTTCGCCATCGAGGCCGGCCGCCATCCCGTGGTCGAGCAGGCCCTGAGGCGCAATGGCGAGCCGTTCATCGCCAATGCCTGCGATCTGTCGCCGGCGCCCGCGCAAAAGTCCGGCCAGCTCTGGCTGCTCACCGGCCCCAACATGGCCGGTAAATCGACCTTCCTGCGCCAGAACGCGCTGATTGCCTTGCTCGCTCAAATCGGCAGCTTCGTGCCGGCGACGCGGGCGCGGATCGGCATCGTCGACCGCCTGTTCTCGCGCGTCGGCGCTGCCGACGATCTCGCCCGCGGCCGCTCCACCTTCATGGTGGAGATGGTCGAGACCGCGGCGATCCTCAACCAGGCCGGCGAGCGCGCGCTGGTGATCCTCGACGAGATCGGCCGCGGCACCGCGACTTTCGACGGCCTCTCGATCGCCTGGGCCGCGATCGAGCACCTGCACGAGAGCAACCGCTGCCGCACCCTGTTCGCGACGCATTATCACGAGCTGACCGCGCTCTCCGCCAAACTGCCGCGCATGTTCAACGCCACCGTGCGGGTGAAGGAGTGGCAGGGCAACGTCGTGTTCCTGCACGAGGTTCTGCCGGGCTCGGCCGACCGCTCCTACGGCATCCAGGTGGCCAAGCTCGCCGGCCTGCCGCCGGCCGTGATCACACGCGCCAAATCGGTGCTGTCCAAGCTGGAGGCGCAGGACCGCGGCCAGACCGCGCGCGCACTGGTCGACGATCTGCCGCTGTTCGCGGTGCCCTCCCGCGCCGCCGCCGAAGCCGCGCCGCCGAGCGAAGCGGAGCTGCTGATGGACGCCGTGAAGGCGCTGCACCCCGACGAGATGTCGCCGCGGGAAGCGCTCGATGCGCTCTATGCGCTGAAGGCCAAGCTGCCGAAGCAGTGACGGTGCCGTAGGGTGGGCAAAGCGTAGCGTGCCCACGCATATCGGCTGGATCGCGAAGAGATCGTGGGCACGGCGCGCGAAGAGCGCGCCTTTGCCCACCCTACGATTCCGTCCGCTTGGCTACGCCCGCGCCGCGATCGCGGCCGCTTCCGCGGCGGCGCGCTGCATGCTGGTCGACATCTCGTTCGTCACCGTGCTCTGCTCCTCGACGGCGGCGGCGGTCGAGGTCACGTATTCGCTGACATTGTTGATGGCCTGCTTGATCGAGCCGAGCGCGCTGACGACGTCGCCGGAGATGCCGTTGAGGCTGCCGATCTCCTGGCCGATCTTGTCGGTCGCCTGCTTGGCCTGGTTGGCGAGGCTCTTCACTTCGGAGGCGACCACGGCAAAGCCGCGGCCGGCTTCGCCGGCGCGAGCGGATTCGATCGTGGCGTTCAGCGCCAGCAGGTTGATCTGGCCGGTGATGCTGTTGATCATCTCGACGATGCCGCTCATGGCCTGTGCGGCGTCGGTGAGGCGTTGGGCCTGGGCGTCGGCGGAGGAGACCTGCTCCACCGCGCTCATCGCGGTCTCGCGGGATTTCGTCATCGCCTCCGAGATCTCCCGCACCGAGGCGTTCAGCTCTTCCGAGCCGGCGGCGACCGATTCCATCATGCCACGGACGCGCTCGTTGCCCATGCGGACCAGCACCTGACGCGTGGTGTCGGTGGCATATTTCACGACCTTGAACGGCTTGCCGTTGAGGTCGAGGATCGGATTGTAGGAGGCCTGGATGTAGACCTCCTTGCCGCCCTTGCCGATGCGCTTGTATTCGGCCGCCTGGTACTGGCCGCGGTTGAGCGCCGCCCAGAATTCGCGGTACGCGGCGCCGTCGCGTTCCGAGGGCTCGACGAACATGCTGTGGTGCTTGCCCTTGATCTCGGCCAGCGAGTAGCCGAGCGCGCCGAGGAAGTTGGCGTTGGCGGTGATGATCGTGCCGTCCATGTTGAACTCGATCACCGCCTGGGCCTTGTCGATCGCCGAGATCTGGCCGGCGAGGTCGGCGTTCTTCAGCTTCTCCGCGGTGATGTCGGTCGCGAACTTGACGACGCCGTAAGGCTTGCCGTTCTCGTCGATCAGCGGATTGTAGGAGGCAAGGATCCACACCTCGCGTCCGCCCTTGCCGATGCGCTTGAACTCCCCGGCCTGGTAGTCGCCGCGGTTGAGCGCGGCCCAGAACTCGCGATAGGCGGGACCGCTGCGCTCGGTCTCGGCCACGAACAGGCTGTGATGCTTGCCCTCGATCTCGGCCAGCGAATAGCCGAGGGTCTTGCAGAAATTCTCGTTGGCGGTGACGATGGTGCCGTCGAGCTTGAATTCGATGACGGCCTGGGCACGGCTGATGGCCGCGATCTTCGACGCATCCGTCATGCTCCGGATCTTCTTCGCGGTGATCTCGGTTGCGATCTTGGCGACCATCACCGTCTTGCCGTTGCCGTCGAGCACCGGATTGTAGGATGCTTCGATCCAGACCTCGCGGCCGCCCTTCGCGATCCGCTTGAACTCGCGCGCCTGATACTCGCCGCGGCTCAATGCGGCCCAAAACGCCTTGTACTCGGCGGTGTCGCGCTGGTCGGCCGGCACGAACATGGAGTGATGCTTGCCTTTAATCTCGTCGAGCCGATAGCCGAGGGCGTCGAGAAAATTCTGGTTGGCCGTGATGATCGAGCCATCGAGATTGAATTCGATCATGGCCTGCGAACGGCCTATGGCGTCGAGCCGCGCTTGCGCATCACTCTGGGACTTGCGACCGAACATCGAACAATCTCCATCTCGAAATAACGTGGATAGCCTGCAGGGAAGTGGCCGTTGCGGCAACACAGCCGTACTCAAATCGACAATCCCCGCGAGTCCCTGCGCTCGGATGCAGCTCGGACGGGTTCGCGCCGGCGACGGCGCGAGCGGGTAAGCAATATTATTCCTACGGGAAAAGCTCGAACAAAGTTCTAATAGAAGTGTCGGAAAACGGCGGGAGCTGGAACGAACGCTGCCTCCGTCGCGATCAGGTCCGATCGGCGGCGCGACTTGAAATGACGCATCTCATTCAATGGCTTGCAGAGTTGCCGCGGTGCCCCTGAGCGTGAGGCCCATATCCTGCAAATGACTTTTCGCGCCGCGGTGTCGCGCTTGTCCGTAGTCTCACGGCTGTTGGCGCGCATTGCGCATCGCACGCCGGCCGAGCCCCCACAGCGTCAAGTTCCAAGCAATGCAGGTGCCGAGCGCGAGACACAGACCGACGGCCAGGCCGAACGACACCACCGCCACGTGCAGGACGGCGATCGCCATGCCGAATCCGAGCAAACCCCAGGCGGAGTTGGCGAGCACGGCAGCGGTCGGCGGGCCGCCGATGCGCGGATGCAGGATCACCATGATGCTGGAGAACACTACGGGGTACAGGGCGATGATGCCGCTGATGCGGGGGCCGACCCAGCCCGAGGTGGAGACCACGATGGCAACAAGGGTCGCCACCAGCGCAGCCCGCATCGGCACGTCGTACCAGCGGCGTGTCACCAGCGGCATCTTGGCATGGCGGTAGCCGGCCAGCAGCGGAATGCAGATGCCGAAGGCGATCAGGTTCGCGGCGAGGCCAGCGCTGAGCGACCAGTCGAACTGCCGGATGATGGAAGCCAGCGCGATCCAGACCACGACCGCGCTTCCGCAACTCACGGCGAAGCTGTGCCGCTGCGCCAGCACGACGTAAGCGAGGCACATGAAGATCGTCGCCGCGTTGACCGGCAGGCTCGCCAATGCCCCCTGCGCGATGAAGGCAGCGTCGTGGTCAAGCGCAAGGAAGACGTAGGAGGGACCCGCCGACACCGGCAATGTCGCGATCAGCGCGCCGATCACCGGACCTGCGCGTTCAGTGATGATCGACGCCGACACGACGAACGCCGCCGCGATCGCCATCCGCAAGAGAAGGAAGAGGAGAAAGTGAAGGTCGAGGGACATTCTGGCTTCTTACCCTCCCCTGGAAGGGGAGGGTCGGCTCATATGGAGCGCCGCGGAATATGAGACGGGGTGGGGTGACAGTCTCTCGACCGATGCAGTGCCCGAGTGGAGAGATCACCCCACCCCGGCTCACATTTCGCTGCGCTCAATGTGAGCCGACCCTCCCCCTCCAGGCCCCCTCCAGGGGAGGGTAAGAGAAAGCGTCACTTCCGCGGCAGCGCCGCCGCTATCGCCACCGCCAGCCAGCTCGCAATCATCACCGTTCCACCGGTCGGTGCCGCCATGGGAAACAGCGCGTGCCCGGCAAATTGCCGCAAGGTGAGGTCGCCCGCGAACAGCGCGGCGCCGGTCACGAAGCCGAACGCGGCGATGAGGCCAATTCCGCCGTGCAGAAGGCCGCGCGCGAGCAGAGCGGTGGTCGCCAATATGGCGGTTGCATGAAACAGCAACATGGCACTCGCCGTGGCGAGCCGGCTCGCATCCGCGCCGTGGGCGGAGGCGGCGGCCAATGCGACGCCGGCGGCGCCCATCACGCCGGCAAGGGCGATCAGCAGGCGATGCGCCGGCATCACGAGGCCCGCTCTTCCACGAGCTTCGCCATCGCGGCGCGCAGGCTTTCCATGCCGGTCGAGCTGCGCGACGAGGTCGCGAGCACGTTCGGGAACGCGGCCGGATGTTTTGCCAGCGCCGCCTCGGTCTCGGCGATGCGTGCTTGCAGCTCGGAGGCCTTCACCTGGTCGGCCTTGGTCAGCACGATCTGATAGCTGACCGCGGAGCGGTCGAGCGTCTTGAGCACCTCGAGGTCGACGTCCTTGATGCCGTGCCGCGCGTCGATCAGCACGTAGACGCGTGCGAGGCTGGCGCGTCCCAGCAGGAATTTGTGGATCAGCTCGGTCCAGGACGCGACCTGGCTCTTCGGCGCCTTGGCATAGCCGTAACCGGGCATGTCGACGAGGCGCAAATCGTTCTTGCCGGGGACCTCGAAGAAGATCAGCTCCTGGGTGCGGCCCGGCGTATGCGAGGTGCGCGCCAGCGCGTTGCGCCCGGTGAGTGCGTTGATCAGGCTGGACTTGCCGACATTGGAGCGCCCGGCAAAGGCGACTTCGAGCCCCGCCATCGGCGGCAACGTCTGAATCGAGGGCGAGGCCCAGATGAATTGCCAGTCGCGGGCGAACAGCTTTCGCCCGGCCTCGATCAGCTTGTCGTCTGACTTGTCGGTCATCTGAAAGTCTATCCTCGCGTCATGGCCGGGCTTGACCCGGCCATCCACGTCTTCACGGAGCAAGCTTCCAAAACGTGGATGCCCGGGCCTTCGCCGCGCCGAAGCGGCTTCGGCCGCGCAGGCGGGACAAGCCCGGGCATGACGACTTGGAAGCATTGTGCCCGCATGACGTAGGCGGGCACCTGTCTGACGCTTACGTCGCCTTCCGCGCGAACGTCGCCTTGAGATTGTCGAACAGTTCCACCTTCACGCCGTTGCGGCGCATGATGTAGCTCTGCTGGACCACCGAGAGCGTGTTGTTCCAGGCCCAGTAGATCACGAGGCCCGCCGGGAAGCCCGCCAGCATGAAGGTGAAGATCAGCGGCATCCAGTTGAAGATGATCTGCTGGGTCGGATCCGGCGGCGTCGGGTTCAGCTTCATCTGGAACCACATCGTGATGCCCATGATGATCGGCCAGATGCCGAGATGCAGATAGTGGCCGAACACGGGAAGCGTCGTCGGATCGATCGGGATCAGGCCGAACAGGTTGAAGAGGTTGGTCGGGTCCGGCGCGGAGAGGTCCTTGATCCAGCCGTAGAACGGCGCGTGCCGCATTTCGATGGTGACGAACAGCACCTTGTAGAGCGAGAAGAACACCGGGATCTGGATCACCACGGGAAGACAGCCGGCGACCGGATTGATCTTCTCCTTGCGGTAGATCTCCATCATCTCCTGCTGCTGCTTCACCTTGTCGTCGGGATAGCGCTCTTTCAGCGCCTGCAGCTGCGGCTGGATCGACTTCATCTTCGCCATCGAGGCGTAGGACTTGTTCGCCAGCGGGAAGAACAAGAGCTTCACGATCACGGTCACGAGCAGGATCGAGATGCCGAAATTGCCGAAGAAGCGGTAGAAGAAGTCGAGGCCGAGGAACATCGGCTTGGTGATGAAGTAGAACCAGCCCCAGTCGATCAAGAGATCGAAATGGTTCAGCCCCAGCTCCTTGTTGTAGCCGCCGAGACCGGCGAACGGGAACACGCCGACGACGCCGGCTTCCTTGGCGCCGGCGAACAGCCGCGCGTTCGCGGTGGCGGTGCCGCCGATCGCGACGGTGACGGGGTCGAGCAGATAATCGGTCTGGTAGGTGTGGACGTTGCCGGTGAGGTTCGAGGAGAACTTCGCCTGAAGCGGCGCACTGGTGTCGGGCAGCAGCGCCGAAGCCCAGTACTTGTCGGTGATGCCGAGCCAGCCATTGGTGGCCTTGAAGTCGACCTTCTTGGCTTCGTCGATCTTCTTGTAGGCATATTCCTGCAAGCCGTGATCGCCGAGATAGCCGATCAGGCCCTCGTGCAGGATGTAATAGCCGGACACCTGCGGCGTGCCGTGGCGCGAGATCAGCGCGTAAGGATAGAGCGTGACCGGCGCATTGCCGACATTGCTCACCTCGTCCTTGACGGTGAAGAGATAATGGTCGTCAACGGCAATGGTGCGGCGGAAGGTGAGGCCGTCGCCATTGTCCCATTTCAGCACCACCGGCGTCGTCGGCGTCAGGTTGCCGCTGCCGTCCTGCTGCCAGACGGTCTGGGCATCCGGCATCTTCGCCGTGACGCCCGTCGCCGCCACCCAGCCGAATTCGGCGTAATAGGGCTCTGCGGTGCCCGAGGGCGAATAGAGGATGATCGGCGGCGACTTCGGGTCGACCGTTTCGCGGAATTGCACCAGCGCAATGTCGTCGATGCGGCCCCCCTTCAGCGCGATGCTGCCGGCGATCCGCGGCGTGTCGATCTTGACGCGCGGGCTGGCGGCGATCGCGACGTCGCGCGCAACGACCGGCTGGGCCTGGTTCGCGGCCGGCGACGCCGGCTGGGCTGCGCCGGGCTGCGGCGTGGCACCGGGCGTCGCGGACGCGGTCGGCTGCGGCGTGGCCTTCTGCAGCTCGGCCTGCGCCTGCTGCTGGGCGCGCTGCTTCTCCATCGCCGGCACGTTGTAGAAATATTGCCAGGCGATCAGGACGAGGCCCGACAGAATGACGGCGAGGATGGTATTGCGATTGTCGGTCATCACTGTTGTCTCGTCATCAATCCGGTTTGCGGCTGGCAGCTGAGGCGGGACCCGGCCTCTGGCCACGCGATCCCTTGTGCGTATGCCGCGCAGGCTTCGTGAACGCTATGCGCAGATCGTCGAGCATGGTCGCGAAGTCGCGCGAGAGCGCGTCCCTTCGTCCGACCAGCACATAATCATGATGGGGCTGCATCGATACCGGATCGAGCCGCTTCACCAGTTCGCGAAGCCGGCGCCGGATGCGATTGCGCTCGGGGGCGTTGCCGTTCTTTTTGGTAACGGTGAAGCCGATCCTGACAGGGCCGGAATCATCGCGGGGGCGGCTTTGCAGGACGAACGCGGGACTATTCGCCCGCGCGCCATTGGCAACGGCGAGGAAATCCGCCCGCTGCCTCAGCCGATCCATGATGAAATCCCGGAAAAGGGGGTCCGGCTCAGGCGCTCAGACGCTTGCGGCCGCGGGCGCGGCGGGCGGCGAGAACCTTGCGGCCGCCGGCAGTGGCGAGACGGGCACGGAAGCCGTGACGGCGCTTGCGCACCAGTTTGCTGGGTTGATAAGTCCGCTTCACGGGTTTTTCTCCGCTGACCGGGCAATTTGCCTGTAGAATTGATAGGAAAGTCCGGAAGATGCGGCCCAAAACGGGCCATTTTCGGCCCCAGAAGAGCCGCTCCCGGCGTCACACCGGGTCATCGCGGACAATTTGCGCGGCTTATAAGGGAGCGCCTTGTTTTCGTCAACGCCGCACAAGCGCACGTTTCCGGTGAATATCGCTGTTTGCTAGGGGTTTTTAACCCTTGAGGTGGCGACTCGCGATATCAGCGCCTACATCCCACCTCGGCAGATTAGCGATCCGTAATTTGACCGGACCGGGGTCGGACCGCATCTTCCTACCGCCAATCCTTCAGACGCCAAGGGCAGCGAGGGCGAATTTCGTGGCAGCGACAGACCTCCAGCCGATCCAGGATCAGGATCAGCCGGACCAGCCGGCGGTGCGCCCCCGCGGGACGCGCGGGCTTGGGCTGTCGGGCAAGCTGCTGCTGCTGACCGTCCCCCTGGTCATGATCGCGGCCAGCCTGCTCTATGTGCCCGCCATCGCCAACTTCTGGGTCAACCGCCTGAACGACCGCGTCGCGGCGGCCAACACCGCCGCGCTGGTGCTGGATGCCGCGCCGCTCGGCATGGTTCCCGATTCGCTGTCGCGGCAGATCCTGAAAAGCATCAATGCCCGGGCCGTCGCCATCAAGATGGGCCAGCAGCGCCGCCTGCTCGCCAGCGACAACATTCCGGCCGCCATCGAGCACGACATCGACCTCCGCGACATGACGGCCTGGGAGGCGATCACCGGCTCGTTCCGGATGATGCTGGAGACCGGCAACCAGGCCATCCGCATCGTCGGGCCCGGGGTCGGCAATGCCCAGTTCATCGAGATCGTGACCGACGAGCTGCCGCTGCGGCAGCAGATGTATCGCTTCTCCCGTAACGTCGTGGTGGTTGCGCTGATCATCGCGGTGCTGACCGCGGGCCTCGTCTATCTCGCGCTCCATTATCTCTTCGTGCGCCCGATGCGGCGGCTGACCGCGAGCCTGGTCGGCTTCCACGAGAACCCCGAAAGCTCGGCGGGAATCATCGTGCCGAGCCAGCGCAGCGACGAGATCGGGGTCGCCGAGCGGGAATTGTCGGACATGCAGCGCGATCTGATGTCGATGCTGCATCAGAAGAGCCGGCTCGCCGCCCTTGGCCTCGCCGTGTCCAAGATCAACCACGATCTGCGCAATCTGCTGGCTTCGGCCCAGCTGCTGTCGGATCAGCTCGCCAGCGTGCCGGATCCGCGGGTGCAGCGCTTTGCGCCGAAGCTGGTCCGCTCGCTCGAGCGCGCCATCGCCTTCTGCCAATCGACGCTGTCCTATGGCCGCGCCCAGGAGGCCGCGCCCGACCGCCGCATGATCCTGATCGAGCCCGTGGTGCTGGAGGTGCGCGAGACCGCAGGTCTCGCCTCCGACGTTTCGATCGCCTGGGTCGCCGCGATCGAGCGCGGGCTCGCCATCGATGCCGATCCCGATCAGCTGTTCCGGGTGCTGCTCAATCTCGTGCGCAACGCCGCCCAGGCGCTGGAGAGTCATTCCTCCGGTGACGGCGGCCCGCAGCAGATCCGGATCACCGGAAAACGCGAAGGCGCCGTGGCGATCATCGAGGTCTCCGACACCGGCCCCGGCGTGCCCCAGAAGACCAGGGACCATCTGTTCGAGGCGTTCCAGACCTCCGGCCGCCCCGGCGGCAGCGGTCTCGGCCTTGCCATCGCCGCCGAGCTGGTCCGCGCCCATGGCGGCGACATCCATCTGGTCGAAGGCACCATCGGCGCCACCTTCCGCATCGTCATCCCCGACCGCCCCGTGGAGCTGCTCTCGATCCGCAACGAGCGGCAGCGGGCGTAGTCGGCCAGAGGCCGAGTGGGCGCAATTTCACTCTTTCCTTCATTCCGGGATGGCCCGAAGGGCCAGGCCCGGAATCCATAACCCCGGCTGGTGGTTATGGATTCCGGGCTCGCCGCTTCACCTCCCCCCGGAATGGCGGAGGGATCAGTGAAGATCCGCGAAAATCTCCCCATCCCGGACCTTGCCAATCCGGCCAAGAGCGGTTAGTCAGAGCGCTCTTTCGCACCCCCTCCGGCTTTGCCGGGGGCTGCGTCGCGGGTCACGCCCGCGCTGTTTGCGAAACACGCGCCCGTAGCTCAGCTGGATAGAGCATCAGACTACGAATCTGAGGGTCGGACGTTCGAATCGTTCCGGGCGCGCCATTCTTCGCCGAAAGGTCAGGACCAAGCAGCATCTGGTCGCCAGACGGGCCTGAGACCGGATGGCGACGTCGTGTGAGGAGCTGGATGAGGATATCGCAGGCGTTCAAGTTCGAGGCGGCGCATCGGCTGCCGAACGTGCCCGAGACCCACCGATGCCGCCGGCTGCATGGTCATTCCTACCGGGTCGAGGTCCAATTGGACGGGCCGGTCGATCCGCACACCGGCTTCGTCGCCGATTTCTTCGACATCGAAAACAGCTTCGCCGACATCATGGCTGCGCTGGACCACCAATGCCTGAACGAGGTCAAAGGCCTCGAGAACCCGACTGCCGAGAATATCGCGGTCTGGATCTGGGACCGGCTGAAGCCGAGCCTTCCGCAGCTATGGTCCGTCCGGGTCTATGAAACCGCGGATTGCTGGGCCGAATATAACGGGCAGTGACGACGGCCTCGCGCTGACCCGGCCCGGGCATGTCAGACGACGAATCCGAGCGTCGGGCGTTCGAGGCGTTCCGGGCGCGCGATTTCGAGAGTAAGTTCGCTTCATGCGCAATCTCGATCGTCTGTTCGTTTTCCTCGCTCTCGTCCTCGCCATCGCCGCCGCCCCCGTGCTTCCCGTGCGCGCGGCCGAAACCTGCCCGTTCATCAGCGCCCAGGAGCTCGCCCGTGCGATGCCGGCGCTCAAATGGTCGCTGATCTCAAATCAGGACGGCCGCGGCTGCATCTACCAGGGCGGGCGCGGCGACACGATGATGCTCTCCGTGTTCCGCAATCCCGACAAGGACCGCGCCCGGGAATTGTACGCGACCTTCGTCAAGACGCTCAGTGAGCGCATGCCGCTCAACGCCGTGTCCGGGATCGGCGACGAAGGTCAGGGCGGAACGACCGCCGCCGGCGCGGAGCGCCAGGAGGCCTCGGTCGTCGCCTTGTCAGGCGACTACATTCTGCAGCTTACCGTCTATCCGATCGGCCGGCGCGCCGACGACGCGCTGCTCGCGCCGGTCACGGAAGCCGCGCGAATTGCCATCGGAAGCGTCGGCAAGAGCAGCGAGCGGTTCGGCACTTGCGAGTGGCTCACGGCCGCCGATGCCGACGGCTTTCTCGACAATAGCACGCTGACGGTGCAGCGGACCGGCGCAGGCAGCTGCATGATGTTCGATCGCGAAGCCAACACCATGACCGTCGCGGTGATCGCGACCTCGCGCGACACCGCTGCCGGCATGATGAAACGCGCAGGCCCCTGCAAGCACGTGGCGATCCCCGAGCTCGGCGGCGAAGCCTTCGGCGAGCATTCCTGCACCAAGGGCAACGGCAACGCCGTCACCATCTATGTCTGGAAGAACGGCAGGCAGGCCTCGATCCTGTTCGCGCCGGTCAAGCCGCATCCGGAGTCCGGCTCGGTCGAGCGCCTGAAGGCGGTCGCCGCGCGAGTCTATGGGAAACTGTAGCGGCGCCGAGCTCCTTTGAAATGCCACGAGCCTACCCTGTGTCCTCATCGCCGGCGGGTGGGACATGGCGCCGAAAGTCAATTCTGTCGTGAAGGATACGCACGATTTCGATCGTGTTGCCCGGAGCCGCTCGAAACATCAGGAAATGGCTTCCGCGCCGGCCGTGCCGTGCCACGTGAAGCGTACGAAGGCCTGCCATGATCTCGTCTCGCGGCCTGGAGCCCGCAATCTTGGGACCCTCAGCCAGCTCGCCCATCGCCTGAACAAGGGTATCGCGATAGATTCGAGATTGTCGCGCGCCAAAGTTCTCTGCGGTCCACCTGAGGATGTTGGCGAAGTCGACCTCTGCGGCTGCACCGAGACGAATGCGCCATCTCCGCCCGGCCATGACAGCTCTATTCGGCGGTTCGAGAGATGATCTTCTCCGAGAGATCGTTCAAATAGGCTTGCAGGTCTTCGATACTTGCAAATTCCTTGTAGTCTCCCTGATCCAATGCCCCGACGCCCGCGCGCGCGGCTGCCCGCAGAGCTTTCAGCTTGCCTGCATCTTCCGCCTCGCGTTGCTCCACCAGCCGCAATCCGTCGCGCAAAACCTCGCTGGCATTCTGGTAGCGACCGGACTTGACGAGGGTCTCAAGCAGCTCTTCCTGCCGCTCTGTCAGCACGACGTTTCGGGTGGGCATCGGCATTTCCTTTTTGTTCACAGTCAAGCTGCTTATGGCATATTATGCCATATATGGGCGATCGTCTCAACCCAGCACCTCCTTGCACTTCGCTGCGAAGGCGGTGAGGTATGCGCCCATCTCGCCCGCCAGCGCATCGGACCGGTCGACATTCTGCAGGCTCATGTTGATTGCGTAGACCGGAAGCCCGTCCAGCACGATCGGCGTTGCAACGGCGAGCACGGCGGGCTGCCAGGATACGGCACAATAGCCGTTGCGCTCGACGGCGCTGATCGATCTTCTGACATCTGCGAGCAGCGCCCTCGTGGCAGCAATGCTGCGTCGCTTGAACAGTTTCAGCAACCGTTCGCGCTCGGTCTCGGCAATGCCGGCGAGGTAAGCGCGGCCGAGCGAGGTCAGCTCCATCGGGACCTGCTGGCCGGCGACGACGTTACGCAGCGCCGCGCGCGGGCTGTAGCGGATCGATTCGAGATACACCATCATGGTTCGATCCGCGGTGGCCAGCCCGACATTGAGCCGGCGCTTGGCCGATTCGGCCCGCATCATCGGTCCGATCGCGTTGAGTACGGGTGATCCCGTCCGCATTGCGTGACCGATGCTGATGACGGACGCGGCAAGGCGATAGGTCCGCTCGCTGCGGACTTCGTCGAGCATCCCGGAATTGACCAGTGTTCGCGTCAGCCGGCTGACCGTCGAGCGCGGCAAGCCTGTTCGTTCCGCGATCTCGCCATTGCCCAGCGTGTCGACGCCGGGCCGGAACGCCCGAAGGATCTCGATGCCGCGTTCGAGCGACCGGTTGCCATCGACGCCGCCCGCATATCTGCGCACCTGTGCCAACATCCGCCTCCGCGAACCATTTCCACTAAGTGGAATTAGGGGGATGTTCCAGCGGGTGCAAGCCGCTACAGGCATGGGGAAGAAGAATGCCCGGCCGCAGCTGGCTCATTGAGGACACGCCACGGCCGAGATCGGCATTCGACATCCGCAATCCCTTGCGGAACATCGATCCGTCTCCAGCCAGGGAGCCTGCCATGTCCTATCAGCTCATCGAATTCTCCGTCGGGGCCGGAATCGCGACGATCGCCTTCAACCGTCCGGAACGGCGCAACGCCATGAGCGACGAGATGCGCGCCGAGTTCGTCGGCGCGCTCGAAACCGTATCGCGCGACAAGGCGATCAGGGCGCTGGTGCTGACCGGCCGCGGCAACGCCTTCTGCGCCGGCGGCGACATCAGCGGCATGAAGCGCCGGCTCGAGGCGCCGCAGGGTGAGGTCGCCTTCAACGGCTGGAGCCGTCAGCAGGGCGTGCATCACGTGCAATCGCTGCTGCTGGGCCTGCCGAAGCCGACCATTGCCGCCGTCAACGGCGCCGCGGCGGGTCTCGGTGCCGACACTGCGCTGGCCTGCGACTTCGTGATGGCAACGGAGCGATCGAAATTCACCTGGTCCTACATCAAGCGCGGTCTGATACCTGATGGCGGCGGGCTGTATTTCCTGCCGCGCCGGGTCGGGCTTGCGAGCGCCAAGGAGCTGATCTTCACCGGCCGCGTCGTCGAAGCGGATGAGGCGCTTGCACTCGGCATCGTCGACCGCAAGGTGGCGGCGGCCGAACTGCTGCCGGCCGCGCAGGCCTGGGCGGCCGAATTGGCGGAGGGATCTCCCACGGCTCTCGCGTTGAGCAAGAAGATTCTGAACGAGACCTTCGAGCATTCCGCCCACGACATCTTCAGTCTCGGCAGCCAGGCGCAGGCCATCTGCTACACCAGCACCGAGCATCGCGACGCCGTGACGGCGTTCCTCGCCCAATCCACCTCGAAGGGTTGAGCGATGGATGCGATCGAACGCCTGATCCGGCCGCGCAGCGTCGCCATCATCGGCGCGTCCGCCGACCCGAGCAAGACCTCTGGCCGGCCGGTCGCCTATCTCAGGAAGCACCGCTTTGCGGGCGCGATCTATCCGGTCAATCCCAAGGTCGCGGAAATCGGCGGGCTCAAATGCTATCCCGATGTCGCCTCGCTGCCCGATGTGCCTGACGTCGGCATCGTCCTGCTCGGCGCCGAGCGCGCGCATATCGCGGTGCGCGAATTGTCCGAGCGCGGTGCCGCCGCAGCGATCGTTCTGGCCAGCGGCTTCACAGAAACGGGCATGGAAGGCGCCGCGCGCCAGACCCAGCTCATGCAAGCGGCCGGCTCCATGCGGATTCTCGGGCCGAACACGATCGGTCTCGTCAATCTCACCGACAATATCGTGCTGTCGGCGTCGGGCGCGCTGGCGATGGATCACTTCGCGGCGGGGCCCATCGGCGTGATCTCGCAAAGCGGAGGCATTCTCGGATCCCTGCTGTCACGCGCCGCAGCGCGCGGGGTGGGGCTGTCCAAGCTGGCGTCGACCAGCAACGAAGCCGATCTCGAGCTTGCCGATTTCATCGACTATCTCGCCGGCGACAGCGCCACCGATGTCATTGCGCTCTATATCGAGGCGATCCGCAATCCGGCTCGCTTTCGCGAGGCGGTGCTGAAGGCGCGCCGCGCCGGCAAGCCCGTCGTTGCCTTCAAGATCGGTCGCTCCGAGGCGGGCGCACAGGCGGCGGTCTCGCACACCGGCGCACTGGCCGGCTCCGATCGCATGTACGATGCCCTGTTCAGGCAGCTCGGCGTGATCCGCGCCAGGACGTTCGAGGACCTGCTCGATATTCCCGCGGCCCTTGCAGCGGGACGGGAGCTTGCCGGCCGGCGTGTCGCGATCCTCACCTCCACCGGCGGCGCCGGCACGATCGTATCAGACAGTCTCGGCGTCGCCGGCTTCGCGACGCCCGCACCCGATGCGGAGACGGCCGCGCAATTGCGCAGCTTGCAGTCGGGATCGCACGCCAATCTCGATCGCAATCCGATCGACGTGACCCTGGCCGGCCTGCAGCCGGATCTGCTTCGCGGTGCAATTCGCATTCTGCTCGCAAGTCCGTCCTACGATGCGCTGGTCGTCATTGCCGGCTCGTCCGCCGTGGGGTCGCCGGGCCTGATGGCCGATGCCATCCACGACTGCCTGCCGCTCAGCGACAAGCCGGTCATTGCCTATGTCAGTCCGCATGCGCCCGAGGTGGTGTCCGTTCTCACCCGCCGCGGCGTTCCCGCCTACACCTCCGCCGAGAGCTGCGCTGCCGCGCTCGACGGGCTGTTGCGGGCCGGAATGCCGGAGCAGGTCCAGACATCCGGCTCCAGTTCGACGACGGTCGACATCGGCGACTTCCCGGCGGGGTCGCTCGATGAAGCACAGGCGAAGGCGCTGTTCGCCCGCTTTGGCGTTCCCGTTGCCGCAGAGAGAGTGGTCGCAACGGCTGACGAAGCAGAGCGAGCGGCGCGCGATCTCGGCGGTCAGGTCGTGCTCAAGATCCTCTCGCGCGAGATCGCCCACAAGAGCGATGTCGGCGGCGTCGCGGTCAACCTGACCGCTGAAACGATCGGCGGACGCCTGACGGCGATGGCGGACGACGTCACGGCCGGGACGGGGACGCGGCCCGATCGATTCCTGGTGCAGGAAATGATTTCAGGCGGCGTCGAGCTCATTCTCGGCATGCATCGCGATTCCCTGGGCACCGCGATCCTGCTCGGGATGGGCGGCGTCGCGGCCGAACTGTTCAAGGACACGACGATGCGTCTGCTTCCGCTGGACGGCGGCCTTAGTCTGTCGGACGCGAATGCGATGGCGCGCGATCTCGTCACCTGGCCGTTGCTGGACGGCTTTCGGGGCCGGCCGAAATGCGACGTCGAGGCGCTTGCGGAAGCGGTCGTCGCGTTCTCGCGCATGGTTGCGCAGCTCGGCGATCGACTTTCCGAGGCGGAGATCAATCCGGTGTTCGTATTGCCGGCGGGCCGGGGCGTGAAGGCAGCAGATGGATTGGTCGTTCTCAATGTCTGAAGAAAAAGGGATGGAGTTGCAGATGGCCAGTGGCGGAATCATCAATCACGACGACGCGCGCGGGAGGGATTCTGCCGTGCGGCGCTGGCGGAGTCTTGCCGTCCTCGCCTGTGCGGTCGTCGCGGGGCTCGGACTGACGCCGGCCCGCGCCGAATATCCCGACAAGATCGTCAAGATCGTGGTGCCGTTCGCGGCCGGCGGCGGCACCGACATCATCGCGCGAACGACGGCGCAGGAGATCCAGACGGAGCTCGGCAAGTCCGTCATCATCGAGAACAAGCCGGGCGCCGGGACCATCATCGGGACCCAGACGGTGGCGACCAGCGAGCCCGACGGATATTCGCTGCTGATGGCGACCTTTGCCCACGCGGTCAACCCGAGCCTGTACAACAAGCTGCCGTTCGATCCGCACAAGGATTTCGCGGCGGTCTCGCTGATCGCGCGGTCCTTCAACATCGTCGTCGTCAACCCCGCATCGAAGATCAACTCGATCGCCGATCTGATCACCGAGGCCAGGGCCAATCCGGGCAAGCTCAATTTCGGCACGTTCGGCACCGGCACCTCGGCGCATCTCGCGGGCGAGCTGTTCGACGCGATGGCGAAGGTCAAGATGACGGCGGTGCCCTACAAGGGCGCGGCGCCCGCGATCAGCGATCTCCTGGGCGGGCAGATCGACGTGATGTTCACGACCGTCGCGAGTGCGGCCTCGCTGGTGGCCGCAGGCCAATTGCGGGCGCTGGCCGTGACATCCGCCGAGCGCTCGGCCGCGTTCCCGCAATTGCCGACCGTCGCCGAGGCGGGTGTGCCCGGCTACGCCGCCGAATCCTGGTACGGCTTGTACGCGCCGGCCAAGACGCCGGCTCCGGTAATTGCGCGCCTGAATCAGGCGATTGCCAAGGCGGTTCAGTCCGGGGCTTTCAAGAAGCTGGAGGCGAACGAGGGCCTCATCATGGTCGGCAGCGCGCCGGCGGAGCTCGATCGCTATGTTGCCCGGGAAGAAGAGCGTTGGCGCAAGCTGATCAAGGACGCCAACATCGAGGTGCAATAGGCGCCGGCTGCGCGCGAATCGTTATCGGGATTGCGCCGGAGCCCCTGCCGAGTGTCGGCAGCCCCTCACGTCGTGAGGAGGCTGCCGCATGCTCATGTGCGTGTCACGGACAAGAGTGACGCAGACCGTCGTTGCCCAGATAGGTGCCTGAGCCCGGATCGTAGGATCGATAGCGCTGCGCGCAATAGGAGGCGGCGTTGGATTGAGCCTGGCTGTTGGCGATTGCACCACCGATGATCGCACCCGCGGCAAGGCCGCCTAGAACGGCTGCGCCGCCACCGTAGTGACCGTGACGATGCCCGTAATAGCCGTGCCGATGTCCTCCGTGCCAATGCCGGTACTGCACCTGCTCCACGCCTGAGCCAGGCGAAGGGTTTGCCATCGGCAACGGCGCTGCGAGCAACGGCGATGCCGCCGTGGAGAGCATCGTTCCAACGGTCGCCAGGGCAACGAAAGTTCTGCGCATCGTCATGTCGGGCTCCAGATTGTTGAGGATAAGGAGCAACGGCGAATCTCCCGCTCCGTTCCCTTTGAGGCGTGACGAGCGTCACAGCGTCGCAGAAAATGAAATGTTTGTAAGATGCCGATCGGCCGGCTTGGCCGGGTCCGACGCCATCGCTCGGGATGGTCGCCAGGGTTCCCCATCATTGATCTGAAACAATGATGATCTCGACCACCAATGCTAGAAGGACTCGCAAGTCGCGACTCAGTGCTCCCAGCCGGTCGCGATCATCTTATCGCGTGTTGGAATCCGAGGGCTCAATGGGACGACTCCTGAATATCGTGACGCCGCTGCATACGGCGACCAAGCGCGACTACATGGGGCGCATGAACGACGACAAGATCGGCTGCTCGCTGAAGGCGCGGGAATATGAGGCCGATTATTGGGACGGCGACCGCCGCTTCGGTTATGGCGGCTATCGTTTCATCGAGGGGCGCTGGGCGCCGGTCGCCAAGGCGCTGATCGAGACCTATGGCCTGAAGGACGGCTCCAGCGTGCTCGACGTCGGCTGCGGCAAGGGCTTCCTGCTGTACGAAATGCAGAAGATCCTGCCCGGTCTCAAAGTCGTCGGCTTCGATATCTCCAAGCACGGTCTCGCCAATGCGCATGAGCAGGTGAAGCCGTATCTGTTCAACTATCGCGCCCAGGACGTCTATCCCTATGGCGACGACAGTTTCGACCTCGTGATCTCGCTCGGCACGCTGCACAATCTCAGGCTCTACGAGCTCGAGGCGGCGCTCAAGGAGATCGAGCGGGTCGGCAAGAACAAATACGTCATGGTCGAAGGCTACCGGACCGTCGCCGAGCTGCACAATCTCGAATGCTGGGCGCTGACTGCAGAGTCGATCCTGCATACCTCGGAATGGATCTGGCTGTACGGCAAGCTCGGTTACACCGGCGACTACGAATTCATCTATTTCGAGTGATCGGGCGCTCCCCATGGACATCAAGACTGCCAAGGCGGCCATCCTCGTCGAATCGGGCAAGCCGCTGATCGTCGACGAGTTCGATTTGCCGGAGAGGCTCGAACACGGCCAGGTGCTCGTGCACGTGCACACGTCGAGCATCTGCGGCGCGCAGATCAACGAGATCGACGCCGTCAAAGGCGTCGACAAGTTCCTGCCGCATCTTCTGGGCCACGAAGCGCTGGCCACGGTCGTCGAAACCGGACCGGGCGTCGTCTCCTGCAAGCAGGGCGACACCGTCGTCATGCATTGGCGGCCGGGCAAGGGTGTCCAGTCCAACACGCCGGTCTATTCCTGGCGCGGCAAGCGCCTCAATGCCGGCTGGGTCACCACCTTCAACGAATATGCGGTGGTGTCGGAGAATCGTGTCACGCCCGTGCCTGATACGATCGACCGCACCAGCGCGCCGCTGCTCGGCTGCGCCGTGACGACCGCGCTCGGCGTCGTCAACAACGACGCGCAGATCGCCATCGGCGAAGCCGTCGTCGTGTTCGGCGTCGGTGGCGTCGGCTTGAACATCGTGCAGTTCGCCGCGATGGTCGGCGCCTATCCGGTGATCGCCATCGACCGTCTCGACAACAAGCTCGAAATGGCCCGGCAGTTCGGTGCAACCCATCTCATCAACTCCGAGGCGGTCAAGGATGTGGCCGCCGAGGTTCGGTCCATCACCGGCGCTGACGGACCCGACAAGGTGGTCGAGACCACCGGCGTCAAGAACCTGATCGAGCTCGCCTATGAGATCACGGCGAAGAAGGGCCGCTGCATTCTGGTCGGCGTTCCCCGCGAGAAGGTCGAGATCTACACGTTGCCGCTCCATTTCGAGAAGGTGCTGAAGGGCTCGGAAGGCGGGCAATGCCAGCCGGCGCGCGATATTCCGCGGCTGGTTCGCCTCAGCGACGCCGGCAAGGTGAACTACCGCGGAATCGTGACCCACGAGTTCGCGCTCGACCAAGTCAACGACGCGCTGGACCTGATGCGCAGCGGCACATCGGGCCGGATCCTGCTGAACATCAGCTGAGCGCAACGCAAGCGCCGACGACATGCCGGCGCTGGCGCTGCAGCAGCCAGGTCGCGATCGCCATGTTGACGATATTCCAGGCGATACCGTTGACCAGCGCCGACGCGTAGGAGCCGGTCCAGTCGTAGATCGCGCCAGCCATCCAGCCGCCCAGCGCCATGCCGGCAAGCGTGACCGAGATGGCGAGACTGACGCGAAAGCCGGCCTCCCGCGCCGGAAACAGCTCGCGGATGATCACCGCATAGCTCGGCACGATGCCGCCTTGCGCCAGTCCGAAAATGGCGGACACCACATAAAGTGAAACCAGTCCGTTGAACGGCAAATAGAGCGCGAGCGCCGTGGCCTGCATCGCCGAGCCCAGCAGCAGCGTCGGCAGGCCGCCGATGCGGTTCAACAGCCAGCCGAAGACGAGGCGGCTGGCCACGCTGAAGCCGAGCATCACCGCCAGCATCTCGGCACCGCGCGCGGAGCCGTAGCCGAGGTCGCCGCAATAGGCGACCAGATGGACCTGCGGCATCGCCATGGCGACGCAGCAGCAGATGCCGGCGAGGGCCAGCAGGCCTTGCGTGACGGAAGGAGACAGTCCGATCGACTGCATCGTGTTGCCGCTGCCCTGCGCTTGGCGCGCAGCCGTCGGAACAACCGGCCGCCGCAGCAGAACCAGGGAGAGCGGCAGCATCGTCGCCAGGCAGAACAGGCCGATGCCGATATGGGTCTGTCGCCAGCCATGCGCGGCGATGGCCTGCTGCACGATCGGAGGCCACACCACGCCGGCCAGCGAGCTGCCGGCCGTCGCCAGCGCAATGGCAAGGCCGCGGTGCCTGTCGAACCACAGCGACACGTCGGCGACCAGGGGCGCGAAGCTGGCCGCGCCGCCGAGGCCGATCGTGACGCCCGAGATCACCGCGAACACGGACAGGCTCGGCGCGAAGGCGGTGAGGACATAGCCGAGACTCATCAGGATGGTGCCGCCGGCCAGCGGCGGCAGGATGCCGAAGCGATCCGCGAGGCGCCCGACCACGATGCCGCCGATCATGAAGCCGATGATGGCGAACGTGTAGGGCAGGGCCGCCTCGGCGCGGGGCGCATGGAAATCGGCCTGCACCGCCGGCAACGCCACGACCAGCGACCACATGCCGACGCAGCCGAGCGTGCTGAGGGCCATGGAGACGGTGAGGCGAATCCAGGAATAGGAATTTTCGATCGACGGCTTTTCAGGCGGCACTGGCTTTCTCGGGCTGCTGGAGATCGGCCCTGGGGTATCGCCCGCCGCTGGCCGCGACAAAGCAGGATTTCTCTTTTGTCGCGCGAGCAAAACTCATGCATCCTGCGCCTCTCCCCGCATCGCCCGGAGCCGGCCATGACGTATCTGCTGCCGCCACTCAATGCCCTGCGCGCCTTCGAGGCCGCGGCCCGTCATCTCAGCTTCAAGCAAGCCGCCCACGAGCTGCACGTCACCGCCGGTGCGATCAGCCAGCAAATCCGCCTCTTGGAGGAGCGGCTGGGCGTGCAGCTGTTCGAGCGCCGCACGCGGCAGGTGGTTCTGACCTTGCCCGGCGAGACCTATCTGGCGCAGGTCCGAAAGGCGTTTCGCCGCCTTGCCGACGCCACCGCCGAGCTCAAGCCCGAGGGCGTCACGAGCCTGCTGCATATCGGGCTTCACGCGAGCTTTGCGCTCGACGCCTTGCGCGCGCGCCTTGCCCAATTTCGCCGCGCCGAGCCGCAGCTCGGCATTCGCATCAGCCAGCCGGCGGGGCTGCACGAGCTGCTCGAAGGCAAGGTCGACGTCGTGATCGCGGACCGGGTGCAGCGCTATCCAGGTTACAAATGCGAGCCGCTGGAAAACGGCTTCCTGATCGGCCCGCTCGGGACCGCCGATTGCCCGGAGATCGAGACCCTGCGGTCCTGCCTGCTCGGCGACGGCGAGCTCGCGCGGTCGGCGACGTCCCGGGCCGCGCTGGTGGTCGGGAGGCCAAGTCCGGCGCGCAGGCCGGCCAAGCCGTCCTTTTCCGCCTGAACGGCGCTTTTCACGGCCCTTTCCGTTTCTCGCTCCGGCCGTAACCGGCGGTTAACCATGGATATTTACGCTGTGGCAAGCGTCTGAACTTTCGTCTGTGAGTTGATTTCGAATAGAGCCATGGCGTTCGGTAGCCGCGCATCTCCGCGAAGCATCGCCCCGACGGAGCCAGCGGCTTCGTGGGAAGCGCCGCGGGCTGCGCGGACCCAGCCCGACGGCGCCGCGCCGGGGCTGATCAAGGGATCGCTCAGCGTCTCCGGAGCGCTCGCATTTCTGCGCGGGAACGGCCGCCGCATTCTGACGCTGGCCCTGGCGCTGTTTGCCCTCGGCGTCGTCGCGCTGATGGTTCTGCCGGTCCGCTATGCCGCGACGGCCCTGGTCGTTCTCGATCCTCGGGAGCTGCGCGTCACCACGGAGCAGGACGTCTTGCCCGGCATCGGCCAGGACGCCGCGGCGCTGCAGAGCCAGATCGAGATCGCCAAATCCGACGGCTTCCTCCGTCCCCTGATCGAGCAGCTCAAGATCGCCGAGGACGACGATATCGCGGGCGGTCATACCGACATGACGCGCCTGCTGGAAAAATTCCGCAGCCGCCTCGAGATCACGCGCCGCGGGCTTACTTACGTCATCGCGATCTCCTTCACCTCGAACCGTTCCGAGCGGGCCGCCTACTACGCCAACGCCGTCGCCGAGGCGTTCGTCGCGAGCCAAGGCCGCGTCCGCACCGCCGCCACGGACGAGGCCGCCGACTGGCTCAAGGATCGGCTGAAGACGCTGAACGAGCGGCTGCGAGCATCGGAAGACGCCGTCGCCGCCTTCCGGCTCGAGCACAAGATCCTCAATGCCGGCAAGGATTCGACCACGCAGCAATTGCGGGTGACCGATCTCAATCAGCAGGTCTCCGCCGCGCGTCTTCGCACCGAGGAAGCCAAGGCGCGCTACGACCAGGTGCAGCGCGATCTCAAGGCCAATGTCGAAGGACCGGTGAAGCAGGACCTGTTGAGCATGCTGCGCGCGCAGCGCTCGACCCTGAACGACCAGATCGCGCAGAAGAAGGCGGTGTTTGGCGATCGCCATCCCGACCTCGCGATCTCCTACAGCCAGCTCGCCGACATCAACCGGCAGATCGAGGTCGAGCGGAAGAAGAACATCGACACCGCCAAGTCCGAATATGAAGCCCAGCTGGAGCAGCAGAAGGCGCTGGAAAGGCAGCTCAAGGAAGTCGAGACCAAGATGCTGGTCGACGGGCAGGCGCTGGTGAAGCTGCAGGAGCTTCAGCGCGATGCCGACGCCAACCGGAACATCTACGAGCAGTTCCTGTCGCGGTTCAAGACCACCAACGAGCAGCGTCAGCTGCAGAATTCCCAGACCAAGATCGCTTCGCCGGCCATTCCGCCGCTGCGTTCGACGCGCCCGCCGCTCGCGCTGCTGCTGGCGGCGCTGGCGATCGGCTCGCTGCTGACATCGACCGCTTGCGTTGCGGCGATGGCGAGCATGTCCGGCCAGCCCGCGCCGGTCGAGCCTCCCATGCCTGTAGCGGCGGCGGACACGCAAGCTCGGCAAGTTCAGGTCCAGCCACAAGTTCAGCCACAAGTTCAGCCGCAAGTCCCGCTTCAAGCGCAACCGCCGGCCGCAAGCCGTCCGGACGCGATGCCGCGGCTTCCCGTCTGGGCCCGCATCCCCGATCTGTTGTCCGGGACCGGCCCCACCACGGTCTGGCAAAGGCCGGTTGCCGCTTCGGCCGAACTCGATCTCGGTGTCTATCTGCGGCCGCTGCTGGAGCGGATCGATCGCGTGCCGGTGCGCGGCTGCAAGGTTGCCTTGGTGCTGTCGGTCGGCAAGAGCGCCGGCGGCAACACCGTCGCGCGCTCGCTCAATCGTGCCGCCGTGAAGCGCGGCATGATGAGCGTGTTGATCCGGCTGCAGTCGGAATTCGCCGGCCACCAGCCGCCGGTGACCGAATGGAATGACGGTTCGACCACGGCGGGCCTTCAGTCGATCGACGAGCTCCTGAGCGCCGGCCGCAAGGCCGATGCGAGGCCCGAGGACGATATTCGTTCGGAGTTCGATCTGATCATCGTCCATGCCGGTAATCTCGCACTTCAGCCCGACGCCATCGCGTTGGCCGCGCATGCGGACCTGATCGTGCTGGTGGCGCGTGCCGGCGAGCTCGGATCGGCAGCGATGCGCCGGGTGACTGCCGCGCTGTCGCGATACGAGACCGTGCCGACGGGGCTCGTCGTCAATCATGCGCCCGCGGGATCGCAGGCGCCGCACCCCGAGGGCGGTGCATTGGGTCTTGCGGTTTGACGATGACAGCGTCGCGCCGTGGTTTGCTGGCTGCGGCGATGCTCGTCTCGATCTCGTTCGCCGCGCCTGTGTTTGCGGACGATTGCGTGCCCGTGCCGCAGACGGTCGCGCCGGGGCGGCTCGCTGTGCTGTCGCGCGGCTTCAACGCCGACGGCTGGATCAACGGCGAGGTGCCGAGCCGCGAATTGCTGCAGCAATTGCGAAAGTCGGGAATGAGCCATGTTCGGCTGCCGGTGCCGGCAGAGCGCGTGATGCCGCGCTTCGCCGCAAAGGCCGAGCGCGACGAGACGCTGGGCGTGCTCGACAAGGCGCTGAAGCAGCTCACCGCGCTCGGCTATGCCATTTCGGTCGATCTTCATCCCGGCGAGCGCTTCAACCGCCTGCACAAGGAAGACCCGGACGCGGCGCTGAACGAGATGCAGGAGGCCTGGAGCGGCCTTGCCGGGGTCATGCGATCCTATTCCACCGATCGCGTCTTCGCCGAGTTGCTCAACGAGCCCGATGTCGACGCCGACAGATGGCAAACGCAGGTCGAGACGCTCGCCGCCTTCGTCCGCAAACTGCTTCCCAGCACCACGCTCGTCGTCGGTCCCGTCAATTGGCAGCGCGCGGACTCGCTGCCGCGGTTTCGTCCGCTGGCGGATCCTGACGTCGTCTATGCCATCCACTTCTACGATCCCATGGTGTTCACCCATCAAGCCCATTGGGACGCGCAGGATCCGCTGCACGACATCATCGATCTGCCTTATCCGATCAGCGGCGGCGATCCCAAGGTGCAGGCGATCCGCCGGGATCTGCAGGCGAGGGGCGCGACCAAGGCGCTCGGCATGCTCGACGTCGCAATCGCTGCCGCCAGGGACAAGCCGGCAGCCGATCGCTGGCTCGCGCCCGCGCTCGCATGGCAGCAGCAGTTCAAGCGGCCGATCATCGTCAACGAGTTCGGCGTGCTGAAAGCCGGAGCGCCCCGACAGAGCCGGCTGCGCTGGCTGGCCGAGGTCACCGCCTATGCCAGGGAGCACTGCTGGGGCTGGACGCATTGGGAACTGGCCCAGGGCTTTGGCCTTGTCGACCGCAGTACCGGCAGGGCCGATCCCGACGTGATGCGGGCACTGCTCGGTGGTGCCCCGCGCCCCAGCCGGCGCTGACCTTCCAGCCCGCTCCGCTATCGTTAACGACTCCTTACCCATCGCCCCGCTATCGTGATCGCCGCGCGATGCCAAAGGACGATCCAAGGAACGATCGATGAGCGCCGGAGACTCACCGCAGGATCAGAGCGTGCCATCGCCGCCGGCCTGGCTCGAGCTCGCCACGACATTCTGCATCGCCACGGCAGCGATCGGCTTCGCGCCGATCCTGCATCTGGCGCACCCGGCTCTCGGCATCGTCGTCGAGGTGCTCGTCGGCATCGCCATCGTGCTGGCGGTTCCGACCTACGCGCCGGCGATCGCGATCTTCGTCCTGTTCTTCCAGAACCTGTTCGTTTCGATCCTGTCGCCGCTGGTGCCGCTGCCCTCCGATCTCGACTTCATCAAGGGCTACAATTTCCTCGTCTGCTCCGTGATGTGGCTGGCGACGTTCGGCCTCTACGTGCTGGGCCAGAGGAACCAGTCGGCCGAGGTGAACCGGATCATGCGCTGGGGCGTCGTCACCCTCGCCGTGGTGTCGTTGTATTTCGCGATCGGCTTCATCCAGGACGGGCAGCCGGCGGCGGTCTATCTGCGCAACATCGTGCTGCCGCTGTTCCTGTTCCAGCTCTCGCTGCTGACCGCCGCGACCTACGAGGTGCGCATCACGCCGTTCCTGGTGGCGCTCGCGGTCATCATCGTCTGTTGCGGCTATGTCGAGCTGCTCTTCCGCGATGCCTGGCTCGCCATCACCAACAGCTATACGTTCTGGGGTTTCGACGAGCTCAAGGCGACCCATTCGGGTGTCTGGGAAGCCCAGATGCGCCAGACCGGCAACGTGCCGGTCGACCTCAAGGACCGCTTCAGCTTCGACTTCCTGAACACGCCCTTGCTCGAAGGGTTTGGCCTGTCGAAGATGCTGCGCATCAACGGTCCGAACATGCACCCGATCAGCTTCGCCTACGGGGTCAGCTTTCTCGCGCTGTTCCTGTTCTCGGTGGGACGGCCGCTGCTGGCGCTCGCGGCCTTGCCGCTGCTGGTCTTCTGCAGCGTGAAGGGCGCCATCATCGTGGTGATCTTCGTGGTCGCGGCCTGGATCGCGACCCGTCTGCTCGGCGCCGTGGTGACCTTGCTCCTCGGCTTCCTCGGCATGGCCGCCTTCGCGGTTCTGGCGATCCGCCTCGGGCTGCAGATCGGCGACTATCACGTCATTGGACTGATGGGCGGCCTGGACGGATTCGTGCAGAGGCCTTTCGGCCGGGGCCTCGGCATCGGCGGCAATCTGTCGGACAGCTATTTCTCGATCGACTGGAGCGCCGCGCAGGCGGCCGGAACGATCGATGGCGCGGTCGAAAGCGCCATCGGCGTTCTCCTGTACCAGATGGGTGTTGGCGCCTTCGTGCTGCTGGCCTTCTATTTCGCGATGGCGCTGAGGGCCTGGCGGCTCTACGCCTCGTCGGGCTATCTGACGCAAGGGCTCGCCGGCTTCGGCGTCATGGTCGTGCTGCTCAACGGCTTGTTCCAGGAGGAGGCCCTGTTCGCCCCGCTCGCGCTGGGGCTGATGCTCTCGCTCACCGGCCTCGTCATCGGCAGCCATGTCAGGATGCAGGCCGTCGCCAGCGAGGCGGCGGAGTTCGAGCCCCTCACGCATTATCAGCCGGCGGCGTAGCCCGGCGCCCGCGCTGCAGGAACTTCCACTTTTTCCCAGCGTTGAGCCGACGGTCCACACAAGGGCCGGTTCGTGCGATGAAGAATTTTTCCAACGCTGCATTCTCCCCCGAGGTGATCGAGGTCATGACCACCGCCCTGGAAGCTGCGGTTGCCAGCCTGCCGGAGCCCGTGCATGCCGCGCACGTCAACGCGCTCGCCGAATCCATCCTGCGTACCGCCGGTGCAGGCGAGCGCAACGTTGCCGATTTGCAGCGGATCGCCCTGATGGAGCTGCAACTGCTGCCGCGCGATTGATGCGCAAGGAACGATTAAGTGATGAGGTAGACATGAAGACAACAATCGCTGCCGGCCTCGCGCTGCTCGCCACGCTGTCTGCCGCACGGGCGGACAGCTGGACCAGCTATCGGATCGCCGAGACCGGAACGTCGGTCGACATTCCCGCCTCACTGTTCTCGGAGACGGCTGGCAAGCCCGAAGGCTACGGCCAGCAGTTTCGCACCGCCGACGGCAGGGCCGATCTGTCCGTACAGGCCGTTTCCGACCGGGAAGGTCTTTCGCCGGCCGAATTCCTGGCCAGGAAGAATCCGCCGTCCGGAATCATCTACAAGCGTATCGCGCGGAATTTCTTCGTGGTCTCCAGCATCAAGCGCGACAAGATCTGGTACGACCGCTGCAATTTTTCGGGCGGTTACGTGCACTGCGTGCTGATCAATTATCCCGCGGCCGAGAAGCGGCAATGGGACCGCGTCGTCACGCGGATCAGCCACAGCCTGAGCGCCGACTGACGCGCAGCGAGAAAGCGAGCTGCCCGGGGCCAGCCGGGCAGCAAGCTCGCGAGGGTTAGCGCGCGGTCGTCGACGTCGTCGACATGCTCGGTTTCGAACCCGGCACGTGCGACATCGTCTTGGTCGTCGAGCCGACCTCTTCGCCGGCCTTGACCTTGGTGCGCGTATGCGAACGGCTGAACGTGCCGCCCTCATGGGCCTGCGCCCGGGCATTGGAGTTCATCACGGGGCCGTTGCCCTTGTTCATGCTGACGCCGGTCTGCGCCTTGCCATCGACGGCAGCGGCGCTTCCGCCGGCCGCGATCGACGAGCCGGTGCTGCCGTTCGCGGAGGTGGACGTGCCGCCCGTGCCGACCGTCGAGGCCGCGGTGCCGCCGGCTGCGGCCGAGCCGCCGCTTCCGCCCGTGACGCTCTTCTGCGCGAGAGACGGTGAGGTCGCGGCAAGCAAAGCTGCAACTGCCGCAGTCGCGAATAACGTTCTCATGTTCAATCCTCTCTGTGAATCTTAAGGCGACGAGGTCGAAATCGTGCAGCCGTTGACCGTGATGGTGCTGGCGCTGGTCGAGCCAGGCGCGCCTGCGGTCGAAGACGAGCTGGAGACGTTGCCGCCGCCCGCCTGCACGTGCACCGACGATCCGCCAGCCGAGCTCGAGCTCGACAGCGAACCGCTCGACGCCGTCGATCCCGTGGTGCCCGATCCCGACGCGCCGGCCGCGCTGATGCTGCCGTCGGCATGTTTCTCGACAGTGACCTTGCAGGTCTCGCCCGATGCGGTCTTGCCGGTCTTCTCCATGGTGGTTGCCTGAGCGGTGCCCGCCATCAAGGCCAGTGTTGCGATCGCAATGATTGATCTGTTCATGCGAAGTCTCCTCCAACAAAGACGAAGGAGCGGCATCGCTGCCGCTCCTTCTCAAGGCATCAATCCTTGTCCTTCTTCATCTCGCCCTTGTTGTGACCCTTGCCCTTCTCCATGCCCATGTCGCTGGCATGACCCGCCGACGAGCCGGCCGCGCCGACCGTCGAGCCGCTC
>ERZ1034409.41-NODE-41-length-66422-cov-11.079211_pt1 | contig 66422 bp, 63 predicted proteins | sample MGYA00520610_ERZ1034409 | MGnify/ENA primary metagenome ERZ1034409 (study PRJEB33736, sample SAMEA104288480) | Azolla microphylla | place: Ecuador | collected 1982 | study: EMG produced TPA metagenomics assembly of the PRJEB19522 data set (Is there foul play in the... | reverse complement strand
CGTCCCATGCCTCGCACCTCAGGATGACGGGACTGATACGGCGCTTCGTTGAGTTACCGCCGCCCCTTCACGTCCAGCGGCACCGCCGCCTCGTATTTCGAGTTATGCAGCACGAGCGAGGTCCGCACGTTGCGCACGTGAGGTGCCGCCGTCAGATGCGTGACGAAATCCTGGAAGGTCGCCATGTCGGGCGCGACGCATTTGAGGATGAAATCGACCTCGCCCGACAACATCCAGCATTCGCGCACCAGGGGCTCGGCGCGGACGAACTCCTCGAAGGCGCGCAAATCCGCCTCGGCCTGGCTGGACAGGTGCACGGCGGCGAACACGGTGACGTCGAAGCCGAGCTTGCGAGCGTCCAGGAGGCCGCGATAGCCATGAATGTAGCCCTCCTCCTCCAGCGCCCGGACACGGCGCAGGCAGGGCGGCGGCGAGATACCGACGCGCTTGGCCAGCTCGACATTCGTGATTCGACCGTCGGCCTGAATCTCGGTGAGAATTTTCAGGTCGATCTCGTCTAGGTTCCGCGACACGTGATTGGAACTCCTGGCCTTTGGGGCCGCATTGGTGGGTCTGTCGCAATCCTCATAGCCCAGTCCGCACGGTCAGCGCAATTTTATTGCGCGTGCAGCGCAATCGACTTTTGTTCCCTGTTGGAAAAATCCGCCGACAGGCAATGCAATTCTTGCATAGCTCACCAGAAGGCTTAGATTAGCTCTGATATTTCAGCGCCTCCGCGACGCCTCCCGGCATGTTCCGCGCCCGCGCTGCAGATCCCCCGTGAAAGGCGTCCATCGAAATGTCCGCTCCTGTTCATGCAAAGGTCGTCATTATTGGCTCCGGCCCCGCTGGCTACACGGCGGCGATCTACGCCGCGCGGGCCATGCTGGAGCCGATCCTGATCCAAGGCATCCAGCCCGGCGGCCAGCTCACCATCACCACCGATGTCGAGAACTATCCGGGCTTCGCCGACGTGATCCAGGGCCCCTGGCTGATGGAGCAGATGGAGAAGCAGGCGGTCCATGTCGGCACCAGGATCGTCACCGACCTCGTCATCAAGCTCGATACCTCGCAGCGGCCGTTCCGCCTCACCTGCGACAGCGGCGACGTCTATCTCGCCGACGCCGTGATCCTCGCCACCGGCGCGCAGGCGCGCTGGCTCGGGCTGCCGTCGGAGGCCAAGTTCCAGGGCGGCGGCGTCTCGGCCTGCGCCACCTGCGACGGCTTCTTCTACCGCAACAAGGAGGTCGTGGTGGTCGGCGGCGGCAATACCGCGGTCGAGGAAGCGCTCTACCTCACCAACCATGCCTCGCAGGTCACCATCGTGCATCGCCGCGATCACTTCCGCGCCGAGCGCATCCTGCAGGAGCGCCTGTTCAAGCATCCGAAGATCAAAGTGATCTGGGATTCCGCGGTCGACGAGATCTGCGGCACCGAGAACCCGAACAAGGTCACCCATGTGCGCCTGAAGAACGTCAAGACCGGTGCGCTGACGGACGTGAAGACCGACGGCGTCTTCATCGCCATCGGCCACGCGCCGGCGACCGAGCTGGTGAAAGACCAGATCAAGCTCAAACCGTCGGGCTATGTCGAGGTCGCCCCGAACTCGACCGCCACCTCGGTGCCCGGCCTGTTCGCGGCCGGCGACGTCGCCGACGAGACCTATCGCCAGGCCGTGACGGCCGCAGGCCTGGGCTGCATGGCAGCGCTCGAGGCCGAACGTTTCTTGGCCCTGCGCGCCAGCGAGCGCGCGGCAGCGGAATAACGATCATGCCTCGAACACGCGACGGATTTACGGATATGGACTGGGATAAGCTGAAGGTGTTTCACGCGGCGGCTGAAGCGGGCAGCTTCACGCATGCGGGCGAGCAGCTCGGCCTGTCGCAATCGGCGGTCTCACGCCAGGTCTCGGCGCTGGAGCAGGAGCTCTCGGTCTCGCTGTTCCACCGCCATGCCCGCGGCCTGATCCTCACCGAGCAGGGCGACCTCCTGTTCCGCACCGCGCATGACGTCTTCATGCAGCTGCAGGCGGCGCGCGCAAAACTGACCGACAGCCGCGAGCGGCCGAGCGGCGACCTCAAGATCACCACCACGCCCGGCGTCGGCATCAACTGGCTGATCCCGCGCCTCGGCGAATTCACCGCGCTCTATCCGGAGATCCGCATCTCGCTGATCGTCACCGACGAGGAGCTCGACCTCTCCATGCGCGAGGCGGACGTTGCGATCCGCACCCGCAAGCCGACGCAGCCGGATCTCATCCAGCGCAAGCTGTTCGCGATGGGCTTCCACGCCTATTGCTCGCCGGAATACATCAAGCGCTTCGGCACGCCGCGCACGCTCGAGGAGCTCGACTCCCACCGCATCATCACGCTCTCGGACGGCAACTTCGCGCCGCATCTGCAGAACCGCAACTGGCTGGTCGAAGCCGGCCGCAACGGCTCCGGTCCGCGCGAGGCTTATTTCAGGGTCAACAACATCCTCGGTCTCGTGCGTGCCTGTCAGCAGGGCCTCGGCATCGCCGCGCTGCCCGACTACCTCGTCGAGGAACAGAGCAAACTCGTGCAGCTGTTCGGCGAGTCGGATTCGATCCAGCTCGACACGTACTTCGTCTATCCCGAGGAGTTGAAGACGGTCGCGCGCGTGCAGGTGTTCCGCGACTTCGTCGTCAGCAAGGCGCAGCGCTGGCCGTCCTGATTTCCGCATGACTGACATGCGGCCTCGGCTGTTGCTGCAGGCCGCTCGTCAAGCCCATACTGTTTGCACGCTGAGCCTTCGCGTTGCGCATTTGTCCCCCTCCTCCAGTGGCGCGGGAGTTCAGTAATCCCTCTTGGAAGGTGATTGTGTCGGCCTCACGTGGCCAATACCTTAAGCCGGGCTCTTTGGGCCCGGCTTTTTTTCTGTCAAATCAGCCTTCGCCCTCCGCGTGTATTGACAGTTCCGCGCATACCTCGCATCATTTGCAGATGATCACGAAGTCGTGCGCAATCTCGTTCAAGGCCATCGCCTCGAAAAAAGGCCCCCATCCCGGGGCCTCGGATTTTTGCGCGCGCTAGCCAAGCTTCGTCATCGCAAGCAAATCCCGAAAACCCCGCCGCCTGGACGGGGTTTTTTCATGTGCCCTCCGTCTCAGGTTTCCCGAGAAGGAGATGGAAACATGACCGGACTTGAAGATCATTTGCATGGGCTGTGGCTGCCGCTGGTGACGCCATTCCGCGATGGCGCGCTCGACGAGCGGTCGCTGCGGCGGCTGACGCGGCACTACAGCGCGCAGGGCATCGACGGCTTCATCCTGGGGGCGACCTCCGGTGAAGGCATGACGCTGCGCGAGGCCGAGCTCGAACGTCTCGTCGCCATCGTGCGCGACGAGATGGCGGCGGGCTGGCGCAACCAGCCGATCTGCCTCGGGCTGTCGGGGGCCGACACCTCGCGGCTGAAGGAACGCCTCGACGAGACCGCGGACTGGCCGATCGACGGTTACCTGATCGCGAGCCCCTATTACGTGCGGCCCTCGCAGCGCGGATTGCTGGCGCATTTCGAGACGCTGGCCAATCACGCCGCCTGGCCGCTGGCGCTCTACAACATCCCCTATCGCACCTCGGTCAACATCACCAACCAGACCATGCTGCGGCTGGCCGAGCACAGAAACATCGTCGGCCTGAAGGATTGCGGCGCGAGCCGCGAGCAATCGATCGCGCTGCTGCGCGACCGCCCGAGGAATTTCCGCGTGCTCACCGGCGAGGACGCGAACTTCTTCGAGGCCCTCAGCGACGGTGCCGACGGCGGCATCGTGCTGTCGGCCCATGTCGAGACCGCAACGTTCGCAGCCGTCTATGCCGAGATGAAGCGCGGCAATCATGATGTGGCCGAGGCGCGCTGGAACGAGGTCGCCGAGCTGACGCGTCTGTTGTTCACCGAGCCGAGCCCGGCGCCGGCAAAGTACTGGCTGTGGCGCAGCGGCCTGATCGACAGTCCCGAAGTCCGCCTGCCGATGGTGGAAGTGAGCAGCGAGCTTGCCGCCACCATCGATCGCGAGGTCGAGCGGCGGGTGAAGGTCGCGGCGTAGTTTCGCTTAACCCTCCCCTGGAGGGGGCCTGGAGGGGGCCTGGAGGGGGAGGGTCGATCGCGCGAAGCGCGAGCGGGGTGGGGTGATCTCTCCCCACGGGCAGCGTCCGACGCGGAGAGACCGTCACCCCACCCCGGTCCGCATTCCGCTTCGCTTCATGCGCACCGACCCTCCCCCTCCAGGGGAGGGTGAAGGGGCGCCCGGAACGACATTCAATGTCCCGCGACCGGCTCCGGCACCGCATCATAGGTCGGCACGGCCTTGCCGCCGCCGCGATACACCGTCGACGCTGCGATGATGCCGAGCAGGGCGGCGAACATCAGCCAGAAGCCGGGCGAGGCCTTGTCGCCGGTGCGCTCGATCAACCAGGTCGAGGCGAACGGCGTGAAGGTGCCGAACAGGGCGGCGGCAAGCGCAAACGCAAGCGAGAAGCAGGTGGTGCGCACATGGGCCGGCACGATCTCGACCAACGCGCCCAGCATGGTGCCGCTGTAGACGCCGAAATAGAACGAGAACATCATCTCGACCGCGAGCAGCTTGCCGAAGGTCGGCGCCGCCACCAGCCAGTGCAAGGCCGGATAGGCCGTCACCAGCGACAGACACGCGATGGTGATCAGCACCGGCTTGCGGCCGATGCGGTCGGACAGCGCGCCGCCGACCGGATTCCAGAAGAAGTTGGTGATGGCGACGAGCAGCGTCACCAGCAGCGCATCCTGCGTCGACAGCTTCAGCACGGTCTTGCCGAAGGTCGGAGTGTAGACCGTGACGAAGTAGAACGTGGTCGTGGTCAGGATCGCGATCATCATGCCGAGCAGCACGATGCGCCAGTTGGCGAGCGCGGAGGCGAACACTTCGCCCGCGGTCGGATGCTTTTTCATGGCGAGGAAGGCCGGCGTCTCCTCCAGCGTCCGTCGCAGGACGAAGATCAAGGGAATGATCAGGCAGCCGACGAAGAAGGGAATGCGCCAGCCCCAGGCGGCGACGGTGTCGGCCGGCATCACCTCGGAGAGGAGATAGCCGAGGATCGACGCCACGAAGATCGCGACCTGCTGGCTCGACGACTGGAACGAGGTGTAGAAGCCGCGATTGCCGGGCGTCGAGATCTCCGCGAGATACACCGACACGCCGCCGAGCTCGACGCCGGCGGAGAAGCCCTGCAGCAGGCGGCCGATCAGCACGATGACGGGCGCTGCGATGCCGATGGTCGCATAGCTCGGGCAGAAGGCGATGACGACGGTTCCGATGGCCATGATGCCGAGCGTGACGATCAGGCCCTGGCGGCGGCCGATGCGGTCGATGTAAGCCCCGAGCACGATCGCACCGACCGGCCGCATCAGGGCGCCAAGCCAGAACACGCCGAAGGTGTTGAGCAGCGACGCCGTCTCGTTGGTCGAGGGGAAGAACGCCTTGCCGATCGCGGCGGCATAGAAGCCGAACAGGAAGAAGTCGAACTGTTCGAGGAAATTGCCGCTCGTGGCGCGCAGGATCGCGCCGATGCGCGACTTGATGGCGGGCGGATTGGTTGAGGTGGCTGCTCCAGCCATGGCGTTACTCCCCTTTGGAAAGGCGTGGCCGGACCGGGAATTCGTCTCACGGCAGGGCGACAGGCTGCGACAATCTGTCCTACCCCTTCCCGCGCGAGGCGGGGCGAGTCAATCCGTTTTGCGGAGGATGCGGTTGATTTTTCAGGGCTTATTTTGCGTTGCAGCAATCATCCATTGGCGAAACGCGGTCAGCTTCTGGGCTTCGCGGCGTCCCTCCGGCGCAACCAGGTAGAAGCCGGCGTCCGCCGGCAGCGCGATCTTGAAGGGCACCACGAGCCGGCCCTTGGCGATGTCGTCCTGCACGTAGGAGGTACGCCCCATCGCGACGCCAATGCCGTCGATCGCGGCCTGGATGGTCATGAAGATCATATCGAAGGTGATGCCGGGTTGCCGCGCGATATCGGCCGGCAGTCCCGCCGCGGTCAGCCAGAGCCGCCAGTCGTCGCTATTGGCGTTGGAGGTGTGCAGCAGCGGGTGGTTTCGCAGGTCTTCGGGTCGCCGCAACGCCTTGTCGCCGCGTAGCAGCGACGGGCTGCACACCGGAAACAGCTCGTCCGCCATCAGCCAGTCGGCGCGCAGGCCCGGCCACTGCCCGCGGCCGTAGCGGATCGCGGCATCGACATTGTCGCGCTGGAAATCGACCAGGCTGGTCGAGGTGGTGATGCGCACGTCGATGCCGGGATGCTGCTCCTGGAAATCGGTCAGCCGCGGCAGCAGCCATTTCGCCGCGAGCGAAGCCAGCGTCGAGACCGTCAGCACCTTGTCGTCGTCCTTGCGCAACAGACGGTCGGTGGCGAGGCGCAAATCGTTGAAGGCGGCGCGAACGCCCGGCAGGTAGTCGCGCGCCTCCGGCGTCAGCGCCAGCGCGCGGTTCTGCCGGATGAACAGGCGGATGCCGAGCTCCTGCTCCAGCCGGCGGATCTGATGGCTGATCGCGGTCTGCGTCACGTTCAGCTCGCTCGCCGCCAGCGTGAAGCTGAGATGGCGCGCGGCGGCCTCGAACGCCCGCAATCCGTTCAGGGAGGGCAATCTGGCAGTCATTTGGCAGCAGGATACATGACGTTATTTCATGCGAAAAGGTACAAATTGTCGTTTGTCGCGGTGCAATAGGAAGCCGATATTGGCGGTCAAGTTAGCTCCAGGAGCTGAAAATGTCTACTTTGACCGACAATTCGATGACAAATCATCATGCGCCCGGCCTGATCCAGCAGGTCAGTGAGACGCTTCACGTCTGGCACGAGCGCTACCGGACCAGGCGCGAGCTCACCAGCTGGACCAACCGCGACCTTCAGGACGTCGGACTGTCCTGGAGCGATATCGCCTGTGAGGCCGACAAACCCTTCTGGCGGGCCTGATTGGCCGCCAGGCCGGCGCCGCCTGATCTCGGGGGCGCCGGCGGTCCCTTTCTCTGAAGGGTTCGTGTCATGAGCACGCTCCGCCTCGAAGACCTCAAGAAATATTCGGACACGCTGCGCACCCGCGACGGCGCGGCGCTCAACGTCCGCTTCGTCGAGCCGCGCGACACGGACGAGCTCCAGCACTATTTCCGTTCGCTCTCGACCCGCTCCCGCTATAACCGCTTCTTCGGCGCCATCAGTGAATTGCCGAAGGGGCTGCTGCACGACTTCCTCGAGATCGGCGAGCGCGACCGGTTCACGGTCGTCGCGACCATAATGGTCGACGGCTTCGAGACCATCGTTGCCGAAGCGCGCTACGCGCTGCAGGCCGAAACCGCGACGCTCGAGTTCGGTCTGTCGGTCGACGACCGCTGGCAGGGCCACGGCATCGCGACAGCTTTGATGAAGAATCTCGAATGCCGCGCCGCAGCGCTCGGCGCCGAGCACATGTTCGGCGACACGCTGCGCTCCAACGAGACCATGGTCTCGCTCGCGCGCAAATCCGGCTTCAGCTTCGTCAATCATCCCGACGACTGGAAGCTGGTGCGCTTCGACAAGGAGATCGCGGTCGCGCCGAAAGACATCCCCTGCGCCAGCTGGCGCCTCGCCGCGCTTTCCCGTCAGGCCGAAAGCCCCTCAGCCTCGGCCTGACACCACTGCAAGCCCGGCCTGGTCATCCAGCGCCGGGCGATTTCTTGGGTTCCGATCCGTCATCCTGAGGTGCTCGCTCTGCGGCCTCCCGCAGAACGAGCCTCGAAGGATGAACGGCCCCGCTGCTTCCGTGCAGTTTCCGCAGCAGCAGCCGGGCTGTCGCCCTTCGAGGGCCGCTGAAGAAGCGGCCACCTCAGGGTGACGGTCATCGATTTCGAATGACGCTACTTCCTCGTGAAGACCGCCTTGCGCTTCTCGATGAACGCCTGCACCGCTTCCTTGTGATCGGCGGTCGTGGTCAGGCGCACCAGTCGCTCGGCTTCGTGGTCGCGCGCCGTCTCGAAGTCGAACAGCACGGCCTCGTCGAGATTGTCCTTCATGTAGCGCAGCGCGAGGCGCGGGCCTTCGGCGAGCGATTTTGCCAGCGCGAAGGCTTCAGCCTGCAATTTGTCGTCGGGCACGACGCGGTTGACGAGGCCGATGGCTTCGGCGCGGGCGGCATCGACCCGGTCGCCGGTGAACATCAGCTCGCGCGCCCGTGCGGTGCCGACGAGGCGCGTCAGCAGCCAGGCGATGCCGTAATCGCCCGACAGCGCGATGCGGGCGTAGCCGGTGGCGACGAAGGCCGATTGCGCGGCGATGCGGATGTCGCAGGCCATGGCGATCGCGAGTCCCGCGCCGACCGCAGGGCCGGGCAGGGCGGCGATGGTCGGCTTGCGCACCGACACCAGCGCGCCCGTCAGCAGCCGCTGCCGCTCCTGCAGATCGGCGATCCGCTCCTCCAGCGACATCTCCAGCTTCTTCGGGTCGCGGTGCGCGCCCATGCCCTTCACGTTGCCGCCGGCGCAGAACGCTTCGCCCGCTCCGGTGATCAAGAGCGCGCCGACATTGCGGTCTTCGCCGCAGCTCCGGATCATGGTGCGCAGCGCCGGCGTCAGCGCGTCCGACAGTGAATTGCGCGCCTCCGGCCGGTTCAACGTGATGATTGCGACGCGGTCGCGGATCGTACAGAGGAGCTCGCTCGTGCCGGTATCGACAGTGGTTTCGCTGCTCATTGTTCCTCCCTGCTCTCGTAGAGTGGGCAAAGCGAAGCGTGCCCACCATTGGTTCTTAAGTTCGAGATCGTGGGCACGGCGCTTTGCGCCTTTGCCCACCCTACGGCAGCTCGTTCAAAACTTCTCCACCCAGGGCCGCAGCTCGAGCTCCCAGCTCCATGCGCTGCGCGGCTGCTGCAGCACGTTCCAATAGCTCTGCGCGATCGCATCGGGATCGAGCATCGAGTCCGGCTTGTCATCGGGCTCGGTGCGTGCGGCGCTGCGGATGCCGCCGTCGATCACGAAATGCGCGATGTGGATGCCCTGTGGCGACAATTCGCGCGCCAGGCTCTGGGCGAGGCCGCGCAGCGCAAATTTGCCCATCGCGAAGGAGGCCGATTGCGCATAGCCCTTGACGCTGGCGGAGGCGCCGGTGAACAGGATCGCGCCTTGCTTGTTCGGCAGCATGCGTTTTGCGGCCTGCTGCGCCACCAGGAAGCCGCCATAGGCGCTGACGGCGATCGCCTGCGCGACATCGGCCGGAACCTGGTCGACGAATGGCCCGCGCGTGCGGCCGCTGGCGTTGTAGACCACGAAGTCGGGCGTGCCGATCTCGCGCTCGACGAGGCCGAACAGTCGCTCGACCTCGTCGGGATCGGTGGCGTTGCAGGCATAGGCTTTCGCGCCGGTCTCGCTACAGAGCGCGCCGAGCTTCTCGATCTTGCGCGCGGCCAGCGCGACGCGAATGCCTTGCGCGGCAAGCAATCGCGCCAATGAGGCACTCAGACCTTCGCCGGCACCGACGATGAGGGCGATCTTGTACTTTGGATGTTCCATGGTGTGATCTCTGGCGTGATCTCTTGGGACGGGGAGCCGCTGATCTATGCATGGTTGACCCGAACAACCAGCCGGGACGGATCATAATTCCGCAGAGCGAATTGCTCCGTCGCGGCGATCATGCCTCCCTGACAATTTGCGACTTTATCGCTCTTTGCGACTGGAGCATGATCGACATCATCTCAAGCGGCAAGCGCCAAATCAGCGCAAAATGTCCGCAAGGCGGAAACGATAGAGGACGATCATGCGTAAGCCGGTATCAGCACAGCCGAACCACGCCGCGGCCGAGCCATCCGGCCTGCTGGCGCCCGACACGTCAGGCATGAACTTCTACCGCGCCGATCCTGCGCTCACCGATCTCCTGAAAATCCATTTGCCGGAGCCGCTGTTTCGTCACATCGAGCCGCAACTCGATCGGCTCGGCGAGCTCGCCGGCGGCCGCCTCGACGAATGCGCGCGCCTCGCCGACCGGCACACGCCGGTGCTGCATCAGCGCGACAAGTTCGGCCGCGACATGCAGTCGATCGAATATCATCCCGCCTATCGCGAGCTGGAGAATGCCGCGTTCGGCGAGTTCGGCATCCACGCGCAGTCGATTCGCAAGGGCATCATGGGCTGGCCGGACAAATATCCCGTAGCCGCCAAGCACGCTTTCACCTTCCTGTTCAACCAGACCGAATTCGGCATGGGCTGCCCGATCAACGTCACCGACGGCTGCGCCAAGCTGCTGGCAAATTTCGGCAGCGAGGCGCTGAAGGCCAGATATCTCGACGGCCTGACCTCGACCGACATGAGCAAGCTGACGCAAGGCGGCCAGTTCATGACCGAGAAGGAAGGCGGCTCCGATGTCGGCACGCTCACCACGCGCGCCGTGCAGGAGGGCGACCATTGGCGCCTCTATGGCGAAAAATGGTTCTGCTCGAACGCCGACGCCAAGGTGGTGATGCTGCTGGCGCGCCCCGAAGGCGCCGGCCCCGGCACGCGCGGCGTCGGCTTGTTCCTGATGCCGCGCTTCCTCGACGACGGTTCGCAGAACCACTACCGGATCGTGCGCTTGAAGGACAAGCTCGGCACCCGCTCGATGGCCTCGGGCGAAATCAAGCTGGAAGGCGCCATCGCCTATGCCGTCGGCAAGCTCGACCGCGGCTTCGTGCAGATGGCCGAGATGGTGAACTCGTCGCGGCTCTCCAACGGCGTCAAATCCACCGCGTTGATGCGCCGCGCCTATCATGACGCCATGACGGTTGCGAAGAACCGCGTGGTGTTCGGCAGTCGCATCATCGACCTACCGCTCGGCCGCCGCCAGATGCTGAAGATCATGCTGCCGGTCGAGCAAGCGCTGTCGATGAGCTTCCTCACTGCGGATGCACTCGACCGCGCCGAAGCCGGCAGCCAGGATGCCGCGGCGTTGTTGCGCATCCTCACGCCGACCCTGAAATTCCGCGCCACGCGCGATGCGCGCAAGGTCTGCGGCGATGCGCTCGAGATGCGTGGCGGCATCGGCTATATCGAGGAATTCGCCACGCCGCGCCTGCTGCGCGATGCGCATCTCGGCTCGGTCTGGGAGGGCACCGGCAACATCGTCGCCATCGATGCGCTGCGGCGCGCGGTCGGGCGCCATGGCGCGGAATCCGCGCTGGCCGCGGATCTTCACGCGCGGCTCGACGACAGTGCCTCGGTACCGCAGGCCTGGCGCGACCATTTGCGCGGCCTCGTCGATCGCGCCGTCGGCTTTGCGCGCGAGGTCGCGGGCAAGTCCGAGAACGAAGCCGATGCGCGCCGCGCCACCAGCCTGCTCTATCATGTCGCCAGCGCGGTCGCGCTGGCCTGGGAGGCGCAGCGCATCCACGACAGGCGCGGCGATGCCCGCCGGCTGCTGTTGTCGCGGCTCGTGATCGATCATCGGGTGTTGCCGAGCGATCCGTTCCGGCTGACGGAAAATGCGACGCAGGCCAGGATCGCCGCGCTGCTGCTGGGGGATCGCGACGCCGGCATGAGCGAGGTTGGCGAACTGGTTCTGGCAGCGTAGGCTGCGCGCCACGCTGAACCAAGAAACGCGATAGGGAGTGCTCGATGAAGGCCGCCGTCCTCTATGAAGTCAACAAGCCCCTGGTCATCGAGGATGTCAGCCTGCCGAAGCCCGGCCCGCGCGAGGTGCTGATCCGCACCTCGGTCGCCGGCCTCTGCCACTCGGACCTGCACTTCATGGAAGGCCTCTACCCGCATCCGTTGCCTGCGGTGCTTGGGCATGAATCCGCTGGTGTCGTCGAGCAGGTCGGCTCCGACGTCACCTATGTGAAGCCGGGCGATCACGTCGTCACCTGCCTGTCCGTGTTTTGCGGCACTTGCGACAATTGCACCACCGGCCGCACGGTGCTCTGCACCGACACCACGGTGAAGCTGCTGCCGGGCGCGTCGAACCGGATGCAGTGGAACAGGCAGGAGAAGCTGCACCAGTTCCTCAACCTGTCCTCCTTCGCCGAGCAGATGCTGGTGCACGAGAACGCCATCGTCAAAATCCGGAAAGAGATGCCGCTCGACCTCGCCGCGCTGATCGGCTGCGGCGTCATCACCGGTTATGGCGCGGTGGTGAACACGGCAAAGGTGACAGCGGGCGAAACCGTCGCCGTGATCGGCTGCGGCGGCGTCGGCATGGCCGCGATCAACGGCGCGCAGATTGCCGGCGCCGGGCGCATCATCGCCATCGACACCAATCCGGCAAAGCTCCAGCTCGCCACCAAGCTAGGCGCCACCGACATCATCAATCCCGCCGATGGCGACGTCGTGAAGCAGGTGCGCGATCTCACCAATGGCGGCGTGCATCATTCCTTCGAGGTGCTCGGCCGCAAGGAGACCGCCGAGCAGGCCTTCGGCATGCTCGCCTCCGGCGGCACCGCCACCATCGTCGGCATGATCCCGTTCGGCCAGAAGATCGAGCTGCACGGCTTCGACTTCCTCCGCGAGCGCCGGATCCAAGGCTCCTCGATGGGCTCGAACCATTTTCGCGTCGACATGCCGCGCCTCGTCGATTTCTACCTGCGGGGCCGGCTGCATCTTGAGGACTGGATCTCGGCCAAGCTGAAGCTCTCGGAGATCAACGAGGGCTTTGCCAACATGAAAGCCGGCAAGACGCTGCGCAGCGTGATCGTGTTCGACAGCTGAGCGCTGGCGTCGGTGCTTGCGGACGTCATTGCCGCTCCAAAACAGGTGTCATCGCCTGGCTTGGCCGGGGCATGACAGCGGAGGGTGGATAGCAACGTGCGCGCCTCACTGCCTCACGATCGCGCGGCCGCCATGACTCACCTCACCGCGACACGTGCGCGGACACCGCCAACCACGTCCCGTTCTTCTTCGCCCAGCAATCGGTATATCGCCCGGTCGCCTGCTGTCCGTCCGCAGTGGTGTAGCTCGTCGCGGCATGGATGATGGCGAAATCGCCCATGATGCGGATGATGACGTCATACGCATGCAGCTTGCGGATCGCGATCGGCCGCGCCGTCTGCTCCAGGAAGGCGGCGCGGTCGACCAGTGTCTTGTCGGGATTGGAGCAATAGAACTCCGGCGCGAGGATCTCGTCGAAGCGCTTGACGTCGCAGTTCTGCACCGAGGCGACGTAGTCGCGGTTGAGCGCGGTGAGCTGCTCGAGGTCCTGGCTCATGGTGTTTCCTCCAAGTCACTCCGGGCGCAAAGACGGAAGCGCTAGTCGTTGAACAATGGCGGCGGCACGAACCCGCCGAACTCGCGTTCGATCAGCTCGCCGAGCTTGAGCGGCGTGCGATCCTCGAGGAACGGCCCGATGATCTGGATGCCGACCGGCAGGCCGTCCTTCGACAGGCCGAGCGGGATCGCCGTGGCCGGCAGGCCGGTCAGCGTGGCGATGCCGGGCCAGGCAAGCTGGTCCGGATAGACATGATCCTTGCCGTCGATATTGATGCGGCGCTTCTCCTGCTCGGGCGAATGATCGTGCGGGTAGGCCGGGGTCGGCATGATCGGGCAGATCACCGCATCGAACGTCCTGAACAGGTGCCGCCATTGCGCGCGCAGGCCGGCGCGCGCGCCCTCGTCGAACACCCAGGCCTGATGGCTGGAGGTCATGCCGCGCAGCCGCTCGGCAGCAAGGCTCTTGTCCTCGGGCGAGAGCTGCGCCGCCCCGGCACGTGCGCCGGCGAGGATATCCGGCGGAAAGAAGGCACCGAGAAAGCCCATCAGCATGCGCATGTAGAGCCGCGAGGCCTCCCGGAAGTCCGGAAACAGCGGGCTTTCGCGCGCGACGTTCGCACCGGCGCGCGTCAGCTGCCCGGCCAGCTTCTCGATCGCGCCGCGGATCTCGGCATTCGCGGGCAGCAGGGGATGGCTGTCGATCACCAGTAGGCGGAAATCCTTCAGCCCGGCATGGCGCGCCTCCGGCAGTGCAAGCTTGTACCCGACGCCGAGGTCGAGCGGATCGGGGCCGGCCATCACGTCGAGCAGCAGCGTCAGATCGGCGGCACTCCGCGCCATGGGGCCGATCACCGCCATGTCGCGCTCCATCGGGATCGCGGGGAATGGCGGCGGCGTATGGCCGCGCGTCGGGCAGAGATTGTAGGTCGGCTTGTGCGCATAGACCCCGCAATGGAAGGCCGGCACGCGCAGCGAGCCGCCAATGTCGGAGCCGAGCGACAGCGGCCCATAGCCGGCCGCAAGCGCGGCCGACGAGCCGCCTGAAGAGCCGCCGGGCGTGCGGCCGAGATCGAATGGATTGTTCGTCGTGCCGTAGATGTCGTTGTAGCTTTGCCAATCACCTAAGCCGACGGGAACGTTGGTCTTGCCGAGAATGACGCCGCCGGCATTCTTGACCCGGCTGATCGAGAGCGCATCCTCCGCCGGCCTGAAATCCTTCTGCGGCGGCCAGCCCCAGGTCGTCGGCAGGCCGGCTACGTTGTAGGATTCCTTCACCGTGACGGGCAGGCCGAGCAGCGGCTTGCGCTCGCCGCGCGCCAGGGCGGCGTCCGCTTCGTGCGCGGCGCCGAGGGCGCGGTCGAAATCCCGCACGCAGATCGCGTTGATCTTGCCGTCGTGCCGCTCGATGCGGTCGATCGCGTCCCTGGTGAGCTCGACCGACGAGACCTTCTTCGTGCTCAGCGCGGCCGACAGCTCGACGGCGCTCTTGAAACTCCATTGCGATTTGGCCACGGCGCTTCTCCTGTTCTTTTTGTCAGGCGATGATGCGCAGTTTGGCCGAAGGCCGCAACGGTTGTTTGATCGTGGTTGATCTGTCGGAATGCTAACGAGGCAGCATCCGCTGCATCACACGGTCGCGGTAGATGAAGATGTGAGCGAGTGCGGCGGCGATATGCAGCATGACAGCGATCAGCAGTGCCCATTCCATCGCCTGGTGCAGGCCGTCCATTGCGCGGCCGGCGGCCGCATTGTCGCCCGCCAGCATCGGCAACGGGACGAGGTAGAAGAACGAGACGGACCATCCCCGGAACGAGGCGAAAAACCAGCCCGAAACCGTCGTTGCAAGCACCAAAACATAAAGCAGCCAATGCACGGCTTCCGAGCTCAACCGCTGCCAGGTCGGGAGCGAGCTCTCGGGCGCGACGGGATGGGTGAGGCGCCAGACGAAGCGAAGAGCGGTCAGAGCGAGGATGACGATCCCGATCGAGATGTGGAAGATCATCCCGGCGCCTGGCGTCATGCCGCGATGAATATCAGGCATCAACCAGCCGATCGGATATTGCACGGCAAGCAGTGCCACAATCAGCCAATGGAAGATCTTGGCGGGTCTGCCGTATTGCAATTGGGCCGTCATGGGTACCTCTCGCGCGGCCTACGCGGCCCCGATCAATATCCCCACGGCGAGCACGATCGCGCCGCCGAGCACGATCTGGAACACCGCCTGGAGGAACGGCGTGTCCATGTAGCGCGAGCGGATGAAGGCGATCGCCCACAATTCGAAGAACACGACGACGCAGGCGATCGCCGTTGCGATCCAGAACGCGTTGGCCCAGCTGTCCGGCACGAGATAGGGCGCGGTGTGGCCGAGCCCGCCGAGCGTCGTCATCGCGCCGCAGGTGACGCCGCGCAGCCAGGGCGAGCCGCGCCCGGTCAGCGAGCCGTCGTCGGACAGCGCTTCCGCAAAGCCCATGCTGATGCCGGCGCCGATCGAGGCGGCGAGACCGACCAGGAACGTCTGCCAGTTCTGGTGGGTGGCGAAGGCGGCCGCGAACAGCGGCGCCAGCGTCGAGACCGAGCCGTCCATCAGGCCGGCGAGGCCGGGCTGCACATATTGCAGCACGAACATGCGGCGGTTGGTGCGATCCTCCTCGGCGCGGACGTCGGAACTCAGGATCTCGCCCGTCAGCTTTGCAGCGGTCTCCTCGTGACCTTTCTCGGCTTCGGCGAGATCGCCGAGCAGGCGGCGCACGCCGACGTCCTGGGCCTGTTCGGCGGCCTTCACGTAGAAGCGCTCCGCCTGCATCTCCATGGTCTCGACTTCCCTGCGGATGGCATCGAGCGACAGGTTCTTGGTGAGCCAGACCGGACGGCGCCGCAGGAATCCCTTGACGTCCTCGCGCCGGATCGGCGGCAGATGCGGGCCGAAGCGCTGCTCGTATAATTCCAGTAACATGTGCCGGTGGCCGCGCTCCTCCTCGGCCATCTGCTCGAACAGCTTGGCCGAGTCCGGATAGCGCTCCTTCAAGTCCTCGGCGAAGGTCATGTAGATGCGGCTGTCCTCCTCCTCCGAGGAAATCGCAACTGCAAGCACCTCGCGCTCGGTCAGATCGGCAAAATTCTTCACGACGGCCCTGAATTAAGTTTAGAACTATTCTAAATCATATAAGGCGCCGTGGTTCCCGGGTCAAATCAGGCGGCGCGGGCCGCGGCGAGGAAGTCCAGCACCAATCGGCTGACCTCGGCCGGTTGCTCCTGCTGCACCCAATGGCCGGCGCCGTCGACCAGATGGCAGCCGAGCATCTTCGTGCAGCCGCGTCCCTGCATCGCTTCGAACACGCCGGGACGCTGATGGGTGCCCCAATCATGCTGGCCCGAGATGAAGCAGGAGGGCACGTCGATGCTGCGGCCGGAAAACAGCTGCATCTCGCTGTTGAGAGCGCCCGACGTGCCGTAGCGGTACCATTGCAGCCCGCCCTGAAATCCGGTGCGGCCATATTCGGCGGCGTAATAGGCAAGCTCGCCGTCAGGCAACCATTGATTGGCGGCAATCGCGGTAGACGATGGCATCTCCTTGGCGACGGTCTCCGCCATGGTCTCGCCGGCGTCCATCACGTAGTAGGTCGGCAGCTTTGCCAACTCGCCCGCGGACCATGATTTGAGTGGATACGGCTTGTTGTCGGCCCAGTCCGCGCTCTTGTGATGATAATAGGCGCGCAGGAAATCGTGAACGCCCTGCGGCGCGTGCTGCATGTCGGCGTTGGCCGGACGTGTCGAATAGTACCATTGATAGTGCTTGCGCGGACGCGGCAGCGCGGCGAGCTCGCGATGAACGGGGTCTTCGATCGGAGGCCTTGCGGGAGCATCAACCGTGTTGAACGGCAGTTGAGGCGCTCCGCCGAACGGCGCGCTCATCATCGTCACCGAGCGAAACACGTCGGGCCGGATCAGCGCACACCAGGCCGCGACCGGACTGCCGAAATCATGTCCGACGACATCGACTTGCCTGTAGCCGAAAGCCGACACCAGGGCGAGCGCATCACGCACCAGATTGAGGAGCGAGAACGGGGCGAGGTCGCCGTCATAATCCGCGGTCCATCCCGTGGTGCGGCCATAGCCGCGCTGGTCCGGCGCAATCACGTGATAGCCGGCGTCGGCGAATGTCGGCATCACCTTGCGCCAGGAGAAGGCGAGCTCCGGAAAGCCGTGCAGCAGCAGGATGCAGGGGCGGCCCTTGGTCTCGAAGCCGGCCTCGAGCACATGCATGCGCAAGCCGTTGACGCCGTCGACGTAACGCGAGCGGATGCCGGCGGGGAGAGGGATGTCGGGGAGGGTCGTCATCGTGCTCTCCACTTGAGCTTCTCTTACCCTCCCCTGGAGGGGGAGGGTCGATCGCGCGAAGCGCGAGCGGGGTGGGGTGATCCCTCAGCACGGGCAGTTTACGAAGCGGAGAGACCGTCACCCCGCTGCATGCGAACCGATCCTCCCCTTCCAGGGGAGGATGGGAGTTTGCCGTGCGAGCTCGGCCATTTTACACAGCCGCGCACACGAACGCATTGCCCTTGCGCTTGATCTTGCCGACCGACGGTGACGGGAAATGCGCCGTGCAGCACAGCGTGTCGGTGTCGCAATAGCGTTCCAGAAAGCTGCGGCGCGTCGTCGCCGCCTTGGCCGGATCGACGTCGAACTTGATCGACAGCTCCGGATAGAGCGTCTGCAGCGGGGAGTGCATGAGATCGCCGGAGAACACGGCATCATCCTTGCCGCGGCCCATGGTGATGGCGATATGGCCGGGCGTGTGACCGGGCGTCGGCAGGATGCGGACGTGATCGCCGATCTGATGGTCGTTGCCGACCAGCTCGTGACGTTTCGCCTCGACCACCGGCAGCACGCTGTCGGCGAAAGGCGGGATCTCCGTCTTCGCGTTCTGTTCGAACCAGTGGTCGTATTCCTGCTTGGCGAAGACGTAGCGCGCCCTCGGGAAGGTCGGCACCCAGCGGCCGTTGTCCAGCCGGGTATTCCAGCCGACGTGGTCGACATGCAGATGCGTGCACATCACGAAGTCGATATCGCCAGGCGAAAAACCGGCGGCACCCAGAGCACGCAAATAGGTGTCGTCGGTCTTCATGTTCCATTTCGGCCGATTGGGGCGCGGCTTGTCGTTGCCGATGCAGCTATCGACCAGGATGGTGTGGTGCGGCGTCTTCACCACATAGGACTGGAAGCAGAGCAGCAGCACATCCTGCTCGTCCAGCGCACGTGCCTGCCGCATCCACGCCCGGTTCTCGGCCAGCACCTCGCCCGTCAATCCCGGCAGCATCTCCAGTGCCGGGACGAACGAGGTCTCCTGCTCGATGATGCGGTGGATGGTGAGGTCGCCGACCGAGAATTTCAGGCTCATGAGAACTCCGCTTTGTTATGCGGCCGGCGGCACCGAGATCTTCACGGAGGGCCGCTCCAGCATCTTCTGGTGGAAGGCGTCGAGCTTGGGATAGGCCTTGCGCCAGCCGCAATCGGCGAAGCGGAAATCGGCATAGCCGAGCACGCAAACGAGGCCGATCTGCGAGATGTCGAACGGGCCGTTCAGCACCTCGGGCATGTTCTCGAAGCGCGCCATGCCGGTCCAGGCCCTGTTCCAGTGGTCGTCGGACCAAGCCTGCCATTGCAGGCCCTGCGGCCGCACCATCTTTTCGTAGCGGCACAGCAGCATGGAATCGAGCATGCCGTTGATCAGGGAGTGATTGGTCTTGGCCTTCCAGCGCCGCGGGCCGTAATCCGGGATCAGGCTGCCGCCGGCCATCTCGTTGAGATATTCGACGATGACGTAGGAATCGAGAATGACGTCACCGTCATTGGTGATGAGCACCGGCAGCTTCTTCAGTGGCGTGATCTTCGAATAGTCCTCGTTGACCGTTCCCGGTGCGACGGTCGCGGGCGTGAACTCGATCTTGTCGATCAGCCCAAGCTCGATCGCGGCGATGCGCACCTTGCGGGCGAAGGGCGAGGCTTGGGAGAAGGAGAGTTTCATGGAGGGCATCCCTGCAATCGAACTTGTGCGAACGGTGTCTCCTCCGTCATGGCCGGGCCTGACCCGGCCATCCACGCGCCGCTGCGCGGCAAGAGTGTGAGACGTGGATGCCCGGGTCATCTTGAGCGAAGACGCGCTCCGCGCTTTTGCCCGGGCATGACGTGGTGTGCGGATCGCGGCTTACGCCGCGACGATCTCCTGGCGCTGCTCGCCGAGGCCCTCGATGCCGAGCGTCACGACGTCGCCGACATTGAGGAAGGTCGGCGGCTTCATGCCGAGGCCGACGCCGGGCGGGGTGCCCGTCGTGATGACGTCGCCGGGCAGCAGCGTCATGAACTGCGAGACATAGGAAATGCACTTGGCCATCGAGAAGATCATGGTCTTGGTCGAGCCGTTCTGGCGACGCTGTCCGTTGACGTCCAGCCACATCGACAGGTTCTGCACGTCCTTGATCTCGTCCTTGGTCGCGAGCCACGGTCCGAGCGGGCCGAACGTGTCGTGCGACTTGCCCTTGGTCCACTGGCCCAGGCGCTCGATCTGGAAGGCGCGCTCGGAGACGTCGTTGCAGACGCAATAGCCGGCGACGTAGTTCAGCGCGTCGGCTTCCGACACGTACTTCGCACGGGTGCCGATGATGCAGGCGATCTCGACCTCCCAGTCGAGCTTGGTCGAGCCGCGCGGCTTCTCGACGGCGTCATTCGGCCCGGACAGCGAGGTGTTGGCCTTCATGAAGATGATCGGCTCACTCGGGATGTCGGCGCCGGTCTCCTTGGCATGGTCGGAATAGTTGAGGCCGATCGCGACGAATTTCGAGATGCCGGTGACGGGGGCGCCGAACCGCGGCTTGCCGGAGACCGCGGGCAGCGACGCCGGATCGAGGCCTGCCAGCTTCTTCAGGCTCTCGGGCGAATAGGCCTCACCCGTGAGGTCCTTCACATGCGCCGACAGGTCGCGCAACTGGCCGGATTTGTCGATCAGGCCGGGCTTTTCCGCACCCTTCTCGCCGTAACGAACAAGCTTCATTCTCGTTTCTCCCTTGGGATTGGACCGATCGGTTAACAGCTTCATGGAACAGGGCGGCGGGAAATTCAACCGCCGAAAAGGCATGCATTGCTGCCCTCTCGATTCGGTGGGCGGGCGAGGTCGCGTGCCCCGGACGCTGCGCAGCGCGAAGCGGTGCGCTGCTGAGCCGGGGCCCATGCCGCGGCATTCTGGGTCCCGGCTCTGCGGAGCAGCGTTGCACGCTGCACCGCGTCCGGGACACGAGATCATCCCAACGCCACAAACCTGAACGCATCCCCGTCCCGCTGGATATGCCCGGCCGAAAAGTGCCCGCCGATCACCAGTGTCGGCGTGTCGGCAAAGCGGCCGAACAATTCGCGTCGTGTTTCGGCCGATCGGGCCTGGTCGAAATCCGCGGTCGAGGACCAGTCGAGATGCGCCATCTGGCAGGGGTGATGGGCGACGTCGCCGGTGAGCAGGCCCTGCTCACCGTCCGACCGGATCAGGATGCTCACATGGCCGGGGCTGTGGCCCGGCGTCGGGATCATGCTGATCTCGTCCGACAGCCGGTGATCGCTCGCGATCAGATCGGCTCTGCCGGCATCGACGATCGGCTGCACGGAATCGTTGAACACCGCCGCCTTGTCCGGTTCGGTGGAATGATCGCGCCAGTACTCGTATTCGGTTCTGCCGAACACATAGCGCGCGTTCGCAAAGGTCGGCACCCATCGGCCATCGACCAGCTTCGTATTCCAGCCGACATGGTCGACGTGAAGATGCGTGCACAGCACGGTGTCGATGCTGTCGGGCGCGAAGCCTGCCGCGGCCATCGTCTCCAGGAAAGGCGTCGTGCGGTTATTCCAGGTCGGGACGTTGCGGCCCTGCTTGTCGTTGCCGAGCCCGGTGTCGACCACGATCCGTCGCGTCGGCGTCTCCACCACCAGCGAGTGGATCGACATCTTCAGCCGGCCTTCTTCAGTGGCGAAATGCGGGATCAGCCAGGGCAGCTTCTGGATCTCTTCGTGGCCCGCGAGCGGCAGGATGAAGCGGGTCGAGCCGACCGTCTCCAATTCCACGACCTCAGTGATTTTGACCCTGCCCACCTTCCACTGCATCCGGCGTCTTCCCATGTTCTTGTTTTGATGCCGAAACATGCGGTTTTCCGCCAGGATGCGCAATGGATCATCTGGCGCGATACGGCGTTATCGCGGGAACCGGAGGAGGAGCCATGCCAGAGCTTGCAATATCCGCTGAAAAGGTCGCCTTCATCATCGAGAAGGCGCGCGAATTCGACGTCAAGGAGGGGGATTCCGATCCGGATTCCGGCTCGAACCCGAGCGATGACGATGCGCTCGACGTGCTCGAGGATGATGGCTCCGATCCTGTCGTCCAGGAGCTCGGCAGCTTCATGATCGCGTTGAACGAGGATGAGCAGCTCGATCTCGTCACACTGACCTGGCTCGGCCGCGGCGATGGCACGATCGACGATTGGGACGATCTGCGGTCCCGCGCCGTGGAAGCGCGCGCCGAGTATCGCAGCCCGCGCCGCGAAACCGTGCACTATCTGCTCGGTGACCCCATGCTGGGCGACCTGCTCGCGAACGGGCTCGATGAGTTCGGCATCGACTGGACCGGCGAGCGCACGACGGCCGATTCCTCCGCTCCCAGTCAGCAGGACGAAGACGAGCCGACGAAGCAGCGATGACCTTGCAAAATGCTCTCTCCCCGCATCAGGGGAGAGAGCGAAGGGGCATTACAGCGTGCCGGGGAATGCGCCGCCATCCAGCAGAATGTTCTGGCCCGTGATGAAGCCGGCCTTGGCGCCGCACAGGAAAGCGCAGGCGTAGCCGAACTCGTCGGGCTGGCCGAAACGGCCGGCAGGGTTGAGCTTGGCGCGCTCGGCCAGGATCTGCTGCGGCGTGACGCCACGCTTGTCGGCTTCGCCCTTCGCGGTGCTGGTCAGCCGGTCGGTCTCGAACGGGCCCGGCAACAGGCCGTTGATGGTGACGTTGTTGATCACGGTCTTGCGCGACAGGCCCGCGATGAAGCCGGTGAGGCCCGCGCGCGCGCCGTTGGAGAGGCCGAGAATGTCGATCGGCGCCTTCACTGCGGCCGAGGTGATGTTGACGATGCGGCCGAACTTGCGCGCCATCATGCCGTCCACCGTCGCCTTGATCAGCTCGATCGGGGTCAGCATGTTGGCGTCGATCGCCTTGATCCAGTCGTCGCGGGTCCAGTTGCGGAAATCGCCGGGCGGCGGGCCGCCGGCATTGTTGATCAGGATGTCGGGCTCGGGGCAGGCCTTCAGCACCGCCTCGCGGCCCGCCGGCGTCGTGATGTCGCCGACGATCTCGGTGACCTTCACATCGGGATAGGCTTTCCGGATCTCGTCCGCCGTCTTCTTCAGGGCTTCCGCGCCGCGCGCGGTCAGCGTGACGTCGACGCCGGCCTCCGCCAGCGAAATGGCGCAGGCGCGCCCGAGGCCCTTGCTGGATGCGCAGACGATGGCGCGGCGACCTTTGATCCCAAGATCCACTGTTTCACTCCCGAAAATGGCAGGCAGGTTTTGAACGGGCCGCACTCTAGCCAAATGTGGCGCCGCTGATAAGGGACGGGCTCGCACCAAAATGCATGCGCGTCCGCGCGGCGATGCAAATGCGGCTGAGCTCTAGATCCGCCGCTCCTGCTTGAGGCGGTCGATCGCGGAGGCCGCCTCCGGCGGCAGCGATTTGAAGCCCATCTGGCCGACGGTCGAGAACAGCGGCCGCAGATGCGAACCGGCGAGGAACGGCGGCTGGCGGTTGGCCGGCACGATCTGGTCGAACACCAGCACCAGCGTGGTCGCGACGAGGCCGACCCTGATGGCGCCGAGCGCGGCGCCGCCGAGGCGGTCGCCGATGCCGGCCTCGCCGATGGTGTCGTTCAGTGCCAGGCGGCCGATATAGCCGAACAGCATGCCGACCACCACGAAGATGCCGAACAGCCAGATCCAGTTCTGCAGCAATGGCGCATTCGGATTGCCGGCGATCTGCGGCACGATCAGCGGCATCAGCGCCACCGCGATCGGCGCGGCGAGCAGATAAGCGAGAATGGTCATCGCGCTGCGCAAGAGGCCGGTCCTGAAGCCGAACCCGATTGCGACGGCGAGCGCGGCATAGACGGCGAGATCGAAACTGTTCATGAGTGCAACCCTGCCTCGATGGAACGAATGAACGCCGAACCGATCATTCCGGTTTCAGATCGCTAAAATCGTCTGTATTGGTGGCTCCAAAGCTCGAAAAAACGCGCAAGGAATGCGTCATGTCAGACCTATTCGACGTCAGTAAAGAAACCATCCTCGTCACCGGCGCGAGCCAGGGGCTGGGCCGGCAATTTGCCCGGGTGCTGGCGGCCCATGGCGCAGCCGTCGCGCTGGCGGCGCGGCAGACCGACAAGCTGAAGAGCCTGGAGGAGGAGATCCGCGGCAAGGGCGGCCGCGCTGCCGCGATCGCGCTCGACGTCACCGACACCGCCGCGATCGCGCGCGCGGTCGATGCTGCGGAAGCCGCGCTCGGTCCGGTCACGGTGCTGATCAACAATGCCGGCATCGCCATCGAGAAACTTGCGACCGAGCAGACCGAGGCGGATTGGGACGCGGTGATCGGCGCCAATCTGAAGGGTGCCTATTTCCTCGCGACCGAGGTCGCGCGGCGCATGATCGCGCGCAAGCAGTCGGGCAATATCGTCAACATCGCTTCCGTGCTCGGCACCGGCGTGTTGAAGGCGGTTTCGCCCTATGCGATCTCCAAGGCCGGCATCATCCAGGCGACCAAAGCGATGGCGCTGGAGCTCGCCGGGCAGAACATCCGCATCAACGCGCTCGCGCCCGGCTATATCGACACCGAGATGAACCACGCCTTCTGGTCGACCCCCGCAGGCGAGCGCCTCGCCAAGCGCATCCCGCAGCGCCGCGTCGGCGCCGAGTCCGATCTCGACGGCGCGATCCTGCTGCTGGCGTCACAGGCGTCGCGGTATATGACGGGGAGCGTGGTGACGGTCGATGGCGGGTTCTTGCTGAACTGATCTTCTCCGCGTCCCGGACAAGCGATTTTCGCTCAGGTGTCGTCCCGGACAAGCGCGCCCCAAGCGCGCGCAGATCCGGGACCCATAATCCCAGGAAGTAGTTTGGCGAAGACTCGGAGTTTCCGGTCTCGCGCCATAACTTGTCCCTGTGGCTATGGGTCCCGGATCGGCGCTTACGCTTGTCCGGGACGACAGCGGAGGATGAGGTGACGCCGTCGCCTAACTCGCCCGCATCTCGTCCCTGATCATATCCGCCGCCTTCTCCCCGATCATGATGGTCGGCGCATTGGTATTGCCGCCGATCAACGTCGGCATGATCGAGGCGTCGACGACGCGCAATCCCGCGACGCCGCGCACCTTCAGGACCGGATCGACCACGGCCATCGCATCCGTTCCCATCTTGCAGGTGCCGACCGGGTGATAGACGGTGTCGACGCGCTCGCGCAGGATGCTGCGGATGTCGTCGTCGGTTCGGACGTTGGACGTGAACATGTCCTTCTTCTGCAGCGCGCGCAGCGCGGGCGTCTCCATCAAGCGGCGCGTCGTCTTGAAGCCTGCGACCATCCTCTCGACATCCTCTTCCTCGCCGAGGAAATTCGGATCGATCATGGGAGCTGCGAGCGGATCGGCGCTTTTGAGCCAGACGCTGCCGCGGCTCTTCGGCCTGAGCAGGCAGACATGGCACGAGAAGCCCGCCTCCTTGTGCTTCTTGCGGCCGTGGTCGTCGAGCATCGCGATGACGAAGTGGAGCTGGATGTCGGGCACGTCGAGATGTGCCTGCGTCTTCAGGAAGCCGCCGCATTCGGCGAAATTCGTCGTCATCAGGCCGCGCCGTTCGCGGCGATATTGCTGGATGGCACGGAGCAGGGATGGCAGCCGGCCGAGCGAGGCGTGAACGAAGTGCGGATAGTCGGAGGCGTAGACGAACACGAAATCCGGGTGGTCCTGCAGATTGCGCCCGACGCCCGGCAGATGATGCACGACGCCGATTCCGTGTGCGCGAAGCGCCTCGCCGTCGCCGATGCCCGACAGCATCAGCAATTGCGGGGATTGGAAGGCGCCGCCGGCGAGGATCATCTCGCGGCGCGCGCGCAGCTGCCTCTTCTGCTTGCCCTGCACATATTCGATGCCGACCGCGCGCCCTCCTTCGAACAGGATCTTCGTGGCGTGCGCGCCCGTCTCGACCCGCAGATTCGCGCGCTTGTCCATGTGGGGCTCTATGTAAGCGCGCGCCGCGCTCCAGCGCTCGCCATTGTGCTGCGTCGCCTGGTAGCTGCCGAGCCCTTCATGGTCCTCTTCGTTGAAGTCCTCGCGGATTCGGAACTGCGCCTCGCGTGCGGCCTGATGGAAGATGTCGTGGATCGGATTGTCCGAGCGCAGGCGGTTGACATGCAGCGGACCATCCTTGCCGTGATATTCGCCGTCGAAATCGGAATTGTTCTCCGAGCGCTTGAAATAGGGCAGCACGTCCGCATACGACCAGCCGGCATTGCCGAGCGAAGCCCAATGGTCGTAGTCCGATTTGTGGCCGCGGATGTAGACCATGGCGTTGATCGCCGAGGAGCCGCCGAGCCCCTTGCCGCGCGGCTGATAGCCGATACGGCCGTTCAATCCCTTCTGCGGCATCGTGTCGAAGGCCCAGTTGGCCGCCTGGTAGGGCAGGGCCAGTCCGAACGGCGTGGTGATCCGCCAGCTGTCGTTTCGTCCACCTGCGTCGAGCAGCGCGACGGATGTCCCCGCATCCTCCGACAGTCGCCCCGCCACCGCGCAGCCGCCCGAGCCCGCGCCCACGACGACGAAATCGAATGTGTCAGTCACTGCTAGTTTCCCCCTATTGCATTGTCTTTTCGTCATTGCGAGCGCAGCGAAGCAATCCAGAATCCATCCGCAGTGACAGTCTGGATTGCTTCGCTGCGCTCGCAATGACGGTGTTCGACGACCTACGACATGAACCGCATCAGCTTCTCCAGCCGCGCGATCTTGCCGCCATAGGGCGGATAGAGGTCGGCGAGGCGGTTGAACTTGGAGCGGTAGAACACCGGTTTCAGCTTGCTGAACGTGCGAAAGCCCCATTCGCCGTGATAGGCACCGGTGCCGGATGCGCCGACGCCGCCCATCGGCTGGTTGATTTGCGTGAAGTGAAACAGGCAGTCATTGATGGTGACGCCGCCGGAGATGGTCCGTGCCAGCACTTCATCGCGTGCGGCGTCGTCCTTGCCGAACCAATAGAGGGCAAGCGGCCGGTCGCGATGGTTGATGAAGGCGATGGCCTCCGCCCGATCGCGATAACCGAGCACGGGAAGCACCGGACCGAAGATCTCCTCCTGCATCGCCGCCATCGCCTCGGTCGCACCGACGATCAGCGTCGGCGGGAATTTGCGGTGCGCTTTCCAGTTCGGATCGTCCGCCTTCGCCGGCTGCAGGATTTTTGCGCCGCGCTGGGCAGCGTCCGCGACGAGGCCCTCAAGCCGGGCATAATGCCGGTCCGAGATGATCGAGGTGTAGTCCTTGTTCGAAGGATCGGTGCCGAACATCCGCCGCATGTGGGCGCGCACCTTCTCGGCAAAGGCCTGCAACGCCGGTTCGGGCACCAGCACATAATCCGGCGCGATGCAGGTCTGCCCGGCATTGAGCAGCTTGCCGTAGGCGATGCGCTCGGCCGCTTCCTCGAGATCGGCCGAGGCGTCGATGATCGCAGGCGACTTGCCGCCGAGCTCGAGGGTAACAGGCGTCAGGTTGCGCCCCGCGGCCTCCGCGACCAGCCGCCCGACCCGGGTCGAGCCGGTGAACACGAGATGATCGAGCGGCAGGCGCGCAAAGCCTTGCGCGATCTCGCTCTCGATGCCGGTGACGAGCAGCTCCGTCGCATCGAACTTGGCGGCGATCGTCTCCTTCAGCAGCGCTGAAAAATGCGGCGTCAGCTCGCTCGGCTTGACGAGGACGCGGTTGCCGGCGGCGAGCGCGCCGATGGCAGGCGCCAGCGTCAGCTGCAGCGGATAATTCCACGGCGCGATGATGCCGACGACGCCGAGCGGCTGCGGCATCAGCCGGTTGCGGGCGGGGAGGAATTGCAGCGCGGTGGCGATCCGCTGCGGCGCCATCCAGGCCTTCAGGTGCTTCGTCGCGTGCCGCATCTCGGAGAACAGCAGCATGGTCTCGGCGATGGTGGTCTCGACCGCCGAGCGGTGACCGAAATCGGCGGAGATCGCCTGCCGGAAACGCTCTTCATTGTCGGCGACGACGCTGCGCAGCCGCGCCAGCCGGTCGAGCCGCTCGGCAAGGCCGGGCGCCGGCTCGTCCCGCGACCGCGCGACCATGGCGTGGAAGGCTTCCTCCAGCGCTCCGACCGGGGCGCTCGTCAGGGATTTATCCACGGCGTTCCTCCTCAAGGGCGCGTTTCGGCCCTCATCTTGTTGCCGCAAGCTGGCCCTTTGTGGAACTTCTGGCAAGAGCATAGGGAACGCGGCGGAAATCGGTCGATTCCCCTGTCATAAAGTCGAAAAAAACGTTCCCGCAGCCCTTTCCAAAGGCAGCTTGGGTTGGTACATACGCCCCGCACCCGAGGGCTTTGCCCGGGGTTGCCTTCCAAGGAAGCCTTTGGGACGGAAGAGGAAAGCCACGCGAACAGCGCAGGCCTCAACCGATCGTCCCCGGGACTGAACTGAAGGCGCGCAGGCGTTTAACGCGGGGTGGAGCAGCCCGGTAGCTCGTCAGGCTCATAACCTGAAGGTCATAGGTTCAAATCCTATCCCCGCAACCAAATTCGGATTTGACCGGATCCGAGACGAAAATGGCCCGCATGATGCGGGCCATTCTTTTTTTGGGGACGGTCTCCGAGCGGGCCCGCGCCAGAGCAGGGCCCGACGCCGCCGTGGCGAAAGCTTACTTGGCGGAGTGCTCCTGCCGAACCTCTGCCGAGGTCTCCGCCTTCCGCGACTTGGTCGCGTAAGGGCAGACCATGGTCAGGTTGAGCAGCGTGGGTGCCTGGTCCTCGCCATTGCCGTATTCCCAGACCAGACGAATCTCGTGCTGGTCGGAATTGACGTCGTTCTGCTGATGCTGCCGGATGTCGGCCTTCATCGGGATCGGCGGCTCCGAGTTGAAGCATTTGCGGATGGAGGCATCCAGCAGCGCGCATTTGGTTGGCGGCACCACGACGCGCTCGTCGTTCGACAGCGGCGTGGTGTTGGGCTGGGCGGTGAGCTGAAGACGGGCATGGCCGAGCGCCCTGAACCACACCTTGCCGCTGCCGTTCGGCCACGTGTCGAGCGGCGAGAGGATCGGCTGATACTGGCCGTATTCCATCGTCTCGATGTCGATCTGCTTGGAGGCTTTGAGTCTCGCCACGCTCTTCTTCATGTTTTCGAGCGGGTAGTAATTGGCATTCATCAGGTTCTTGTAGTTTTGGTCGTCGTAAATTCCGCCCATCGATCGCTCCCGATCTTCGCCCGAGCACTGGCACGCGTGCCGGCGAGACATTCCAAAGCAGCGTGACCCATGATGAACCACGCTTGTGCCGCAAAGCCTACGCTGCGAACGCTATCATTCGTGAAGATGCGACGTCAACGAAAGCAACCTGAGAGCGTCGTGGTGCGACCTTGCGCTGCTACTTGTCCGCCGCATTCGCCAAGCTCAGCGGGCCCTGTGCACCGGTCATGCGCGGCCCCCAGCGGGTAAACGCAACTGCTGCACAAGAGAGAAGGCCGAGCAATATCATCGACGCGGCCGTCAGCATGAAGAAGCTCTCGGCTGTTGCCGCCTGCGATGTCAGATACCAGCCGCCAAGGATGATGAAGAGCAGGCGCGCCGTCTGCGCCAGCACGGGACCGAGCACGTTGCCCGCGCCTTGCGACGAGAAATACATCGCCGAGGCAAGGCCGATAAAGGCGTAGAACGGGGCGACGGTCCGGAGAAATTGCCGGCTGGCGGCATGCGCTTCGGCATTGTCGGTGAAGAGGCTGACCCAAGGATCCGGGAAGAGCGCCACCGCGCTTGCGAGCCCGCCGACCACGACGAGCGCGACAAGACCGGTCGTCCAGGCAATACGGCGGGCCCGCGGGATGCGCCCCGCGCCGATCGCTACGCCGATCATCGGTACCGACCCGATGCCGACGGAGAAGGCAATGGTCGCGAGCACGTATTCGAGGCGTGCGCCAATGCCGGAGGCGGCGAGCACGGCGGTCCCGAACCCGGCCAGCATATGGGTGAAGATCAGGCCGGTGAGTGCATTTTGCAGCGGGGAAAAGCAGGCGACCACGCCAACCTTGAGAATGTCGACAAACAAGGGCCATTGCGGGCGAAACCCGCGCAGCCGGGGAGCGATGCGGCTCCGGCCCGAGAACAGATACCAGGCCATGATCGCGATGTTGATCGAGAAAGCAACCAGAGTCCCTGCCGCGACTCCCGGCATCCCAAATCGTGGGATCGGACCGAGGCCGAGACCGAGCGTGCCGCCGAGGATGGTCTGGCAAACCGCGGAGTTCACGATCATCAGCGACGGCAATTTCATGTTGCCGGTGCCGCGCAGGATGCTGGCTAGAATATTGACCAGCCAGGTCAGCACGGCTCCGCCGAAATAGATCTCGCTGTAAGCGATTGCCTGCGCCAAAACGTCGCCCCTGCCACCGAGCAGCTCCAGCAATTGCCTGCCGCCGATCTGCATGCCCAGCATGAAGACGAGACCGAAGAAGACTGCGATCAGAAGCGCGTGTGTGGCGAGGCTCTCGGCGCGATCGCCGTCACCCGCACCGAGCGCGCGTGCAATAGCTGAGGATACGCCCCCACCCATGGCAGCCCCCGAAATGCTCATGGTGAGCATCACACAGGGAAACACCAGCGCCATCGCCGCCAGCGATTCGACTCCCAGTTGTCCGATGTAGGACGTCTCCGCGATCGCGACCAGCGTCCCGGCCGAGAATGCGATGGCATTCGGCAAGGCCAGTGAGAGCAGCGTGCGCAGGACAGGTCCGTCGAGCAGCTTCTTCGCGGCTGCTTGCGCGGTCGGCGGCAACGGACCGTCTCCTTTCGCTTTGCGGGCGGGCGTCTACATCGGAGCATCCGTCCCCGGGGGCTAGGATGGTGCTCAGGATCTATGCGGACAGACCATCGTCAGATTCAGCAACGTCGGCGTGTCTGATCCTTTCTTGTACTCCCACTCCAGCCGGATCTCGTGCCGGTGAGCGTAAGCGTCGCTGGCCGCGTGGGTGATGATCTTCGTCTTCATCGGGATCGGCGGCTCGGAGTTGAAGCACTTCCGGACGCAGGCATCGAGCAGGTCACATCGCGTCAGCGGGATGACGCCGGGCTCGTCCCTGGAGAGCGGGACCGTGTTCGGCTGGGTGCTGAGGTCGACCCGGGCGCGGCCCTTCTCCTTGTGCCAGTACTTGGCGCTGCCCTGCGGCCACTTCGACGGCGGGTTCAGGATCAAATGGTACTGGCCGTATTCGAGGGTCGGAAGGTCGATGTCGTCCGATGCCTTGAGCTTGGCCACGCTCCTTTTCATGTTCGCCAAGGGATAGTAGTTGGCATTCATCAAGTCTCGAAATGCCCTGCCGCTATATACCAGTCCAGCCATCGCCCCGTTCCCCGATATGTCTGTTTGTCAAAGACTGTCGTGTCTGGCCGCAATACGCGATATGGCGGCCGATCGCACAATTTGTTGTGTGCAGGCACGCTACCACCCACGACTGTACTACGTCCAGAAGGGCACCATCCGGTAACATCGCGTATCCCGCAAGCCCAATTGCCATGCGATCCCCTATTGGTAATGTAAGCAAACGTCTCGCGGGCGTTGGTGCAGAGACTGCTGAGGCAGTCGTTTGAAGGCGCTGGAATGCATTGCTTCGCGTGTCAGTCGGCGATCGGTCCGGGCGACAGATGGTGCTCCAAGTGCGGAGCGGCCGTCCGTCAGCGCGTCGATCCCGACAGCGAACGAAGGTTCGTGACAATTCTGCGGGCTGACGTCGTCGATTCAACGGGTCTTGTCGCCGAGTTGGAGCCGGAGGCGGCGGTGTCGCGCCTCGAGCCGGCCCTCGCGGCCATGAGGGGCGCCGTGCGCCAGTTCGGTGGCATCGTCAGCAAGGAGCTGGGTGACGGGTTGGCAGCGGTGTTCGGCGCCCCGATCGCCGACGACAACCATGCGCCGCTGGCCTGCCACGCGGCCATCGAACTGGTCCGGCGTGTCGGCAGCCTGGGCGACCCCGGACTTCAGGTCCGGGTCGGCCTGCACTCCGGCCATGTGGTGGCCTACATGGTCGCCAACGAGTTTTCCAAAGTTTACGAGATTGGGGGAGCTGCTCAGCATCTGGCCGCCCGGCTGGAAGCGGCCGCCGAGGCAAACCAGATCTACGTCTCCGAGGCTTGTCAGAAGCTCGCGGATGGCCATGTCCGCTTTGAATTCCTGGGCCGCAAGGCGCTCCGCGGTTTCGCCGAGCCGATGCCCGTCTACCGGGTCACGGGGGCGAGCGACCTTTCCAGCTGGCGGGTACGGCGTGCCCGCAGCGTCTCCCGGTTCGTCGACCGGACGACAGAGCGGGCCTTGTTGTGGCGCGCTGTGGAAAGGGTCAGCGCCAGCCGGCAGACGATTCTGCTGACGGGGGACGCCGGTATAGGCAAATCGCGGCTTGCGCACGAATTCGCGCAGGATCTTCGGGCCGGCGGCTGGCGGCTGGTCGATGCCGAGTGCAGCCCGAATCTCCAGGGCGCTCCATACAGCGCTCTCAAGCGCCTGTTGCTGTCGATCCTCGATGGAGCTGCGAGAGATCAGGCCTGGACCGACGATCCCAGAGACGCCTTGCCTGCGGTGCAGCAGCGGGCGGTCGACGCGGTCCTGGACCTGCCAATTTCCGATCCGCAATGGGACGAATTGGAGCCTCACGCGCGTGGGCGCGCGATTTCAGATGCTAGCTGCGCGATCGTCGAAAGCATCGCCCGTCGCCAGCGCACGATCCTTCTGATCGAGGATCTGCATTGGATCGACCGGGCCAGCGATACAGTTGTGGCCTCTCTTTCCGCGTTGCAAAGCCCCGATTTGCTTGTGCTGTTGACGACGCGACCCAATGGCATGCCGGTGTGGATCGGGCGCTGCCACGCAGAGATCGTGGCGATGCAGCCGCTCGACGACGATTCGGGCCTGGCCATGCTGGCGGAGATGCTCGGCCCCGCCACGACGCACGCAGATCTGAAGAATAGGATCATTTCTCATACCGCCAACGTGCCATTGTTCATCGAAGAAGTCTGCCGAAGCCTGAAGGACAACGGCATGCTTCTCGGGCAGTGGGGTGACCTTTCCCTTGCACGTCCGGTGGACGAGCTCGGCATTCCCAGCAGTATTCAGGGTGTGATCGCTGCTCGGCTGGATCGTGTGTCACGACAGGAACGGTCGTTGCTCCAGATCGCCGCGGCACTTGGACCTCGAACAAGTCAAGCCATATTGCGGAGAGTCGCGGCCTTGCCGGAGGCGATCTTGCAGGATTGCCTCACGGCGCTTGATCGGGCCGAACTGCTCGTCAGGATCGACAGTGAACTTGAGGACTCGCTCGAATTCCGACACGAAATGGTGAGGCAGGTCACCTACGATTCAATGGTCGAAAAAGTGCGCGAAGGCATTCATGCCAGCATACTCGCAGCTTTCGAGACTGATGAGGCGTGGGCCGACGGTCCCGACACGCTGTGTTATCACGCGACGAGGGCCAGGGATTGGCAGAAAGCGTTTCACCACGGCAGGAACGCCGCTCGAAAATGTCTGGCGCGCTCGGCCTATGCCGACGCGGCCGATTATTTCGAGACCGCAATGGCATCTCTGGACAAGACCCCGGTGACGGACGCGCGCGAGGCGGACGCCATCGACCTCCGGATGGAGGCGCGCCTGGCTTTTGCCGGATCGGGGCGTGTCGCCGAGGTCCTCGATCTCGGACTGGAAGCGGAACGGCGTGCCGATGCGATCAACGACATTGGACGCAAGGTCGCCGCTCTGACGATGCGGGCGGGCGCACAGAATTTCTATGGCACGCCGGTCGAAGCTGTTGTGATTGCCGAAGCCGTCGTGCATCTGGCCGAAAGCTCGGGCAATCCCGGCTGGCTTAGTCTCGCACAATATAGCCTCGGACAGGCTTATTTTCTGTCTGGCCGCTACCGAAGCGCCGGGAAGATGCTGGCTACGGCCTGCGTTCATCTTGAGGGTTCAGCCGCGAGCGCTCCGATCGGTACCACTCCGCGATCTCTCCTCCTCCTCTGCTGCATGATGAGCAGCATCACCCACACCGTCATGGGCGAGCTCGAGGCCGCCGAGCGGCTCCAGCACCAGGCTGCCGCGATCGCCGAGGAGACCGGCCGTCCCTACGACCGCGTCGCCGCCGCCTATAGCGGCGGCTGGTTGAAGCTCGGTCAGAACGATCCCGCTGCGGCCGCTTCCACTCTCGAGGACGGCTTCGTGCTGGCGCAGAAGCACGGCATCCGGCTGTTCGTACCGGTGCTCGCCTGCCACCTCGGAATGGCCTATCTGGAGCAGGGGCTGTTCGACCGGGCGCGCGGCATGTTGACCGAGGCGCGCGAGGAGGCGAGGGCGGTCGGCTATACCTCGGCGGTGCTGCGCAGCTCGATCTACCTCGCGCTCGCGGCCTGGCGCCTCGGCGATGCGACGGCCGCGCAGAACATGCTGCGCGAGGCCCGCAACACCGCCCGACAGCAGGGGTTTTCGGGCCTCGAGGCCGAGGCCCTGTTTGGCGAAGCCGTCGTGACGCCTGCCACCTCCGAGGACAGCAAGGCAGCCATCCTCGCGTCCCTGCGCGCGGCGATCGCGATCGCCTCCGAAAGCGGCGCGCTGCCGCTCAAGAGCAAGGCCGAGGGGATGTTGACCGGAATGCTCGCCCGGCGCGACCAGCTCACCTGATCCTGTCCCGCCAAGGCGTGCGATCATACCGTCGAGGCAACAATTTTGCCCGACGGGCCATTTGAGTTTCACAGCAGTCGCAAGCACTTAAGGCCCCGTTTCTACTGTGCATGGGGTTGTTTTCGACTTTTTTGAAGGCCACCGAGGGAGGTCGACCGCAGAAATCGCCCCCCGCGCTTGCGTGTCCGCACCAATGACAAGTCCCTTGCATGAAGGCCTAGCTCGGCTACCGTTGGCACCGGCCGCAGGGACCTGATGACTTTTTGATTGACATGTTTGCCATGGCGCGGCGCCCGGCTGGAGAGGCGGGGCCATGATCACACGGGACCAGCAAGCTCTGTTGTCGCCGATCGAGCGCGATCTTCGGCTCGATCTGTTTCGCGGCATCGGCCTGTGGATGATCTTCCTCGATCACATCCCGCACGAGGTGGTGGCCTGGCTCACGCTGCGCGACTACGGCTTCAGCGACGCCGCAGAGGTTTTCGTCTTCATCTCCGGCTATCTGGTCGGCTGGATCTACGGGCCCGTCGTCGCCGGCGGCTGGTTCCTCGCCGCACTCAAGCGGCTCTGGCGGCGCGCTCTGTCGCTGTATGTCGCGCACATCATGCTGTTCCTGCTGTTCACGGCGCAGGTTGCGCGGACGGCGCGCCGCTTCGACAATCCGATGTATGCGCACGAGTTCAACGTCTTCAACTTCCTGGCGCATCCGGACGAGCTGATCGAGCAGGCCATCCTGCTGAAGTACAAGCCCGTCAATCTGGACGTGCTGCCGCTCTACATCACGCTGGTGTTCGCATCGCCCTTCATCGTCTGGTGCCTCGTGCGCCGGCCGAACCTGACGCTCGCCGGGTCCGTCGTGCTGTTTGGGCTGGCGCGCTGGTTCGACTGGAACATCGCCTCCTATCCGCCGGGCACGACCTGGTACTTCAACCCGTTCTGCTGGCAGCTGATCTTCGTCATCGCCGCCTGGTGCGGCATCGGACAGATCGACAAGATCGCGAAATGGGTCTGGTCGAAGACGGCGATGGCATTGGCGGCGGCGTGGGTCGTCTTTGCCTTTCTCATCGTGATGACCTGGCGCATCCATGCGCTCGAAGCCTTCATCCCGAAATGGATGATCAAGGCGATCTATCCGATCGACAAGTCCAATCTGGACTTGCTGCGCCTCAGCCACTTCCTGGCGCTGGCGATCCTGGTGACATGTTGCGTTTCGTGCAAATGGAGGACGCTCCACGCGGTCTGGCTGCGCCCCGTCATCCTCTGCGGCCAGCATTCGCTGCCGATCTTCTGCCTGGGCGTCTTCCTGTCGTTCTCCGCGCACTGGATCCTGACGCAATATTCGGAAGGCGCGTGGGAGCAGCTCGCCGTCTCCCTCGCCGGCATCGCCATCATGACGGGGGCCGCCTGGCTGCTCGATCGCGCCAAGCGCGTGCCCGACCTGTTCGTGAACGTGACCGACGACGAGGACGCCGGGACCGCATCGGAAGATGCTGCGGCAGCGGCCGGTGCCTGTTGTCCTAGGCCAGAAACGCGCGAAACCGGCGCAGCGCGATGACGAAGAAGACGCTGCCGATCACCGCAAGCGCGGCCAGTTGCGGCCACACCGCCTCGAGGCCCGCGCCGCGGAACAGGATCGCCTGCGCCAGCATCACGAAATGCGTGTTGGGCGCCGCGAGCATGATGTCCTGAACGAATAGCGGCATGCTCTCCCGCGGCGTCATGCTGCCCGACAGGGTCTGCAGCGGCAGCAGGGTCATCATCAGGAGCAACCCGAACTGCGGCATGGAGCCGGTGACGGTGGCGAGGAAGATGCCCATGCTGGTGGTGGCGAACAGATGCAGCGCCGCGCCGAGCAGGAACAGCGCGACCGAGCCCTCGATCGTGACGGCCAGCCATCCCTTGATCACGAAGGCGATCGACAGTGCGGACGCCGCAAGCACCACGGCGCCCATCGACCACACCTTGCTGACCATGATTTCCAGCGGCGTGACCGGCATCACCAGCAAATGCTCGATCGTGCCGTGCTCGCGCTCCCGGATCAGCGCCGCACCCGTCAGGATGATCGAGAGCATGGTGATCGACATGATGAGGTGGTCGACCGCGCCAAACCAGGATCTCTTCAGTTCGGGATTGAAGCGCGCGCGCAGCGCGAGGTCGATCTGCGGTGCCTGAGCTTGGCGGCTTCGTGCCAGAAATTCCGCGATTTCGGCGCCGACGATCTGTTCGACATAACCGCCGCCGTTGAAGGCCTGCGAGATGCGCGTCGCGTCGACGTTGAGCTGGATTGACGGTCCCTTCCGCGCCAGGAGGTCGCGCTGGAAGTCTGGCGGGATGTCGAGGGCAAACGTGTCGAGGCCGGCATCCATCCGTCGGTCCATCTCATATTGCGAGATCATCCGGGGCGTAGAAAAGTACGGAGCGGTGAATGCCGTCGTGATGCGCGTCGAGATCGGCGACTGGTCCTCGTCGACGATGGCGATCGCGGCGCGGTTCAGCGTCTCCGGCAGCGTGTTGGCACCTTCATACACCGCGAACGTAAATGAATACGCGATGAGCACGAGCAACACCGGGTCGCGTGCCAGTCCGCGCAATTCCTTGATGCCAAGCTGGAGCAGGTTGCCAAGGCGCATGGTCAGCGGGCCTGTTTCTTCAGGAGCAGCGCAGCTGCAGTGACCAGCACCGGGATCATGACGGCGAGCGCCACGAGCTCGCTGTGAAGCGTGCCGAATCCCAGGGCCTTCGAAAATGCGCCGCGCGAGATGGTCACGAAATAGCTGGTCGGATAGACAAGGCCGATCATCTTGCCGACCCCTTGCAGCGAGGAAACCGGATCGATCAGGCCGGAATACTGGATCGCGGGAATCAGCGTGATCAGCACGGTTCCGAACAGCGCGGCGATCTGGCTCTTCATGAAGGCCGAGATGACCAGCCCGATGCCGGTGGTGGCCGTGACGTACAGCAGCGCTGCGGCGGCATAGGTCGGGAAGCTGCCTGTGAAAGGAACGCGGAAGACGATGAGCGCAAAGCCGACCAGCAGCAGGAAATTGGCAAAGGCCAGCACCACGTAAGGCAGCTGGGTGCCGAGCAGGAACTCGAGCCGCGTCACTGGTGTGACGTAGAAATTGACAATGGAGCCGAGCTCCTTCTCGCGTACGACGGCAAGCGCGGCGAGCACCGCAGGGATCATGATCAGGAGCAACGGGATAATGCCGGGCGCCATGGCGACGACGCTCCGGACGTCCGGATTGTAGCGGTAGCGCAGCTGGAGCTGGTAGGAGCCGGCGACCGCCGCTTCGCCATAGAGCTCGCGGCCCTTCTGCGCGAGCCAGGTGGCGTGGATCGCCTGGGCGTAGGAGCGCAGCGTCTCGGCCCGCGTCGGATTGGCGCCGTCAACCCAGGCACCGATCTCGACATGGCGGCCGCGGCTGACGTCGCGGCCAAAGCCGGGCGGCAGCTCGATGGCGAGGCCGATCTCGCCGGCACGCATGCGGCGGTCGAGATCGGCATAGTCGATGATCGGGGATTTCTCGGTGAAATAGCGCGATCCCGCGATCTGGAGGCTGTAGTCGCGGCTGATCGCGCTGTCGTCGCGGTCGAGCACGGCAAAGGTCAGGTTCTCGACGTCCATGCTGATGCCGTAGCCGAGCACGAACAACAGCAGCACGCTGCCGAGGATCGCGAGCGTGGCGCGGATCGGATCGCGCCGCAGCTCGAGCGCCTCGCGCCGGGAATAGGCGAGCATGCGGGTCGGGTTGAACGTCATGCCGCGCTTGCGCGGCGCGGCTGTCGTCTCGGTTGCTACGGCCGGTGCGGTTGCCGGCGGGATGGCTGCATCCGCAGTGTCGGCAATCGCCTCTTCCAGGCAGGCGATGAAGGCCTGCTCCAGCGTCGCGGTGCCGCGCGCGGCCACGATCGCCGCAGGCGTGTCCGACGTCAGCACCCTGCCGGCATGCATCAGCGAGACCCGGTCGCAGCGCTCGGCCTCGTTCATGAAATGGGTCGAGACGAAGATGGTGACATTGTCCTTGCGCGAGAGCTCGGCCAGGATCTGCCAGAACTGGTCGCGCGCGACCGGATCGACGCCGGACGTGGGCTCGTCGAGGATGAGGATGTCCGGCGCGTGGATCATCGCGACCGCGAGCGACAGGCGCTGCCGCAGCCCGAGCGGCAGCGCATCGGGCAGGGCATCGGCGACGTCGGCAAGATCGAACCGGCCGATCATCTCGGCGATGCGCGGGGCGATGGTCTCCGCCGGCAGTTTGAAAAGGCGCGCGTGCAGATCGAGATTTTGCGCGACCGTGAGCTCCGAATAGAGCGAGAAGCCCTGCGACATATAGCCGATGCGCCGCCGCACCGACATGTCGCCGGCATCGATGGTGTTGCCGAACAGCCGCGCGGTGCCTTCGCTCACCGGCAGGAGGCCGGTAAGCATCTTCATGGTCGTTGTCTTGCCGCAGCCGTTCGAGCCGAGGAAGCCGAAGATCTCGCCCTTCCGGATGCGGAAACTGACGTCGTCGACGGCCACGAAGCCGTTGAAGTGCCGGGTCAGGTGATCGGCCTCGATCGCGATCTCCTCATGGTCTTCGCTCCGCAGCGGGATGACGACATCGGCATGGTTGCCGCGATCGGCTTCGGGCAAGAGGCGGATGAAGGCCTCATCGAGCGTATCGGCCCCGGTCTGCCGCTTGAGCTCGGCGGGCGTTCCGGTCGCCAGCACCTGGCCGGCGTTCATCGCGATCAGGACGTCGAACTGCGCGGCTTCTTCCATATAGGCGGTCGAGACGATCACGCTCATGCCCGGTCGGCCGGCGCGGATCGAGGCGATCAGCTCCCAGAACTGGCGCCGCGACAGCGGATCGACGCCGGTGGTCGGCTCGTCCAGGATCAACAGCTCGGGATCGTGGATCAGCGCGCAGCACAGGCCGACCTTCTGCTTCATGCCGCCGGAAAGCTTCGCCGCGGGCCGGTCGGCGAAGGGCGTGAGGCCGGTGTCGCGCAGCAGACCGGTGATCCGCCTGCTTCGCTCCGTCTTGCCGTGCCCGAACAGGCGGCCGAAGAAGTCGATGTTCTCGAACACCGACAGCGTCGGATAGAGGTTCTTGCCGAGCCCCTGCGGCATGTAGGCGATGTCGGGGCAGACATTGCGGCGATGGCGCGAGTTCGCCATGTCGCCGCCGAGCACGTGGATGCGTCCGTCCTGGATCGCGCGGGCTCCGGCGATCAGCGACAGCAGACTGGATTTGCCGACACCGTCGGGGCCGATCAATCCCACCATGCACCCGGCCGGCAGGTCGAGGGTGATGGCATCGAGCGCCCGGGCCTTGCCGTAGCTCAGACCCACGCCTTCCAGGTGCACCACGCTGCCGGCGGCAGCCGGTGCTTCGGCTGCGGCAGTCGTGCTCATCTCGTCAGCTTGATCTTGAGGTTGTCGGGCCATTGCGCGGCCGGATCGAGCTGCACATAGGCCATGCCCGGCAGGCCGGTCTTCACATGCTCGATGTGCTGGCGCAGCAGATCGGGTGCGATATGCGCCTTGATGCGGAACATCAGCTTCTGGCGCTCCTCCTCGGTTTCGACGGTCTTGGGCGTGAATTGCGCGACGTCGGCGACGAAGGTGGCCTTGGCGGGGATCACATATTGGGGGATGGCGTCGAGCACGAGGCGGACTTCCGCGCCGATCGCGACGCGGCCGGCGTCGGCCGTCGGCAGGAAGAACGTCATGTAGACGTCGCCGAGATCGACCATGTTGAGGACGCGGCCGCCGGCGGCCAGCACCTCGCCGGGCTGCGACACGCGATATTGCACGCGACCGTCGCGCGGCGCCTTCAGCACGCTGTCGTTGAGATCGGCATTGATGCTTTCGATCGCGGCCTTTGCGGCATCGACGGAAGCGCCAGCGTCGATCACCATGGCGCGCGCGGAGCTGATCGCGGCCTCGGATGCGGCGACCTGCGCGTGGGAGGCGGCGAGCGCCGCCTTCGCCGTGGCGTTGGCGGAGCGGTCGTCGTCCAGGACCTGCTGCGACACGGCACTGGTCTTGATCAATTGCTCGGAGCGATCGAGCTTGCGGCTCGTGCTGTCGAGCTGGGCGACGCGCTGGTCGACCACGGCCTCGGCAGCCTTGCGCTCGGCCTCGCGCTGATTCACCAGGCTCTTCGCGGTCTCGACGTTGATGGACGCGCGCTGCAGCTGCGCCTCGGCCTGGCGGCGCTGGGCCTGCAATTGCTCTGTGTCCATCCGCGCCAGAACCTGGCCCGCGCGCACGAGGTCGCCCTCATTGACCAGGATCTCGCGAATCCGGCCCGGCGTCTTGGTCGCGATGTCGATCTCGACCGCTTCGATGCGGCCATTGCCGCGGGCGAAGCCTGCCGGCAGCGTGTTGGTATCGCGGTGCTGCCAATAGTAATAGCCGCCGCCCGCAACGAGGACGGCGATCGCGGCGATGACGCGACCGGATGTAAAGTTCATCTGCTCATCACGCCGTGCGGCGGCGCCCACTGTTGAGACGAATTCCCCGCCGCTGATCGCGCGGAAGAGACGGTCCCAACATTGCAGCGAATTTTGCACCGCAACTTGATGCAGATCAGATGCCGGCGCGGGGCGTCATTGCCTCTATTTTGGGCGCGTTCTCCTTGCCGCTCTCGTCCGCGCAGTTGATCGAGCGGACGAGCGAAGCTTCCTGAGCGGATGGCTATTGGCGCGATCCGGGGCGTCTCACTTCACCAGCGGGCAGCCGCCATCCTTGAGCGGGCGGAATGCCTGGTCGGCGGGCACCTCGGCGAGCAGCTTGTAGTAATCCCACGGCGCCTTCGATTCTTCCGGCTTCTTCACCTGGAACAGATACATGCTGTGCACCATGCGGCCGTCCTCGCGCAGCACGCCGTTGTCGGTGAAGGCATCCTTCACCGGCAGCTCGCGCATCTTCGCCATCACCGTCTTGGTGTCGCGGGTGCCGGCGGCCTGCACCGCCTTGAGGTAATGCAGCGTTGCGCTGTAGGTCGCGGCCTGGTTCATCGTCGGCATCCGCTTGACGCGCTCCAGGAAGCGTTTGCCGAAAGCGCGGGTCTTGTCGTTGAGATCCCAGTAATAGGCCTCGGTGATGATCAGGCCTTGCGCGAGCTTCAGGCCCAGGCTGTGCACGTCGGAGATGAACATCACGATCGCCGCCAGATTCTGTCCACCGGCGACGATGCCGAACTCGCCGGCCTGCTTGATCGCGTTGATGGTGTCGCCGCCGCCGTTGGCGAGGCCGATGATCTTGGCCTTGGAGGCCTGGGCCTGCAGCAGGAACGAGGAGAAGTCCGCGGTGTTGAGCGGATGCTTGACGCTGCCGAGCACCTTGCCACCGGCGGCCTTCACGACGTCGCCGGTGTCGCGCTCGACCGAATGGCCGAATACGTAGTCGGCGGTGAGGAAGAACCAGGTGTCGCCGCCGTTCTTGACGATGGCGCTGCCGACCGTGTGGGCGTTGGCATAGGTGTCGTACGTCCAGTGCGCCGTATAGGGCGAGCACGATTTGCCGGTGATGTCGGAGCTGGCCGCATCCGTCACGATCATGATCTTCTCGTACTGCTTCGACAGCTCCATCACCGCGAGCGCGGTGGCCGAGGTCGGCAGGTCGATGATCATGTCGACGCCTTCGGTCTCCCACCATTTGCGCGCGATGGTGGAGGCGACGTCGGGCTTGTTGAGCACGTCCGCAGCGACCATCTCGATCGGCTTGCCGAACATCTGTCCGCCGAAATCCTCGATCGCCATCTTGGTGGCCTCGACATTCCCCATGCCGCCGATGTCGGAATAGACCGAGGAGAAATCGGAGAGCACCCCGATCTTGAGCGGTGCCTGCTGGGCCGCGGCGGGGATGATCAGGGCAGCCGACAGCAGGCCGGCCGCAGACACGAGGGCTGCGATAGGTCTCATGGATACGTTTCCTCTTGCATGGGACTATTCTGTCCCTTTGTCCGACAAAGTTAGAGGTGGGTTCCGGCGGAGTCAATTTGTTGTATCCACCGCTTCTCTGGAGCAGTTTGACGCATTCGGCGGTCGGCAATATAGTTTGTCCGACAAACGCCATTGAGGTCCGGCTTGCCCATTGCACCGCTGTTTCGTCCGATCGATGTCGCGCCGGCCTATCAGAAGGTCGCCGACGCCATCGAACGCGAGATCGTCAACGGCCGCATCAAGCCGGGCGATCCCATCGGCACCGAGCACGATCTGGTCCGCCAGTTCGGTGTGAACCGCTCGACCATTCGCGAGGGCATCCGCGTGCTGGAGGAGGGCGGGCTGATCCGCCGCGATTCCTCGCGCCGCCTCCACGCCTGCCTACCGCGCTACAGCAAGCTCGCAAGCCGTCTCAGCCGGGCGCTGGTGCTGCACGAGGTCACCTTCCGCGAGCTCTACGAGGCCTCGATGACGCTGGAAGTCGCCAGCATCGAGGGCGCCGTGGAGCGCGCAACCGAGGCGAACGTCGCCGAACTCGACGACAACCTCGTGCGCAGCGAGGCCGTGGTCGGCGATCCCGCGGCGCTCGCCGAATGCGATGCCGAATTCCACGTACTGGTCGCCAAGGCTTCGCAGAACCGCGTGCTCCAGCTCGCGCGTGAGCCGGCGGCGCAGCTGTTCTATCCCACCACCGAGATGACCGTGACCGGCGTCGCCGAGGGCGGCCCGCGTCTCGTCGCGGCGCATCGCCACCTGATCGACGCGATCCGCCGGCGCGACCGCGAGGCCGGCGTGCTCTGGACGCGTCGGCATTTGCAGGACTGGCGCCGCGGCTTCGAGAAGATCGCCTCGCTCGATCGCTCGGTCGAGCACATGTACATGGAGCACGCGCAGGCGACCCGGCGCCGGTAGCGCTGCACGACAAAACGCAAGATTTCGAACAAGAAATCCGACAAACAAAGACATCACCCGGAGGGACACATGACCGAGATCGCAGCCACCATCGCCAAAGCCCGCGAGCATTCCATCGGCGATCTCCTGCGCCGCTCGGCGGGCCGCGAGCCGAACAAGCTTGCGGTGAGCTGCGGTGATGTCAGCTGGAGCTTTGCCGAGATGGACGCGATCTGTAACCGGCTCGGTCGCGGCCTGCTCGACCTCGGCGTCAAGAAGGGCGATCGCGTCGCGGTGCTCTCGCGCAATTCACATGCGTTTGCAGCGCTGCGTTTCGCGCTGGCGCGGATCGGCGCGGTGCTGGTGCCGATCAACTTCATGCTCAATCCCGACGAGATCAATTTCATCCTGAAGAGTTCGGGGGCAAAATTGCTGGCGGCGGGGCCCGATTTCGTCGAGCCGGCCAAAGCCGCAAGCGCCAAGGATTGCGCGGTCGAGAAGATGATCTGGCTGCCGGGCGAGGATCCCGCGACGGCGCCGGCGGGGCTCACCACCTTCGACGATCTGCTCCACGCCGACGGCTCGTTCCTGGACGCCTCGGTCGACAGCCGCGATCTCGCGCAGATCGTCTACACCTCGGGCACGGAATCCCTCCCCAAGGGCGCGATGCTGACCCATGAAGCGGTGATGTGGCAGTATGTCAGCTGCATCATCGACGGCGGCATGAGCGTGGACGACAAGTTCCTGCACGCGCTGCCGCTCTACCACTGCGCCCAGCTCGACGTGTTCCTGGGGCCTCAGGTCTATCTCGGCGCCTCCGGCGTCATCACGGGCAAGCCGACGGCCGACAACATCCTGGCGCTGATCCAGGCGCACAGGATCACATCGTTCTTCGCGCCGCCGACGATCTGGATCGCGATGCTGCGCTCGCCGTCTTTCGACAAGACCGATCTGTCGACGCTTGAAAAAGGGTACTACGGCGCCTCGATCATGCCGGTGGAAGTGTTGCTCGAACTTCAGCGCCGGCTGCCGAATGTCAAATTCTGGAATTTCTACGGCCAGACCGAGATCGCGCCGCTCGCCACCGTGCTGCGCCCGGCGGACCAGCTCCGCAAGGCCGGCTCGGCCGGCAAGCCCGTGCTCAATGTCGAGACGCGCGTGGTCAATACGGCGATGGAGGACGTCAAGGTCGGCGAAGTCGGCGAGATCGTGCATCGCTCGCCGCATCTGCTCTCCGGCTATTACAACGATCCTGTGAAGACCGCCGCCGCCTTCGCCGGCGGCTGGTTTCATTCCGGCGATCTCGCAACTGTCGATGACGAAGGCCACATCACCGTGGTCGACCGCGTCAAGGACATGATCAAGACCGGCGGCGAGAATGTCGCCAGCCGCGAGGTCGAGGAGATGGTCTATCGCATTGCCGGGGTTTCCGAGGTTGCCGTCGTCGGCCTGCCCGACCCGCGCTGGATCGAGGCGGTCACAGCCATCGTCGTGGTCAAGAGCGGCGAAAAGCTCGACGAGGAAACCGTCATCAAGCACTGCGCCGGCCAGATGGCGCATTTCAAGGTGCCCAAGCGGGTCATCTTCGTGGACGCGTTGCCGAAGAATCCGAGCGGCAAGCTGCTCAAGCGCGAACTGCGCCAGCGCTTTGTCGGCGGAGAGACGCTGGACAAGGCGGTGCAGAAGAGCTTTGGCACCTGAGAGGGAGCGCTTTCCATGAAAGCCTGGCAGGTCGCGCGCGACTGGTCGATCGAGGGGATGGAGCTGGTCGATCTGCCCGAGCCCGTGCCCGGGCCGGGTCAGGTAGCGGTGCGCATGAAGGCAGCGTCGCTCAACTATCGCGATCTGCTGACGGTCCAGGGCAAGGGCGGCGTCACCCGATTGCCGCTGATCCCGTTCTCGGACGGCGCGGGCGAGGTCACAGCCGTCGGCGAGGGCGTCACGCGCATCGCGGCCGGCGACCGCGTCTGCCCGATGTTCTTCCAGTCCTGGATCGACGGACAGGTTTCGGCGGCCAGCCGTCGATACGCACTCGGCGGCACGCGGCCCGGGGTGCTGCAGGAGGTGATGGTGCTCGACGCCGAGGGCGTCAGCCGCATGCCCTCGCATCTGTCGTTCAGGGAGGCCGCGGCGCTGCCCTGCGCCGGGCTCACCGCCTGGCGCGCGCTGTTCGAGGAAGCACGGGTGAAGCCCGGCGATACCGTGCTGGTGCAGGGCACCGGCGGTGTCTCGATCTTCGCGCTGCAATTCGCAAAGCTCGCCGGTGCCAGCGTGATCGTGACGTCGTCGAGTGACGAGAAGCTCGAACGCGCCAGGGCACTCGGCGCCGACCACACCATCAACTATCGCTCAGTGCCCGAATGGGGCAAGGCCGCCGCGGAGTGGAGCGGCGGAGGTGTCGATCACATCGTCGAGGTCGGCGGCAAGGATACTCTTGCGCAATCGCTCGAGGCTGCGCGCGTCGGTGGCACGATCCTGGTGATCGGCGTGCTCACGGGCTTCTCGCAGCAGATCGCGATCCCGAGCCTGTTCGCCAAGAACCTCCACGTCATCGGCCTCTCCGTCGGGAGCCGCCGCATGTTCGAGGACATGACGGCCGCGGTCGAACGCAACGGCATGAAGCCGGTGATCGACCGCGTGTTCAGCTTCGATGCCGTGACGGACGCGCTGCGCCTGATGCAGCAGGGCGGGCATTTCGGCAAGATCGTGGTCGAGTTCGCCTAACTGCTCCCGCCGGAAAGCTTCCTGACATCGTCCGGCGTTTGCCCGAAACGGCGGCGAAACGCGCGATGGAAGTAGGAGACGTCGTGGAAGCCCGCGAGATGCGCGATCTCGATGATCTTGCGGGTGCGCATGGCAGGATTTCGCAGCAACCGCTCGGCGCGCAGCAAGCGCTGCTCCAGCACGAAGCCGCTATAGGTGATGCCGGCCTGCTCGAACAGCAGCTGGATCGTGCGTGGGCTGACCCGATGCGCGGCGGACAGGACGGCGAGCGACAGCGCGGGGCTGTCCAGTTGCGCCAGGATGTCGGATTTGAGAGTCTCCAGTCGGGCTGCGGCAAGGCCGCGCGTCCGCGCTTCCTCGGCAACATCGCCGTGGGCCCCGATCATCAGCACGGCGAGATCGAACAAATGCTGCGAGACCGCATCGAGCTCGGCGGGGGCGAGCTTGTCGGCATGAGCATGCGCGAGGTCGTAATAGCGCAGATACATCGACGTGATCGGATTGGCACCGGGGATCGACCCCGCAATCAAGTCCTCGGCATTCGGGCAAACGCGTAGCAACGCCTTGCGTGGCAGCAGCGCGGTCCGGAAATTTCCGTTCCCGATCTGAGTGATGTAGGCCCCCTTGATCGAGGGATCTCCGATTGTGACGTCACCCGCCGAGATCTCCAGCGGGCGTTTTCCCATGGTCCCGCTCAACGCCGAATTGGGTGACGTCGTAATCACCAATTCGTCGTTCGTCCCCAACGAAACGAAAGATATCGGCGAGCCGAACGAGGCCGAGAGTCTGATGCGCGGAAGAATGGCCGGCGCAATGGTCCGGTGCACACGCCCGTCTCCCACCGGCACGAAATCGACATTCGCCACCTGACGGCAAAACTGCTCGCGCCATCTTTCATAGGCCAGGCCATTCGGGTCGCCATCGAATGAGAGCTGAGGCTGGATCATTGACAGTGGGGTACGCTGGTTGGCGATTTCCGTCAGGTTGTATCGTCGGCTCCATGCGCCGCAACGGCAAAAGCGCGGGATTGCGTGATAAGCCACTCGCGATGGCGTGCTGTGCCCGCGACCTGGTGCCGCAGCCACGTGTGCCCTGATCGCAACAGGCTCCGTCTTTGCCGCCGTCTTTCACGTGAGTCCATTCGGGGCTTCGCTCCCCGCCACGAACGCGGATCGCTTCGTGCCTATCGTCGCCGGCGAATGATCGACCGATTGGAAGGGAATGACCCGATGACATCTCGTGCGCGCGATCTGCTGGCGGTTCTGCTGGGGCTTGGCATCGTTGCCTATGGCGCCGTCGGCGCAACGGCCGCCGACATGGCGCTGAAGGCGCCGCCTGCGCCGCTGCCGGCCGGCTTCAGCTGGACGGGCTTCTATGCGGGTGTTCACGCGGGCTACGGCACCGGTGACGGCAACGCGGCGCGGGTCGATCCCTCTGCGCTGCTCGCGATGTTTCCCGGTGTGAACAACCTTACCTCGACGGCATCTGCTCCGTTCGCGCTCGGTGTCGATCAATCGGGTTGGCTGGGCGGTCTACAGGCCGGTTACAACTGGCAGAGCGGCCATCTGGTCGCCGGTGTTGAAGCCGATGTCAGCGCGGCCGGGATTGGCGGGCGCGCATCAGGCTCGTATGCGTTCCGCCCGGTTTTCCTCGTCGGCGATTTCGACAATTACACCGGCACCGTGACGGTGACGCAGGACATCGATTATCTCGGCACACTGCGCGGCCGCCTCGGTTACGCCAGCCGCAACTGGCTGTTCTATGCGACGGGCGGTCTCGCCTGGGCGCATGTCAAGGCACGTCTCGACAGCAGCCATGTCAGGCTGACCAACAACTTCCCGATCCCCGGGTTTCCCGGCGCGCTGGACGGTCATGCCTCGGCAAGTGGTTACAATGTCGGGTACGCGGTCGGCGGCGGCGGAGAGTGGGCGTTCGCGCCGCATTGGTCGTTCAAGGCGGAATATCTTTATCTCAACCTTGGTCGTCAGCTCACCTTGTCCATTCCCGCGACCAGCCTTGCGGCCAGCGACATCGCGCTTCACACCTTCAGGATCGGTCTGAACCGCCAATTTGCGCCGTGATGCCGGTGAGGCTCAGTATTTCCTGACCGCGGTGCCGAACGCCATCCAGAGCCCGATCGATGCAAGGCCGAAGCCGCCCAGCAGCAAGAAGGTCGGGCCGTAGCCGATCCATTGTGCGATCCAGCCGCCGAGTGCCGGACTGAGGCTGGCGCCGACGCCCTGCACCGTGATCACGGCGCCCTGGCCGAGATTGATGCGGCCGGTGCCGTTGAGCGCGCGCGCGACCATGCCGGGCACGGCGACCGTCTGCAGTCCGGTGCCGATGCCGTCGAGCACCTGCATCGGTACCACGCCCCACCATCCCGTGACGAAGAAGGCCAGCACGCCGCGGATAGGCAGGAACATGAAGGAGATCAGGATGATCGGCCAGTAATTGCGCTTGCTCGCGGCCTTCATCGCGACCAGCGAGGTCACGATCATCACGCCCTGCGCGATCACCACGGTGGTTGCGACGAAGCTCGGGCCGTTGGCCTGTCCCTCGGCGACCGCCGCTAGACCATAGAGCGGAACGATCGCGGCATTGCCGAGATGGAACAGCGCGAGTGAAAGCGCCAGCACCAGCAGCGCCCGGTGCTTGAGCAGCATCGTAAACGCATCCGGCGCACTGTCGGGATCGTCCTCCTTGCAGCCACGCGAAGCGCGATCGTCGATCGCCTTGGCGGGGATCATCATCACGCAGGCGATCGCGATGGCGCCGAACACGGCCGCCAGAACGAAGACGGCGAAATAGCCGAACTTGTAGCCGAGATAGCCCGACAATGCCGCGCCGACCATGTTGCCGGCGTGGTTGAACGCCTGGTTGCGGCCGTTGAGCGCGTTGAAGCCTTTCTGCCTGGCGATGCCGAGCGTGATACCGGTGACCGCCGGCACGATGGCGGCGCTCGCCAGCGATTGCGCGACCTGGGAGAACGTCACCGCCCAGAAGTTCTGCGAGATCAGGATGATCGCTGAGGCGAGAACGACGCAGATTCCGGGAATGACGACCCATAGTCGCTTGTTGCGGCTGGAATCGATGAAGCCGCCGATCGGCGTCGTCACAAGCATGCCCGCGACATTGCCGATCGTCATCGCGGTGCCGATCAGTCCGGTCGCCCAGCCACGTTCCTGGAGGAAGACGCCGACGAATGGCCCGATGCCCGACTGCATGTCGGCCATGAAGAAGTTGAGTGCGAACAGAGGCCAGATACGGGACGGGGAGGGAGGCCGCGAAGTCATCGATACCTAGGCATGCTGTTCGTGTGTCGTGATCCTCTTGGCCAATCGTCCTGGCGTTGATCTGAAACGTAACGGGTGCTCCCTGCGTTGGTTCCAGCTACCCCGGTCATCGACCTTGCTGAAAGCGCGTCCGCAATGTCATGTTGCGATCCTGCCATGGAGCTCTGCTCATGCCTCTCTGGATCTGCGAAACCTGCGGCGCGCAATTCCCGAACGGCGGAATTCCGCCGGCCTCCTGCCTGATCTGCGAGGACGAGCGGCAGTTCGTGAACTGGAAGGGGCAGAGCTTTCTCACGCGCGAGCAGCTCATGCAGGGGCATCGGCTGGTCGGGCGCGGCGATCTCGGCCTCACCGGCATCGGCATGGAGCCGAGCTTCGCCATCGGGCAGCGCGCGCTGCTGGTGCCGCAAGGCGACGGCTGCGTGATGTGGGACTGCATTCCGCTTGCAACCGATGATGCGATCCAATATGTCGCCGCACTCGGTGGGCTGAAGGCGATCGCGATCTCGCATCCGCACTACTACGGCGCAGTCGCCGACTGGAGTGACACCTTCGGCGGCATACCGGTCTATCTGCATGCCGACGATCGCGCCTTCGTCACGCGGCCGCATCCCGCGATCGTGCACTGGACCGGTGATAGCCTCCGCATCTCCAAGGACGTGCTGCTGCTGCGCACCGGCGGTCATTTCGCCGGCGCCACCATGCTGCACTCGGCGCGCAGTGCGGACGGCCGGGGCGCACTGCTCACCGGCGACATCGCGCAGGTGACGATGGACCGCCGCTTCGTCAGCTTCATGTACTCCTATCCCAACTACATGCCGCTCAACGCAGCCGCGGTGCGGCGGATCGCTGATGCCGTCGAGCCGCTCGCCTTCGATCGCATCTATGGCGCGTGGTGGGGCCGCAACATCGCCAGCGGTGCCAAGGCTGCCTTCGCGGCATCGGTGGAGCGCTACATAGCGGCCATCGCCTGAGCTGGCGGGAGAAGCGGATTTATCTTGCCGGTCGTTAATAAATGTACTATGCGTACAGTTATTAAATCTGCTGCATGGCGCAGCTGCGGGTCCGGCATGATCGATGCATCGTGGAAGCTGCGGCACTCTGCGGCCGCGTGAGCGGGAGTTGGACGCATGACGGCGCCAAGCGATGGCGAGATCTTCGAGGCTGGCGACGTCACGCTCCAGTCCGGAGCCGTATTTCCTGCGCTGAAGCTCGTCTACAGGACCTACGGCACCCTGAGTTCGGCGAGAGATAACGTCATCCTCTATCCGACCTCGTTCAGCGCACAGCACGCTGATACCGAATGGCTGATCGGGCCCGACGGCGTGCTCGACCCCACGCGCTTCTTCATCATCATTCCGAACCTGCTGGGCAACGGCCTGTCGTCCTCGCCGTCGAACACCGCCGCGCCGTTCCCCGAGGTGACCTATCACGATGCCGTCGCGGTCCAGCGCCGGCTCCTCACCGAGCGGTTCGGCATCGCGAAGCTGGCGCTGGTCTATGGCTGGTCGATGGGCGGCATGCAGGCCTATCACTGGGCGGCGCTGCATCCTGATATGGTCGAGCGAGCCGCCGTGGTCTGCGGCAGTGCGCGTTGCGCGCCCTACAATTACGTCTTCCTGGAGAGCGTGAAGGCCGCGCTCACTGCGGATCCCGCCTTCCGCGAAGGCCGCTTCGTGGAGAAGCCCGTGGCCGGCTATCGCGCGATGGGGCGGGTCTATGCCGGCTGGGCGATGTCGCACGGTTTCTATCGTGATGAGCTCTGGCGCGAGGCGGGCTTCACCTCGCTGGAGGATTATCTCGTCCGCACCTGGGATGCGACGTTCGCGCGGCGCGACGCCAATGATCTGCTGACGCAGGTCGGCATCTGGCAGCGGGGCGACATCAGCCGCTGTGATGCATTCGCTGGCGATCTCGATCGCGCGCTGGCGGCGATCAAGGCGCACATGCTGCTGATGCCTGGCGCCACCGATCGCTATTTCGACGTGCGCGACAATCAGGACGAGCTCGGCCGGCTGGTGAACGCGAAATCCGCCGTGCTGCATCCGATCCCGTCGCTGCACGGCCATCGCGCCGGCAATCCCGTCGGCAATCCGCGCGACCAGGCCTTTCTCAAGGCCGAGGTCGCGGCGCTCCTTTCGAGGTAGACAGGTCTCCGCTCATGACTGATGCAACTGTTTCCGAGCCTGATCATCGCTTGAAGCCGCTGTCACCGGCCATGCTGCGCGAATTATCGGTCCGCTCCGATCTCCGGGGCGCCGTGCAGGGCCTCGGCCATTTCGGAATGATCGTGCTGGTGGGCACGCTGATCTCTAAGGTTTCCTCGACCTGGGGCGTGCTTTGGGCGCTGCCATTGATGATGATGCAGGGCTATGTCGTCGCCTTCCTGTTCATGGCGGTGCACGAGACCGCGCACAAGACGGCGTTCAGAAGCCGCCGCCTCAACCTCGGCGTCGGCTATCTCGCGGCCTTCATGATCGGATTGCCTTACGAATACTATTGCCTGTTTCACTGGGATCATCATCGCTACACCCAGGATCCCGACAGGGACCCCGAGCTGATCGTCGGCGTGAAGCCGACATCCGACACGCAGCTCGCGATCGCCTATAGCGGCTTGCTCCAGGTCGCCGGCCGTCTCCGCCTGATGCTCGGCCACGCGATCACCGGCAAGGTCGTCGTGCCCTGGATCCCCGAGGGCAAGCGTGCCGTCATCGTCAGGGAGGCGCGTGTCTATGTCGCGCTCTATGTCCTGCTGCTTGCGCTGTCGCTGTGGTTCTCCTCTGCGCTGTTGCTCTGGGTGTGGATCGTCCCGCTCGTGAGCGGGCAATTCTTCCTGCGGCCTTATCTCTATGCCGAACACACCGGCTGCGAGCGCACCCGCAGCGCTTTCCAGAACACGCGCACCACCTACACCGCTGCGATCGTCAAATGGTTCGCGTGGAACATGCCCTATCACGTCGAGCACCACGCCTATCCTTCGATCCCGTTTCACGCGCTGCCGAAGCTGAACGCGATCGTCGACGGCGAGATCGTTCATCGTGGCCGCGGCTACATCAGAACGACGCGCGAGACCTGGGCCTGGTTTCGTCGGCAGCGGCAGGCCGGGTAGCTCGACCAGTGCCAGTGAGGGCGTCTCCGTAATTTGTCGTGCATTTGCCGGCTTCCGATAGAGAGCTTTACGACGCGTTCATTGCGCTTGCGCATGGGGAAGAACATCGGGGTACCGTTCCGCCGCGCGTCGCATAAATGCCAGCAGGATCAAATGCTTGTTGGCGTCAAAAACGTGCCTAACGAATTCTTCCGGATCGGAAAAGTTTTAGCCGTCTTGTATTCACAACCAAGCGAGGGCGCTGCTCTAAGGTCGCTTGCATCAACACCGCCGACGTCTGGAGAGATTGGTGATGAGTGCAACGAGAGGCCGTCTTCTGGTGGTCGACGACGACCTGGTGCAGCGAGTTCTGATCGGCAAGATCGGGGCAAAGCTCGGTTACGAGACGGTGGTTGCGTCCTCCTACGAGGCCGCGACCGAGCTTCTGGGCCGCGAGGGCTTCGAGATCATGGCGCTCGACCTGTCGCTCGGCGAGCGGGACGGGGTGGAGCTGCTGCGCTTCGTCGCGGACGCCGGCCTCCATGCGATGTCGATCGTGATCATCAGCGGCTGCGACGATCGCATCATGAAGGCCACGCGGCGGGTCGCGAGCGGGTTGAAACTGTCGCTCGGCGCATGCCTGACCAAGCCGCTCGATCTGAACCGCCTGCGCAACGCATTGGAATTGCCGTGCCGCGCACCGCTGGCTACGCCATTTGCTTCGCCGCAGCTTCGGATCACGCCGGAGAGGATCCTGCGCGGCCTCGCCGCCGACGAATTCTTCGTCGAGTTTCAGCCGAAGATCGCGCTCGAGACCGGACGAGTCATCGGCGCCGAGGCGCTCGCGCGCTGGCGCACCGCTGAATTCGGCATGGTGTCGCCGCTGGTGTTCATTCCGATCGCCGAACAAGCCGGCCTCATGCGCGAGGTGACCGATTGCATCCTGTCGTCGGCGATGTCGCAGGGCCGCAAGCTGATCGAGCGCAATCCCGGCTTCACCATTGCGGTCAACATCTCGGGCACGCTGATGTCGGATCTGACCCTGCCCGACCGGATCGAGGAGATCCTGCGCCGCGAAAACATCCCGCCGACCTCGCTGACGGTGGAGATCACCGAGACCTCGGCGATGGCCGACGTCGACCGCGCCAACGACATTCTGGTGCGGCTGCGGATCAAGAAAATCGGGACGGCCATCGACGATTTCGGCACCGGCTATTCGTCGCTTGCGGCCCTGGTGCGGCTGCCGTTCAGCGAGCTGAAGATCGACCAGTCCTTCATCAAGGGCTGCGAATCCGACGACGACATGATGAAGATCGTCGATGCTTCTGTCGCGCTTGCCAAGGCGTTCAACATGAAAGTGGTGGCCGAGGGCGTCGAAAGCCCGGAGGCGCTCGAGATCATCCGCCGGATCGGCTGCGACGTCGCCCAGGGCTTCCTGTTTGCGCCCTCGCTGCGGCGCGCGCGCGCCGAACGATGGATCTCCGAGCGCAATTCCCTGGCAGACGAACAGGCCGCTTCCGCGACACAGACGGCGCTCGCGAGCTGAGACGACGAACCCCGGTCGCGGAGCGACCGGGGTTGCGCCAGTCAGATGCAGGCGGGCTCAGTAGATCCCGTAGGCGCAGACATTCACGACGCGGACGCGCAGGCCGTGACGGGTCTGGACGACGCGCTCCTGGTAGCAGTTGCTGATGCCGGTGTTGAGGTAGATGCCGCCGCCATAGCCCCAACCGTGATTCCAGTGATGGTGAGGATAGAAGCCGCCGCCGCCGGCCGACGCCGCGGTGGGCGCGAGAGCGGCGACGCCGAGCGAACCGGCAGCGATCAGACCAAGAGCAAGCTTACGAAACATTTTCATTCTCCAGTGTGGCGCTAAGGCCGTTGTTGTGTCCCTGCATCTTCGGTCGAGCCGAGATGCGATCGCGTTCACGCGCGATCGGGAGAATCGTGTTTCAAGATTGTTTCGTGGTCTCCGGCGAAACGTGCCGGAATCATGCTTTCCGCGCCGCGCGATAGCGCGCGGCCATCGCCTGCGTCATCTCCATCATCTTGTCGCGGAGATCGGCGGGTTCCAGCACTTCGGCCTCCGGGCCGAGCCGCAACAATTCGGCGGCGGCGTGCCATGAGGTCTTGCCGGTCGGCACCCGCGCGATGCGCCAGCCGTCTGCATCGGTGGTCTCTTCGATCTCGGTACGCGCCCTGACATAGGGCTGGCTCAGCGCGTCGAGCAGCTTGACGCCGAAGGGCGACAGCCGCACCACCGCGATATTCGGATGCATCTCGGCCTCGAGGCGAAGTGTCGCGGCCTGCCAATAGGCGGCGAGATCGAAATCGGCGGGACGATCGAACCGGTCGTCGAGCGCCGTGCAGTCGAGCACGCGCGCGACGCGATAGGTGCGCACGCTGGCATCGACCTGGCCTGCGAGATACCAGTTGCCGCCCTTCAGCACGAGGCCGAGCGGGGCGAGGCGGCGCTGCTTCTCCGCGCGCCAGCTCTGGTAGCGGATCTTGATCAATGTCCCGCGCAGCAGCGCACCGGCGATGGTGCGCAGATGTTGCGGTTCTTCCGCCTCGCCGAACCAGCCCGGCGCATCCAAATGAAAACGCTCCTGCATCCGTCCGGCGTCTTCGCGCAGATGGACGGGCAGCGCCGCCATCAGCTTGTTCTGCGCGGCGATCATCGCTGCGTCGAGCCCGAGTGCCGCGGCGGGGCCCGGCAAGCCTGCGAGGAACAGCGCGCCGGCCTCGCTTTGCGACAGGCCGTTCAGGCGCACGCGGTAGCCGTCGAGCAGGCGATAGCCGCCCTCGGCGCCGCGGTCGGCGTAGACAGGGACGCCGGAGGCCGCGAGCGCATCGATGTCGCGATAGATCGTGCGCACCGAGACCTCGCAGGCCTCTGCAAGCTCGGGCGCGGTGACCTGCCCCTTGGCCTGGAGGGTGGTGAGGATCGACAGCATCCGGCTCGCACGCATAAGTCCTTAAATCATACCTGACACAGGATGTCAGGTATGGGTACGTAAGAAGGGCATCGCCAGCCAATGCCCAGGAGACCTGCCATGACCGATCCGAACCGCCTCACGCTGTATTACTCGCCGCAAAGCCGCGCCACCGGCACGCGGGTGCTGCTGGAGGAGCTCGGCGCGCCCTACGATCTCCACATCCTCAACATGAAGGCCGGCGAGCAGCGCCAGCCGGCCTACCTCGCCATCAATCCGCTCGGCAAGGTTCCGGCGATCCGCCATGGCGAGGCGCTGGTGACCGAGCAGGTCGCGATCACCATCTATCTTGCCGATCTGTTCCCGCAGGCCGGCCTGACGCCCGCGCTGAATGATCCGCTGCGCGGCCCCTATCTGCGCTGGATCGCCTATTACGGCTCGTCCTTCGAGCCCGCGCTGATCGACAAGTTCATGCAGCGCGAGCCGGCGCCGATCACGCAATCGCCCTATGCCGATTACGACACCATGCTGGGTGCGCTGGAGGCGCAATTGTCGAAGGGCCCGTACCTGCTCGGCGAACGCATGACGGCCGCGGACGTGCTGTGGGGCGTCGCGTTCAGCTGGACCATGATGTTCGGCATCGTGCCGAAGAAGGACGTGTTTGTCCGCTATGCCGACCGCATGACCGCGCGCCCGGCGTTTCAGCGCATCACCGCGGCGGATGAGGAGATGGCCGCGCAGCATGCGAAGGCGATTGGGACGTAAGGGTGTTCGTGTTGTGCCATGAGGCGGCGCCTCAATCTCCGCCGTCGTCCCGGGCAAGCGCCAGCGTAGACCCGGGACCCATAACCACAGGGAGATGTGTTGCGAAGACTCGGAGTGATCAGCTCGCCACATAACCACTGCCTGTGGTTATGGGTACCGGATCTGCGCGCGCTTTGGCGCGCTTGTCCAGGACGACGGCGGAGTGCGAGGCGCCTCCTCGTACTCCTTGAGCGCCATTTCAAAACCGCGGCGCTCGCTTCTCCGCGAACGCCTTGATGCCTTCCTTGATCTCGTCGCCGCGCATGCTGTCGCGGTGGCGCTGATCGGCGGCGCGGTCGTCGAGCTCGCCGCGGGCGAATTCGTTGATCGCGCGCTTCATGCCGCGCATCGCCTGCGGCGCGTTGCCGGCGAGAACCTTGGCGAGCTTGTCGACCTCCTCGTCGAGCGTCTCTTCCGGCACCATCGCCGTGAGGTAGCCGATGCGCAGCATTTCCGGCGCGCTGATCTTCTGCGCCGTCAAGAACAGCTTTTTCGCATTGTCGAGGCCGAGCCGCGTCACGTAGCGTTTGATGCCGCTCCGGTAGTAATGCAGCCCGAGCCGCGCCGCCGGCATGAACATCTCGGCGGTGTCGATGCCGATGCGGAAATCGCAGGCGAGTGCGAGATCGGTCGAGCCGCCATAGACGCCGCCATTGAGCCGGCAGATCGTCGGCACGCCCAAGTCCTCCAGCCGGTTGACGACCACCTCGAAGGCGGAGCCCGCGCTCTGCTGCTCGTGTGCGCTGACGGCGCGCTCGGCGACCGAGTTGAGATCGTAACCCGCGGAAAAGGCGCGCCCGGTGCCGGTCAGCACCAGCACGCGGATGGCGGGATCAGCCTCGACCAGGTCGAACAGCCTGACGAGCTCGCCGAGATCCTCGGCCTGCAGCCGGTTGAGATGCTTCGGCCGGTTGAGGCGGATGGTTGCGCATGCGCCGTCGCGTTCGAGCAGGGGGCCGGTTGCGGCGTCGGTGATGTCCGACATTCTTGTCTCCTTCTTACTTGTTTTCGAGCGCGCGCCGTTGCGCCTCGGCGTCGATGGTCTCGGCGAGATCCGGGTGTCGTGCCATCAGCACGCGGAAGTCGACGAGATCGAGCACCAGTAGCCGCGACACTTTCGTGGTCGAGACGTTGGCGCCGCGCTTGTTGTTGCCGAGCAGCGCCATCTCGCCGAAGAAGGCGCCTTCGCCGAGCTGCACCTTCTTGCCGGGCAGCTCGACCTCGACCTCCCCTGCGGCGATGAAATACATGCAATCGCCTTGTGCGCCCTTGCGGATGATCATGGTGCGCGCCGGCAGCTCCATGGTGCGCAGCATGTGGGTGACGTCGGCAATGGCGGCGGGTCCAAGCGCCGCGAAGAACGGCACCTTGCTGACGGATTCCCAGGTCTTGAGGAAATTGTCGCGCCGCGTCTCGGCCGCAAATCCGGTCGCCAGGATACCGGTCCAGAGGCCGAACACGCCGAGGCCGGAGATCATCACCGCGGCCGCCACCATGCGCCCGAGCGGCGTGACCGGCACGGCATCGCCGTAGCCGGTGGTCGTGAGCGTGACGACAGCCCACCACAGTGCGGCCGGCACGCTGCCGAACGTCTGCGGCTGCACGTCCCGCTCCAGGAAATATTCGGCGACGGAGGCGAGGAAGACCACCATCAGGAAGATCACGAGCACGCTGACCAGCGGTCCCGATTCCAGCACCAGCACGCGGCGAAGCTGCCGCAGGCCCGGAATGCCCGGGACCACCTTCAACACCCAGAGCACGCTGAGCAGCCAAGCCGTTCTGGGCTCGACGCCGAGGAGAAGCGCGGCCGGCACGGCCAGCGCTCCGATCGCATCGACGATGCCGGCGGAGGAGGAGACATAAAGCGAAAGTCGTCCCTGTTGCCTCATGTGGCGCAGCCGGACCAGCCATTCGAACACGAAATAGGCGAGGCAGGCCCAGAGCAGGCCATCGACCCAGCCGTGCGCCTCCCTGGCCCGGTTGTCGGTCAGCAACACCATGCTGAGCACGCCGACCGTCACCGCGACATAGGCCGCCTTGGTCATGTTGCGGCCGGCCGTGGCGGCCGCGAACTGGGCCAGAGCGGAGATCAGCGGCTTGGACATGCGGGAAGGCTATTCGGTCTCGGGGCAGGTCTCGAGGCCCCGGTTGGGACGTCGACGCCAAAGTGCCTGTCCGGGCGAAGGCCGTCAACGACAGCAGGCGGCTCTGCCGGCGCCGCTGCGCCGGGCTGGCCGGTCTGTGCCGCCGTCGTTGGCGGTGCCTACCTGAAATGGGGCGGCTCGTCGTAGCCGCGGCGGCTGCTGAAGAACAGCAGCACCATCAGCCCGATGCCGACCACAACGGAAAACCCCGCGCCCAGCGCCAGCGCCACGTAGCCTTCCGTCGGGATCGGCTCACCTTCGATCGCCATTGCGGAATAGGCGAAATAGCCGGCTGCCGCCAGCATTCCCAGAAGGAGGATGATGAGGAGTGCACGCATGCTGCGGTCTCCGGTTGTCGTTGCGAACCAACGGTTGCAGATCGCGGCAGTTCCAGGCGGAGCAATCATGCGAACCGCCAGTCTCGTGCCCCGGACGCAGCGCATCATCCGGCGATGCGAAGCACCGTCCGGATGATGCGTTGCAGAGCCGGGGCCCATTTAGCAGCGCAGGCTCCAGCACCTGGGTCCCGGCTCGGCGCCGCAACGCCTTTGGCGTTGCAGCTTGTCCAAGACATTGGGCAGCCCAACAGGCCTCAGGCGCTCTGGGCGGTCTTCACCACCACGACGTTGCTGTCGTCGTGCTGGGCAGGACCGCCGCCTTGCACTGTCTTGTCGCTCTCTCCGGCGTGACGTTTCAGATAGTCGCGGCGCATGCCGATCTCGTCGCGCACGAATTCGTAGCCCAGCTTGAAGGTGTCGAGCCCGTCGGTGCTGATCGTGCCGTCCCTGAGGCCGATGACGGCGCCGCGCAGGATGCCCTCCAGCTCGTCCTGGAGGCATTCCAGTTGATCCAGCGAGTGGGCGTGCTCGATCCGCTCGCCGATGTCGAGGATGGCGGTCGAGAGCTCGCTGGCCTTCTCGGGCGCGATGCGGGTGATCTTTGCGTAGATCGCGGCGAAGATCGAGCCGATGACGCTGAGCGCGGCGGCGCCCAGATACATCAGGTCGCTGTACTTCTCCATGAACGACTTGGTGTCGTCGTTGATGTAGTCGGCCGCGCCCTGGTGCGCCATCACGAAGGCGTCCTTCTCGACGGAGGCCGGCTCGATCCTGCTGGCAAAGCCGTTGTCGAGCCCAAGCGCTGGCTTGTTCTCGTAGACGATGCGCGCGAGCTCGCCTGCCGTGGTCGGGGACATCCTAGATTGCGCGACCAGCAGCCATTCGAGCCCGATCGTGTCGAGGTCGTCGTCGGGAATCTGCGGCGAGGTCGCCAGAGTGCCTGCCGTCAGCGTCTCGCTGGATATGCCGGGAAGCCTGCGCGCCAGCGCCTTGGCCTCGTCGATTGCATTGAGGGTGAAGCCGCCGCGCTTGGCGAGCTGCTCATAGCCCTTGTCCCTGACGGCCCTGGAGGCGTGGACGATGGCGATCACCGCGCCAAAGCCGTTCGACGGTGCGAACAGCTTGTCGAGCGTTGCGCCCTGCGGCGCCATCTGGATCTTGGCAGCGTCCGGCCCGTCGGGAATGTCTAGAATGCTGCGGACGAAGGCGAGGGAGGCTTCGCTCTCGGCGACGACCGCGACCTTCTTCTTCTTCAGCTCCGCGATCGACTTGATCTTCTTGTTGCCGGGACCGAGCAGAAGCACGAGATCGTGCTCGAGGATCGCGAGCGTGCGCGCCCGCAGCGGGACCTTGGCGTCGGTGCGCAGCACGGCGAGATCGGCCTGCTTTCGGTCGAACTGCGCGAGCGCCTTGGCGCTGTCTGCGTTGTTGACGATCTTGATCCGGAAGCGCGAGGCGTTGGCGTTGAGCACGGCGGCGAGCTTGGCCGCGAACAGCGCCTCGTCGCCATTGGGAGCGCCGACGGCAAAGGTCAGCGTTTCCGAATTGTGCAGCAACGCGCGTCCGCCCCAGACGGTGGCGAGCGACAACAGCAGGGTCAGCACGACGTAGAGGAAGACCTGCTGTTGATTGGTCTTGATCACCTTGGGACGCCGGGGCGGCGGCTCGGTCAGTGACGAAATGGGGCCTTCAGCACTCATGGCAGCACTCTGGCCTTATTCTTTCGGTGGCGGGTGGCTCGCGAATGTGATCGCGGTAAGCGCCCTCTAATTCGTAAGCGTCTGAAAAAAGAACGATATTCTCTGTCTTCAATGATAGCGCGAAGGTCGCGGAAAGCAAATTTCGAGCCGACGGTAACCTTACGCGACGCGTCCGCGGCGATTGGTCATCCTATCACTAGTTAGCCACACTTGGCGATTTTCCGGTTCCCCCCGGCTGCATTCCGCCGCGGGAGATGTCATAAATCGTACGTCCCGGCGATTTGACCGGTCCAGAACTGGTCCAAGAAGAAGTTGCGCTGAACGGCTCCCATTTTTCTTGTCACGTCAATGAGGGCGTCAGCCTTGTCGTTTCCACCCATGTCATCGGCGGTTCCGGTCGAAGCGCTTATTGGCTGGATGTTGCTGCTCACCTTCAAGCACATCATCGCCGATTTCGTCCTCCAGACCGCCTGGATGGCGCACGGCAAGGACCAGAAGCACGGCTGGGCCCTGCCGCTTCTGGTGCACTGCCTGGTTCACCTTGCAGTTGCACTGCCGTTGATCCTGATCGTGGCGCCGAAATTCTGGTTCGTGGCTCTGATCGACTTCGTGATCCACATCACGATCGACCGCGCCAAGGGGCTCGTCTCGGCGAATTTCGGGGTCGACCTGGCGCATCCCTGGTTCTGGACCTTGATCGGCGTCGACCAGGCCCTGCACCACCTCACCGGCTTTGGGCTCTCGATTTTCATGGCGGCGAACTGAGACCGCCGCTCGCCCTTTGAGTCGGGCCATTCTTCATCGGCCACCAGAACTCGTCATGCCCGGGGGCTCGTCCCGCCTGCGCGGCCGAAGCCGCTTTGGCGCGGCGAAGGCCCGGGCATCCACGTTCTTCGTGCCATCCGGCCAGACGTGGATGGCCGGGACAAGCCCGGCCATGACGTTGTGGAGGCCTTTACACCCCGATCCCGCTTCCGATTCGCGGCCGACGCACAAGGACCCCGGGTGACTACCGCCCAGGGTGGTTAACCTTTCGTTAGACAATTGCGCTGCATCTTCCGCGAGACGAGGGAGAACTGCAATGTTTTCAAGCCGCGATACCTTTGAAAGCGATTTCTGCCCGGTCCGCGACGAGCTCCTTGGCGAGATGTATCGCGCCAGCGAGAGTGGCCTGCCGAGGTTGGTTGAGAGTGTTTCCCCTGACGCGCGCGCCAGGCTGGCGCTGTTTTGCTACCGCCGCAGCCATTTGCACTCGCTAGCGGTCGCGATCGCAGGCAGCTGCAGCGAGCGCGACCTGATCGAGAACGGCGGCCGCGTCGGCTCGACGCTTTACGCGTTGTCGCGCGAGGGCACCGCGAAATCCTCGCCGTCGCTGTCGGGCGGGCGCAAGCCGATCACGCTGTCGACCAAGCCGCTATCGGTGCTCGCACCGCTGGACGACGAGATCGACGACGAGATCAGCGAAGCGGTTCCGGCTTAAGCGGCTTCTCGTTGACGCGTCATCTTGCCGGAAAGCCGCTGCGCACTTTGCGCTAACGCGGCCCTTCGGGTCCGGATCATGCGCTAACGATCACGGGCAACCCGAACTTCCGCCGCGCCATCGCGCATTCGGCATCGCCCGGCATGCAGGTGCGGCACACCTCCGGCCGCACGGCATAGATGCCGCAGGCGGTCGCTTTCCCGATTTCCCCCTGCAAGGCCGAGCAGCGATCACCCTCGCACCGCATGCCCGACTGACGCGCGTTGACGAGCGCCTCCGGGATGGCTGCAAGCTCTTCGTCGCTCTCGATCGAGAAGCGCGGCCAGTTGGCCGAATAGCCACAGCACGCGCCGCAGCTCTGGCAATAGCTCGACGGATCGGTGGGGTTGTCCTGCATCCTCGTCACGTGTCCTTTGGCGGGCCCCAGACCAGGCTCTGCCGCCATCTGGCGCGCAGCACGTCGCGACGCTCCGGATATTTCTCGTCGAGATAGTTCGCGTCCACCACGCGGTCGGTGCGGAAGCTGCGGAAGTCGCCGCGCAGTTCGCACCAGGCCGCGAGCAATCGCACGGCTTCGAGATAGCCGACCGAAATCGGCCAGATCATGCGCTCGCTGGCACGGCCCTGCTCGTCGCGATAGCGCAGCATGATCTTCTTGCCTTCGTGGATCTGCGTGCGGGTTCGCACCATGTCGAGACGATCCGGCTCCCTGTTCCAGCTTGGCCGGGCGCGGCTCGCCGGCTCCAGCACGAAGGGGCGCAGGCGCTCAGGCACGGTGTCGGCGATCTTGGCCATCAGATCTTCGGCCGCGCGCGCCAGCGCGGAATCGGCGTGGCCCGCGACCCATTGTGCGCCCAGCACTGCGGCCTCGATCTCGTCGGGTGTCAGCATCAAAGGCGGCAGGTCAAAACCCTTTTCCAGGATGTAACCCATACCGGCCTCACCGCGGATCGGCACGCGCTGGCCGATCAGCGTGGCGATGTCGCGATAGATCGTGCGCTTCGAGGTCTCGAGCTCGGCCGCGATGGCATCCGCCGTCAGCGGCTTACGCGTGCGTCTCAGCACCTGGATGATCTGAAACAGCCGGTCGGCGCGTCTCATGACAATTCTCTTATCGGTGATCTTTTCAGAAAGCGGCGCGCGGCTGCTGACAGGATGTTGGCAGCAGGGGAGTTCTATACCGGGACAACACAGCGACTGAAGAGGATTTGTCCATGATCATTCCAACCCATTTCGGCCCGGTCATTCCGATGCTGCGGGCCCAGGCATGGTCCGTGTCGGTGTTCGGCCGCCTCGTTTCGCTCGATCTCATGGCCGTCGACCTCCGGTTTGCCCTCGCCAGCGCAGTGACGGGCTCGCTGGTTCGAGCCGCCGACGCGCTGGTCCGACACGTGATGTGCCGCGCCTGGCGAGGGGCTCGGTTCGCAGAAGATATCACGGCTGCTGCCACCATGGTGGCAGCAGCCGGTCACTAGGTTCCCCAAAACTCGCAGGTCCAGGAGAGATCGCATGATCACGCTTTACGGCTTTGGCAACGGCTTCGGCCTGCCGGAAATCAGCCCCTTCGTCACCAAGACCGAGGTGCAGCTCAAGATGGCGGGACTGCCCTACCGGAAGGAGCGGGCGATGCCGCCGGCCTCGCCCAAGGGGCAGCTGCCGTTCATCGACGATGGCGGCGAGGCGGTGGCCGATTCCACCTTCATCCGCGCCCATATCGAGCGCCGCTACGGCTTTGATTTCGACGCCGGCCTGTCTCTGCAGGAGCGGGCGCAGGCCTGGGCGTTCGAGCGCATGATCGAGCATCACGTCTATTGGGGACTGGTCGGCGCCCGCTGGGTCGATCCCGTCAATTTCGCCAAGGGCCCCGCGCATTTCTTCGATGGCGCGCCGGAGCACAATCGCGAGAAGCTGCGCGAGGATGCGCAATTCCGCGTCGCCGAGAACTATCTGCTCTCGGGGCTCGGCCGCCATGGGCCCGACGACGATGTCGACCTTGCCGTGCGCTCGCTGTTCGCGCTGTCGGTGCAGCTCGGCGACAAGTCGTTCCTGATGGGCAACAAGCCCTGCGGTGTCGACGCGACGGCCTTCGGCATGCTCGCCGGCGTCCTCACGCCGTTCTTCGACTCAGCCCTCCGCGAGCGCGCCGAGGGGTTTCCGAATCTCACCGCCTATGTCGACCGCATGATGGATGCTTATTATCCGGAGTTCGCCTGGACCCCGCTGCGGCAGGCGGCGTAAGGCTCGATGTAGCCACATCGTCATGGCCGGGCTTGTCCCCCCCCATCCACGTCTTGCCATGCAGCGCGAAGAACGTGGATGCCCGGGACAAGCCCAGGCATGACGACCTGAGAGATTGAATCCAAAAACAAAAGAGCCGGCCCATCGGGCCGGCTCTTGTCGTATCCGAATTGTGGCTGGCCTTACTTCACCAGCGAGTACTTGCCGTCCTTCACCGTCAGCAGGATGCGGGCGCGTTCGTCGACGCCGTAGCGGTCCTTTTCCGTGAAGTTGTAGACGCCCTGGCTCGCCGCGAGGTCCTTCTCCGACAGCAATGCCTGGCGGATCGCTTCGCGGAATTCCGGGGTGCCGGGCTTGGCCGTCTTCAGCGCCGCGGGAATGATGCGCTTGAGGATCTCGAACGCATCGTAGGAATGGCCGGCGAACTGGCTGCGGCTGTTCGGGCCGTACTTGGCCTCATAGGCCGCGTTGAGCGCGAGGCCGGGCTTCTTGGTGAGTGCGCTATCCGGCTGATCCTCGGGGTCCATCACGGGGCCCGAGGCCATCAGCACGCCTTCCGCCGCCTTGCCGGCGATGCGGATGAAATCCATGCTGGCGGCGCCGTGGGTCTGGTAGATCAGCCCCTTGTAGCCGCGCTCGCGCAGCTCGGTCTGCGGCAGCGCGGCCGCGGTGCCGGAAGCGCCGACCAGGATCGCGTCGGGATTGGCGGCAACGAGCTTCAGCACCTGTCCGGTCACCGAGGTGTCGGGACGGGCAAAGCGCTCCTCGTCGACGATGGTCATGCCCATCGGCACGGCCTGCGCCTTCAGGTCATTGAACCAGAGGTCGCCATAGGAGTCGGAATAGCCGATATAGCCGAGCGTCTTCACGCCCTTGGCCTTCATGTGGTCGTACAGCACCTTGCCGACGATCGGAATCGGCTGCGGCATCGCCACCGACCACTTCATGCGCTCGGGCGTGATCGGGAACGGCGCGAGGCCGAAATGCGGAATGCCGGCTTCGTTGGCGACGTTGGAGACCGCGATGGTCGGCGGCGTCAGCGCCGAGCCCATGATGATATCGGCCTTGGATTCGGTCACAAAGCGGCGGGCGTTGGTCGTCGCGGTGGTGGGATCGCCGCCGTCGTCGAGCACGATCACCTTCAGTGGCACGCCGCCGATTTCCTTCGGCACGAATTCGAGCGCGTTGCGCTCGGGAATGCCGAGGGCTGCACCCGGGCCGGTCGTGGTGGTGGTGATGCCGATGGTGACTTCGGCGGTCTGGGCCAGCGCGGGCAGCGCCGGCAAGGCAATCGTTGCCGCCGCGATGGCGGCGGTCAGGTAAAAGCGCTTCATTTATTCCTCCCTTGACGTGTTGCTTTGAAAGCAGAAATCGGGGGGTAATTCAGCCCCCTCTTTTGGTGATGCGGCGATTTAGCTTCCCGTGAATTTGGCTACCATTTCCGCCGGGAATGGTGCCGATTTCAGCTTGTCGGGGTTAACGGGGTCGCGGCCGACGAGGACGCGGGTCTCGAACCCCTCGATCGCCAGCGCCTCGCCCTTGTAGACGTTGTGCTTCACCTCGAAGCTCGAGCGCTTGATGCTCTCGATTCTGGTCTCGATGGTGATCCAGTCGCCATAGGTCGAGGGGATGTAGAACCTGGACCGCGTGTCGACCATGGGGATGCCCACCAGGCCGTATTTGCGGACCAGGTCCTGCTTGGAGAAGCCGGCGACCTCGAACAGGGTCGAGGTCGAATCGTCGAACATCGCGAAATAGCGCGGATAGTAGACGATGTTGGCGGGGTCGCAGTCACCCCACTGAATCTGGACCTCGCGCCGGTTCACGAACATGCGATTGTTGCCTTACTTCGGCGCCATGCGCAGGGAGCCGTCGAGGCGGACCACTTCGCCGTTCAGGTAGGAATTCTCGACCATGTGCAGGGCGAGCGCGGCGAACTCGTCGGCGTTGCCGAGCCGGCGCGGGAAGGGGATCGCGGCGGCAAGCGAGTTCTGGGCTTCCTGCGGAAGGTTTGCCAGCAGCGGCGTCAGGAACAGGCCGGGCGCGATGGTCAGCACACGGACGCCGAACTGCGCGAGCTCGCGCGCGATCGGCAGCGTCATGCCGACGATGCCGCCCTTGGAGGCCGAATAGGCGGATTGTCCGATCTGGCCGTCATAGGCGGCGACGGACGCCGTGTTGATGATGACGCCACGCTCGCCGGTCGCCTGCGGCTCCAGCTTGGACATCTCGGTCGCGGCAAGGCGCAGCATGTTGAAGGTGCCGATCAGGTTGACCTTGATCACCTTGTCGAAATCGGCGAGCGCCATCGGACCGTCGCGGCCGACCACGCGCTTGGCAACGCCGATGCCGGCGCAATTGACCAGCACGCGCGGTGCGCCAACGGCCTTGGTCGCCTGCGCGATCGCGGCTTCAGCGGAAGCAGCATCGGAGACGTCGCAGGTGACCGCGACGCCCTTGATTTCTACGGCAACGGTTTCGGCAAGCTTGGCATTGAGGTCGAACACCGCGACCTTGGCGCCCTGCGCCGCCAGCTTCCGCGCGGTGGCCGCGCCCAGTCCCGATGCGCCGCCGGTGACGATGGCTGCCTGATCCTTCAACAACATGGCGTTCTCCTGGTGCGGAATTCTAGACGAGATGAACTCCCTCTCCCCGCTTGCGGGGAGAGGGTTGGGGTG
>ERZ1034409.40-NODE-40-length-70403-cov-23.114659_pt1 | contig 70403 bp, 80 predicted proteins | sample MGYA00520610_ERZ1034409 | MGnify/ENA primary metagenome ERZ1034409 (study PRJEB33736, sample SAMEA104288480) | Azolla microphylla | place: Ecuador | collected 1982 | study: EMG produced TPA metagenomics assembly of the PRJEB19522 data set (Is there foul play in the... | reverse complement strand
CCATGGTGCCATTGCTGGGGCAGTGGTTTCTTTCATCAGCTTCTTTTAACGTGAAAGCTACACCAAAACCCCACTATACTCCTTTTTACTCTTAACTTTTGTTTAAGTCCCGTTAATTAATTTATCAGAAATACCTATAGCCATAGTAAAAGTACCTCCTGCTACACAATTAGTGTGAACCAGTGATGGAAGAACCTTAAAACTAATTTTAAACACTCAAGGACAACCTGAATGTAGACCCCTATATCCAAATGAAATAAATAGTTGGTATGCAGATAGAGGTCAACGTGATGTATCAGCAATAGTAATATCTGGTACTACTTGGAATGATTCAGATCCATTATGATTTGTTTGATTAAGAGGATTATTAACTGAATATCGCGGTGATATATCCCTTCAATATCTATCTGATTTAGAGTTAACAAAAGCATTAAATTTAGTAGGTGGAGATGATAGAATTTCTACCCTTGCAGATTTATTAATTGTCTGCATAGAAACCGTTATTAATCAACATATTCCCACCCATGAAGTAGCATTTCAAGTTTTACGAAGTCAAGATGTTACTGTTAACGAATTGTCTTGTTGGCCATTATTGCGTATTTTCGAAAGGCTAATAGAGGCATTTACTCTAAGAAATGAAGAACATGAATTAACTTTTGATTTATTCCGGGTTGGAGTTCCAGCTTATGACCCCCGTGTATTTCGTGAAGCTGTTAATAATCCACTTACCCATCGGGATTATGATCTCATGGGAGCACTACATATTCAAATACATGATAATCTTTGAAGGATTATCAGTTCAGGGATTTTTTAGAAGGAATTAGATTAGATTCTTTGTTGGTTACTGGACCCTTGCCAACAAATCTACTACTTGCCTATTTAAGAAAATTGGTTTAGTAGAACGTACTGCAAGGAGAATAGGAATGATATATTCTGGTCAATTAAGAACGGGACATCAACTACCAGATTATTCAACTACTACTAATATACAAGTTACTGTAGGTTTACCAGGTGGAGATGCTGATTTAGAGTTTGTAAAAATCATATTTTCTAAAGAAAAACGTCAAAAGTTATAGTTTAATTTAGATGAATTAATACTAATCAATTATTTATGGTAAGAAAGAGAACTAAATTCTAATGAAGCAGCAAAACTCATCCAGAAAAGAGAAGATCAAGCTCGACATTTACTTGAACCAGTATTATTCGATAGAAAGACACAAACAATTATTAAATATATCTCACTGAGTCAATCAATATTTAATTCGAGCAAGATAAGAATCAAGAGAGATTATATCACCTTGCTTGAAAAATATTCTGCACCATCTTTTTACCAGACCTAGCAGCAGCATTATCCAACTCTGCAACTTCACCATCACTCAAAAACCAACCCAATGCACCAATATTCTGTTGTGCTTGTTCCAAACTTTTGGCACCAGGAATAGGAATTGTCCCTTTACAAATACACCAGTTAATAGCGACTTGAGACATGGTTTTATTTCTTGTATCTGCTATTTCTCGTAAAATCGCTAAAATACCTTTCATGCCTGGTAATATTTGCCTAAATAATATTCCTCTCACACCTTTAGGAAACTTGCCATCTTCGGAAAACTTACCTGTTAATAAACCCAAAGCTAAAGGACTATAAGCAATTAATTGGATTCCTAAATCATCACATACATCTTTTAAACCTAATTCCGTGACTGGATAGGTAGATAATAATGAATACTGCACTTGCAAAGTTTTAATCGGTATTCCTCTTTCCTGAAATCTTTTATATACCCATAAAAGTCGTTTTTTACCGTAATTAGATAATCCTACACCTTTAACTAATCCTTGTTCATATAAATCAGCTAAACCATCTAATAATCCTACTTCCTGCCAAGGTGCATAATTAGCTGTAGACCAGTGCATCTGAACTAAATCAACGTTTTTTCCTAATCTGTTCGCAGAAGCATGACAAGCAGAAATAATTGATTTTCTTGTCCATCTCCAAGGGTAAGCTGCTAATTTTGTAGCAATACAAATATGTTCTTTATTTAGTCCTTGATATTCTCTAGTAAACTTTCCTAAAAGTGACTCACTGCGTCCGTTTAATCTACCTGTACCATAGGAATCTCCTGTATCAAACAGGGTGACACCATTATTCACACAGAGGTTAAATACCTGTTGCAGTTGGTCATCGATGCTTTCATTGTATCCCCAAACCAGTTGGTTTCCCCAAGCCCAAGTTCCACATCCCATTGTGGGTAAAGATAGTGATTGACTGGTTTGCATATTGCTTTCCTAGAAAAAGTAAGTATGTTAGCAGTTTAGTATAGTTGGGGAGTTGAGTGATCGCGTAAAATGAAAAAGTGCCATGAAATATTGGTCACTTTCATAACACTGATGATTATTTAAATCTGAAAGACTTTATTGGTGCTAACACTTAGCTAGATGACAAAACTAAGCTGACTGTCTGGCATTAACAATATACACGTTCTTGCCAAGTTGGGGGAATAAAACAAAGGGTATTTCCCGTGCTGGTTGTTGTAAGTCAGGAGGTAAGAGAGTGAAGAAAGATGTCTTGCAAATTAACAGTAATCTTTTGAGTAGCACCGTTAACTAAGACACAAGTTGGGTTTTTCTTTCCATTCTTATATTGGTCGTAAAGAGAATCAAGAACTTTCTTACGTAATTCCTTCACTGGAGAAACATAGATAAAATAGCCTTGTGTATCCATCCACTTATTTAGCTTTGGCTGATGCTTTAGTTGCATCTGTAAAGAAAGCAATTTGAGTATCTTCATTTTCTAGAGGACATTGTTCAGGCGGTCTTCCAGCTAGCTACAACACTATAGAGTTTACCACCCAGAGGAGCATCAACGGTAAATAATTTCTTACCAGCAGTTGCTGTATTCCCCGCTTAGAAATGAAACCAAGCTTTTGTTACTGAACTATCACCAAGAGCATCTACAAGTTTGGGTACTACGTTCTTGTCAAATAATTTTCTACTAACAGGAATTTGAAATTCTGGTGGTAATTTAAAAGGAACAGCTATGCCATAATTCAGAATATCGTCATAACCTGTAACTCCTTTTTGCTGCTGCTCTAGAGTGTTGTAAATTGTTGTAATACCTAATGTTGCTTGAGGAGCATTAGATATTCTAGTAGGTCCTAGAGTAGGTGCAGGGGTGGTATCTGCTAAGGGAGAATCGACACCACTGAATAACATGACAAAGCTGAGAATAATAGTGACTAGGATTTTAGATTTTGAATTTGAGATTGATTACACGGATAAAGCCGGAGGCTTGTAGCATCAAGGAATTATCGGTCAAAGTCACCTATTCCCTGCCTATCATGAATACTGAAGCTTTACCTCTGAACGTTTATATCCAAGGTCAAGGATTTCACATTTTGGCTTTACACGGCCATCCTAGTGCGGGTCGCAGTCTTTCTGTTTTCACTAATCATTTATCGCGACGGTTTCAAACCTTTGCCCCAGATTTGCGCGGATACGGCAAAAGTCGCTGTAATAGCAATTTTAATATGTAAGACCGGAGGACTTAGAAGCTCTCCTAGACTGTTTTGAGATTGAAAAGTGTCTGGTATTGGGATGGTCACTAGGTGGAATTTTGGCGATGGAATTGGCATTGGGCTTACCACAGCGAGTTACTCGGTTGATATTGGTGGCAACTTCAGCTAGACCTTAGGGTAATCATCCTCCTATTTCTTGGCAGGATAATCTTTATAGTCATCTGGCCGTGCTATTAAACTATATCAAACCTAGTTGCTCTTGGAATATTGAAACTTTTGGCAAGCGATCGCTCTTTCGCTATCTCATTCAACAACATACACCCACAGCTTACGGTTACATTGACAGGGAAGCTATACCAGCTTATTTACAAACTTCTCCATACTCTCTCTACTCACGCCCTCTATAGCGCCATCAAAGCAGGGTACAACTGACTTCCTGACCTAGTAGAGAAAATACAATATCCTAGTTTGCTGCTTGCTGGTTCTCCAGACTGCCATATTACTCCCGATTCTCGCTTAGAGACAGGACGAAATCTCAAAAATTCTCAGTCGCAATGTTACCCCAACACCGCCCATATTTTTCCCTGGGAAATACCTCAACAGTTGCTGTTCGATATTGACCAATGGTTAGAAACACACTCAATAATTACTAATTCGTAATTCGTAATTAAGAGGGTACAAACCCCCACTAATTGCAATTACGAATTATTTTGACATCTAGTGTCAATCTTTCTCAATACCTGTATGCACGGTTTTCACCCATTTTAGACGTTTGGGACGTACTGACATCCGGGCGGTAGTGCTACTCATAACTACCAACCAATGCAACATATAAATACTACCGCGAATGGTTTGTAGAAGTAACACAAAATAGTTAGATGTTTTCTGATCTTGGCGTGTCCGCCTTAAACCAGCAAACATCCCCACAAAAGACATCGTAACTGACAGACCAGTTACAGAGGTTAATACTGGTGGACGATGGCGAATTAGAGACATTAATAAATCTGGTATTGCTGCTGTGGGTAGGATATACATAATCAGCAGAAAAATCAGCAAATCCCAGGTTTTCCGCGTCCCCATCCGGTTTTGAAGGATCAGATCCCAGTAATCTAAATAACGCTGATAACCACCTTCAGCCCAACGGTTACGTTGATGCCAAAGAGCGATCACATTTGTGACTCCTTCTTCTTGCACTGGGGGATAGAACATACATTCAATATCCCATTTATCTAGATTCAGGCGAATTGTCAAATCCAAATCATCGGTGATGGTTTCCTCATTCCAGCCACCACAGCCATCCAAAGCTTGACGACGGACAAATTGACCATTACCCCGCAGTTCACCAAGACCACCAATAGTAGTCCGTTGTTGTTGAAACCAAGTATCAACAGCCATTTCTGCCATTTGTCCCTTAGTCCAAAAATTCTCCTTAGCGTTGGTGATCGCTTTTCGCACCTGCACCGCCCCCACCTGTTCTTTTTGGAACAAAGGCACTACCTGTAATAGTAAATCTGGGTTAACTTGGGCATCAGCATCAAATACCACAATAATATCCCCCTTTGTCATTGGTAGGACTTGATTCAAAGCTCCTGACTTACCACCAGTATCCTCAGCAGAACGTCTGAGCACCTTGAGTTGCTTGTATTCCTGCTTCAGTTCTGCCAATAAATGCGGCGTATTGTCCGTACTATTATCGTCAATAATCCAGACTTCATATTCCCCATTGGCATATTCCAGACTACAAAGACTCTTGACTAATCTAGCAATAACTGCTTCTTCATTTTTTGCAGCCACCAACAAAGATACAGAAGGCAAATCTCCGTGTATTTCTTTGTGATGGTGGCGGGGTCTAGCAAAAATAATACCCAAGGCGTGAATACCAAGGATAGTTGTCAGTCCGAGAATGAAAATATAACCCCAGGAAACTAAATGCAAAGCGATAGTCCCACTCCAGACAATAGTCAAGACCAGGGCGGCTTTGGGTGTACGTCGTTTAAACCGGTGTGAAAGTACAGACATAGCATTCGCGTCTTCCACTAACTCTTGTTGTGCTGATAGGTCAGACACTAGGGAGTTAAGAGGAGCAGAGGTTCCGTTATCAGAGTCGTTTTCCGGCCAGGAATTCGCTGGCATAGTTAATTTGAGTAAAAACCAGTATCTGTTTAAAGTTTACAATTCCCTTGTGAAGGTTAGCAAAATTCTAAAATTTTGCTAACCTTCACAACCGCTTTTCTTTACCTTGGGGAGCATCGCAAAACGTAAGAATTCAGGAGTCAGGAGTCAGGAGTCAGGAGTCAGAATGTTTGAGAAATTGGTTAATTAACAAACAGGTATTTTTGGCGTTAGCCTGAAATACCTGACTGCTGATGGGTGAATGCTTACCACAAAACTTACCTGAACTTATAACGAATAACGATCTGCATAATACTCGGTATTTTTCATAAATTACAAATATTTTTTTTAATCTGTGTGAATACACATAGTTATGGGAATACTATTGATTGATGAAAACTCAATATCCCCAGTTATTAGCCAACTTGAGGAATCTTAAAGGATGTCTATCGACCAACTCCAGCCTGTCAGCCAGCAACAAGCTACTGTATATCTACCGTACATCCAGCAAACCAAACGGAACTTCTTACCCTATGCCATCAGTCTTTATCAAAAGGGCTTTGTGGAAGGACACCGCAAAATAGAAGGCAGTAAAAATATTCCTTTTATTGCTACCTGGAACGTTGCCACCCTTCCCTCAGACCTGACCCGCTGCCGAATCCAGTTTAATGGCAATGCGGAATTAAGTTATGAGGTCAGGATGGCCAGTTTTGAATTTATTAATTTTTTAATTGAACTAATGGAAAATTATAAGCGCCAAAAACTTAGTGATTTTTCCACAACTTTTTACCGCAAACTACTCAGTATAGAAGATTGAATCAGAAGGCAAAAGGAGCAGGGGGCAGGGTCAGTAATATATCCCCATCTCCCCCACCTCCTTCATCTCCCTCATCTCCCTCATCTCCCCCAATCCCCACAGAAGCAATTTCTGCTGCTTCAGCTAAAATTAGGAAACACCTAGCTGGGTTCAACAGACTTTTGAAATTAGGAGTGCATGGCGTGCCAACATCTTTTAAATATTTGCTGATTGGATCAATAGAGACTTACAGTGGTAAATCCGCAACAGTTCTAGGTTTGTCTGATCAGCTAAAGCAGAAAGGACTGGATATAGCCTACGGTAAACCACTGGGAACTTGTTTGCACAATGCTGATGGGACTGTAGTCGAAGAAGATGTCCAGTTCATTACTCAAAACCTCAAACTGTCGGAAAACCACGTGGCACCGACTTTGTTGGCGTTGGATGAGCTCAGAGTCCAAAAACGGTTACGAGGAGAAGATCAAAGTAATTATCAGCAGTCACTAATACAGCATTATTTACAAGTACCAAGAGGTGATTTGATGCTGTTAGAGGGGGGTGGTAATTTAGCAGAAGGTAATTTGTTTGGCTTGTCTTTGCTGCAAGTTGCTCAAGTCTTAGATACTGCTGTGCTGTTAGTACATCGGTACGAATCACTGCTCTCCGTTGAAGCGCTATTGTCTGCCAAAAAACAGATAGACGATGCCTGTGGGAGGCAACGCCAACGCTTGATTGGTGTTGTGATCAATGAAGTTCCGACCGAACAATTAGAAGCTGGTAATAGTCTCTTACGTCCATTTTTGGAACAACAGGGTATTCCTGTACTAGCAATGCTACCTAAAAGTGATTTACTCCGTAGTGTTAGTGTGGAAGAACTGGTAAAACAGTTAGGTGCAGAAGTTTTGTGTCGGAGTGATCGCTTAGATTTATTGGTGGAAAGTCTAGCTATTGGGGCGATGAATGTAAATGCGGCGGTCAAATATTTCCGCAAACGCCGCAATAAGGCAGTAGTTACAGGAGGCGATCGCGTAGAAATTCAGCAAGCAGCTTTAGAAACCTCTACCCAGTGCCTGATCCTGACCGGACAATTACCACCTCCTGCCTTTATTCTCAATCGTGCGGAAGAATTAGAAATCCCGATTTTGTCTGTTGACCTCGACACCTTGACCACCGTAGAGATTGTTCATCGCACTTTCGGACAAGTCCGTGTCCACGAACCTCTAAAAGTAGAGTGCATCCGCCAATTAATGTCCGAACATTTTGATATTAACCGTTTGTTATCTCAACTAGGATTAAACCCAGCAGCAGCTGTATCTTAGTATTATTACTGACCCAGATTACCAGTTAATCGCCAGCGTAAATCCTACATCTGAGTTGATTTGTGAGAATATATGCATAATCAACCTAATTACTTACAAATACTCGTTCAACATTTATACTAAGGACTTAGTGAAACGTTTACATTAATAAACTTCTTGTTACTTAACGTTTAAATCCAGAAAACATAGCAATATGTAACTCTAGTTGGCTTCTCAACTACACGCTGTTTGATAGAATATCTAGGTCGTTTAATCTGATCACCTCCATCTTTGAGCCAGTCAATAGACCTCATCAACCTTGATACATTAGCGCAAGAACTGGCGACAATCCAGCAAACAGGTTCTAAACGAATTGCCTTGTTGGGTTCGCGTCACGTGCCAATTACTCATCAAAATCTAATTGAAATGATGACTTATGCCCTAGTTTTATCGGGCAATCGTGTCATCACTTCTGGTGCTACAGGTACTAATTCAGCTGCTATCAGGGGAGCCACACGGGCTGACCCAAATTTGCTGACAGTAATCTTACCTCAGAGCTTGGAACGCCAGCCATCTGAATCACGCCAGCAGCTAGAGCAGGTCATGCATCTAGTCGAAAATCCCAGTAATGATCATCTCTCTTTAGCCGAGGCCAGCTACCTGTGCAATAAGGAGATTGTTTCCCGTTGTCAGCAACTTATCTGCTTTGCTTTTCACGATAGCGGCACCCTGCTGCAAACTTGTGGAGACGCAGAAGAACAAAGAAAAGTGGTGACACTGTTCTACTTTGACTAAAGTGAAACGTAGTCTCCACATAGCTAATGATAGAGATGGGAAATTACCATTGGGTATTGGGTAATGATTTTTCTAAATTACTCAGTACCCCTTCACAGCTAGAAATATTTGACTATATTTTTAGTAACTCTAAACCCTTCCAAAATTCAACATTTCATATCTAAAATTTCTATGGCTTCTACTTTTTCTTTTGACATTGTGAGCGACTTTGACCACCAAGAATTAGTTAATGCTATTGATCAAGTAGTACGAGATATCAAAAGCCGTTATGATCTCAAAGATACACACACTACTGTCGAATTAGGCGAAAAAAGTATTACTATCAGCACCGATAGTGATATGACCTTACACGCTGTACACAGCATACTGCGAGAAAAAGTAGCCAAACGTAACCTCTCCCAAAAAATCTTTGATTTTGGCAAAGTTGAATCTGCCAGCGGCAATCGGGTCCGTCAAGAAATTACCCTCAAAAAAGGCATCAGCCAAGAAATTGCCAAGCAAATTTCTAAATTAATTCGTGACGAATTCAAAAAGGTGCAAGCTTCAATTCAAGGTGATACTATGCGGGTAACTGCCAAAGCTAAAGATGATCTACAAACTGTGATTCAGCGGCTGAAGCAAGAAGATTTTCCTGTCGCTTTACAATTTACAAACTATCGTTAGAGACTGGACTGGGGACTGGGGAGGAAAATATAGTTCTTGAGCATGGTCAGTTATCAGGATATATGGTGAGGTTTAGAGTGAATAGCCTCTCTCTTTTCCCTCAAACTCACAATTTTTAGCTTGACATACCACTAGTTCGGTGAAGATCGCGCATAGCTAACATCCAAGGCTTCGGCAATATGTCGCACCAAGGCGGGAAAAAAGTCATCTCCAGTCACTGTGGCGGTTCCTGCTACCGATTTTTGCAGTGTTAATTCAGCCCGTTAGCGTTCTCTTAGTTCTTGCTCTAATTTTTGGTGGGTGGTAGCTTGCTAAAGAGCGATCGCCAGTTGTATTGTTAACAGTTGCAATAGTTCAATTTCTGATTCTTGATACTGAGGAGGATGCTGGCTTTGGGTGACGTTGAGAAAGCTCCACAGTTCATCACGACACAGAAGCGGCATCAAAATCTTGGCACGGATCTGGAGGCTAATCAACATATCGCAGTGACAGTCTGACATTTCAGTTGTGTAGATATCTGACACAACACGAATCTTTCCTTGGGGATACATCTAAACTAGCTGTTGCCGAAAACATTGGTCTTGAATTTGTTGTGCTAGCAGAGATAGAGCGGAGTTTGTGGACTCAGCCACAGTGATTACTTTCCCATTGGCATCTAATTGCCAAATATTGACGCGCTCACAATTCAACAATGGGCGTATCTCTTCCACAGTCCTGTCTAGAATCGTTTACAAACTCAAGGATGATCGAATTTGGGTAGCAACTACTCAATACCTTAGCCACAGAAAGAGTATAAAGAGAGGGCTAGCTCTGGCATTGTTGATCGTAAGGCTTACTGTCGTGGTTTTCGATATGTTTGTGAAATGTTAAAAATGCTTCCGGAATAACCAGAGCCTATTTTATTAGCCCAAATTTTTGCCAAGCTTACCTCTCTTGGTCGTATTCACAATGTTTCTACATCCGTTGAACCCTCGTAAATTGGCAAAGGTATTGAGTGAATAACCGGGAAAAGTTTGTATACTCTGATTTGTTAATCTTTAGTTCTGGCCTGCTAGATTGATCAAATTTCCTCATGATCATCTAATAAATTTTGTGCTGCTTCTAACATAGATGTGGCAAGGTCTTTTAAGTCTTCCCGATTATTTAAATAGGTTTTTAAGGCTTCCATGGGGTCAATACTGCTGCTGGCACTTAATTCCGGAATGCGTGGTTTAGCCAACTGACTAACTAATTCAGGTTGAATAGTATATATATGCGCTGCAGCTAAAGCACTATGGACAGAGGAATTGTCAATTAAATTTAACTGTTCCGATCCCAGTTTGTAAATCAGTCGAACTACGGTATCTTGCAGATCATGTTTTGCGATCGCCTTAAATAATACTGCTTGAGGATCATTACTCTTAGATAAATCTACCTCAATGGTGCGAAAAGTCCGAACAGGTAAGGAGCAAAATTCCCACTCTACACTTCCCCGTTCCAATTCCACCATCACATAACCCTTATCTTCCTTCTCTTCACTAAAATCCACCCGTTCAATACTACCCGGATAAATCACTGGCGGGTCATTGGATTTATTTAAATTCTGGTGTCGGTGAACATGACCCAAAGCCACATAATCAAAACAAGGGCGTGTCAGCAAAGATAGAGGTAAAGTAAAACCCTTACCAACAGCCAACAAACGTTCCGCACCTAAAGTTGCATTATCAGCCATCAAATGCGCCAACAGTACTGTAGGTACATTTGGGTCAAGTCTGCGAATCTCCCCTTCTAAAACCACTTGTAACCGTTCCGTTAACATTTGATTAACATCAGCCATAGATAGACCCGCAGTTTCCTTGCGAGTCATCAAGGCAGAACGAGTTAACCAAGGAAGTGTAATTACTTGCACCATTCCGCTACGGGTTTGGATGTGGTGAGTTGTCAACTTATCACCGACTACAAACCCTGGTACACACAAAGTCCGGTAAATATTTAAACTTGCACCTCCCACACCTTGGGAATGTAAGTCATGGTTACCAACCAGCAGCACCGTCGGAATATCAGCATCTACCAAACGGCGAAATTGACTAGCAAAAGCCTCTTGCACATAAGGTGGTGGTGTAGCATCAGGAAAAGCATCACCGCCAAATATCACCATATCCACATTATCTGTTAAAGCTCGGTCAATACACAAAGATAAAGTATTAACAAAATCTTCCAATCGCGTATTCAAACCCGTCACCGGATTGATGCGTCCCTGGGAAAAACCGCTTCCTATATGAATATCTGAAAGGTGGAGAATTTTAATCATAATTAGTCAGTGGTTATTAGGGATTAGTTATTAGTCATTATTTATTAGACCTCTGACAGAATTAATTTATGTTATAAAAGTGCATTGTCTTTGTTTTAGCCAAAACTTAGAGTTACAAGGTTATGTTTGAATTAGCGATGCCAAATAACACTAAAAATACATAAAATCTAAATCTCTCTCTCTATCATACCACATAAACAATTTTGCAATTAGGTCTATTGATTTAGAATTAACCGCGATTTTCAATCACCCGATTTTGTTACAATTACGGACATATTTAGTCATACATCTTTCTATGTGACAGCCAGGAAAGCCCTTAAAACAAAGTCCGCAATATGTAATAGAAGAAGAAATTGGTGCTGGGGGTTTTGGTGTTACCTATAAAGCAAAACATAAAGATTAGAATTTTACCCTTGTGATTAAAACTCCTAATCTAACAGTAATGCCAAATTAATATAAAGCGGCATGGAATAAAATATCAAGAATAATTGACCGTAGATGAACGCAGATAAACACAGATCAAGATGGACAATCAAAATTTAAAACATCATACTTTCAAACAACATCCTGTCAATCCTCAAATCCTTCACATCCTGATTCTGACAAAATAGATAGATTAAGGTGCGTTACGCTGTCGCTAACACACCTTACTGTGAGTTCATGACCAATAACTAAATGTGAATTCCACACTCAGTTTTAGCAGTTCCCCTCCAACGTCCAGCGCGTTCGTCTTCACCATCAGCTACTTTGGTGGTAATGGGTTCATCACCAATACTAGGATAACCTTGGTCATGGAGAGGATTGTAAATTACTCCATGTTCAGCTACATAAGCCCAGCTATCCTTGCGTGTCGAAGCAGCGATGGGATTTACTTTCAATCTTCCCAGATTATCTAATTCAAATATAGGCATATTCGCACGGGTAACAGCTTGGTCACGGCGACGGCCTGTAATCCAAGCTGTGGTGTTGAGTTCTTGTAGACCCCGTAGCAGTGGTTCAATTTTTGTAATTTGGTGGAATTTTGTAATATCTTCATCCCAAAGTGCTTCGCCATACTTAGCTGCAAAGGCTTTGCGGGAGTCTAAATCGGGAGTTTTATAAGTTTGCAAATCTAGGTTATAGATTTCTTTAGCTTTAGCAACAAGTTCTAAGGTTTGGGGAAAGTGATATAAGGTATCGAGAAAGATTACAGGAACTGGATGTTTGAGTTCAGTATAGAGAATGTGAGTAATTACCAAGTCATCAACGTTAAAGGCGCTGGTTTGTACCAGTCCTATGGGGACGTTTTCAATAGACCAAGCTAGGATTTCTTTGGGTGTTGCGGTTTCAAATTGTTGATTTAAGCGATCTAAGTCAAAAGCTATGGAAACTGTCATGATGATTCCCTAGAAAAGATATTTTTACCTTAATTAAGCTTTATCTTACCCTATAAAGGCACCTATCCCTGTCGATAATAGGGTATTGATTCTCTACGGATATCATGATTATTTGAAATAAAGGTGCATAGAATCGGATTTAAAAAATAATTAATTAGGGTTTGCTGAAAAAGTCTTTTCGTAAGGGCTAGGAGTCAGGAGTCAGGAGGGAGAATTAGAAGGAGGTAAGAATAGTCTCGAATCTGGGAAAGTGATTGGCTTCCCTAGTGCCGCAGGCAATCAATCGGTTTTTGATGGTTTCAAGGCTGATTCCTTGCACCTTATTCACCTTTTCAACCCCTGAAACTCTTGATTTATAGGGGTTCTCCGTTTATATGGCTTAAGTCCGAGCTACGCCATCAGTAAACCCTGATTACTCGTATACATGTACAAATAAGTGCATTTAATATAATGAAAATGAGATTAACTATAACAAGTCAACTAATATTAGTAGAAGTATTAATAGTGAGTATTAATAGGAACATAGATTTATCAAGAACAATAAAGGATATGCTAAGTGCTTAAAAGCAATTTTAATTTCTACTTGATTTCGCATAGATATATATTCCTTTATACAAATCCTGTTTAGGTTAACCTAAGGTTAAACATAATAACCATTTTACTGAGAAATGAATAATACAAAATTACTAAATAGCTTGGGTCAATCTATAGTCGTGGGTTTTTTAATCATTGTAACCAGTGCAGGGATCATCACAATCATGAGCATTTTTTAGTAAAAGAACACGATCTACAAGTAGAAGGCAAAAGGCTCAAAGGCAAATAATTAGGTAATAGGAGCGTGGGTAGATGGAGAAAATAACCTATTTATTGCCTATTGCCTTTTCCTACTGATAACTGTTAACTGTTAACGGAAACTCCCACAGGACAAGCTACATTAGTACCACCTAAACCACAATATCCACCAGGATTTTTGGCTAAATATTGCTGATGGTAGTCTTCAGCATAGTAAAACTCAGGTGCATCTAAAATTTCCGTGGTAATTTTGCCATAACCAGCACCATTAAGTGCTTGTTGATAAGCGTCCCGTGATGCTTCTGCTTGTTGCTTTTGAGTTTGGGAATAAACGTAAATACCCGAACGGTATTGAGTACCACTGTCATTACCTTGACCCATACCTTGGGTAGGATTATGACTTTCCCAGAAAACTTTTAACAGTTGGGAATAACTAATTACCTTAGGGTCAAAAACCACAAGCACTGCTTCATTATGACCCGTTAAACCTGTGCATACTTCTCTGTAGGTTGGGTTGGGTGTGTAGCCAGCAGCATAACCAACCGCAGTGGTGTAAACTCCTGGTTGTTGCCAGAATTTACGTTCTGCACCCCAAAAACAGCCTAAACCAAACATTGCTATTTCCATCCCTTCCGGAAAAGGCGGTTTGAGAGGATTGCTGTTAACGTAGTGTTTTGCCGGTACTGCCATCTTGTTTGTGCGTCCTGGTAAGGCTTGTTCAGGTGAAATCATAGCCAGTTTTTTACCTAATCCGAATATTCCCATTGATTTTGATGAATGTTATGAATGATTGCGTTTCTTTTTTATTTTAGAACTTTATTGAGTTGCGCTAAAAGTCCTACCGCATTAAGGCTGATGGGTGAGAATAATAAGTACGTAGAAGGTCTGTCTAAATATATACAGGACACTATCCTCCTCCGACAATAGTAACTACTTCCAAGCGATCACCATTTTCGATTTTAGTTTCTGACCAAAATTGACGGTGTAAAATTTCACCATTATATTCCACCGCCACCAAACGAGGATTAAAACCCAACTGCTGAAGTAGTTGAGGTAAATACGTTTGGGATACACAACTCTGTATTTCCCCATTGACTTGCAAACTAATTTGAGAATTCATAATAAATCAATTCAAGATTCAAAATAGCGAATAAGCAAAAGTTGATTAATTTTCCTATCTTCCCAGTCCTCAGTCTCCAGTCCCCTACCTACTTCCGATAAAGCTGAGAAATAAAATACTGTGTGACTAATGTAGGTTGTTCAGCTTGCATGAGTGCTCGCACTACAGCTACTCTTTGACCTCCAGCATCAATCACATCATTAATATTACTCGCATCAATTCCCCCAATCGCAAACCAAGGAATTGGACAATTTTTGGACGCATATCTCACATATTCCAAACCTGCTGCGGCTTTACCTACTTTAGTTGGTGTTTCATAGACTGGACCCACACCAATATAATCTGCACCTTCGGCAATTGCCCCTTGCATTTCTTGGGGATTTGTGGTAGACTTCCCGATTAATGTTTGTGAACCCAATAATTGCCTAGCAACTGCGATCGGCATATCGTGTTGTCCTAAATGCACTCCATCTGCACCCACAGCCAGCGCCAAATCTACCCTGTCATTGATGATAAACAAAGCACCATAATCGTGACATAGTTGCTGGAGTTTCCTAGCTCTTTCCAGATGAGTCAGATCATCAGATGTCTTTTCACGAAACTGTAGCAGCATTAGTCCGCCTTTGAGAGCTGCTTCCACAGTCTCCAAAAAATGATCTACTGGCGATGTTACCAAATATAGACGCGATTGCCCCAGTAATTGATGACGTTGATAACCCATCAAAGTGCTTTCTAGAGTATAAACCTGATAACGCATCTGCTTAAAAGCACTCCCCATATTTGGGTTATACAGTTTGCCATATTCCTCCAAAACCCTCAGTGCTTCTTGGAGACGACAAAAATTAGCTTGTAACAAAGATGTGATATCAGCCCGTTGTTCCTCTTGAGGATGAGTTAAACCCGTACCAGGATCACCAAGTGTATCTCGTGCTGCCCTCATTTGTGCCGTATGCCACCGACCAAGCTCTTGACGTAAGTGCTTACAAGCTTCAGCCAAGGAGGCATCATTTAATCCAAAGCGACACCATTCTTCAATAATACGCAACCCTTCACGAGCACGATCCAAATTAGCATCCAGAATGCGGTATACCACTTGTTGTGTTTCTTGTCCTTGATGATGGGCTGTAACCATTAAAACAACCCCATTATGAGTTTAATTAAAATTGACATATAGCAATCCGATTTAATTTGTTATTTCACTTATGTTGTCTGGATATTAGGCATTGGGCATTGGAAATTGAGTTTATTCACGTTACGTTGAGGATTGCTACAGTTACAATTTACTAATTTATTTGTAGGAAAAATAGCCACTTGGTCAGCTTTACGGGTAATATAATCGACATATTGAGGTCTGAAAGTCTGAGAACATTACTGATTGGTGTGCTACCGGAGTTGCATATAGTTTATGCCTCTTCTTAATTTTATTCCTAGCTGTAAAGCAGAGATACTGTTTCAAAAACTCATTTTCTCAGAATTTAAGAGACTTTCAGTTACACCTTCCCCAATTGTATGTTTGACCTTGGGTTTGGCGGTAGTAATTCCAGCCTTATGGAGTAACAACATTAGCAGTGCAATCGCTCAAATTCCCACAACATCAACAAAAGTAGTCCAGAGTGAGAGAACAATTTCTCAGGTTAACATCCTCTTTGTCAACCCAAGTATCGACAATGACCAAGAAAGTAACGGTAGTAAAATCGCTCCCTTAAAGACAATTACCAAAGCCTTGCAACTAGCACAACCAAATACTCTCATTATCCTTGCTCCAGGTACATACAGCCCCAAAACAGGCGAAGTATTCCCCATCATCCTCAAACACAATGTAGCTATTCAAGGAGATATTCGCAACCAAGGCAGAACCGTCAAAATTATCGGTGGTGGTGAATACCTCAGTCGCAGCTTTGTCCGTCAAAACGTCGCTATTGTCGGTGCTAACCTAGCCAGTTTAAGCGGAGTCACAGTCACCAACACCAACAGCCTTGCTTATGGTTGATGGATTGAATCGGCTAATCTCTTGATTCAGGAAAATAGATTTACTGGCAATACCCAAGATGGCATTTCTACCACTGGTAATGCCACTCCTATCAATTAGCAGAAATTATTTTTATCAAAATGGTGCCAATGGCATTACCGTTTCTGCTGATTCCCGTCCCGAAATTTGGGAAAATGTCTTTCAAAACAATGGTTTTGCGATTAACGTCGCTCAAAATGCTTCTCCTATAATTGTTGGTAATCAAATCTCCAACAACAGATCAGGAATTGTCGTTCAAGCAAATACCAGCCCGATTTTACGGAAAAATGTCATTCAAAGCAGTAAAGAAGATGGTTTGGTCATAATTGACCAAGCTATACCAGATTTAGGCAATTCCACTGAGCCAGGTGGGAACCAATTTAGGAATAATTCCCGCTATGATATTAACCCCAAAGCCGGCAAGCAGGTAATTTTCGCTGGTGGAAATAACATATGTAAAAATCGCATCATCCATCGGCAATGTAGATATTAATAACGCTACAAAAGCAACAATTGTTAGAAATTCTGCAACTAATTCTGTCTCTGCACAGAAAATACCCACAGGAGGACAGATAGTTTTTGCAGAACCCAATATCCCCAGAGCTTTCAACCAGTCTACAGTGATTTTATCCAGTCGCAGCAATACCCCTGAAAATAATCCCATCCCTAAAATAGCCCCAACTAATCTAGAAAATTCTGTTCCCAAAACTAATTCTCAAAGCAATACACCGCTATTAAATTATGTGGGAGTTGAACCCAGAGTTATTGAACAGGGTCTAATTGAATCAGAAGTGATGGAATCAGGAGTAATTGAATTTATTGCTCCTCAAGCATCCAATTACACACCTAGAACTGATAGCAATTCCAGTGTAGTCGTACCATCCAAACCTTATACAACCACTCGTCAGAGTTCACGTTATCGTGTGGTAGTCCCAGTCACCAACAACCAACAACGGGAAACAGTGCTTTCTGTAGTCCCTGATGCTTTTGCTAAAGTCTCACAAGGTCGCACAGTCATGCAAGTAGGAGTTTTTAGCACTCAAAATAAAGCTAGCGACATGGTTCAAATTCTTAATAGCAGGGGTTTGAGAGCTATCATCGAGCGATTGAATTAACTTGTAATTGGATTAGGACGAAGAAAAGGGTGTAAGGATGTGGGGGTGTAGGGGAGGAAAATAAATTCATACTGCTGCCTTTTGTCTTTTGCCTCCTCTCTCCCATCACACAGCAAATTCAGCTTCTTCACCAGTCATGGCTTTGAGTTTGGATGTGAATGACTCAGTGCGATCGCTCCTGTGAGGAGTAAACTGGCCAATGGGCGGATTATTAGCATTTCCTGCCAGCAGTTTTGGCATTTGAGCGGGAACCAGGCTTTTTTGAGCAATCAGCTTTTGACTGACGGTTGCTGCTAACTGTCGCTTGCTAACATCTGTTACCACTTTAAATGAAGGAGATGTTAAAACACGACTGTCCCGTTCTCCATTGGCCAGAGTTCGGGATGCAATGTGACTCTCTCGGTAATTATTACCTCCTTGAGCAGGCAGTAATTGAAGGTTTTTCGGGTGCTCAATTGGCTGCGCTTGCGGTATTGCTGGTAAAACAGGGGGAGATATTTTGGTTAAATTGGCTGGAAACTTACTGCAAATTAGGCGGTCAAATTCCATGTTGAAATGATAAATCACCTCACCTCGCCGTAGCCAAAAGTTTAATATTTGTTGTACTGATATCGCTTTATAGCGTCCTTGATACAGTGCTTCAATAACTGCTAGATGTAGCCAATTCATTGGGTAATCATATCGCCAACGGTTAATTAACTCACTGGCACTGTACCCATTGAGGTCAAAACTATAGTGGACTAATAAGTTGACGGCCAATTGGGCGGAGGTATCTGGGGGTGTTGTTAGCATGGGGCTTTTAGTTCCAGGCAATAGGTATAAATGTCTCACCCATCGCATCTAGCCTAACGTCTTTTTAGCTACATGAATGTTTGTTCAGCAGCAGCAAATTTTATAGGCAGTGTTTTTTATTCTACTTGTCAATCGCTAATATGCAAAATATTATAGTATAACTTACGCACTTGACAAATGTACTTTCGTATGGGATTTAAGGTAAACCAAGAGAGCAGGAGCGTAGGAGAAAATAACCATTGATTACTGTTAACTGATAACTATGTTCATGGGTTTGACCCGCTGGAGAGCGACTAGTGCCTGATAAATCATAGCTGCAACTTCTCCCCCTGTAACATCTCGTCTTGCTGCAAGTAGTTTGGAGTCTGGATAATTGATGATCATTTTATATTGTCTGGCAGTAGTGATCGCTATGCGAGCATATTCAGGAATAGACTTTCTATCACTATAGACATTTAACAAATCGGTGCTAGCTGTTGATAATCCCAGTCCCTTGACAAGAGAAACTATGACCTGTAGGCATTGTTCATTCTGATGAAGACGAAATGTGCACTCACTAAAACCGCCCACAAAACCCCCACTAGCAGCCTGTTGAATCACCCCTTAGCAGCCCAAAAATTTGATGTTACATCAGTTCTGTGGCTTGACGTTTGGACACAGGGTTAAAAGCAGCAGCTATGAAAGCTGCATATTGAGCGCGAGTCATAGGTTTATGTGGTTGGTAACTACCATCAGCAAAACCTTGAGTTAAATTCATGCTTACCAAAGCCCGAATAAAAGGTTCTGCCCAATGTCCCACTAAATCAGAAAATGAGGGAATATCTGTATCTGGTTTCACAATATAAACAGAAGGTATGGCTTCTATTTCACCTTTAGCTACCAATGCCTGATAAATTAAAGGAGCTACCTCCGCACGGGTTATTTCTCGTAATGGTTCTAAAAGTTCTAATTGTCGATAATTAACTACCAGCAGCTTTTGCGTAGCAATTGTAACTGCATTGGTAGCATAACTGGGAATTTGCGCCCGGTCTTGGTACACTCTTAACCCATTGGGATTACTGCCAGAATATTTCAACCCATTGACAATAGATACTATGGACTGAACCTTGGTTAAATTTTGTCCTGGTCGGAAAGTCCCATCAGGGAAACCACCCAAAAAACCCCCATCAGCAGCATTTACAATAGTACCAGCACCCCAAAAATCAGTTGTCACATCCTTAAACTTATTGAAATTATTGCTATCAGGGAGTTGAAAAGTCTTGGTAGTTAAGGCAGCATATTGAGGGCGAGTAATTGATGTGGATGGTTGAAAAGTACCATCAGGAAAGCCACTAATAAAACCTCTATTCACCAAAACTTCAGCAAAAGCAGCAGCCCAATGTCCATCTAAATCAGAAAAACTGGTAGTAATTCCCACTGGACTGGGAGTGTCGGCTGTAGCCGCAATAAATTCTACCAACCCCTTCACCTGAGTAGGATTCAACTGATTACCCACAGAGATTAAGTTTTGAGAAGATAAATTTTGGACATCAAATTCACCTTGATTGCGAAAAATATTATCAGCCGGGTCTTGTTCTTTACCCAAGTCAGGATTTGCATTACCATTTACCAACAAACCACCTTGAATATTTTTGCTGATCAGATTGCGTCGCAGTACAGGACTAGCATCAGGAGACAATCTGAGCACTATTCGGTTATTTGTGAGTTTATTATTAGCCACCAGAGGGGCTGCAAAATCACTAACAGCTATCCCCACAGAGTTATTTTCAAATACACTCCGCAACACTTCCCCTTTGCTATAACGTACCATCATTAACCCACTGGCTACATTGTGCACAAGTAGATTATCCAAAATTGCAGGTTTAGCGTTACCAGTTGCAAATATCCCTTCTCTCCCACATTTACTGAAAGTATTATTTGCTAAAGTCGGACTTGTCGATTCAATCCAAATCCCCGTACCCTAGTAATAGGATTACTTACAGTCACAGCCAACAAACTTGCATCACCTAGCAGCAATAATGTAATATTTTGTAGACCAAAAGTAGGACTTTGATACTCACCACTTCCAGTAATGACAATTAAATGACCCTTGTTAGCTTCATTACCCACCACCCACCACTAGCAGTGCTGTACGTCCCCGGTGCTAACTGAATAATTGCCGATGATTGAGTCGCCTTTAAAGCACCAGTGATAGTTCTTTCAGAACTCAGGCGAGAACCAGTATTAGCATCATTGCCTTTAACAGGATTTACATACATTGTGGAGACGACCATAATTTATAATCTAAATCTATAATTAATAATTAATAATTAATAATTTATACTTTCTTTGAATTTATAAAAGTTAAAAGCTCCCCAACTCATTTAAGAACTGGGGTATATTATTGCACGCGAATAGTCTGGTTAAGTTCTGATGAGGTGATTAGGTTTTGTATTGAGAATATTGGACTATATCTTAATTCATATAAATAAAAAATGTCACAATCAGCATTTCCAGGTCTCAAGAATTTATGGCTAACGCCACCCTACACAAACAGGATGTTTTTTGATGCAATATAGTTTTTAGAAATGATGGAGATCTTTTTTTCAACCATCATGAAATATTCAAGAAGATAGATAAAATACAATCTTCTACATCCTTAATTTTCATAACATTTTTCCTTGTAAAACCTTAGTCATAGTTAACTTCATATCAGGAAATAAAGGAGAAGAAATTACTTGAGCACCTGAAAAAAGCTGCTCCTCATAAAAACCTTCAACCCACTCCAAAACCGTCAATTTTTGCTGAATCGGATCTACAATCCAATACTCAGCAATTCCCCGCGCTGCATACTCAGAACGCTTGTAACGATAATCCCGATTTTCCTGATTGGGACTTACTACCTCAACCACTAACAAACGTGGCGGCATATCCATTAAAATTAGAGAGCATGTAGCATCTGTCATGACATGAGCTAATTCTTCAGAAAACACCACCAAATCAATAAGATACACCCCACCTGCCGACTATATACAGCCATTTCTATTTTTATACTCAAGCGGTAAAATGGGATACCTAATTTCAGAAAATCGGCAACTAAAAACATCGTCGACGATTTGGCTCACTTTCTAAAGGCATAGGAATTAATTCTCCGTTCTCCAACTCATATAAATTATCCATACCCTTATCAAATTGAAGAAATTCCTCAAAAGTCATCCTTTTAGGAGTTATAACTGTCATGGCTATTTCTCCCATAAACTGCTTGTATTTACTACTTTAACAAAGTTACGATTTTAACAATCTGTTTAATTTCTTACTCTAACTTTGCGAAATTAGCCATATTTTCCTGGTTTGGTAAATGTTCAAATTCATCTTGTAGCATTATTCTATAACTATTTAAATTTAAAGCATAGCACATAAGATATACGAATTACAATACTGTATATACTTAAATCCTGGGCATCCTGATTCTGACAACCACAAAAATCTACTTTACTGCTGGTAATTTATGATTAAGTTGATAATTAAAATGCAACTAAAAAGGTGGCTATATTATCATTTTAACCCTTAAAAGTTCTTATCCTCAATCTTCCGTGAAAATTCCACCTAAATCAACTTATGACCTATTAATTAAAAGTCACACAGATCGCACTTTAAGAGCGACATTATTAAGTTTACCAGAATGTCAAGGTATAGGAAATACAGAAACGGAAGCAATAGAAGCATGAGATCAGATTCTCCAAGTGCGTTTAGGAAATGCTAGGATTGTGACTTTATAAATTGAAGCACTGAAAACAGGAAATCATTGGATGAAGTTTGCAGGAATGCTTGAGGATAATCCACATTTTGATAAAGTACAGCAATATATAGCAGAATATCGTCGTGAATTAGATGCAGCAATGGAGGAAGATTAGCAATAAATTGAAAGTGAGGAGATATATATAATGAGCTTATGGATACTTGATACAGATCTTTTTTCTCTCTTTCAACATAGACATCCATTTGTGTTACAGTGTGTTAATAAAGTCAACTTTGAATTTGAATAAGTTGCCATAAATATACTATAATTAATTACTGCTGAACAACAATTTCATGGTAGGTTCAATGTAATTACAAATACCTCATCATCGGATTAATTAGTATTAGCTTATGCAAATTTCAAGGCTAATTTAGACTTCTTAGGAACTGTTAATTTACTGTAGCTTAGCTAAGCTGCTGGTAATATCTCCACTGAATGAATTATTCAAGCAAAATATTCGCGTTGGTACTTAAGATTTACCCATTGCTGCTATATCAGTTAATGGTAATTGGAAGGTTTTTGAGAAAGTGCATAATTTGCGTCTATAAGATTGGAGTGTAAGCTCAAAATTATCACGTTACTTTAATACACTTTCTTTCATTTGCAATTTATTCATAATACTTTCTTACAAAAGATGATAGAGGAAATGAGGAGAGTTTAAATTAGCTGAATGTAATAGGTTTTGATAAACTTGACAAGCTGATTCATGATTTAAAATTCGGTTATGAATGATTCCTGTCTATTCAGGTGCACTTATTATTAGTTGGGGAATAACATGAATAAATGCTGAAATTCGGTTTTCCATATCAAAAGATTCCAGGAAGTGAATTAACCCAAACATCACTTCTGGCTCTTGACATTGACCCTCTAAAGTCAGATGATATGCAGATAAATTATTTTCATCAGGATTTTTAGCTATTGCAGTTAAAGCATTTTCAAAATTTCTAACTTGTTCTTCTGTTTGCATTAGGCAATTTTCTGTTAAGATTGTCATGAAATTATTTTGATTCATGGTTTTTTACCTGATTTAACGAAAATAGATTGCCAAATTAGCTGATTCAGTCTGATTAATGCTTGCAAACTCTCTCTGATTTTTCTATTATACAAACCTTGATAAACATAAATAGAACGGACATCACAAATTTCTTGTGCTCATGCTTCTCTAGGTGATAAGTTTAAATTAGGACGTTTACCATAAGAAATAGTTTGCCGATGACGACCTCCTTTTCCTGGTGATAAATGTTGCATCATGATGGCAAGTCGTTGCTCTGTTGTATAACCTGGAACTTCATCTTTCATAAAAGCATCCGCAGGTATATGATGAGGTGTGAGGTTATCACCTCTACCTCCCTTTTTCAGTAAGTCTCCATAAGTTCGTACAGTTCCTTCTCCTAGTATTAGTTGCGGTTAATTATTAATAATTTGTTTACTCATGTTTAGTTATTTATAGTGATTTATATTTTAATTATGAAGGAAGAAAGGGAATCCTTACTTTAAGTATTCAGGATTTACAGGATGTTTTTTGATGGAGTTTTCTTCTTTAAAAGAAGTCACCATTAAATATTCACAAACAATCTATAAATAACAACCCTTTACATCCTTAAGTTCAGGATATCCTGATTCAGACAACTACAACAAACAATCCACACCACAAATAGTGCAACAGTGATTTTACCTATTGGTTTATCGGTAAAAACTTGAGAGGAATATTATTAGCTTCCCAGTATTCTTTCTCTGAATTTAAAATATTCAAAGCTATTTGGTACTGGCTCGGTTCAGCTTGAGCAAAGATATCAGCATGATCATAAAATATGACATATCTTTGAGCCGGACACCATCTTAAATCGGTGATACATTCATCAAAAGCATCCCAGTTATTACCGAAGTATTGAGGAAATTACATTGCTTCAGCAGCTTGTTTTAAAAATGTTTCTTTGCTATTGATTTTCTTAACCATCCAGCTCAAAAACTTTTGTTCCTTGTTCTGCGGCTATTTGTTCGATTGCTTGGCGGATGTTTGATTTAATATCTGTTGATAAAACATTGCAAAAATTATTCATAATATTCCTTACTTATTAAAACTACTAGATCACTTCTTGAAAGCTAAGTGATCAACCGTATAGTAAATTTCGCTATTTTGTCCAGTCATGAGGCGACGACTACCTCTCTCTGTTACCCCGGGAGTGGGTACTGTGTATTCTTTATAATATCCTCGAGGTTGTGGTGGCAATAATCCTTCAAGCTTTTTAAACACAATGCCATCTTTACTATGAGGCTATAGACCGCCTATGCAAATAAGATTGATAGTAGTTTGAACTTCTGGAGGTAATTGACTAATGTCAAATTGCTGTATTCCATTCATTATAAATAACTAGGTGGGCGGAAAAATTTATAACTATGTCATGGCGAATGCAGCAAAGGGGAATCAAGCAATCCGAAGGGTTTCCAGTAATTTACATCTTGTTACATAGTTATGTTTCTTTGTGTCTACCTACCTTAAATGAAATTAAAAGTAATTGTACATAAAAATATTAAGGTTAATTCTAAACAAGAACTAATGCTTTTTCGCCATTTATTATGAAACATGGTAATATTTTGAATGTAGAGTGGAAAAATGTTTTTGTTTATGTAATTTATGTACAATTATTGTTCATTCATTTTAAAAATTGGTGTTATTTTACAGCAGAATCAAGAATTCAGGTCGCCCACAAGGAGCGACGCTGTATAAATCTAATAAGCTATCAATAGCTTATGAATAGCTTAAACAAAGTTAGTGTGCGATCAATGATGGTTTTTCCTCCACGCTTCCTTGAACAATAGGAATTGTAAAGTGGAACTGACTACCTTGGTCTTTACCATTAGACTCTGCCCAAATTTTTCCGTTCCAGCCGTTGACTATTTGCCGACAAATGGCCAAACCTAGACCTGTACCACCAGCAGTTCTTCGCAACGCTCCTTCTTCTTGATAAAAGCGGTCAAATACTATTTCTAATCGGTTGGGTTCTATGCCACGTCCAGTATCGGCTACCGTGACTTCAACCATTTGATTGCGGTTGCGAGTAGCTTTAATGGAAATTTCTCCTTCTGCTGGTGTAAATTTACAAGCATTATCTATAAGTTTTGCTAGTACCTCCACTAACCAATCACCATCAGCCCTGATTAGAGGTAAAGTTTTACCAATTTGCGTTTTAATTTGCGGTATCTTTTCCGTTGATGACCGTGTACGCAGTCGGCTGAGGGCTAAATCTACACATTCTTGTAAGGTTAAAGATTCTGGATGCCATTCCACGCGACCACTTTCTAAGTTGGAAAGGGTGAGGAAATCTTGCACTAGTTTTCGCATCCGTTCTGAGTCAGAGAGGGCTGTACTGAGCATTACTTGTTGTAATTCCCAGGGCATATCTGGTTCAGTAGCCAAGCTTTCTAGACAAACTTGAATTGTAGATAGGGGAGTACGCAATTCATGCCCGGTAATGGCTATGAGGTTGCTGCGGGTGCGGTCTAGGGCTTCTAGTTGCTGATTGAGTTTTTCTAAGTTGGCAAAGGCTTCTGCTTGAATTAGGGCTGCTCCTATTTGGGTGGCGATCGCTTTGACTAAATCTAACTCCCCTGGTTGCCACTCATGGCTGGGAAAATAACAGTAATGCAATTCAACAATTCCTAGCAGTCGTCCCTGAAATAATACTGGTTCCATTAACCAAGAACGCACGCCAAATTGCTTGACTATTAACGATAAAGCTGGCGAATTTTTAACGCGATAGTCGGCGACAGTATCTCTAACACAGACTCCCTCAAGTTTTTGCAGTATTTCTTGAAACAGAGGATTGAGTTGTAAATCCCACGTTTGACCGAGGACAGATGGTACACCCTGATTTAAAAATTCATGTTCAATTGTGGCTGTGGCATCGGTAGCTTGAGCGCGATAAATTAGACAACGACCTGCTTCTAAATGTTGACCTAATTCTTGAGCCGCTACCTGTAAAATTTCCTGGGAGTCAAGCGATCGCCTAATTGCCGTACTAATTGAATTTACTAACCTTTCTTTTCTGGCTTGGGCAGTAATCGAACGGTAGGCTTTATGTAATTTATATTGACTAGCTTGTAAATAAGTTACTAATCGCTGTACAAAAGGGTCAGTATCAATATCACAAGCATATTCATTTTGAATTGCTGCGCCCAATTCTCTTCTTAATTCCCCGATGCCAAATCTCTGGCATACCTGAGCAACTTTATCCGCCAATTCTGGTCTGTAAACCAAAATCCTGCTTAATATCAACTCTGCCGCTTTGAGACTGACTCCTCTCTCGGAAGTCCAAATCCCCTCGAATCTTCGCGCCGTGTCCATATCTAAACTGGGGATCATATCTGGTAACTCCTGACTTTTGGCGATCGAACCGAGGTTTTCTCGACACACTAAACAGGTAGCATAATTATTAGCTACTACCACTAAATGCCACTCTTGACTTAAAGCATCATCCGGCTCAAAAGCTACCTTTTCATAATATTCTGAGCTATTAACAAACTCTGTTTCAGGTGCGGATAATACGTATATTTGATTACTACGCTGGGAAAGTCGTTGATAGCGATGCGCTTCTTGACGGTAGAATCGCTCTCGTTGGAAACTAGCAATAATCAGGGGTTGATCCAAGGTGGCAGCTAAAACCTGATCTTCCATTGCATGGGAGAGCGCCGTTAGTGAAGCCTTGAAATATAACTGAGGACGCAGGTAGGGTAGTGACTGTAGCAAATCACTCAACACAGAAGTCGAAATGCTCATGAATATCGTTAAACGGCCAATCTAGACAAGATCCACTTCACAGAAGGATTGTACAAATTAAAACTAGTCATTGGTCATTGCTCATTAGTCATTGGCGAAGAGAAAAAACTTTTACCTATCACCCATTACCTATTACCAATTCCCAATTGGTAGGCCTTAGAAAGCACCTACCTGTCCAGATATTAACCCAAAACACACCCTGGTAAGTTTGGGTACTGCTGATGCTTGACAAAACTAAAAAAAATTTTAACTGAACATATGATTGAGTATTTTGTATGCCCAGCATCTCTCAATGCTCATCAACACATAAATTAGTAGAAAATCCCCAGTTTCCAGCCTTGACTTCAGCTTCAGTAGGTATAGATTTATAGGGATTTGGGAACAGGGAACAGGTGACAGGTCTAGTTATCTGTTATCAGGGAAAAGGGAATAGATAATTTTTTATTCTCCGTCATCTCCCCCATCTCCCCCATCTCCCAGTTCCCAGTCCCCAGTCCCCAGTCCTGTATAGGGAAATTTGGCTCATGACACCGGATACGTTGATTACCCCAGACAAAATTGTCCTAGATGGAAAAACTTTCATTTCCGCAGAGCAGATATATGTCCCAGAATGGCCTTGCGTTGTTAGTGAAAGACCACAGCCAACTTTGACGGTTAAAGATGATGATTTGTTTTTGGTGACAGATACGATAGGGAACATTTCTGGTTGTTCTCTTCAGGATGGCAATCCGAGTATGGGTCTGTTTTGTGCTGATACCCGGTTTTTGAGTCGTCTGGAGTTGCAAATTAATGGGCGATCGCCTGTTTTACTAAGTAGCACTGCAGACAAAGGCTTTGCACTCTCAGTTTTGTGTACAAACCCCAGAATTGACAATCACCTGAATGCTGATACCATAGGCATTCGTCGGGAATTGGTACTCAACGGTGCATTATTTGAAGAAATAGAAGTTGCCAACTACAGCACCACCAGCATCACTTTTGAACTCAGTCTCAGCTTTGATGCGGATTTTGTGGATTTATTTGAAGTCCGGGGTCATAGGCGCAAACAAAGGGGTAAATTATTACGATTAGCAGAGCCAACACACTTAGAAGAAACAGGTGATGGTCTCCTACCCCCAGCGACTCAACTCAATCGGGAAGAGTCACTGATACTGGCTTATCAAGGTTTAGATGGTGCGGTAATGGAATCCCGTATACAATTCCAGCATCAACAACCAGATTATTTCCAAGGTTACACTGCGATTTGGAAATTAGAATTAGCTTCTCACGAAACTAAAAAGCTGGGTTATCGACTGCATAAGTTAACCAATAATCAGCCCAGTTCTGGTGTGAATGCTGCTACTACCTTGGCACAAGCTAAAGCATCTGAGTTAATGGAAGAGCAAAATTGGGTACAACAAATTACCCGCATTAGCTCAGATAAAAGTCTTTTCAATCGAGTCATTGAAAGGGCTGAACAAGATATGTATTTGTTACGCCAATCTTTTGGTAAGTACAAAACTGTTTCGGCTGGTGTACCTTGGTTTTCCACTTTGTTTGGACGGGATTCTATTATTACTGCTTCCCAAACATTGATGTTAAATCCCCAAATTGCTAAAGAAACTTTGATACTATTGGCAGCATATCAAGGTAAAAAGGAAGATGAATGGCGGGAAGAAGAACCAGGCAAGATTTTACATGAGTTACGGATGGGAGAATTAGCACGCTGTCAAGAAATTCCCCACACACCTTATTACGGAACAGTTGATGCGACTCCTCTATGGTTGATGTTGTATGCTGATTACTATGCTTGGACTCATGATCAAGAAACTCTAGAACAACTGTGGCGAAATGCTATATTGGCAATGGATTGGATTGATAGGAATCTCCAAGAAACTGGCTATCTCAGCTATTACCGTAAATCCAAAGGTGGTTTGATTAACCAAGGTTGGAAAGACTCTGGTGATTGTATTGTTAACCGCAAAGGGGAATTAGCCAAAGGTTCAATTTCTCTTTGTGAGGTGCAAGCTTATGTCTATGCTGCCAAAATTAAATTAGCAGAAATTGCTAGGATGAAAGAACGCCTAGATTTGGGAGAGCGTTGGCAGCAAGAAGCCAAAAACCTCAGAGTTAGATTTAATAAAGATTTTTGGATTGAAGATGAAGATTTCTGCGCTTTGGGTTTAGATGGAGAAGGAAAACAAGTAGATAGTATTACTTCTAATCCTGGACATTGTTTACAATTAGGGATTTTTACACCAGAAAAAGCCTATAGTGTGGCGGAAAGATTGCGAGCGCCTGATATGTTTAATGGTTGGGGAATTAGAACTTTAAGTAGTTTATCACCGGCTTATAATCCAATGGGTTATCACATTGGTTCTGTTTGGCCTCATGATAATTCTCTGATTGCGATGGGGTTGCGATCGCTCGGTTTAATAGATCAAGCTTTGGAATTATTTCAAGGTTTATTTAACATGACTTTTCAGCAATCTTATCAACGTCCACCAGAACTGTTTTGCGGTTATGAATTGAACGGTGATAATGCTCCTGTACAGTATCCTGTTGCTTGTACTCCGCAAGCTTGGGCTACGGGCAGCATCTTTCAACTATTGCAAATGATGGTGAACTTAGTACCAGATGCACAAAATAATTGTTTGCGAATTATTGACCCTGCTTTGCCAGAATCAATCAATCGTTTATCATTACACAATTTGCGTGTTGGTGGGACTATTCTCGATTTGGAATTTGAGCGAGTTGGTAGCACTACTTCCTGTCGGGTTGCGAACAAACGCGGTAATCTGCGAGTGGTAATAGAGGCCTAAACAAGATAAATAGGGATAGATATAAGAGGGATGGGATATTTACAAATCAATTCCCATTCTTCTTTATTGAGTCAACTTCATTGGGTAATCTCCAGAATTAAACCAATTATTTTTGATATTATGATTATAATATTTACTCAAAGCATACCAAGTTATAACCATGATTAACTTAGATTTTAGTTCCTTAAACGAGGAGATTGTTTTATAGAAAGAATAAATTACTCGGAAACTATTCAAAATATTTTAAGCAACCATTCTGTCGATGAGATAGCTAATGGCACAGAAGTTCAACTTTTATTTGACATAGAACGCCATCATTATCAAGTATTAAATATCGGCTGGAAAGAATAACGGAGAACTTATGGAGTAATTATTCATGTTGATATCAAAGATGATAAGATTTGGATATAAAGAGATGGTGAAGAAATCGGTATTGCTAACGAATTAACCGCTGCTGGTGTACTAAAAGAAGATATTGTTTTAGGATTTCACGCTCCTTATAAACGCCAATTTACAGGTTTTACTGTTGGATAATTAGCATTGTAAACAAGTAAATTTATTACCTAAGTTCTAAGCTTTAGTGTAGGTATTACCTGTTTGTTGGAAATTAGTTAAAGCCAAAATTAGGGGTAAAGTACAACTCTAAACCCCTACAGATTCCCAAATTATAAAAATAATGAATTAATTAAGCTTCTTCTGAACGCTCAATTTTCTGACCAGGAGAAGATTCATAAAGAGCATCCAACTTTTGACGCGCATCTTCCACATTAATTGAACGCATCACCAACAGAGGTTCCTTAATTAAATTACCTGCACTATCTAATAATTCTGGATGGGGTATAGATTGTTTTTTTGCTGCATAATAGCCAAAGCTACCTTGATTACCCGCAGAGGATCTTGCTGGATAAGGCCGTTCCCTGTCAAAACTGAACATAATCAGATTGCGAATTAAATTACCCACAGCGATAAATGCAAGAACGGTGAAAGCTAATATGTAAAGTAGGTGTAGCATATAATTATCCTCCAAGGGTAACAAGTTTTAAAACTTTAATATCGTAATGCTTGACTTCCGCTAAACCGTGATTTACGGTGGTGGCGAATGTTAAATTGGCTATTTGTGATGTGATATTTTGTAATCCTATGAGGATTAAGGTAACATGGGATACATTATTTCTTTATGAAAATAATGTTAAGGTTTTTTTCCTATCGTTGCGACTTAATGTACTGTTTTTTTAAACAGTTAAGTCACACTTGCTTTGGTTGACGATAGCGCATACCTACTTTCCAACATTTGCCTAATAATTGATGGCAAGGCATTAATGTTGCCATATATATTAATTAATCCCAACTTGTTTACCAGTTGCAGTAAATAGCATCTTATACCTGCTTAGTTCTGCTTGTGCTTGATTAATTGGCTTGAGTAAATCACATTGCTCTTGATCGCTAATAAATGAGACAATCTCATTTTGTAACAGTTCACGTGATCGCGCAAACCAAAACCAATATTCAAAATCCTCTAACAATATCTCTAGGACGGATTGGAGCAATTCAGGAGTTGGTGAACTGGAATCTCCCATATATAAGAAGCATATTTCTAAATCTCTTTCTAAGATTAACGCTATTTACGATTCTTAACAATACTCTAATTTTTCCATATACATTTTTTCTAAATAAAATCAGTAATTTGAGATACAAAACACTATATAGGCTGAATAAAGGATTTGTCTTGATCCATAAGATGTAGATGAAAATATGTCTAAAGGGGTGTAAGGGAGAAATCCAATGACCAATGCCCAATGACCCATTTAGTTTTGTCAGAAGCCGGTGGTTGGGATAAATTAGGAGAATCCATGGACAGTGGACTATTATCTTCTAAAGATATTTTTCTCAACTTTATTTTTAATCACTTCGCCAAAAGTTTAACACCCGATGTCGCCAAATCAAGAAACCCAACCAGCAGAGAAAATCTATTTACCGCATACCAGTGAATCAGAGACTCTAAAAAAGATTCGCCATACAGCTTCCCATATAATGGCAATGGCTGTACAAAAGCTGTTTCCCAAGGTGCAAGTTACCATTGGACCCTGGATTGAAAACGGGTTTTATTATGACTTTGATAATCCCGAACCCTTCAGTGATAAGGATTTGAAAGCTATCCAAAAAGAGATGGTGAAGATTATTAATCGTAAACTGCCACTGGTAAGGGAAGAAGTCAGCCGTGAGGAAGCACAAAAGCTCATTGAAGGAATAAAAGAACCGTATAAGTTAGAAATTCTTGCAGATATCAAACAAGAGCCGATCACTATTTATCATTTAGGTGAAGAATGGTGGGATTTGTGCGCTGGTCCCCACGTTGAAAATACCAAAGATATTAATCCCAAAGCTATAGAATTAGAAAGCGTTGCTGGTGCTTATTGGCGGGGAGATGAAACCAAAGCGCAACTACAACGCATTTATGCGACTGCTTGGGAAACTCCCGAACAACTAGCAGAGTACAAACGCCGCAAAGCAGAAGCACTCAGACGCGACCATCGTAAACTGGGTAAAGAACTAGGTTTGTTTATTTTCGCTGATCCTGTTGGACCTGGTTTACCCTTATGGACTCCCAAGGGAACTTTACTGAGGACGATTTTAGAAGACTTCCTGAAAAAAGAACAGCTAAAACGGGGTTATTTAACTGTAGTTACTCCCCACATCGCCAGAGTTGATTTATTTAAAACATCTGGACACTGGCAAAAATACAAGGAAGATATATTTCCTTTGATGGCTGAAGATGCTGAAGCAGCAGCCATAGAACAGGGTTTTGTTCTCAAGCCGATGAACTGCCCTTTCCATATCCAAATATATAAAGGTGAATTACGTTCTTATCGGGAATTACCGATGCGGTTAGCAGAATTTGGTACTGTTTACCGCTATGAACAATCTGGTGAATTGGGTGGTTTAACGAGAGTGCGCGGTTTTACGGTTGATGATTCTCACCTGTTTGTCACTCCCGAACAGTTAGATAATGAATTCTTGAGTGTTGTAGATTTGATTTTAACTGTATTTAGAAGTCTGCAATTGAAGAATTTTAAAGCTAGATTGAGTTTCCGTGATCCAGCCAGTGATAAATATATTGGTGGGGATGAAGTTTGGGATAAATCTGAAGGTGCGATTCGTCGTGCTGTGCAACAATTGGGAATGGATCATTTTGAAGGTATTGGGGAAGCGGCTTTTTATGGTCCCAAACTTGATTTTATCTTCAGTGATGCGCTGGATAGAGAATGGCAATTAGGAACAGTGCAGGTTGATTATAATTTACCTGAACGCTTTGATTTGGAATACGTGGCTGAGGATGGTGCGCGTAAACGTCCGGTGATGATTCACCGCGCACCTTTTGGTTCTTTAGAAAGATTAATTGGGATTTTAATTGAAGAGTATGCGGGAGATTTTCCCTTGTGGTTAGCACCTGTGCAAATTAGACTTCTGCCTGTGGGAGAAGCACAAATTGATTTTACCAAAGAAGTAGTTGCCAAGATGCTAGCTTTGGGAATTCGTGCGGAATTTGATTTAAGTGGCGAGCGCTTGGGTAAATTGATTCGCAATGCCGAAAAAGATAAAATACCAGTAATGGCCGTAGTAGGTGTGAAGGAAGTAGAAACCAATTCTTTAAGTATTCGTACCCGTGCATCTGGGGAGTTGGGAGTGATAACTGTAGATCAGGTTGTGGGTAAAATACAGGGAGCGATTAACAACTTTAGCAACTTCTAATACAATTTCTTTGTGAGGCTGCGTCGAATTTTTAGACCTCTTCTTTTCACACTCTAAAAACTTTTTGGGTTTTTAGGGTTTTATTACAGGGTTTTCAGCCTGTTTTCTTATAAAGTTAGGCACACAAGTTTATCAGGAAAAACATAACCCCCAGTTTTACAGTCTTTAAACATAGCTTCAATCCCAAAACCTAGATGATAGATTTTCAGCATAGTTGATATATCTGGCAGATTAGTTGATAGATACCAAGGCTCTGGCTCTTGCTTACCACTTCTATCAACTTATTAGTAGCCTCATTTGCCTGAAAACTAAACAATCTACCTACTTCAATGCGAAAATTCCCGCTACACTACGGACAAATGACCTGAGCAAAGTTGTTAGACTGGTTTAGGCTCATGAAATGTAAAACTGAGTATCACTGGTGTAAGTTGACTATGAGCAAAATTCGCATCGTGCTAATTGAAGATCATGATCTCACTCGTGTGGGCATTCGTACAGCACTCTTGCAAAAAAAAGACATTGACGTTGTCGGGGAAGCTGTCAATGCTGCTGAAGGCTTGAAAATGTTAAAAAAATTACGACCAGATATTGCAATTGTCGATATCGGTTTACCAGATAAGGACGGTATAGAACTAACCAGGGAGCTAAAAGCTACTGCTGAAGATGAAGATTTAGATACTAAAGTATTAATTTTGACACTGCATGATAATAGAGAGGCGGTATTAGCAGCTTTTGCTGCTGGTGCAGACTCCTACTGTATGAAGGATATCAGATTTGATAATTTGCTGGACGCAGTGCGAGTAACTTACAATGGCAATGCGTGGATTGATCCGGCGATAGCACGCATCGTTTTGCAACAAGCCCAACAGAATCCCATCAAACCAGAACCCATATCCTTTAGGGAACACACAGATATTGATGCAGAATCAGCAGAAAATGAACAGCCTATTGAACCTTATTCCCTCACAGAAAGGGAGTTAGAAGTATTACAATTAATAGTCGAAGGTTATAGTAATGCAGTCATCGGTCAAAGACTTTTTATCACAATTGGAACAGTAAAAACTCACGTTCGTAATATTCTTAATAAACTCTGTGCTGATGACCGTACCCAAGCAGCAGTCCGTGCTTTACGTTCTGGCATCGTGGGATAATAGCTTTGTGGAGTGTAGCTCAGGTCAAAAATGTAGTCAAATATGACTGAAACAGAGGTAGAAAAGCTCAAACTCATGGTGGTAGATGACGAGCCCGATAACTTAGATTTACTCTACCGCACCTTTTGGCGCACTTTTAAAGTATACAAAGCTAATGATGCCCATGAAGCTTTGGCTATTTTAGATCAAGTGGGAGAAATGGCTGTGATTATCTCTGACCAAAGAATGCCAGAGATGAATGGCACAGAATTGTTCAGTCGCACAGTAGAACGTTTTCCCGATACAATTCGGATTTTACTGACAGGTTTTACCGATGTTGAAGATTTGGTAGATGCAATCAACTCAGGTCAAGTATTCAAATACATCACAAAACCTTGGAAACCTGACCAACTCAAAGCATTAGTCGAGCAAGGAAAGGATACATACAGGTTAGTAAAAAAACGGACAAAAGAACTACGTCATGCCCTCCGAAGAGAGTCTTTATTTAACGCCGTCACAACCACAATTCGGGAGTCTTTGGACTATAACAGCATCTTGCAAAAGATAGTAGTTACCATTGGACAAACATTTACAGCTACAAGTTGTGTACTGAGATTGGTAGAGGGTGATCGCTTGACACCAAACCAGTTTTTCTATCATGATCCCAAATTCTCAGATATCACACTCCCCTTCGATTCCAACCCTTTAATTGAAGAAGTCCTCTACACCCAAAAATATCAATTAACCCAAGATACACATCATGACAATTCTTCTCACAGTCTAGTAGTACCATTTACCTACCAACAGCATCTACTAGCTGTCATGACCCTCTATAAATGGGGAAGTGAAAATATTTGGCAAGATGAAGATATCCAAATGATTACAGGTGTAGCAGAACAAGCAGCCTTAGCTCTCTCCCAAGCAAAACTCTACCAAAGCCTGCAAGAAAAACAACAACAAATCCGCGTAGAATTGCAAGTAGCCCGCCAAATTCAAAATAATCTACTCCGTCAAACCCTACCAGAAATTGACGGTGTAAAAATACAAGCCTGCTGTTACCCTGCACGAGAAGTAGGAGGAGATTTTTTTGAAGTCTTTGTTCATCCCAAAGGTGACTTATGGTTAGCAGTCGGTGATGTTTCCGGTAAAGGAGTACCCGCCGCTCTATTTATGGCCAGTGCTATTTCCCTATTGCGTCGGGAATTATCTCAAGAATCACCAGCCGAGCCGAATATTGTCATGCAGAATCTCAACTATGCTCTAGCTGATGACTTAATGAGTAACAATTATTTTATTACTCTTGTTATTGCAACTTACAACAAAGTCACCAAAGAACTTGTTTATGCTAATGCTGGACACATCTATCCCTTATTATGGTCACATCAAGCAACTTTAGTTACTCAACCTTATTACCTCAAAGAACGTAGCATCCCGCTAGGGATTTTACCAAAATGGCACGCCAACCCTGGTCGATTTACTCTTGCACCCGGAGACACATTACTACTAGCCAGTGATGGCATTACAGAAGCAAAAGTATCAAAAAAACCTCATTTACATAAAGAAAACAATGGTATCTGTCACCAAACACACAGTTCCATGCTCAACCAAGAAGGACTTTGGCAACTTATACAAGAGGAACCTCAACCATTGTCTCTGGAAAATTTGCTAAATCGTATTCAAACAGACAACCATGTCCAAGAAGATGACCAAACTATACTCTCCCTGGAGGTTCTGTAACTAATGAAAAGTGAGCTTCACGTACCAAGTGACTTAAGTTTTGTCAATATTGTGGAAACTTGGTTGTTGGGATGCTTGAAAATCCATCTGGGGGACTCTGTGGATTGGTCAGAACAATCTGGACGTTTGCGTCTGGCGTTGGTTGAAGCGTATTCCAACGCTGTACGTCATGCTCACAAAGATCAGCCAAGTTTGCCAATCCTACTGCGTTTAGAACTACAAGATCGCAATTTAGTGATCGAAATTTGGGACTACGGTAAAGGCTTTGATATGTCTACTTACTTTCCTCCCCATCCTACCCAAAAACAAGAAGGTGGTTATGGGTGGCTGATTATGAATCGTCTCATGGATAAAGTTGAATATCGGTTACAGGTGAATGGTGCCAACTGTCTCAAGCTGGAAACCACAATCCCAGAACTGATGGAACAGACAGAAGGCAGACCATAACACAAAACGTGCTTTATTAAGAAATGTAACCAATTTAATAACTTTTACTAAATCTATTTGATTTATTAGCGATATTTATCAAATACTTAAGATAGAAAGGCTACTTCCAGTGATATGAGGAGAGCCTGACTTGAAAATACCAATATTTAAATACCAAATTTACAACTAAAGCTGATGAGACCTTTATTCTGCCTATCCCCCCGCTATCGTCTTGATGATGAATCACCTTGGTTAGAAGGTATCGACCCCAGTCGTCATTACTGGATTGCGGTGAATGGAGAGAAAAAGGTGACATTTGCCCTTCCAGGCTTAATAGTGTCTTCCATTGACGAGTTCAAACATATGATTCGTAGATTTCGTTCTCTACAACCAGGCGAAATCCTGAATCTGGCCAGAATTTCCAGCCGTTGCATAATTCGCTGTGTCACGAATAACTGCTATGCGGTGGAAGCAGAAGTCAATAATGCCCCTGTATGTCATCTTTTTGATCAAGAAACTTTAGAAAGTTTGTTAATGACAGCACACCCTAATTGGCAATGTGCGCCATCAGATATTGAATTAGGCAGAAATCTATTACTACGTTCTTTGGCTCAACCAACTGCTAGTAAGGGCTAAGTATTCAAAATTTAAAATTTTCGATTTTTTAGAGTAAAAAAGGAGTAAATCCCGAATTTATTGGAGAAATTGGGTATTTTAAGTGTTTACAACAGAATTCAGGATTCAGGGGTGAAGATTTTTAGTTATTTATGTGCAACCAAAGGAAAATTTTTACCGCAGATCATATAGGAAATGACCAACTGCAAGGTTTAGCAGGTGATGATATCCTCTGGGGAGGATTGGGTGATGATGTCCTCAACGGAGGACTCGGTAATGATGAATTTCGTTTCCAAGGTAGTGGAGTTTTTAACACTAATTTAGGTGTTAATTTGATTACCGATTTTGCAGTTGGACAAGATAAAATTGCAGTTAGTAAACCTACATTCAATGGCATTACTAATGCTATTGGACAAGGGTTAACTGACTTTGCGGTGGTTGCAAATGATCGGTTAGTAGATGCTAGTAATGCTCGCATTGTCTTTAGTCAAGAAACTGCCAGTCTGTTCTATAACCAAGATGGTAATGTTTTGGGTGCAGCCGCAGTATTTGATTTTGCTTATTTAGGTAATCCTGATATTACTCTCAATGGTAGTAATTTTAGTTTAATTGCCTAATTTTTGCGCCTGGAATGTGAGATGAAAAAGGTGGGCATTGCCCACCCTAATCCCACTTTTATTCTGAAGGTATGAGTGTATATTCTTTGTGGGGTGGACGTAAAGAAAGTAAGTCTTGGGGTGATGCTAAAAGTTTGATTTTGGCTTCAATAATTTCCCGTTGTGGGTTGAAGATAAATAACCACAAAACATTAACACTGCACCAAGAAGTATGTGCTTTACCTGTAACTTGAATTTGGATGTGGTGGTCTGCTAAATTTTCAGTAATTCCTTGCTGGGGTTCGGCTTTGATGTCTTGGGCTTCTCTGTTAAGATAGGTGAGTATATTTTCTTTGCCGACAACAGCAGATTCTAATGGTGGATACATCACACCATCTTCAGCAAATAATCTAACTGTAGCTGTGAAATCACCTGCGTTTAAAGTAGTAAAATAATGCAAGATTGTTAAGTCTGTAATTCCTTCAATAGTAATATTCATGTTTTTAGGTTTGTTATAGGTTTTGATTTAATTTTACTTATAAGAAAATATTCCCAGATAATTACCTGGGAACAAAAATTTTAAAAGACATTGAGGTTGGGAGAATATCAACTATTAGTCAGCTAAAGGGTCAACACCCATTTCTATAACTACTTTGCGAAAAACGGTGATTTGCTGACCAAAATCCAATTCTTTGAGTGTTTCTAACACTTGTGCACCATCACGAGACATCTCATAACCTGCTGGTACAGGTACTACAAAACCCTTCGCCATTAATTCTGCTAATTCGTACCAGAAAGCTAATTTGGTATTAGCACTAAGAATTCCATAAGAACGAGAGATTTGAGTATTTTTTTGGGCAGCTAAGTCACGCATGGCTTCCAACTGCTCTAAATGAGACATTTTTTTGATTTGATTCAACAAACCTTCTGCTAACTGTAATCTAGCAGCACCTGTAGCGGCTGGGGTGATGGATTTACCCATTTCTGTGTAAGCATACCAAAGCACGGCTAGTTGGTCATCCACGGTGAGGGCTTTGAATACAGCAATGGTGGAGCTTACAGTATCAGCTGTTTGGTTGTTGTAGTTGAAGCTGCTAGAAAAGCGAGTTGAAGCTGAATCAGAAGTGAAAGTCATTATGTTCACCACAGTTTATTAACTAAATAGTCTGTTAATTAGTGGGAGGCTGGCATCACTCTGGGTTGCTTGACCTCTTGTAAATTATTCTGCATTATTTCTTAACAAATTACAAATAAAGTTTACATATAGATTGAGTAGCAAGAGCAAATGTATATATTCAGTAAATAGTGTATAATATAGCCCTTAGTTAAGTTGAAAGTTAAAGATGCACAAGACACAGTAGTATTGAATCAGGGTGTCTCTAGCAAAATGGCAGATAAAAAAAATGAATCAATGTGCTTTAAACAGCAGCTTGGTTAAAGAGAAAGCTAAAGAGTTTGGTTTTCACAAAGTTGGGATTGCCGCTATAGAAGGGATAGAGAAGAAAGACGCTCAGAGGTTGGAAGCATGGACCCAACTGGGTTATCACGCACAGATGGAATGGATGAAGAATCCCCAGCGTCAGGATATTCGGTTAGTGATGCCAGATGTGCGATCGCTTGTCTGTGTGGCGCTGAATTATTACACACCAGATCAACGTCCTGAAGGTGAAGAATACGCAAAAATTTCTCGCTATGGTTGGGGACGGGATTATCACAAAATCATGCACAAAAAGCTCAAGCAATTAGCTACATGGTTAGAATCCTTGAGTGAAGGGATTAAAGCTAGATATTATGCAGATACTGGGCCTGTGCAAGATAAGGTCTGGGCTGAAAGGGCAGGTATTGGTTGGATTGCGAAAAATGGGAATGTAATTACTAGAGAGTATGGTTCTTGGGTATTTCTGGGAGAAGTATTAACTAATATACAATTGGAGAATGATCGCCAAGCTACACAACATTGTGGAACTTGTACAAAATGTATACAGGCTTGTCCTACTGGTGCAATTACCCAGCCGTTTGTAGTAGATGCTAAGAAATGCATTGCCTATCATACCATTGAAAATAGGGCAGATACATTACCAGAATCTATTACACCCCATTTACATGGCTGGGTAGCAGGTTGTGATATTTGTCAAGATGTATGTCCTTGGAATCAGCGTTTTGCTCAAGTAACTGATGTGACAGACTTTCAGCCTTATAATGGGAATTTAGCACCTAAGCTGGTAGAATTAGCGCAAATCTCAGAAGAGGAGTGGGATAAACGATTTCCAGCATCGGCCTTGCGGCGCATTAAACCAGAAATGTTAAGAAGAAATGCTTGTGCTAATCTTGATGCATCTAGGCTAAAGAATGACCCAGAAAGTAATAATATTTGATTTTGATGGGACAATTGCAGACACAGTAGAGGCTCTTGTCAGTATTGCTAATCGTTTAGCTATAGAGTTCGATTATATACAAATTACTCCCAATGAACTTACACTTTTAAGGAATTTAACCTCTAGAGAAATTATTAGATATTCAGGTGTATCTCTGTTAAAAATACCTTTTTTATTTAAAAAAGTGAAATCAGAGTTAAAGAATAAAATTAAGGAATTAGAACCTATATCTGGAGTGAAAGAAGCGTTAATAGAGCTTAATCAACAAGGATATACGCTGGGAGTTATTACCTCTAATTCTCAGGAAAATGTCACTGAATTCCTGAGATTTCATAACTTAAATTATCTCTTTGAATTTCTATATTCAGGAGTAACAATTTTTGGTAAAACTACAATAATTAACAATGTATTAAGGCAAAAACAACTGAAACCCGAAACAGTTATTTATGTGGGAGATGAAACCAGAGATATAGAAGCTGCCAAAAAAGCGAATATCAAAGTAATTGCAGTAAGTTGGGGTTTCAATTCTCCAGAAGCACTAGCTAAACAAAATCCAGATTTTCTGATTCACCATCCCAGTGAATTATTAGATGTAGTGAAACTTTGCTAAAAGGTAAGAATGCAGGAGTCAGGAGTCAGAATGTTTGAGAAATTGCTTAATTATCACAATACCTTCGCCAATTTACACAAAAATAGGTCTGAAATCCCATAAAATCGTTACGATATCAATAGGATTTCAGGGTTTTGGCACAGGTTTTGTTATCAAATAGGTATTTTTGGCGTTAGCCTGAAAAAGCTGAATGCTTACGCTAAAAGCCCAACCTATTGAGGTTGACAAAAATCTAACATGGTATTACTTTTCAGATGCTTGATCTTTTTGCAAAGCTTGTTCTACTAAATCATCACTAATACTTGTTACAGCCTCAGTCCTAGAAGCACCTATTTCCTTAGCCATGTCTAGATAATCGTCAGGATTACCTGTTGGCTGTACTTCAGTCTTAGTCTCTTCTGGTTCAGGAATTTGATATTGAGGTGCACTAGCAGTTTCAGCAGCAGTTCTTCCTTCATCTGTACGGTCAATTTCGCTGACATTGAATTGCTGTGCAGCGGCATAATCAGCTTCACAATCTACATTTGGTGCTTTTTTTCACCACTAGCTATTTGTTCAGCAGCTAATTGTGCATCGTGAGTGGAAGGTTCATTAGGATTAGGCTGTACTTTATCAGACATAACTAAAACCTTAATTAATATTAACATTGCTGGGGTAAGTGTATCCAAATAACTTACTTAAATCTTGCTCCATAAGAGAGATATTCTTCTCAATTAAAAGGCAGATAAAACCAGGGTTAGCTAATTAGTAGATGTCCTTCTTAAGGTGGTACAGCCTAATTATACAAATCTGATCGTCCTGTAAGTCTTAACTGTAAAATTACTCTGGTCTGGTGATTAATAATGACCGCGAGTTACAACAAGACAATTCCTCAAGCTCAGGGCCAGGAAACTCAAAATTTAGTAGAAGAATTTAATGGCTTAGATACCGATGCTAAATTAGCTTGGCTATATTTTGTTTATGAAAAAATGGGTGATACTATTACTCCTGCTGCTCCCACAGCCGCAGAACCAGAATTAGCTCCAATGTTGCTAGGAGACTATTTACAATTATCGGATGAGGAACAACTAGAAATTTTATGCGGGATATAGTTAACTGTCAGGATACAGACTATTCTCGTGCCTATGGGGCATTAAAAGAAAATAACCAGTTATTAGTTTGGTATGTTTGGGCAGAAGCTATGGGGGATATAGTAGTGGGAATCCCAGATAATTATGAGTCAACTAAGGCAATTAATGATTTACTGCCTCGAATTGAAGAAATAGATTTTGAAGGTCAAATTTCTGTTTTAACAACTATTGCTGGTGAGATGGGTTACAGCGATGTCAAGCCAACTCCGACGCAAGCAGAAACAGGCAAAACTTCGAGTTTGTAAATACCTCAAAGCTCATTCTGTAATTTTGCCTCGTAGAGCTTTAATTTCGCCGCGCTTAGTTTTACTGTCAATACGTTTATTTTGAGCGCGGCGTGTGGGTTTTGTGGGTTTACGTTTTGCAGGAGTGATGGTGATGCTTTTGATTAAGGTTTGGAGACGGTTGAGTGCATCTTCTTTATTCTGTTCTTGAGTCCGATGTTGCTGGGCTTTGATAATGATTATCCCATCTTTGGTGATGCGCTGGTCTCCCAAATTAAGTAAGCGTTCTTTGTAAAGCGGTGATAAAGAAGAGGCGTTGATGTCGAAACGCAGATGAATGGCTGTGGCAACTTGATTGACATTTTGACCACCTGCACCTTGAGAACGAATTGCACTAATACTAATTTCGCTAATAGGGATGGTGGTTCTGTTGGTAATTTACAGCATGGTGGTTTAAAGTCCTTGTAAAGGATAACAAATAAATCCCATTTGTATAAAATGATGATCGAATGAAAATATCTGTTCAATATTATATTATATCTCTTCATTAAAATATAATAACTACAATCACTAAATGACTATTGTTTATCTTGATTAAAAGTTTCAAAAACTTGCCAAGTTTGTTCTGCTATATCTTGAGCAATCCATAAAATATTTTAAATCTTCTCCTTTACTGATAAATAATATCCAGTTTATTTTTGACTTCAATACCTATCATCAAGATAACACAAGTTGATTTAACTCTGCTGGAGTGAGGTGAGAATGGACAACTTCACCATCACGAAACCAAACAATCCTCTTAGTTTGACGTGCAACTTCAGTTTCATGTGTTACCATGACAACTGTAATCCCATGGCTATTTAATTCACCAAAAATATCTAAAACTTCTTGAGTTGTGCGGGAGTCAAGTGCACCTGTGGGTTCATCAGCTAAAAGAACAACGGGACAGTTGACAATGGCGCGGGCGATCGCTACTCTTTGTTGTTGTCCCCCTGATAATTGGGTAGGTTTATTATTGAGACGTTTTTCTAAACCTACTTTGATCAATGCTTCAATTGCCCTTTCTTTTCTTTCCCTAGGCTTAACACCAGCATACACCATTGGCAGCATCACATTTTCCATCGCTGTCAATTGCTTTAATAAATGGAATTGTTGAAATACAAATCCTAGCTTTTTATTGCGAATATGCGCCAATTCTGTATCACCGATTTGGGCTACATTCAGATTATCTAAATAATAATTTCCCGAACTGGGACGATCTAAACAACCGATAATATTCATGCCTGTAGATTTTCCCGAACCAGAAGGTCCCATAATTGCACAATATTCACCTTCTTCTATCACTAAGTTGATATCATTTAGTGCTTTTACTTCTGTTTCACCAATACCATAAACTTTAAAGATATTCTCTAGTCGAATGATTTCTGCTTGTGGTGCAGGATTAGGAATACTAGAATTGGTCATAGTTAGAGTTTTAGAAACGGAGATTTATCCTGATTTTGAATTATTATCTTTTGAATTATTAATTGCACACAATAACGATAAACTAAACTAGGATTCAATTCCTGATCCCTGTTTTAATTCTTTGCAATTAATGCAACATTTTTATGATTACGATGCTTAATTAGCATAATTAATTTTCCGACTCATTACTTACTACTTAACAATCAGAATTCTTCACCCACTTCTTAATGCCACAATTGGATCAAGTTGAGCAGCACGACGCGCAGGAACTACGCCAAAAAATAATCCAAGTCCACCAGAAATACCAACAGCCATTGTAATTGAAACAATGGAAATACTCGCTTCTAACGGAGTCAGGACTGATACTAACAGTATGCAACTGACACCAACTGTAGTACCAACTAAACCGCCAATTACTGAAACAATTACTGCTTCAATTATGAACTGAAGTAAAATCTCTTGCTGGGTAGCACCAATTGCTTTTCTTAATCCAATTTCTTGGGTGCGTTCGGTGACAGAAACGAGCATAATATTCATAATGCCAATGCCACCGACAAATAAGGAAATACCAGCGATCGCAGCCAGCATGGTTGTCAACGCAGAGGAAATTTGACTTACTGCTTGTAAAGCATCTTTTTGTGTACGGATCGTAAAGTCATCTTCACCGACGAGTTTATGGCGTTGTCGCAGTAAATTGGTAATTTGAAACTCTGCTGCATCCACACTATCAGCATTTTTAGCGGAAGCAACAATGTAGGTTACTTCTAGTCCATAGGGAGAGGTTTTTCCCACTACCCGATTTGCTGATGTGAGAATTGGGACTAATGCTGAACCATCGTAATCTACGCCCAGATTTGAACCTTTGTCTGTTAGTACTCCAATTACTTGAAAGCTGGCATTTTTAATCCGTATCTGCTGACTGACGGGGTTAGTATTCCCAAAAAGTTTCTCTTTTAATTTTGCACCTAACACCACAACTTGGTTGCTGCGCTTCATGTCTATGTCGGTCAAAAATCGTCCTGTCGCTACTTCAAAATCTCGCACTGTCAAAAAACTGGGAGTTGTACCAATAATATTGACATCAGTATTTCGGTTTTTATAAGTAACTACCTGTCTACTATTCAGTTCGGCTGTTGTTACTGCTATTGTGGGTACTTGAGTTGCGATCGCTTTCGCATCTTCTAAAACCAGAGTTCTGGTAACATCTCTAGAAACCCGCTGAGTTTCTTCATTACCGGGAATAACAAATACAATATTCGAGCCCAAGGAATTTAGTTGATTAGCTACAAATTTTTGTCCCCCTTCCCCAATCCCAATCATTGCAATCACTGAGCCATTACCGATAATAATACCCAACATGGTCAGGGTGCTACGTAACTTATTGACGAGTAAGGTTTTACCCGCCATTTGAATGCTTTCTAGGAAGTTCATGATTTTTTTCTTCTTTGGCTTTTTGAATTTTGTAGTCTTTGGGTGGGTTCACAAATATCAAATCACCCTTGTTGACTCCCTCTAAAACCTGAGTTTCGTCTTTTATTTGCGTTCCAATCGTGATTTCTCGAAACTGGGGTTTATTATTTGCATCTGCTATTAGTACGCCAGTTTTACCATTTTCAGTCAAAATTGCTACCGTTGGTAAAGTTAAAGCATCATTAATGCGATCGCCCAAAAACGTTAAATCCACATTTAAGCCAGAACGCAGTTTATCTGCACCACTATCAATCACCACTCGCACCTGAAAAGATGTCACACCTTGTTCTACCACAGCTTCAGGTGCAATCAAGCGTACACGACCTTTAAATACTTGATCTGGATAAGTATCAGCAACAATTTCCACCTGCTGTCCCTGGCTAATTCTACCAATATCAGCTTCCGGAACTTGAGCTAAAACTTCTAAACCCATTGCTAAAGCCACAATTGAACTAGAAGTTGCTGAAGTACTCGTAGAAGCCGAAGTTGTTGGTGTCACAAAAGCCCCTATATTGGCGTATTTTTGAGTCACAACCCCCGCAAAAGGAGCACGAATAATGGTATCTTCCAACTGTACTTCCTGCTGTTTTAACTGAGCTACAGCCCCAGCTACAGACGCTTTAAGTCGAGCAATTTCTTCAGGACGGTTGCCATTTTCCAGCTTTCCCATTGTTTCTTGTTCTTGAGCAACTACGGCTTCCTGACTTTTAATATCTTCGTTGCGGTTGCCAGCTTTTTGCAGTGATAATCGGGCTTGAGCTTCTTCTAAACTAGCTTTTGCTCTTTTATTTTCACTGATATATTGTTCTAGGGAATCTTGGGAAATAGCCCCTGCTTTAGCTAATCCTTGATAACGTTTTACCCTGGCTTGGGTAAGTTCTACTTGCGCTTTAGCTGAATCTACAGCAGCCTTAGCTTGATCAATTTCCTGAGAACGATTCCCCCCACGAATGATAGCTAATTGGGCTTTAGCTTGGGCTACACGGGCTTTAGCTTGGGCTATTTCTTCGGGACGGCTTCCTGCTAGACTCTCTGCTAATTGTGCTTTGGCTTCCTCTACATTAGCTTGATACTGGAGAATTCGCATTTTAATCTCGGAATTATCCATACGAGCAATAATTTGCCCCTTCTGGACTTTTTCCCCCTGTTCAATATCCAAATCGCTGATAATTCCCGGATTTTTGGGACTAATATTCACGCTTTGTACTGGTTGCACCTTCCCACTGGCTGTAATCCTCACGGTGACGCTTTTTGCTACAACTGGAACAGTGAGTTTACTAATGTCTTGTTTATTTGTGTTCTGATGTGTAACTTTCAGGACTGTAGTTGTTCCAACGACTAAAACACCAGCAGTTATTAAGCCCATCAACCAGCGTAATGGATGCTTAACTTTTTTGCCAATCAACGGAATTTGTATGTACGTAGTCATCTGATTATTTTGGAGGATTTGTACTAACAACTAAAAATCTTGTTTTAATATGTGAAAATACCCAGATGATTATTTCTCAAATATTCTTTTATACTATTTCCTCTAGATTGAGTGTGCCATCACCTGATTGGGTTACTTTTGTGAGTTGTGTTGAAGAAATAGTGATTGGTGACTGGAAAAACTCTTCCTTCTGCTCTTTATTTCTCATCGTCCAAAAATAAAATGTAAGTAATCACTTATTAATAATCCAAAAAAAAGTTTTATTTAATTTGTTTTGTGGGACTAATCTTGAATGGGTGCAATTCCCTGGCAGACAATCTCTACAAGATGATGGACAAACATTTGCTCATCTGTGAGTACATCTCCTTCCTGTGGGGTGCATCTGCTCTAAGAAAACATAATTCATCAATGATCCTAGATCCTAGCAATATCATAGCAATAGTTTGGGGATCTCTGGGGCGCAGCCTTCCTTGTTCTATTTCCTTCTCTAGGAAATTGGTAAATATCTTTAAATCCCGGCTAGGTCTGGAATTTGGTCTATTGATCATTTCTGGCATGGCAGTACCACGGGAACGCAACATCATCAATCGTGGTACGACTTGACGATTAAACTCTAAGATCTGAAGACACACCTGAATTAGATTTTGCTTCAGATTTCCTTTCCCAGATAAAGCCTCCAGTTCCTTAACTAAAGGAGATTTTTCAGGAATTCCCATTGACGCAAAAAAAAGTTCTTCTTTGGTGGAAAAGGGTTTGAAAATCGACGCTTCCGAAATTCCTGCCTTTTGAGCGATTTCTAAAGTGGAACCACCAAAACCCTGTTGGAGAAAGATTTCACGAGATGCATCTAAAATTTGCTGATCGGTAATTTTTTGTGTACGCGCCATAAATAAGTGTGTATTCACTTATTAATTTACTAATTTTTAATGCTAATATTAAGAATTAGGGGTGTGGATACTGGGGACTTAGTAGGGAAGATGAGGGAGATGGGGGAGGTGGCGATAATAATTTATTCCTCCTGATTCCTCAACTCCACTCCCTTGTAATTTATGTAGCAAGCAATAACTACTGTAAAGTTTACATTTTGTCTTGAGCAGAGATGGTTTAAGCTATCTGAAAGATTCTTCGATTTGTGGTTAAGAGGCGGTAGTGTGCCAAAACACCTTCATTTAATTTGTCTTATAGTTGTCTGTAGTTTGTGGAATCTGCCAAAAGCAGTTAACGCGCAGGCGCTTATACCTCATACACTGCAACTTGATACAGCAAAGTTGGAGAAGCAGGGGTTGACCTTGGCCCAAGAAGCGGCTCAATTAGCACAGTTTCAACAAATTGATTTAGCTTTGCCAAGAGCGAGACTGGCTACTCAACTAGCTCCTCAAAATGATAAAGTATGGTTGCTGTTAGGTGGATTACATTTACAAACTAAAGAGTTTGATGCAGCAATTACTGCATTGCAAACAGCCCAGACGCTTAATCCCAAAAATGCTGATATTTTGTTTGCGTTGGGTTCAGCTAATTTCCAAAAGGAAAATTACCAGGCTTCAGCAGAACATTACCAAACAGGGTTGAAGTTAAAACCCAATGACCAAGAAGGCTTGTTTGATTTGGGTAATGCTTATTATAAGTTAGGTCGTTTACCAGATGCGATCGCTCAATTTAATCAAGCTATTTCCCAAGATAAGAAATTCTGGCCTGCAATTAACAACATCGGTTTAATCAAATATGAACAGGGTGATGTTCAAGGTGCGATTCAGCAATGGCAGGAATCAGTAGCTATTGATAAACAAGCCCCAGAACCTTTATTAGCACTTGCCGTAGCACTTTACACTACTGGCGACCAAAAACAAGGTTTAGCAATGGGAGAAGCGGCAATTCGCATAGACCAACGCTATGCAGACTTAGAGTTTCTTAAACAAAACCTCTGGGGTACACGCTTGCTGGTGGACACAAAAAAATTCCTAGAACTACCCCGGATTCAATCAGCCCTAGATCCCCAAGAAGGTATATTAATCCCAAGTCGATAACCTGCACAGTAGGAGTACGGAAAACTGGTAATTGGTAGTTAAATTTACCATTACCAGTTGACTACTCAAATATTTGCCTAATTTCACCCATCTATAGTACATAGATTCTGTATAGTCATAATAAGTAGCCCAAAATATTTAACATATTTTTTATTGGGTGAACTTTGTTGAGATCAGTCGTCAATTCTCAGGGTTCATTTTTGGGTAGAAGTGCCACGATCTGGTCAACAAATAGTTGATGATCAACAACTGGTTTTGAGATGTAGCCATCAGCACCACTTTGCTTAAGAAAGTTCTCGCGATCGCCTTCCATTGCGTGTGCAGTTACTAAAATTACAGGTAAGTCGGCTGTTTGCGGATCAGATTTTAACATTTGTGTGATTTTTATTCCATCAACAGACTTACCGTGATACATACTGCGTGACAGAGAAACATCCATTAAAATCAAGTCAGCCTCTCCCGCTTGGGCAATTTTCATGACTTCTTCCACATCCTCCGTGTGTTTTACCCCCAAGCCACCCCGCTTGGTCAGAATCTTGGAAAAAACACGAGCATTAATCAGATCATCTTCGACAATTAAAACAGTTCTCATGAGAATTTAACTTAAATAAGTGAAGTGTGAGGGAAATCAAGTAATTTAAAACATACCTAGAGAACACTATGCTCATGTATTATTTGTGCATGAACACTGAAAAATCCCCGATTCCAGATAAAAAAACCAATAAAGAACACCATCATCAACGAGGAGTGTATGTAAATTAAATGTATAACAGATTAGCGATTGATCAAAACGGGCGTCTAATTTTCGATTGAATGATCAATTATAAATCCCCAGCATTAAGGATACTGTTTTTTATCCTCTGAGGATCAAAATTGTGTAAGTATTGCTATTTCATCCGTTAAGCTGTGGTTCCTACAGTGTTAAGTTTCAGAGACTTTTGTGTAGTTAAAATTCAGGGAAAAGAGCTTCATGGCAAAACAGTTAAACCTGCTCTCAACAGGACAGGTCATCACAACAGCCCTGCACACCGAGATGCAACGGTCTTACCTAGAATATGCCATGAGTGTGATAGTCGGGCGAGCCTTACCAGATGTGCGCGATGGCTTAAAACCCGTGCATCGGCGGATTTTATATGCCATGCACGAACTCGGCTTAACACCAGACAGACCCTATAGAAAATGCGCCCGTGTAGTTGGCGACGTATTAGGTAAGTACCATCCTCACGGAGATCAGTCAGTTTATGATGCCTTAGTCAGACTTGTGCAGGAGTTTTCCAGCCGTTACCCCTTATTGGCAGGACATGGTAACTTTGGCAGCGTTGATAATGACCCACCAGCAGCAATGCGTTACACAGAAACGCGCCTCGCTCCAGTTGGTCATGAAGGAATGTTGACGGAAATTGGTGAAGAAACTGTCGAATTTATTGGCAACTTCGATAATTCCCAACAAGAACCAACAGTATTACCTGCTCAGTTACCATTCCTCTTACTCAATGGCTGTGCTGGTATCGCTGTGGGAATGGCGACCAATATTCCACCGCACAACTTAGGAGAAGTAGTTGATGGCTTAATAGTTTTAATTGACAATCCAGATTTGACGGATGAAAAGTTATTCGAGATCATTCCCGGTCCAGACTTTCCTACAGGTGGGGAAATCGTCGGTAATTCAGGAATTCGGGAAGCATATACCACCGGAAAAGGCGGAATTGTATTGCGGGGTGTGGCAACTCTAGAAGAAATGCTACCCACTAAGGGAAGTAAGCGCCGGACAGCAATTATCATTACAGAACTGCCCTATCAGGTGAATAAAGCGGGTTGGATTGAAAAAGTAGCGGATTTAGTCAATCAAGGGCGTTTACAAGGAATTTCTGATTTGCGGGATGAGAGCGATCGCGAGGGAATGCGAGTAGTCATTGAACTCAAGCGCGACACAAACCCCCAAGAAATTCTCCAGCACTTGTATCATCAAACCGCCTTACAAACAACCTTTGGGGCGATTCTTTTGGCTTTAGTAGAAGGACAACCCCGTCAGTTAAGCCTGCGGCAGACGTTGCAAGAATTTCTCAACTTCCGAGAACATACCCTCAACCGTCGCTACAGTTACGAACTAGGCAAAGCTGAAAACCGAGTAAACCTTGTTGCTGGCTTATTGAAAGCTTTATCTAAGCTAGATGAAGTAATAGCCATTTTACGCCAAGCAGCTGATGGCAGTACAGCAAAAATGAACCTTTGTCGCCAACTCGATTTGAGCGAAGTGCAAGCGGATGCAATTTTGTCCATGCCATTACGCCGCCTTACCAGCTTAGAACAGCAAAATTTGCAACAGGAATTTGACAGCCTCAACGAGCAAATTACCTCATTGCGGAGATTACTCGAAGACAGACGGGAATTACTAAAAGCATTGAAAAAAGACTTGCGAAGTCTCAAACGCAAATACAGCGACCCTCGACGCACCAAAATTTTAGCGATCAACGAAACCCCCATCAAATCAGAAAAAGGAACAACAGAAACAGAGGACAATCCAAAATCCAAACTCCAAACGCCAAAATCGGAACAGCCTCCAGAAGAAGCAATTCTCGAATTTACCCAGCGTGGTTATGTGCGTCGTCTCTCCCCCACAGGAAAAAAGCCGAAAGCAGAAAACGGTTTGCATGAAAACGACTTCATTATTCAAACTGAGTTAACTGACACTGAGAAAGATTTGCTAATCCTGAATACTGGAGGCAAAGTTTACCCAGTCAAAGTAGGAGACATTCCCGCCGTCACTGGACGTTCTCCACGGGGAACTCCATTAATTACCATGCTGACTAGTACGGCACAAGGCAATGTAGAAGGTGTTGTCAACCGCTTTGTGTTGCCAGAAACACCAGAAACGTCTCAAATGCTTCTCCTGACTAAACAAGGGCGGATTAAGCGCCTATCTATGGAAGAATTTGCAAACCTCAGTCGGCGCGGGATCACGATTTTAAAACTTAAAGATGACGATGAATTATCTTTTACCCAGTTCACAACCACAGGTCAGCATCTGATTTTAGCTAGTTCTAGCGGTCGCCTGTTGCGGTTTGCAGTCAATGAAGAACAATTACCAATTATGGGTCGTGCAGCGATGGGTTTACAAGCATTCCGGCTATTGAAAAATCAGCAAATGGTTGGCTGTGCAACTGTTGGCAAAGATGACCAGTTATTGCTTGTTACTCAAGAAGGATATGCTAAACGCATACCAGCCAGTAATTTAAGGGCAGCTAATCGCGGTGATTTGGGTATCCAAATGCTGAAATTCCATAATAAAACTGACAACTTAGCTGGTATGGTACGCGCCACCCCAGGTGTAGAAGTGGCGCTAGTTAGCAATAAAGAGCGAGTGGTGCGAATACCTGTAGACACAGTACCAATCTTAGACAGAGATGCGAAAGGTGAAAGTGTCTTGCAACTCAACCGAGATGAGAAAATTATTACTGTTGTTGAAGTGGGAGTGTAGTTTCAAAAAACTAGGGACATAACTAACATTGTTATGTCCCTAAAAAATCAAGTTTAAAAATAGTTGATAATCTGGCTTATTTGAAGAAATCTTCACCGGCGATACTTTGAGGTGCAGTACCTATAACCTTTCTCAAGCTCAAAGTATAAGTAGAGTCTTTGACATAAAACTTTTCATATCTGAGTCCATCAAGCTTTCCTTGACCAACCAGATTGTTCCAATCATTTCCGTTGATGCGGATAGTGACAGATGGAACACAGCAGTTGTATTTGACATCTTTTGTGATTAGGCCACTTGAAAAATTCATTGTATTGTAGCGCACCATTTTTCATAAAGACCAAGAGCTACGGTACTGACACCCTGATTAATTGTTTTGATATAGTCTTGAGCTAATGCTTGTTCTTGTCCTAGAGAAAAGAACAAAGAAAGTAACTATCATTTTTTTCATTGTCTAAATCCTCTTGAGTTGTCAATTTCATTCACAGTTTTCACAGGATCTCAGAGATGCTTATTTGACTGCGAATTTTATCTCTCTAAGGAGACAATTAAGAGCTTTTTATTATGTATGTGTATTCATCACTTGTAATAATAAGTACATATGCAAAAAGATTAACCAATATTGCATTTATGAAAATATTTGTTATATTAGTTTACATAAAGCAATAAAGTTTAGTAAAACCTAATTGGAGTGCGAACCATGATTAACGCAACAAGAACTATGACTTCCATACCTGAAGACCGCAACGGCTGGCGTTGGGGATTTACCCCACAAGCAGAAATTTGGAATGGTCGCTTGGCAATGATTGGCTTTTTAGCAGCCGCTTTAATTGAGTTGTTTTCTGGCCAAGGCTTCCTACATTTCTGGGGTATTCTGTAAATTTTGAGACACAAAATAAAAATCGTCTGTAAACTAAAAAACCTGGCAGTTAACTAACACTACCAGGTTCTTTATTCAATTATCAGTTACTTATTTTGACCACAACTGACCACTGACCAATTAACGAATGTATTCTTTGAGGACGCTGTTACGATTGGGGTGGCGTAATTTGCGTAGTGCCTTAGCCTCAATTTGGCGAATTCTTTCGCGGGTAACGTTGAAAATCTGACCGATTTCTTCGAGGGTTTTCATTCGACCGTCATCTAGACCATAGCGGAGTCTAAGAACATCTCGTTCACGGGGGCTGAGACTATCAAGGACTTTTTCTAGGTCTTCGCGGAGAAGATTTTTAGAAACTTGATCTTCTGGTGTTTCTCCATCAGATTCGATAAAATCACCCAAACGGGAATCTTCTTCTTTACCAATAGGTGTTTCTAATGAAATTGGCAACTGGGCAGATTTAGCAATAAACCGCAGTTTCTCGATGGTCATTTCCATACGAGTTGCAATTTCTTCTTCTGTGGGTTTGCGACCCATTTCTTGAGATAAAAGTTTGGTAGTTTTCTTGATTCGTGATATCGTCTCGTAGAGATGAACAGGTAGACGAATAGTGCGAGATTGATCAGCGATCGCTCTAGTAATTGCCTGCCGAATCCACCATGTAGCGTAGGTAGAAAACTTATAACCTTTTTCGTGGTCGAACTTTTCAGCAGCCCGAATCAAGCCCAGACTACCTTCTTGAATCAAGTCTTGGAAAGACAAGCCACGATTCATATATTTTTTGGCAATTGAAACCACAAGTCGTAGGTTCGACTGTACCATTTTATCTTTCGCTCTGCGACCAACGTGCAGGCGATAACGGAAGGTAGGTAATGGCAATTGTACCGCTTCTGCCCATTCCTTAAATTGGGGTTCGCGTTCTAACTGTTCGTACAGTCGATCCCGCACCCTTTCCAATTCCAGTAAATCCGCAATTTTCCGCGCCAATTCGATTTCTTCATCTGCTCGTAATAGACGAATACGACCAATTTCTTGCAGATAAAGACGAATCGAGTCTTCAGTATAGTGCTTTTTCTTGCTTTGTGTCCGACGACGCGATTTAGCGGCTTTTCCAGACTTTGCGTCGTCCTCATCAGACTGAGGCTCTAAAAAATCATCAATTTCGCCATCATCGGTAAGCAATAAGTCCTCTTCATCCTCAATCAATAAGAGTTCTTCTTCGATCTCAGGCGGATTTATCATTTCTAGGTCAGGCTGATAAATGCTGTCGAGTACGTTGTTAGCCTGGTTCATGCCGCGTTCCTCATGCTCCTTGCAGAATCAATTACTCAAGATGTGGTTACTGCTCTTTTGATCGAGCTATTTGTTTACCGGAAATAGGCTTTTGGCTAATTTACCTATAATTTTTCCGGTGATTTTGCCTCTAATATGGAGGCGGAGTTTTTACTTTAGTGGCAACTATCACTGTGATGTAACTTGCTCAATTAAAGTAAAATTCATCGCTGTCGCCGTTGTACATAACTTCTGATTGGCTGGCTGAAAACCAGACGCACCTTAATCAAGAAATTAACCACTTCAGACATTTCATTTATAGATATGACTGCTGGGAGATTTACTTGTCAAGACTGTTCCGATTGTAGCCTGTTTCACAGAAATTGCACTATTTTTGTGTCTTAATTACGAACTCATTAAGCAACGTGAAGCCACTTTTATCAAAAAGACATTAAAAACGGTAGTCACACCATTAAATCTTGTGGAAAACTTTTTGGTTTTGCAGTGGCATTCTCATTAGATTAAAAGGTAGACACTTGCTCCTGGGACATTCTAGGTTTTAAGTACAACAATAGTTTCCTGGCAACAGAAGATTTAGATGTTAACTCAAGTTAGCAGTACTAATGCACCCGTTTTTACGATTCGTTTATAAATTGGTTATTTTGAGAGAGCAAAGCTGGGCTAACCGCTAGGTAAATAGTGCACCGGTGGTGCTTGTTTCCAGGCACTAAGCCTTGTATATGCTAAGCCGATAACCTTAACTAAGGAGTTAAGGTTGTGGCTGAATAAGCCGATTAACAGATGAATTTAGGTTTCTGTGATTTCGGCCTTATTCACACATTAGCGCAATGCTGAGATTTCTACCTTATGCAACTTGACAAACTGTTTTTATTGTATACAACGATATTTTAATCAGTCTAGAAATATTTTGTCATTCGAGAAATATTTTGTCATTGGAGATACTGCAAGAAAGCTGGAGGCAAAAGATAAAAGGCAAAAGGCAGGAATGAAAGGTTTGTAGGGGTTCGGGTGTAGGGAACCCCATCATTAAAATCAGGGGTTTCAAATTCGGACTTTGTATTTCTGGCGCTCCGGGTCTGGATCTACATTTTTGTATTCTCCATTAATAAGTCGCGAAGCGTCCTGAACGACCTGAAGGATCTGGGCTTGTACCTTTTAGGGTCTAGGACAAACTATATTTCCCGACACCCCACACCCTGCCTAAAGAAATGATGACAGTGATTTGCTGATATTAGATATCTAAATCAGTAAGGTTAAGTTTAGAACCATAGGTTTCGATGAATTCCCTCCTGGGTGCGACGCGATCGCCCATTAAAATGGTGAAAATGCGATCTGCTTCTGCTGCGTCTTCAATTTCTACTTGCTTCATTTTACGAGTTTCTGGGTTCATTGTAGTTGTCCAGAGTTGTTCTGGCATCATTTCACCCAAACCTTTGAAGCGTTGAATATTGTAGTTAGCTTTGGTGGGTAAGGTAGCGATATGCTGTTGTAATTCGCGCTCGCTATAACAATATTCATGATTTTTGCCTCGTTCCACTTTGTAAAGTGGCGGACAAGCAATATAAATGAACCCTTGTTCAATCAATGCCCTTTTATACCGATAGAAGAAAGTTAACAACAAAGTACGGATGTGCGCCCCATCTACGTCAGCATCAGTCATTATTACTATACGGTGGTACCGTAATTGCGCCGAATCAAATTCTTCGCCTTTTACACCTAAACCCAATGCTGTAATTAAGGATTGAACTTCGTTGTTCTTGTAAATTTTTGCGTCGTCGGTTTTTTCGATGTTTAATATTTTCCCACGTAAAGGAAGAATGGCTTGCGTCCGGCGATCGCGTCCTTGTTTGGCGCTTCCACCCGCTGAATCACCTTCCACAATAAAAATCTCAGATTCTGAGGGGTCACGGGAACTGCAATCTGCTAATTTACCAGGTAAAGGAGAAGATTCTAGGACTGATTTCCGTCTGACTAACTCCCGTGCATGACGGGCTGCTTCTGCGGCTTTAAAGGCTTGAATAGCCTTATCTAAAATCGCATCAGCGATACTGGGGTGAAATTCCAGATATTCAGTCAGGACTTCACCGACAAAAGAATCAACGATACCGCGAACTTCCGTATTACCAAGTTTAGTTTTCGTTTGTCCTTCAAATTCAGGATCCGGTACTTTAACAGAAATAACTGCAGTTAAACCTTCGCGGACGTGTTCACCACTGAGGTTAGATTCATTCTCTTTAATTTTATTCCGCTTGCGAGCGATCGCATTTAATGTCCGAGTTAAAACTGCTTTTAAACCTTCTAAGTGAGTTCCACCATCAATAGTACGAATATTATTAGCAAAACCTAGCACATTGTCAGTGTAAGCATCAGTACACCATTGTAACGAAACTTCCACTTGTACATTATTTCTTTCCCCCTGCACATAAATAATTTCTTCGTGTAAAGGCTGCTTCTCACGATTCATGTAGGCGACATACTCTTTAATACCACCCTTGTATTCGTAAATTTCTATCCTTGGTGTATCGCTTTTGAGGAGTTCGAGACGATGATCGGTGAAAATAATTTTGACACCAGCATTCAAATACGCCAACTCGCGCAAGCGACCTGATAAAGTAATGTAATCAAATTCAATACTGATAGTAAAGATTTGCGTATCTGGCTTGAAAGTAATAGAAGTTCCAGTTCTTGGTTCTTTATAAGGCTTTACTTGCAGTTCAGTAACCGGAAAACTCCGTTCATATCGCTGAAGATGCTCCTTATTATCTCGCCAAACCGTAACTTCCACAAACTCAGACAGGGCGTTAACTACAGAAATACCAACCCCGTGTAAACCTCCAGAAACTTTATAGCCACCACCACCAAACTTACCTCCAGCGTGAAGTACAGTTAATACGGTTTCTAAAGCCGATTTGCCGGTTTTTGGGTGAATATCTACGGGAATACCCCGACCATCATCTGTTACAGTCACCGAACCATCAGCGTTGATATCTACCTCAACATGGGTACAGTGACCTGCTAAAGCTTCGTCTACAGAGTTGTCCACCACCTCGTAAACTAAATGATGGAGTCCTCTCGGACCTGTAGTACCGATGTACATCCCTGGTCGTTTGCGGACGGCTTCCAGACCTTCCAGAACTTGAATCTGATCGGCACTGTAACTGCTCGTCATGAAAATTCTCCTGATGCTTGGGGTTGAACTTGCCTAAAGGACAAAAAAGTCAAATCACCCCAGAATTATAACACAAAAGCCTTGCTGCCGTCTGTAGCGCAATTTAATGGGAAGTTTATATAAGGATAGCAACCCTTTATCAAAAAAGAATTAAAAAGGTGAATTCTGCATTTTTAATTTTCAATTTTTAATTTTTAATTGGAACGAAGCGACTAATGACTAAATTAATTGTAATTTGTGGTGCGACAGCAACGGGGAAGTCTGGTTTAGCTTTGAGTTTAGCTAGGCGGTTGGGTCCGGTGATTCTGAGCGCCGATTCTCGTCAAGTATACCGCGAGTTTGACATTGGAACCGCTAAACCAACTGTGGACGAACAGAAATTAGTGCCACATTATCTAATAGATATCTGTGAACCAACTAAAACAATGACATTAGCAGATTATCAGGAACAAGCACAAACTTTAATTGCTAGTCTTGGTGTTTCCCCATTGTTGTTGGTTGGTGGAACTGGTTTATATATCCGTTCTATTGTCCAGGGGATGAAAATTCCCAGAGTGTCACCACAACCAGAATTGCGATCGCAACTTGAATCTCTTGGTCAAAATCAACTTTACCCGATGTTGCAACAAGTTGATCCAGTTGCAGCCCAAAAGATTCATGCTAACGACTTGGTGCGGACTTTAAGAGGCTTGGAAGTATATTATGTTACTGGGATTCCGATTTCTGAACAGCAAGGGGAAAACCCACCCAAATATCCGATTTTGCAAATTTGTTTAGATTGTGAACCAGAACATTTAGATATCAGAATTCGTAGACGCACAGAACAAATGATTACAGATGGACTAGTTGCTGAAGTTGAATATTTATCTCAAAAGTATGGCGCGAATTTATCTTTATTGAATACTTTAGGATATCAAGAAATCAAGCAATATTTAGCTGGTGAAATTACTTTAGATGAAGCTACAGATTTAATTGCTTTGCATACCCGACAATTCGCAAAGCGTCAACGCACTTGGTTTAGACAATCTCCTAATCTTGAATATTTTAATGTGAATAATTCAGATTTATTAGAAAAGGTTCTCACTCGAATAAATGAGTTTATTACCAGGTTGTAATAAACTCAATAAGCGTATTTAAAAAACCTCTCTAAGTCTCTCTTCTACAAGGAGAAAGACTTTGAATTTATCCCTTATTGTTTCCTTTCTTCATAAGAGAGGGTTAGGGAGAAGTTATTAGAGACTATATTGATGTTTAAGTTTTACAAACAACATAAACATTGAAGTTCAAATAAACAAACTAGGAGAAACTTTAAAATATTCTCCCAAAGCTTTTGCTTGTGCTTTACTAATGGAACGTTTATCATTTACAACTTCGGAAACAACACCACTAGAACTAATCACACCTACCAAATCAGCTTGACGAGTTCCACTAGATTCCATAATGTGTTGCAGAATTTCATGAGGTGTAGATTTATCCATTGGATAAATCTACACCTCATAATCTTCAATTACTCTGACAAGTAGTTTGTCCAGATCTCGCTCCTCTGGAGTAAGATCTTTTTTAAAGTTAGATGTTCTGCAACTTTCAAAATACGTTCATACTCATCTTCTGTTTCAATTACTTGAAGGGGGATCTCTGCTAGTAATTGGCTATAAGTTTTATTATCAAAAGTGCTCGTCATTTCTCCATTTTTATTTATTGTATTCTGCGTAAGTTAACAAGTATTTGTAGTGAACTTCTTTGGTTTCGTAATTAATCCCTACCATTAAACGGTAATCATTACCTTTGATATTAAAAACAGTAAAATTACCAACAGCTTCAGCATCACGGTAAATTTTACGCACATCCTCCAGATTTTGCCATTCGGCTTTTTTAACAGTTATATGCCAATCTTCAATCTCTTTTTTCAGATCGGGATATTTTGCTGCATCTTCGCGGAGGTTGCAAATTGAAATTAGGTGCATAGATTTTGGGTTTGGTTTTTAACTTTTTCTGATTTGTGTAAGTCATTAGTTTCTCCAGGTGTCGTCGTTATGTGTATTCTGCTCTCATTCTGAGAGTAAAAAGTCAATCAAACCTTACGAAAAATCTCTCTTAAACCCTCTTCTCTTCGTGTCCTTCGCTTCTTCATGGTTTATTTATTTCTCTGAGGACTATGCCACAACTACCCCAAACTCTTATTCCTCCGTGTTCTCTATGCCTCTGGGGTTCATTTTTCCAAACCCTTGACTGCCAACCGACATCAAGGTATCATTAATATCGAATAGGAGGGCAGTAGCTGCTGGTGCAAAAGCCAGTCCATCTGAATCAACATACTGGGGATAAGCCTGGTTCACATGCCGAATAATAAGTATTTGAAAGCAAGACCTTCACTGAGTTCACACCAAACAAGTATGTGAGCTTTACTGAGGTGATTAAACACTCATTATAAGCTCCACATAGGTAAAAATCCTTCAGGAGCTTGAGAGAATGTTAACAGCATTTACGGCAGGTTTAGTTTTAATTACCATTTCCGAGTTAGGTGATAAAACCTTTTTTCTCACTGTAGTTTTGTCGATGCAGCACCCCCGACGGGTAGTGTTTGCTGGTGTGACAGCAGCTTTAGCATTAATGACGATTTTATCAGTGATATTTGGGCAATTACTGTCTGCTGTAACAAAAGTCCCAAAAATCTATATTCATTATGCAGAAATAGTTTTGTTTATTGCCTTTGGGTTGAAACTGCTCTACGATGCCAGTAAAATGTCTGTGGCTTCTGATACAGAAGTCATAGAAGAAGCAAAAGAAGCAGTAGAAAAGGTACAGTTAGACAGTCAGCAAAAAAGCCTCTGGTCAATATTACTGAAATCTTTTGTATTAACATTGATAGCAGAATGGGGTGATCGCACACAAATAGCCACCATTGCCTTAGCCGCTAGTTACAACCCCATTGGTATAACCGTGGGTGCAATATTAGGACACGCTATTTGTGCTGCGATCGCAGTAATCGGTGGTAGATTAATCGCAGGTAAAATTTCCGAACGACAAATTACCTTCATTGGCGGCCTTCTGTTTATTATCTTCGGTATCGTCGCTACCATAGAAGGAAGTTGAGGTGATAGGCGACAGGTGACAGGTGACAGAAGTAACAATTAAGAATTAAGAATTAAGTTTTTTATTGTTCCCCTACACCCCCACACCCTTAGACCCTTATACCCCTTCTTCATCGTGATGCAGTAGGAGAAGCAGACGGGGAAGGAGTTGGTATTACTCCTGCCTTATTAATTCCATCTTTATACTGAGCAGGTGCTAAAGCTCTGGCACTCTCAAATAAACGTTTTGCTTCTTCCACCTTACCCTGTTCCTTGAGCAACATAGCCTTTGCCAATACGGGACGAAAATCCTGGGGATCTTTCTTGATTGCTTGCTCATAAATTGAGATAGCTTGAGTATCGTTTTTCTGAAAAGCATAAACGCTACCCAAAAGCACCTGTACAGCAACCACATCAACACTTCCAGGCTGAATGGTATTTGCTTGAGTAGCAGCAGATAAAGTATCTTGCAGCAAGCCAATAGCAGCTTCTGGGCGTTGTTGACTGATTTGCAAATTGACCATACCCTGTAAAGCTTTGAGATCACCAGGTTTTGTTGCTAAGATTGAGCGATAAGTTTGGGCTGCACCTTCATTATCAGCAATTTGCTGCTTTGCTTGTGCCAGCAGTACACCATACTCAGACTGTTGTGGATTTAATTTAGCCAACTTTTCTAAAGGTTCTATTACTGCTTGAATATCAGCAGGTTTTACTTCACCTCTAGCTTTTTCACTAAGTAATTGTAGTCGTGCTTGCACAAGGCCTTTGAGAGCAGTTTGATTTTCTGGTTCCCGTTGTAAAACCAGTTCATAACCCCGAACTTCATCAGCAAGTTGTGATTTTTGGTTAGATGCAGGAGAATTAGTAGGGTTGACTGATTGGGGATTATTCAAAGCACCAATAATGGGTATCATAGAAACCCCAATAAAAGCGGCAATGGCTAAAACTAAGACGATTTGAATGATCCACCGATTACGGGGTTGAGACACAATCTTTTTCCTTATGGTGAATTTGGACGAAATTAATATTTACACAAATCGCAAAGTTAAGTTTTTCCAAAACTTTGCGGAATACGGTTATTTCACTGTGAATTTTATAACAAATAACTATCTACACTGCTAAAGTAAGTGATGACTTTAGGAGGAGCATTCAGAATTGTAGCTATGCTATGCTTCCGAAACTAGTGTCAAGGCGCTAAATTACACATTTAGTCTCTAAATGCAAAATTTCGCGCCTTTCTGCTCGAACTGGGCGCTTTAGGATGGCTAGATTAAAAGGAAATATACTTTTATTATCAGCCGATCCAACGGTCTTTCCAGATGCCTTTATTAAATCCCACAACGGGATGTGTCTCCGCCGCAAGGAGTTTTTATGAATTCCGACCTGATGCCGTCTCCTGAATCTTCAAATTCTACTGCCTCTAACCAGGCCCCAGCTAAAATTGACTTAGTCACTAAGTCTTCAAAACCTGATAACTCACTTGCTAACCTTGGCGATACTGATACCAATGGGAATGTAGTCAATCGGCAACAACCGATTCCACCTCCCAGTGAACCAATGCAGTATCGAGCCATTGGCTTAGTCCGAGGTCGCTATTGTGCCAGTAGTGATCAGTTTACCCAAGGAAGCTTGGTAACTGCTGATGGTGTAGAACTCAATGCTGTCCTTTTAGGTCGGATTATGAGTTTAGTCAAGAATCACCTGGACTTGGAAAAAGAACATCTGTGGGTAGTTTATCCCCGCACTAGACAAGAAAACGACTCTCTGCACATCCAAATTGTGGGAGTTTGGGAGCCGGAAAATCTGGCTAAAAATTCCCAAGAAGAGGATGGCACAGATTTGGCTTCACAAGTTTTAGAGAGGCCAGAAAATGGTTCTGCTAAAAAATCTGGTCGCCAAAAGCTGACGAAAGAGGAAATTTCCGAAACCCCAAAACCTTCATCAGAAATTCCTGATGGGGAATTTTCCGTACGCGGTGAGGTGGTTTACCAATCTTTTGAAACTAGGAGTTTGGTAGTTAAGATTAAGCAAGCCCCGCGTAAACCAACTGACAAACCCAAGTATTTTAAGTTGAAACTCCAAGGTGTGCTAGCTACTAAGGCTGTGGGCAAGTTTTGGGATTTCAAAGTCAAGCGAGATGCTGATGTATTAGCAATAGAAAATGCGGAAGCGATCGCTGATTTACCCAAAAAACGTAAACCGCCATTTGGTAGAAGCGCTCCCCGTCCTGGTGGTAGCCCCGGTAGAAGACCATTCACACCTAGACGCAATAATGGAGAAACTCCACGTCCGGTGAAGAAAATAGGTGCTGAAGCTTCTGCGGTGTCTAAACCTGTAACCAAACCGCCAGCACCTAAGCCAGTCAAGAAGCCTAAACCCACTGAAGAGTAGGTAATGGGGAGTGGGGACTGGGGACTGGGGAAGTAATTTTCCTGATGACCAATGCCCAATGCTCCATCACCAAAATTAAAAGTCCGTCCAAGGGTCTTGGGGTAAAAAAGCTCGATCCATGGGAATGGGTGAAACTGTCTCTGTGAGGGTAAATGTGCCTGCTTCTATCCATTGTTTTAACTCTAAGGCAACTTGCCGTGAGAGAAACATACTGGCTAGAGGCGCAACTCGCACCGCTTTACCCTCTATGGTGATTTTTCCTGATTTAAGTTGAGCGTAACTGACTAAACCAAAGGTGGGACGAACACGACGGGGAATGGAAAAGTCTACTATTGGTGCTACTAAGTCTTTATCTTGTACGGCGCAGCGTTCAACTACTGTTTCATTTAAAACGGGAAGTGGAACACCTACTCCTAACATTAAAGATGGTCCATAACTTTTGAAGTAACAACCCCGCACCCAACGAACATCCATTTGTTTGGCATCACCAATTAGGGCTAAAGTTGCCGATGGACCAATGGGTGTATGATTAGCTAATCGCCTTTGTAAGGGGAAGTGCTGGGTACCTTCCCAAGCGACATAACCAATTCCACCACCTAAGAATATTCGCGTCCCAATCCCCACAAGTTGCAAATCGGGATCATTGAGTAGTGGGGAAATTGCACCAGGGTTTGAGTATACGGCATTCCCTAAACGCGGTTGGAGAGGTCCAAGATAAGTATAAAGTGGGCGATCGCCTCCATTTACGCCAATAATAAAATTTTGATAAAGATTGCGCGGATTAAATAAATAAAACTGATTGATAGTGTCACGGGTGACTGTAGTTTCAAAAGTAGCCCTTGGGTAACAATCGGTAACTTGCCCTAATGCTCGTACTTGCACGGGTTTACCTGCAATTAAATCTTGGATGACATGGCCACCACCACGTTCTCGCAGTTCTTCCCCGTCCATCGCTTCTACAGCACAACTGGCACCCAAGTATAAATCTACTGCACCAAAACCAGAATATGCTGGAACTCCGTCTATCCAGCAACGGCGAATTTTGATGGGAGGGTCTGTGTGTCCGAGATTAATAATTCCACCGCTTGACTCCATTGGTTCAAAGGTACCGGTGGTAATGACATCAACTTCTTTAGCAGCTTTGGTGACACCAATTTCTGCTACTCGTGTTTTTAATTCTTCAACCGTCCACACTACGGCGCGTTTCTGGTTAATTTTTTTGTTAATTTCCGCAATAGTTCGCATTTTTCAAGTAGCGGATTGACCTTTTAATTATCGGGTTATATTGGAACCAAGTAATTGTTTAAATCATCCAGACGCGAAAAATCTAACAGCGCGTCTCCTAAATCCTCTAGTTGATTTGTAGATAAACTGTTGATTTTCTGTTCTACTTCCAAGTTAAGAACACCAAACCGACCAGTCAGAAGTCGGATAATTAAAGTCGCTTCTCCTTGTTGTCTTCCGCGTTGTTCTCCCCTTTTCTCTCCTTTTTGCAGGATATCTTGATAGATCACAGATTCTTGCATGATTTCCTCCCGGAATAGTTGTTGAATCAAATCTTTCTCAAGGTGAGATATATTTGAAATAATAAATGAAATATTATTCTCTCATTCATTGGCAATGACATAATTTTTTCATTTCAATACGGCTTGTCCTAACTTTTTGAGAATTTGTAATAGTTTTGGTGGTAAATTTTGGTTCGGTTGCAAGGCATTCTTGCTGCTGATCATAAACCCAAAATTCGCTATAATCCAAAACTGCTAATCTGGAAATAAAGGTTTTGATGTCAACTAATTGCTTTTCTAGAAACATCAAATAGGAAACAGGAACTTCTCTTAAAATCGTCGTTCCATCAACTACTATACTATATATAATATAACTATATTTGCTTTGGCTTGAGTGTTAGCCCAATCTTGGGTAGCACATAAGTTAAACAATTCTGCACAAGCTTGCTCATATTGACTCAGCAAGTCTTCTGCTTTCATTTGTAATGTTTGCTTTTCTGAAGGATAAACATAGCCATCTTCAGCTACTGGTGTAAATGTGCCCGAAATCCCCTGAAATATGGGAGTTTTTTGAATTAGTTGATAAATAGCTGTTTTCACTTTTGTGGCGTTAGCCTTAAGGGTTTGTAAAACGGCTATGACTTGATTTAGTTTCAATCCTATATCCTCCTCATCAATAATACTGTATTATATTATACGTCAATATACTACATATATAGTGAGTTGTCAACTTTACATCCTATTTAGCTATCTTCATCCTTTTGTGTAACTTCTAATCCCTGAATGTCGTTGATATCAGGAGATTCTACCAGCATGAGAAATTCCGTATCTTGTTGATGATTACATACCCATTGATCTAATACATCTTTAACTAATACTTCTTCTACCCAAATTTTAGCGACAACAGTTAGAGGTAATGCTAAAAATAATCCTAAAAATCCAAAAAAGGTAACGAAAAATAATTGAGAAACTAAGGTGACTGCTGGTAGTAAAGATACCTGATGTGCCATGACTACAGGTGTGATGAAATTACTTTCAGTTTGTTGAATAAAAAAATAGAGAATCAAGACCAAAATAGGTTTCCAGGGAGAATCTAATAGAGCTATAGCCATGGCTGGAACTACACTCATTGTCGGTCCTAAGTTGGGAATTAAATTCATAAATCCCGCCAAAACTCCCAGTGCTAAAGCTGCCTTAACACCCAAAATTGACAAGCCTACCATGCTCATCAAACCCACCACACAGACAGCAATAAAAGCCCCTGTTACCCATCTTTCTAAGGAAATTTCACACTGACTTAGAATCCCCTCTACCCTGCGTCGATAAAATGACGGAAACAGCCGCACAAATACTTTCCGATACGCATTAGGATTGGCTAAAAACATCCCCGTCAAAACTAGCACTAATAAAATATTTAAAACTATTACTAAAGACCCAGAAACAAAGGCAAAAGAGTTTCCTAATACCCGATTAAATAAAGGTTGTGCTTCTGCGATTAAGCCGTTAAGATCCGGTATAAATGGTACTAATTGCTCAGGAATTTGAGTTCTTTGTTCATCAACCCAAGTATTAATGCGTTCAAAACCTTGGGGAACTCGTAAGGTTAATTCTTGAAATTGCTGGGTAAATGGTGGAACAATTAACCAGAAAAAGCCGATCACACCAGCAAAAAAGATACTTACTGACAAAAAAACAGCTAATCCACGTTTCATCCCCAGGCTTTGGAAACTGCGTGCTAAACGATTTAAGGTAGTTGCTAAGACAACAGCAGCAAATATCAGTAGTAGCACCTCTCGCAGTTGCCACAATATATATAACGATAGAACTAAGGCGATTAAACCGATCCATTGGCCAAGTTTCACTGACTGACTCCCAAAGCTTGGTGAGACGAAATTTTCTAGTTATGCAGATAGGATTTTCTAGTTATGCAGATAGGTTAGCTGATTTTCAGGTCTTCCAGTAGAGATATTTCGTTAATTTTGTTTCTGTGCTCGAATTCTAGAAAGTAACACAGTTATCATAATTATAGTAGGTAACATAATTAGAATTAGGGCGTTTGTTGACGTTAGTGGAATCAAAAACATTGGACCTACATACTTTATCAAAACCGAGATTAGAGTTGAAAGCAGAAGTAGTTTAATCAATAAAAATAGTTGATTTTTCATCAAAGTACGGCTTTACACATTTTTTCGGTGGGGTATACGCGAATTTAGACTTTACTGTCTAGTATCTACAATGGATATCACATACAAAACTTTACTTGACCAGATCTGCACCTGTAAAAATACACAAAATTAACTTCTTGAAAATGGGGGAACAAGCGCATTTTCTAGTTACTTGGGAATTTTTCCAGGGCTGGAAAAATTGTGTAAGTTCCAAAGTCATTGTCTTTCTATTTTCTCATCCCCATGATCTATCTACCAGTTTCATTACTGTTATTTCTGGCTTTGTTACTGTTGCTGCCATTTATTCGGTTTGCTATCGCAGTAGATGTGGTGGAAATTGCAGTAGCAAAGTTAGGTTTTTCTCCTAGCATTGCCTTTTTATTGTTGTTGCTAGTAATTATTACCAACACTATCAATATTCCTCTCTACCGTCTAGAAACTCCCGTCCAATTAGCGGATGAATTTGCTGCAATGTGGGTAAGGGAATTTTGGGGTATTCCATTAAGTAACGTGCAGAGTTTCACCGTAATAGCTCTAAATGTTGGTCGGGGATTAATACCTGTGGCTTTGGCATTATACCAATTTTCCCATGGAAATGGGTTGGCAATTGTGCTAGTTACTGCCATTGTCACTATTGTCAGCTACTTTGCAGCGCGAGTAGTACCAGGAATTGGTATTCAGATGAATCCGTTACTTGCACCTTGGACTGCGACTGTATCGGCAATGCTAATAGCTTCACCTCATGCTGCACCTGTGGCTTTTGCTGGTGGTGTTCTCGGTACTCTCATTAGTGCTGATTTCTGATTTATTACATCTCAAAGGTATTCAAGGGATGAGTGGGGAGGTATTAAGTATAGGGGGTGCTGGTGTGTTTGATGGTATTGCTTTGTGTGTGTGGGCTATTTGCTTTGTTATTAAGTTGAAAAGAGGTGATAGGGAAAAGCGAATAGGGGAATGAGGAAAATAACCCAATCACCAATTACCCATTACCAATTAGCAAATTTTATTGAGGTAAATGATCATGCCTGTAGAAACTAATAATAATAACCAGATGAAAACTCCGAAGATTCGGCAGTTTGGTGGTAGTTTTTTAATTTTACTGAGTTTGTTGTTGTTGTTGAACTTGATAGTTCCGAGTTTTTTTGGACAACGTTTGCAACAAGTTCCTTATAGTGATTTTATTGCTCAGGTAGAAGCGGGTAAAGTAGATAAAGCGGTTGTGGGGAGTGATCGCATTGAATATGCTATCAAAACCCAAACACCAGAAGGTAAGACCGTTGAACAGGTATTTAGAACCACACCTGTAGCGATTGACTTAGATTTACCCAAAATTCTCCGCGACAATAATGTCGAATTTGCCGCACCACCACGAAACGAAAATGCTTGGATTGGTACTGTATTGAGTTGGGTTGCACCTCCGTTAATTTTTTTTGGAATTTGGGCATTTTTAATGAATCATCAAGGTGGTGGACCTGCTGCGTTAACAGTAGGTAAAAGCAAAGCACGGATTTATTCTGAAGGTAGCACTGGGGTAAAATTCCTGGATGTAGCTGGTGTGGATGAAGCTAAAGCTGAATTAGAAGAAATCGTTGACTTTCTCAAAAATGCGACTAAATACACCAATTTAGGGGCAAAAATTCCCAAAGGTGTATTGTTAGTTGGACCTCCAGGAACTGGTAAAACTTTATTAGCAAAAGCGATCGCAGGTGAAGCTGGTGTTCCCTTCTTCAGTATTTCCGGTTCTGAATTTATCGAATTATTCGTTGGTGTCGGTGCTGCACGAGTCCGGGACTTATTTGAACAAGCTAAACAACAAGCACCCTGTATCGTATTCATTGATGAATTAGACGCACTGGGTAAATCTCGCGGTGGTGCAGGTGGTTTCGTCGGTGGTAACGATGAACGAGAACAAACCCTGAACCAATTACTAACAGAAATGGATGGTTTTGATGCCAACACCGGTGTAATTATCATCGCTGCTACCAACCGTCCCGAAGTTCTCGATCCCGCTTTACGTCGTCCCGGACGTTTTGACCGTCAAATTGTCGTGGATAGACCTGATAAAATCGGTCGAGAAGCAATTCTTAAAGTCCACGCTAGAAATGTGAAACTTGCGGAAGATGTTGACTTAGGAATTATTGCTACTCGCACACCTGGTTTTGCTGGTGCAGATTTAGCTAACTTAGTAAATGAAGCAGCTTTGTTAGCAGCAAGAAATAATCGTCAAGCGGTACTCATGGCAGATTTTAATGAAGCCATTGAACGTTTAATAGCAGGTTTAGAAAAACGTTCTCGTGTATTAAATGAAATCGAGAAGAAAACCGTTGCTTATCACGAAGTAGGACACGCTATCATCGGTGCATTAATGCCTGGTGCGGGTAAAGTTGAAAAAATTTCTGTTGTTCCCCGTGGTGTTGGTGCATTGGGTTATACCATTCAAATGCCAGAAGAAGACCGCTTTTTGATGGTAGAAGATGAAATTCGCGGACGCATTGCCACTTTATTAGGTGGACGTTCTTCAGAAGAAATCGTGTTTGGTAAAGTCTCCACTGGTGCTTCTGACGATATTCAAAAAGCCACTGATTTAGCAGAACGGGCAATTACAATTTATGGTATGAGCGATAAACTCGGTCCTGTTGCTTTTGAAAAAATCCAACAGCAATTTATTGAAGGTTATGGAAATCCCCGACGTTCAATTAGTCCCCAAATGACGCAAGAAATTGACCGGGAAGTGAAGGAAATAGTTGATAATGCTCACCACGTTGCATTAAGTATCCTGCAAAATAACCGCGATTTACTAGAAGAGATTGCCCAGGAACTATTGCAAAAAGAAATTCTCGAAGGTAGTTATTTACGAGAAAGGTTAACTCAAGCCAAAGCACCAGATGAAATGGATGAATGGTTACGAACTGGTAAGTTAGATGCTGATAAACCTTTGCTGCAAACTCTTTTGGTTTAGAGTTTGTTACAGTCAATAAATGAAAGTGTAGAGACATTTTATGAAACGTCTCTACACTTTGGTATATAAACCTATAAATTTACTGACTGTGGTAAAAGTTCTACAGCATCAAGAAGTTTTAAGATACAAGTTTATAACTTACATAGCGATTCCAGCTAACTTGTTCTTCTGCTGCTTCTATCGCTAGTCTACGATGAAGTTCTGGAGTAATACGAACTTGAAACTTACCACTGTAGGTTTTTTCAGCAATAGGTTCTGGAATTTCCTCGCCATTGGCTTCCATATCCAATACTATATCTTTGACCAAACTCGTAATACCTTCTAGTGCAGCATCACGGTTTTCATGGACATAAGATAGGCTAGGAAATTCAGCCTAATAATAATTTTTTAATAGATAGAATAGACCTCTTGCAAAATTGGTTATGTGGTATGATAGAGGGTTTTAGATTTTATGTATTTTTGGTGTTCTTTAGGCTCGCTAATTCAAACA